>WNGR01001341.1_pt1 | contig 27917 bp, 26 predicted proteins | sample 5407581 | NCBI WGS metagenome assembly WNGR01 (sample SAMN13153383, study PRJNA577476) | soil metagenome | isolation source: 80 cm soil or saprolite under Garry oak tree replicate 2 | place: USA:California | collected 2016-06-15
CCGTCATGACGATTGCAACCGACGACTTCGATATTGTAGTTCAAGGTCCAGCTAAGAGAATCACAGACCCCCGTCGTCTCCAACGGATTGCTGACGCTTTCAAGAAAGAGGGATGGGAGCCCACAGTCGTCAAAGGAGGACTCACCGCCAAGTACAGTGCTCCAAGCGCAGGGCCGCCACCCTGGAACGTGTACGAGATAAAGCCGGAGACGATCTTCGCCCTAGGTCCCGCCGAGCCCTATGGCGCGACGCGGTGGAAATTCAGGACCAACACTCGTCGAAATTGACCCTCAGCCAGTCTGACCAAATGGATCCTGACCATTTCGAAGTCGTGCCGGCGAGACCAGAGGACATCGACCTCGTGCTTGGAATTCTCGACGAAGCAGCATCGTGGATCATAGAACGGAAACTTCCCAGCGTGTGGAAGCCTGGAGAATTCTCGCGCGAAACGTTCCTCGATCAGATCTCTCGCGGAGAGGTGCACATTGGGTTGGTTGACGGAAAGCCCGTTGGAACGATTACTCTTCAGTGGAATGATCTTGTATTCTGGGGAGAGCAAGAGCCAGACTCTGGCTATGTTCACAAGCTCGCAGTAAGACCTGCTTACGCAGGACAGAGGTTTGGACTTGAGATGCTGAAATGGGCTGAGGCAACAGCTGGAGAGGCGGGTATGAGGTTTCTAAGGCTCAACTGTCTGGCTGCTGACAGGAAGATCCGAGACTATTACGAACGTGCCGGATTTCTATGCAAAGGCGACGTTGTCAGGCCTAAAGGCGTGGCCACTCTATATGAAAAGGCGTTGTAATAGTCGCACGTTTATCTAGCACCTTCCCAACCGGCGAAGAATCTTGAAGATCAAACTAACGAGCGTATTCGTCAGCGACCAAAACAAGGCGCTTGACTTCTATACGAAGAACCTAGGCTTTGTCAAGAAGGCCGATATCGGCGCAGGCAATTACAGATGGCTAACAGTCGTATCCTCTGAGGAGCCGCACGGGCCTCAACTGGTTCTCGGGCCAAACGACAACCCCGCCGCCAAATCCTACCAAGAATCGATCTTCAAACAAGGTATTCCAGCCTCCATGTTCTTCGTGGATGATATTCAGAAGGAGTATCAGAGACTGAAGAAGCTCGGCGTGAAGTTCAAAATGGAGCCGACAAAGACGACCGGCTCAATAATAGCTCAGCTTGACGATACCGTCGGTAACTTGATACAGATAACCCAACTCACCTAGAGACCCCGAACCTCTGAACAGTTTCACCCGGGAACACCTTACGCCGTGTTCCGAATAGTTTCTTCAAGCTGACCAGTCTATCTTCCTGGCCCTGGACAATCCATGACGGGGTAGTGTTGGAACTGGATTACGTTCGGCTGGCTCCAGGCTTCGCAAGAGAGGTCCTAGAGATTTACGAGAACTGGGAGGGAAGGGACTCTGTTCCCATGAAAGTCAGGGAACTGATGATGGTGATCGAGATCGAAGTCAACAAGCTTTACGATCCCGGCGGATGGGCTCGCGTAGCCGCGATGCCGAAACCCCCGAAGCTTAAGGATACGAAGCTAGGCTGAGATCGTCTACTTCTTCCCGAGGATTTCCTTCTTTCTAAACAGAACAATTCTCGTAACCAAAACGTAGGGGATCGGCTTGTCGGTCGGGAATCTGAGATTGCCCTTAGGACCTTCGTATGCGGATACTTCCTTCTTGAAGGCCGCGGGCGCCGGTGGGTAGAGCCCGATATGTTTCTTGAACGCGGCGAAATGCGCTATTGAGTTACCGTTCAATTTGAAGGTCGGTATCTGATAGCTGATTGTTTCCTCGGCCTCGGGTGCCGCCTTCCGAATCGTCCGTCGCATTTTTTCTAGAATACTCTGGACATCCCTCGGAAACGTCTTGATGTATTCGTCGATCGTCTCAAACTGCTTTTTCGATTGAACTGTTTTCCTTCCCGCGGAGCTTTTGGTGACCAAGCCTACCCTATCCGTATACCCAGGACCTGTCCGACAACCGTTCCGATAATGAAGAGGGCGAGGCTCGCGGCCAGAATTATTCCCGATATCTCAACGAACTGGCGCATGAAACGTCGGCCTGAGATTACCGTATCATAGAATGTCATTGCTGCCACCAGTATGACCCCGATTACGAGAGAGGTCCCGAGCGCGACCCCCATGTCCTTTGTAAGGAAGTAGGGAAGGGCGAGCAGGACCGCTGTAATCATGTATGAAACTCCAGTGTAGATGGCTGACCATTTCGCGGACCCTTCGAAGCCTTGCTTGGCCTGTGCGTAGGCGGCGGACGCCATAGCGATTGAAGCGGCTAGTCCAGCGATTATTCCTGCAAGACCCGCGAGTTTCGTTTCCCCGTAGATTCCAAGAGAGCCGGCGTGTATTCCAGAGATCTCCACGACCGCATCAGCAAGACCCAGAACAATGAATGACATGTACTTGACCCGGTTCTCCTTGATCTGTCCAATCAGAAGATCCTCCTGCTTCTCCTCGCTATCCATCATGGCCTGAAAACGGGCCATGTCCGCTGCCGGAATGTATTCGGCGAGTTTCTTGTATCGTTCGTGAAGTTTGCCTTCATGCCTCTCCAACAGCTTCAACGTGAAAGTCAACCCTAGAATGAGTCGTAGAACGACAATCACAACCATTCGCGCTCTCCTCGCTGAGACCTTCACATCGGGCGCGTAGGTCCTCCAGAACTCGTAGTGAGACTGCTCCCCATTCCCAATCTCCTCAAGAGCTTTCTTGAAGACTGGGTTCCTTTCGCGCCGGGCTAGAGCAAGATAGACCGAATGGTCCGCATACTCGTCCTGGGCAGATTCCGCTGCCAACTTTACCAATTCAGGGTTAAGGGTCTCTTGCAAAGAGCGAAACAACTCCTTCGATTCTGAAGTCTCTTATTTAGTGATCTTGCCGTTCAACGATTAGTCAAGCTCGACAAATATCTCCCCGTTCTCGACCTTCACCTTGTACTTAGCCAGCGGCTTCTCTGCGGGAGGATTGACCGCTTCTCCAGTCAACAGGTTGAACCTAGACAGATGAAGCGGACAAGTGATCTCCTCGCCTATCAGGAACCCGGTTGAGAGATCAGCCTCTTCATGCGTACACGTCCCATCCCAAGCATGAAGTTGTCCTTCCACGTTGACGATCATGATTCGTCTACCATCATGCTCGATTCCTTTCACGGTCCCCGGTGGAATCTCAGAAAGCGAGCCGACGCGTATGAGCGTTCCCAGAACGTGTGTCCCTACCGGTACTTGTAGTGCCGTTCGAAGAGGTCTGCTTCAACAGCCTCCTTCTCAGGCTCCTCTTCAAATTCTGGAAGCTGTTCCGGTCTTGGAGGAATCAGACCGCCCCTGCCAGCCCATTTCTCATCGATCAGAAATTGGATGACTGCTCTTACCGATCTGAGCGGTATTCGTTTGACTGCGGGGTGGAGGAATCCTAGGATAACCATTCTCTGAGCCTCGCTATGAGTCAGACCTCGGGACATCAGATAGAAGATTTGTTCTTCGTCGACCTGGCTTACAGAGCCCGAGTGGGTCGCCTTGACCTCGTTGGTGAAAATCTCCAGCCCGGGTATCGCGTCCGCCCGCGCCTTCTTGCTGAGAATCATCGCGTGCTCAGCAAGATACGAGTTAGAATTCTTAGCTCCCTCACTGATCCTGATCATGCCCTTGAAAATCGCACGCGCACTATCCCTCAAGACCCCGCGAGCCAGAACATGGCCCGTCGTATTCGTCGACTGATGCGTTAGGTCTGTAACAACATCGAACCGCTGAGACTCTGAACCAAAGACAACCTCAACATCTTCCGCGGTCGACCCTGGACCATCGAGAACGCTGTCCATCCGCGAACGCGTCGTCCCACCGCCCATATGTCCCACAGTCCAGTTAATCCGGGAATCTTTAAGGCCGATTGACCGTCGATTGATTGTCGAGTGAACCTCTCCCTCAAAATCTTGGATGCTGGCAAAGTTGACCTCTGCTCCTTCGCCGAGATAGACCTCTGTAACCTCGCTGTAAAGCGCTGGACCTTGACGCTCCTTGCCTAGTAGTGAGTAGCCCTCTTGTAGGAAGTTGACTCTGCTGTTCTCCTCTGCCACAATTATGTTGTGAGCGAATGAGGCTTGACCATGGGTCTTGAGCAGAATGATATTGCGAAACGGAATCTTGACGCTCAGTCCCTTGGGAACATAGAGGAAGGTGCCTGCCGTGAAGAATGCGTCGTTGAGAGCTGCGAACTTGTCATCTCCAGGCGGTATCGCCTTCGTGAACCTGTTTCGGGCGAGGTCTGGAAACTTGACGAGAGCTGAAGCCAGGTCTGAGAAGACAATTCCTTCCTTCTCCAACGCACCGTGTACTTCGGTGCGGACCATCTGAGAATCCACCTGCAATGCAAGAGTCGGTTCGTCCTTCTCTCTAACCAAGTGGGATATTTCGCTGGGAATAGCTCGACCTTTGGACGGAAGTCCGAGCTGCATAGAATCGAGGTTCAGTCCAGAAAGAATGTCCACGTATTTCGTGTATAACTGAGATTTCTCTACGGGTAGCTTGTTAAAGTAGTCGAGGGCTACTGAGCGTTCCCGGCTAATTTCTTCGGGTTCAACGAATCGGCCGGAGACTTCTTTCACCATGCTTTCCGTTGGACTGGCGAGAGAGTTGGCCATGGCCGTTGAGGGCGAAGAATATGTTTAGAAGTTTTGGTCGGGAGGCCTAGCCTACAGCGCCTTCCATTTCCATCTCGATGAGCCGGTTGAATTCTACCGCATACTCCATCGGAAGGACTCTGGTGAAAGGCTCCATGAATCCCGTGACGATCATGCTGAGCGCTTGAGTCTCAGACAGGCCTCTGGACATTAGATAGAACAATTGATCCTCGTTGATCCTTCCAACGGTAGCTTCGTGGGTTATGGTGGCGTCGTCCTCGTTGACCTCCATGTAGGGATAAGTCGTTGTCTTAGATCGATCGTCCATTAGTAATGCGTCGCATCGGACGCTGGACTTCACGCCTACAGCTCCCTTGGCCACATGCACGAGTCCTCTGTAGGTTGTTAGTCCTCCATCCTTGCTGACGGACTTTGCCGTGATCCGAGAGCTTGTGTATGGTGCGAGGTGGATTACTTTGGCTCCCGTGTCTTGATGTCTATCCTTACCAGCAAAAGCCACTGAGACGATCTCGGCTTTGGCCCTAGGCCCGACCAGATAGACTGATGGATATTTCATCGTAAGCTTGCTGCCTACGTTAGCGTCGATCCATTCTACCGACGCATCTTCATACGCATAGGCTCGCTTGGTGACGAGGTTGTAGACGTCCGAACTCCAGTTCTGGAGCGTAGTATACCGGACCTTGGCCCCCTTCTTGGCGATAATCTCCACCACTGCGGAGTGAAGCGCATCCTTGGAATAGACTGGGGCTGTACAACCTTCGATGTACTGTACGTCTGCATAGTTGTCTGCAATGATGAGGGTCCTCTCGAACTGCCCCATATTCGCAGCGTTAATCCTGAAGTATGCCTGTAATGGAAGGTCCACTTTGACGCCTTCTGGAACGTAGATGAAGCTGCCACCGCTCCAGACGGCGCTGTTGAGCGCGGCCAGCTTGTTATCCTCAGGAGGAATAATTGTTCCGAAATATTTCTTGACAAGCTCGGGATGAAGTTTGACGGCCGTATCGGTGTCGCAGAAGATGACTCCTTTATCTTCGAGATGTTTCAGGAGGCTGTGGTAGACGACTTCGGACTCGTACTGGGCGCCCACTCCGGCCAAGAATTTCTTCTCAGCCTCAGGAATTCCCAACCGGTCGAAGGTCTTTTTGATCTTATCGGGAACATCTTCCCACTTGCTCTCAACCCTGTCAGTTGGACGGAGATAGTAGTAGATGTCGTTAAAGTCGATCTGGGCAAGATCGCCTCCCCACATGGGCATAGGACGTTTGACGAAGTGTTCGTAGGCTCGTAGCCTGAACTTTAGCATCCATTCAGGCTCTTTCTTCATCTCAGAGATTTGTTCGACAGTCTGTCGTGAGAGTCCTTTCTCGGACTTGAACACGTATTTTTCTGGATCCTTGAAATCGTACTTGGCGTAGTCCAGGTCCAGAATACTCTTGTTAGCCATCTTCACAACCTCTCTTTATGACGTACGTTATACACGATAGCCATGTGCCTATATGTATTTACGGGTTCCGTCCCAAGTCACACTCTCTTCAGAGGAGCTTTACACTCGCGAACCACTCTGGCCGTCCCAGAATCCTGAACGTTCTGCAGGCCCAACTGTAAGATATCGTACTCTCTAGCAAGTGGGTTCCAGACAGTAATGCTCGTTATCCTTGCGGCTCCTGCTCGTTCCTGCGTCTCATCAGAAGCCGATTCCCGCCACGAGAAGAACCCAAAACCATCAATCAAGCCCAGAATGGAAAGATCGACTCTCGGACCCCCCTCCCTAGGGGGGTGGCTCACAAAAACACTGGCGAGAAATTGAGCCAAGTTTTATGTGAAACGTTCCAGCGTGCCACGTTTCATGCCAGGAAAAAGATACTCTCTACCGAACCTGCCCTACAAGTACAACGCACTCGAACCGACGATTTCTGAGAAGATCATGACGCTACACCACGACAAACACCACCTCGCCTACGTGAACGGAGCAAACGCAGCCCTAGACAAGTTGGAGAAGGCGCGACAGACCGGTTTCGCAGGAGTAGACGTCCGCGGAATCTCCCGCGATCTCGCCTTCAACGCCTCAGGTCACACACTGCACAGCATGTTTTGGCCGAACATGAGACAGGGTGGAGGCGGAACACCCGGAGGACGCCTCGCCGACCAGATCAACAAGGACTTTGGAAAGTTCGACTCTTTAAAGGAACAGTTCGGGAACACCGCCAAACAAGTCGAAGGATCAGGCTGGGGAGTACTCGCCTACGAGCCTGTCTCAGACCAGTTAATAACACTCCAGGCAGAGAAGCACATGGACCTAGCCGTCCAAGGCATGACTCCTCTACTAGTCGTCGATGTCTGGGAGCACGCGTACTACTTGGACTATGTGAATGACAGGGCAAAATATGTTGACGCTTGGTGGAACGTAGTCAACTGGGACGACGTCGGCGCTCGCTTCGACAAAGTTCGCAAGTAACCCAAACTCCCACTCTTTTCTTTCCGGAAGGTTCCTCTAGAGGTAGCCGTATCCCCGAGGACTTCGGAGCCTAGGAAGTCTCCGCCGACAGGTCCTTCGCCAGGCCTTCAAGATCAATATCTTCTTCCCCTTTCTTCGTCTCCATTTTCACCGGCTGGGCAATCCTCTCTTTGATCCTGACTTTCGAAGGGGGCAAGGGCCTGCCACGGCCTGGGCAGAGGATGACCGGATGCAGATCAAGGATTCGCTGAACACTCGACCTTTCCTGTGAGATATTCTCCATGAATAATGGCTCTCTAAGCTTGCCGCGCTTGGTCCTCAGAAGATCGCCGATAATGGCAACCCTGCTCTTGTTTAGGAATAGAGAGATAGACCCCTTTGTATGGCCGGGGGTCCAGACGATCGACCCGTCCAGCCCGACATCCTCTAGTATCGACTCATCATCGGAGGCCTCGTCAACGAGCACCGGGTGATACTTGACGAGCCGAAGCAGCTTCTTCGTTGAAGAGGCAATAGCCAGAGCACGCCTGGCTATCCGTCCGTAGAAACTCCATGCTCGCGGCGTTATTACCACAAGGGTCCCGGCAACGTATGGCTTTTCGAACCCGTGAGAGACGAGCATTCCAGAAGTCGCTTTCTTCAGCGCGGCAGCGCTTCCGATGTTATCCCAGTGTCGATGAGTCAGAAGAATCAGCTTAACATCGCTAGGCTCGCGGCCGAGATCCGCGACTGCTTTCAGTATCCGATTCTCGCTACCCGGCATCCCGGTATCGACAAGCACCAGTCCATTGTCCGCCTCGACAAGGTAGGTGTTAGCATGACGAGCAGGTACCCTATAGACCCCTTCAGCCACTTTCAACAATTCTAATTCGTCCCTCTAACAGTCACAGTCGCAGCTCGAACTCTTGGCCAGCCCAAGTAATTGGCCTATCCAATTTAAGACTCGTGAAACCCTAGGGGTTCCGCGCCGCGACAACACTGTCGACTCTACCGACAACCTCTTGCAACGTGGGAGGTTCAAGCCCTCGTCCCTCCAGATACGCCGCTCCGGCGGCGTTCGCAAATATCAATCGATCCTTATGACCGAGGCCAACGCCTTGAGCGTAGATGTCGGCCGCGTTCCAGACGTCTCCTGCACCAGTCACTTTGGCAGGTTTGATCTTTGCGCACGGGACGCGAACTCTCTGCCCATCGACAAATGTCGCTGAAAAATCCGGTGTGTGAAGATCGACCCTTGGAATCATCATACTGAATACGCTAGCGGCGCCGAAGAGCGGGTCCTCAGCACCTTCAATCTCAGAGGTATCCTCAGCGACTCCCTTCGCCAGATGCATCAATTCGTTCTCGTTCACGCTCAAGACATCTACCAGCCCCGGAGTCAGGACCCGCTCGTTCAACCCCTCAATCTCGCCCGTCCGCGATGCAGGATCTCCGGGATCGAAGAAGGTGACAGCCTTCCCTTCCTCCTTGGCAATGGAGAAGACCTTCTCAGCAAGGTCCGTTCCCTTCATGTTCTGATTCCAGTTGAGGACACAGACAAAATCCGCTTCGGATATGACCCTCTTGTCTTCTTGAGTCAGCTTTTCAGGGCCAAACTGGGACAGGGATCCAGGATCGCTGACCATGATGTTCACGCGTCTGCCCGAGTGCTCTGTCTCGAACGACATTGTCCGGGACAAGGTTCCCGTCGTCCTAACGTGCGAGAGATCGACACCTTTCAGGAAGTGTTGCAGGACTGTCTTGCCGAGTTCGTCTGTCTCAATAATCGGGACGACCTGACAGCCAAGCTTCGAGAGCTGAGCCACCACGTTCGAAGCGTTTCCCCCACGCCCCACCGTATGTCTCCAGCCCAGAAGATTTCCTCCCCCTCTCTGAGCTACTTCCACAAATGACGCTGTCAAATCCTCAAGCTTCCCAGGATAGGTGAGAATGTAGTCGAGGTAGAAATCCGGCATTACTACAACTTTGAAACCCGGCTTGGCATGTGTGAGAGTCTGCTTCAGCTCGGCGACTGCGTCTACGGTTTTGGTTCTCGACATGCCTTCAGGCTCCAAAATTATTGATTGACTATTCGTTCATAAGGATGGATTGATATGACGACTTAAGCCTGGCTTGTCGAAAATGTCCGTCGAAACCGAGCGACCCACATCAAAACTCAAACTCGGCCTCATGTGGTCCCGTATGAAGAAAGCATCCAGACTGGACCAAGAGGGAGTACTAGAACTGAAGACGGACACCGCAGCGACCGGACAAGCGGTCGCAGTCCTTGTTCTCTCAGCCCTCGCCTACGGCATCGGCTACACTGCACAGACACAATTCCAGAAACACGACCTGTCAATCTACGGAATAATAGTAGGCAGCCTCGCCAACACAGTCATAGTATGCTTCGCAGCCTTCGTATGGTCAGCCACCGCCTTCCTAGTCGGGACAAGACTTTTCCAAGGCAAAACAAGCTACTGGGAACTAGCCCGGCCTCTATTCTTCGCTGCTAGCCCATTCTTCCTCTTCCTCCTGATCGTCATCCCCATCTCCCCAATCGTAGTCCAGGGAAACCTTCCTGTCTATTGGTTCCAGGGAATTATCGCCGTCGCGGCGGTAGCCTGGCTTTTCCTTTCGCAAGTATTTGTTCTGAAGCAAGTTATGGGATTGAACCTGCGACGAACGATCCTAACGGTCACGGTAGGCCTACTCATTCTCGCCTTCATCGGCATACAATTCGGAACAGCCTGAACAGATCCCACAGTATAAGTTGATAATCCGGGCCCTGCACAGATTATTCCAGAGTTCTTCAATGATCGCCGAGTCTGGTCCCTTCGCCCTTGACAGATTCCGGACTATGTTGGATCGAATGGTGAAATCGGCCCGGCTCAACCGCGACACCTTCTTGGCGTTGAAAGAAGACTCTACAGCGACACGTCAGGCATTGATTGTCCTGGCTCTCGCTGGAGCTAGCTTCGGTGTCGGATTCGCAGCGTCGATCGGATATAGTGGGATAGGGATTCTGCTAGGAGCTGTTTTCGGCGCGGTTGTGAGTATTGCTCTGGGTATCGTCTGGGTATCCCTGACACTTCTTATCGGAAGAAGGCTCTTTGGAGGAACATCGGACTACTGGTCACTAGCGAGGCCGGTATTCTTCTCAACCTCTCCCGGCCTGGTCTTCCTCATCATGTCGATCCCCGTGTCGCCAATCCCAGACGTTGCACGCGCGATCGGCGTGGCCTGGATAGCGATCTCGACCGTGATCGCGGTGAAGACCGCTTTGGGATTAGATACTCAGCGTAGCCTTGTAATATTCATCTTAGCCACATTCATCGTTCTCCTCAGCTACGGGTTCGTGGCCTCTCTATAGGGAGCGATCCAGACGCTCATTCTCGAAAGAGAATGTTCAGTTCAAATAGGCTAGAAATTATATCTAGTGCTTCCTATATCCCTGGCTATCGCTAATCGCATCTGCTTGTGAATCCTTTTATCTTGGGCTCCCCCGCGGGAGATTGACTTGTGAAGCTTTATGGTATTCAGCCTCCGCTCGAGCAGGACCGTCCTGTTAGGATCATTTATCGTCGTTTCGGTCCTTATGTCGGTCCCCCTTCAAAGCGAGTATTTGGTTAGAGGTTCGAGCCCTTCAGGTAGCTTTCCATTCCGCGATGATTTCAACTATAGTTCAATCAGTTCAATGGTCGGGAACGAATGGACACAATGCGGTCAAGGCGCCAGTCAATCGTATAATGTCTCAAGTGGATTGCTAACACTTCGAAATGGTGCCGCAATGTGTTGGAATCATGTTCCGGCCGGAGTCTCGGACTGGACCGCTATCTTCAGGGGAGCCTGGGCTTACAATCAACATCCGACAAGTGGCGTCGAAATGGTTGCAGGCACTACTCACCATACCTACAAGTTTGCTGCCGGCGAGGGCAGCGGCCTTGTGGTTTACCGGGACAACGTGACAATTCTGAGCCGTTCTGGTTGGTACCCTTACTGCGTTGTTGACGGACGATTCTGCTACTATACCGACTTCGGAGCTGCCCACGTCTTTCGCTTGGCCATGCAAGGCAGAGCTCTCTCTGCGTACTATGACAGTGTTCTGATCGGAACCTATGCCGAACCAGACGCAGGAACTGACCTTGCCATGATCTCACCCATGTCGGGGTCGGACATTGGAGTTGTCTGGAACTACGTCGTTGCGAATTCTCCTACAACCACATCAGTGTCCTGCACGCCGACTTCTGTTGCGGTTAACCAAGCTGCCTCTTGCACTGCGACAGTTACTGAGGGGTTCGCTGGCGCAACGACGCCGGTCGGATCGGTGACATTCTCAACAGGCGGAGGCACGTTTACTCCTTCGTCTTGCCCGCTCAACAGTCTGAGTTCGACATCCGCAAGCTGCTCAGTGAGCTATCTTCCAGAAAACTGTCCTTGCTACAGCTGGCAAGTCAGCACAGGGGTACGCGCAATCGCGGCCACATACTCTGACTCTACTCACGCAGGTAGCTCTGGCGCTTTCAGCCTGAAGGTGACATCACTAGATGAGACTAACGTGAATGTCATATGCAGCCCGAGCTCAGTCGTGGTCAATCAAGTTTCCTCATGCTCTTCTACAGTGACCGACATTTCCTCCAAACCAACTCCGCCGACCGGATCCATATTCGAGGGACTCGGCAGTTGTCAACTCGGAATCAAGTCCGGCAGTTCAGCAAGTTGTGCCGTTAACGTGACCGGCACTCAGAATGGTTCGATTACGGTCAATGCGCTGTATGGCGGCGATTCATCTCACTACAAGAACGAAAACACGAGCGAAATCGTGGTAGACAAACGAGCAACCTCTACCCTCATGGTCTGCTCACCTGGTACAGTGGGCGGAAACTCAAATACCGTATGTACTGCGACGGTAACAGATACAGACGTCAGCACGCTCATCACCCCGACTGGCAGTATCCGTTTCTCAAGCAACTCGACTGGCACTTTCAACTCCCTCAATTGTTCGCTCGTTGCGACCTCGACTACTGGAACGGCCAACTGTTCTGCAAATTACACGCCGAGCGTTTTTGGACACCATCTAATTTCAGGCTCCTATGAATCACTCGACAACTGGAGACTTTGGGAACCAGGGGACTACACCCATTACGGAAGTAGCGGCAGCACTCAAATCTATGCCGACCCGGCTGATCCATCTTTCAGCGTTGGCAGCTCAGCCACCTTTCAAAGAGTAACCGTTACTATCTCCGGAACCATTTCTATCAGTTCGGGAATAGTTTCTGGGACCATTTTCGTCACCGCAACGAACAGTACCACTGGCGCCGTTCTCTTTTCGAGAACCTTCAACTTCTCGAACCTACACTTGGTTAGCAATCAGACTAGATTCCTGCTCTACATACCCGTAGGGACGAATCCCCTGTCCGCGGACATCACCGTCTATGGAGCTGGGGGCACGTGGTCTGCGACGATGATGGTGACCCGTCAGTTGGACATTGCGGGTCGTGGCACCGTCGACCTTGTAGACTTTGGTATCGTCGCGAGCAGTTTCAACTCTCTCATCGGGGGTTCCCTGTATAAACCGGCCGCTGACCTTACCGGAGACGGAACCGTAAACATCGTCGACATCTGTCTCCTATCAGCGTTCTATAACGCGCCAGAATACTCCTAGAAATCCCGGTTCCCGAAAGCAACTCGTTTCAGTATGCGTACGAGTCGATTGTAACGGTAGTAGAGATTCAGCCCTATCATTAGCTAAAAACGAGGCGACGCTTACTGTTCAGCAGTCGGACTCTTTGGAACGGTGGGCTTGTACTTGTTGAAAATATCCATTGCCGGGTCCTTCTTCATATCATGATCCCGGTACAGATGGTCCTGTAATTCGTAGTACGTGTTGAAGGTCCGCTCGATGTTCTTAACGGCGCAAGCGAAGCATAGAATCTTGTCCTTCACCAACGTGGACCACGATATCAATCAACTAGTCTGCTGGAAGGGGAATAAAAAGAGAACTTGCGAGGAGAACCACAAGCTCTCCAAGCGAGTCCGGTCCGCCGCATGGGGAAGGGCTTGAATGCGAATCCCTCAGCCAGTATTAGGCGCTGGAAACCTTCCTTTGCAGAGTAGCAACCGAACGCCTTATGGATGAAGTTGGCAAGCCGAACGATTGGCGATGGCCTGGAGGCGAAAGCTCGTTGTGTGACACATGCGCCGCACACAATCCGAAAAAGAAGAAAAAGTAACGCGTCAGACGCTGTCGGGCATCTGTCCTGTCCATACTATTTCTCATCTCCCAGACCGAAGAAGGACTGAGAAGTTTAGTAGAGGGCTCTGTGGGCAGATGACTCATGTCTAAGGCTTGGGGCTTCATCAAAAACGTTGAATAGAATGTTAGGGTTTATATCGCTCAGATAGCCCTGTCTATCTTGGTAATCAGGCATGAGAAATGGAATATTTAGTTTAGTAGAAAAAACGTTGGCGTTGCGGACTATCTATTTGGATGGGGCAACGTTCGGCGGAGTATCTTCCAGCCTGATGCTGGGAGAACAAAACAACTGACCCACCGAACTGTTCCAGAAATCCAGCTTTATGGTAGAGAGTTAGAACAATATGAGTCGGTGAAGGCTTGGAAGAGTAGTCTACAGCCTGCCAGTCTCGAATCTTGGCGACATCAGAAGTGCGACCTGCGAAACTACTGTCTATGGCGCGAGAAAGACCCGGACTCGATACTCTCCGAGAGGAAAGCGAACAGGGCATGCGACCCCGAGGCAAGGCTTGAAGAGATTGGTTTACAAAAATATCGAGAGAACATTCTAAAACGGGGATTATCCCCAGGTTCAGCACAGAAAGCGTTTGTTACTATTGTCAGCTTCTTCAAACACAACTATCAACGATTGATTTTCGCCCGTTTCCCGGCACTTACTCTCGACCAATACCGAGGCGCTAAGCGGCTCAAGAAAGAAGAGGTTTGCAAATTGTACGAATTTTCGAACAACCATCGCGACAAGCTGATAGTGCTGGGCGGCGCTGAGTCGGGTTTGAGACTCCGAGCGCTCGAACAGCTTCGGCTGGGCTGTTTTGTTGCTATCGAGGACGGTTCTAAGGAAGGGGTGTGCTGCGAGTCCATAGAGGACTTGAAGGAAGTTATGATACCGTGTCGAATACAACTTCCGAAGAGATTCTACACCAGCCAGCGGAAACGGGAGGGCATTACCTTCGTCTGCAAGGACTTTGTTAAGCTGCTGATTGAATATCTTGAGCTTCGAAAGAAGGCCGGGGAGCCTATCAATGCTCAGACCCCGATATTTCCTACCTACAGGGCAAAAATGAGGGTGCTCGCTACGAGAACAATCGTCACCCGCCAAAGGGACACTTGGGCCAGTCCAGGAAGCAAGGTCACAGCGTCTGTCACAATGGGGTCAAACAATGTTCAACAAATGGATGCAGAGGTTTTGCAGATAGAACCTGCTCCCTTGGTTAATGAGGGCATTGAAGGTGTATTTCGAAGGCTCAGGAAGAAGGCGAATGTTGGGTATGACCCTGAGACAGAAAGAGCCGTCAGTCCCCACAGTCTAAGGAAATATCTTCACTCCACGCTCGACGCTTCCGGCGTCAATAGCGTAATGGTCAATGTGATAATCGGACACTCTAACGCGATAGCCGACCACTACAGCGGCCGAAGAAACCTCGACCTTGAAGAAATCAGACACGCCTACGAATCAGCAATACAGCGTATTTCAATTCTTGAAGACGGCAACGGAACAAGGGTTCTGAGATTAGAGCGCGACTTGAAAGATGAAAAACGGAACCGCGAAGAAGACCGAACCATCATTTCAAACCTCCAACAGACGGTTGAGGAAACGCGACAACAAATTGCGGAAATACTCGCGAGGCTCGGTCCAACTAATCAGAAGCCACTTGCTGAGAACCAAAGATCATAAGCAGGAGTGACAACGAATTCATACAAGAGTGCCACCGCATGATCAAACAGCCGTCCTGTGCTCTCGTTCTGGGAGCGAGATTGCGGTTTGGTACAGTCGAACCACTCAACCAAACAAACAATCTAGAGGCGCGCCGTAAGACGGGCGGACGGCTACGCAGGCGCGTCCACTTCGCAACTCGAAACATCAGTGCGGGGACCTGCATCTAAGTGAAGGTCCCGGTCCGTCTGTGAACTTTTTCGCGGTTTCTCTTAGGTAAACAAGCCCACAATGGGCGTATTTTGGCAATGCTGTTCAAAACATTGACGTAAGTAGGACTATTGCGCTATTATTGCTGAGATAGTGAAGAAATGTCAGATAAGGAATTCATGGATCGATTGAACCAGTTATTCCAGAACGTAGCGTTCGACTTGGGGGTTGGTTATTCGCAACCAGCATACCGCTACTACTCCAGCCCTAAGCTTCCGGGTCTACGCTTCTGTTGGAACACCGAACCACTGACGCCTACGCTTGATACTAAGAATCGTAAGAGGGCTACGTGGGTTGAACGTGTGTACCAGCATAAGGCGAAACGCTACAGATTCCGATACTGTGCTACTCGGACTACTGGGAAGCGGATAGCCGACAAGAGACTACAATCCGCAAAGGGCAAAGCTACACGAGCGGAGTACGTCTAAGCCATGCAAGTGGAATCTCAAGCCAATATGAACGATCGGATCACACGCGGCTTACGAAGCCAGTATTCTGCCGAGCGGACCGCTTTGATTGTGGAAAAAGCAAACGAGGAATACGCCTATCGTAATCCGAGCGCAAACGTCCCAGAGCTTTACGAGTTGTTCGAGGGAAATTACATCGACTCGGCACTTGGACAGTTAGGCTTTGGTTCATGGTGTATCGGCAGACCAAAATCACTACTGTCACCAGCTAAGCCAAGCGGTAAGACCTCGTTTCGCCCAACACCGATCAGCAAGCGGCAAACCTTGAGACAGCAGACAGTGAGCGAGGAACACCCCAATCACTCGCGGTCCCTCGCTGACATTCTGGATAGCATGATTCCAAACCCATTGCCAGAATCAATCGGTCCCTCGGACAATGCAATTCACCACTTGAACATTCTGATCTTCGCTCGTCCGAATGGCGGAAAAACAAATCTGGGCGAAAGCATTCGACAATCGGTTATCGGTCGCTATGGCTCGGAGAATGTCCGAGCGTTGCGTTCAAGCCGAGACCTACCCGCTATCTTCGAGCACTTGAACGAGTGCTTTGAGGTTGGCATTCCAAAGGCAATTGTGCTATTCTTTGACGACCTCACTAAGGCATTGGACAAGCTAACCGGGACTCTGACAATCCGCGGAGGCTCGTACGGCACGAACGATTTTCTCGATGGCTCACTTACCGGCTTTAGCGGGACAATCAGCGAGAAGGAAAACCGCAAGGCGTTCTGGCTTGATCGCTGGTACGATATCCGCGGAGAACTATTCAAGCGCGGTATGCGCGAGGGTCTGGTGGTTATGATTGGCGCGGTACACCGCTTCTACGCCACACCACTTGATATGCGAAGCGATTGCGATTTACTCTTAGTCAGAAGCACTGGGACGCCAGGCACGTTTGACGCCAAGACCGTTGCGAGAATGCTGGGGCATGTAGCATACTCGGCGATGCGACAGCACGAAACGGATGCACTCCGCAATAGGTCCGAGTTGGCATGGACCGGCTACGCTACAAAGTCCGATACTGGCGTGATCCATATCCCAAGGGCTGAAGCAACTTTGATGCGGACAGTGTTCTCTAAGGCAGTCTCACACCGCGGCAGACGGCCATGGTGGGGCTTTCTCCTACCTATCGCCGCGACCGCGATAGCGCTCGCGCTGCTACTGAATCCTTGGTGGTGATTGACTAATGGATGAATACACAATCTACTTCCAAGACTTGACACCAGAAGCGCAGAAAGCCTTGCTGAAGTACATGGGTCTAAAGAGCGAAAGGGAAACCAACTGGGACGTATTTCCGATAGCGGAAGTAACGAGTGCTACCCTCACATAAGGTGTTGCTCTCATGCGTGTCTGTGAAAGAAGTTATTCAGCGCGATTTGTTCGAGTTGCCATGGATAGCCGTGGAAACCATGACACTCTGCGCAGACTATTGATGCAAACTCTGACTTAATTCGATGTCCACCCTAAGAATCTTGGACATTATGCCGAAATGCGTCGCCCTCTACCCTATCTGACCCGTAGGACCCAAATTCAGGGCACAGAATGGACAATCTTCAGACAAGCGAGTCTTCCCCCATAGGTAATCTATCTAACCTAGCCGTCACGCTGTCTGTCTCAGCAAATCTATTCTTCATGTTCAGGTACTTGAACCGACGTTGGAAACAAATGAAAGAAGTCCAGACTGTACGAGGGGAAGGCCTAATGTCTAGGTTTCGACGCTTCGTCTCAAGATTGCGGTCGCACGGCAGAGCTTCGCCATAAAGCCAAGCATGGAAACGGAACCATGGTCTCTTACTCGGGCCGGGTTGCCGAATGGGACTAAGAGCCCCAGCACTTCTCCACTACAAGCCTGCCATCTACGTAGAGCTACGATGTCTAAGTGTAGGGAGTAGATGTGATATAGGGATACAACAGCTACCTACAACAAAGGTTGAGTGGGCGGGTCTCGGTAACATGGTGGGCGAGTCTTTTTTGAGTAAACCGGCTAACTGACCGATACTTTTCATTTGTATTCCCACTGACTTCTGAGAAGGAGCTACCAATAAGGATAGACCAATTCGGCTAGCTAGGATGGGTAACAGCTAGCGTCGTCGTTCTGCGTCCCTGATACCGGGCGGCAGACTCATCAACCCTATCTCTTTCTCCCGTCTCCGTCTAGACCTTCGTAGCTTTCTTACGTACTTTGCCGAGAGTGTGACTTGCGGGATCGGTTTCACCTTCACGCCTAGTTCGATTTCAGAATCTGACATAGGCATCCAAATAATTGGATGCCCATATAAAAATTGAGAGCGGGGAGAAAACACCCTAACTAGAGGTGACGGGGCCGGACCACACCGCAATCGTAAGCCCCGTAAAGGGGGGACTACTCATTGTCGCCATTGTTGTTGGGCGGTTCATGATAGATGTGCTGGACTCTCTCGACAACGTCCTCGTATCGGCAGTTCTGGCAACGTCTCTTAACCTTAAAATTCCGAACTTCTTCGGCCTCGGAAAGGTGCTCTCTATTCGTCATTGTCTTCTTGACATCGAACAAGCTGAACTTGTAGTGGCACTTGGGACACTCGGTCCTCCTCGCCATTTCAATTGGACCCCATCCCAACAAGATCGTTAGGATGATGCCTACCATCCCCGTGTAAAACAGAGGAATGTAGGACGGGGATCCGATTGGCACAGGCGTGCCCGGAACGAACGGCACACCCAACGGGGCGCCTGAAAGGATCGATCCAATAATGGCGTACAAGATCCACCGTTTGAGGTCGTGGTCGTAGGTTCCGTAGAGTCGCCGCATAAGTCTCTCCCCTATCCCTAGGAAGGACAGCTCGTTTTCGTCATAGGGACGAACGTTGATCGGTTTCTTTGGTTTCTCGATCTTCTGGTTTATCGTCCCGCTTCCGAAGTTAAACGCGGTCTGTTTCGAATTCTTGACGGTGAATCTGTTGTCCTTAACTTCGTTTGAATCCCCAGTCGCCGTAGAATCTGCTGGCTTCTTTTTCTTCTTGGCCACAACAAAGTGACGCAAACACTTGCTTAAGAGAACTACGCCAGTGTAGACAAAAATAGGGGTCGAATTAGTTACGGCTGTCATTTACGGTTAAACGGTCTCAAAACGTCGTCTAAGCTACCTTGGAATCGATCCCTGACTTAGCTTGGGGGATTCTTTTGAAGAAGGGCATCCAAGATCGGTACGAGACCTATCTCTCCGACGCGATGCCCAAGCCGAAGAAGAAGTACCTCGTCCCCGTTTTTGACCAAGAGACTTGGGACGCGATGATTCAGGCGATCCTCGAAGCCGCAGAGATCTGGAAAGCTGGAGTCATCAAGCAAGCTCAGGAACCCGAACCCGGCCCGGAATTGACAAAATCAGACAACGAGCGATGGAACTTTAGAGAATAAGAGAAGGGGAGGCAATACACTTACAGGTATTTCGGACGTTTCGCGTCTATGATGAACTCCGCGAAGAGGACCAGCAAGAAAACAATTGCTGGTAGGGTTGAGAGATTTGAGACATAGGCGAAGAAGCCCCACTGTGCAAACGTTATCCCGAGAAAGATGAGGCTCGCGACTAACTTCTCTTCCCACGAGGAACCCTATTAGGAATAAGGGAGCGCCTTTCCGCAGGATCTGAAGCGTCTAACTCTCCGGCGAGTTGGATTCATGACCTGAATTTGCGCTCTGGACACTCTCAAGTATCAGTCAGGATTGCTATTGTTGGCGTGCGATGAAGAAGAGAAACCCATTCTTTGTGTTCGATTGGCTCTTCGCAGATGCCTCAAATGACGCTGCACGACGATTTGCCCTCGAAAACAGACCGAAGGAGACAGAGGTTCTAATGGATGTGATTGACGCAGATGCTCTGATACACTATCCACTTTGGCAAGAACTTCCTAAGAATCATCCAGTCGGGGAACTGTGGTTAGAAACTGAGACAGACCTTAAGGCCACAATCTACCTTGCTTACGGGGGCTTCTTTCGTCAAGCTCTCACAGTCCTTCGCTCATGGTTCGAGATTGCAATTCATGGCGTGTATTTCTCTGACCATTGGGGCCAGCCAACGGAGAAGTATGAACAATGGCGAAAGGGAGGACGGAACGCTCCTGCACATGTCGGCGACTTAGCAAGAGCATTAACGTCTCGAACTGACAAGTCAATGGCTGTGGACGAGCATGCCATAGGAGCACGGCTGGAACCTGTCTACTCTTTCCTGTCAAAGCAGACACACGCTCAGGGGCTTGACATGTTCAACTTGCAGGAAGGACGTGATAACGTTCCTCGCTTTCTTGAGAAGAGCTTTGATGTCTGGTATCAGAAGACACTTGACGCGTTTGATGCTCTGTGCTTTCTCTACGAGATATTCTTCACGAAGCCGTTGGTTTCCTATTTTGAGGGGTCGGCTGAAGAACGGAAACGACTTGAGGCTGCCGGGAAATCGCTTTCTGGATTGATGCCGAGTTTTGGAAAACTTGCTGAAATTGTTCTAAGCCTCTAACAACCCATGCGTCTCTTAGCTACCTTCTTAGGTATCCATCTCAGCCAGTGCCCACAGTTCGAGCAGTACTCTCCTTTGTGAGGGCCTTTGCCTCGTATCTCTATGGTGGCTCGCTTCTGACAGAACCTACACTTGGCAGACAAGCGGCTCAGAGTTCCTTTGGTTTTTCCACATAGACGTGCAAAGCCAGTTCCGCTTTGAATTAGCAGAATCTCGCCACGCGACGGAAGGGAATCGCCGAGAGCGCCTGTTGTTTCTCCTTCAGGAATCTCAAGAGGTCTTCGCTGGTACGGCCAGTTCTCGACATTTTCAATATGCCTTCCACATCGTTCCGCCTCAATACAACAATTCCCGTTTTTCCTGCCAATTCTATCTCATTATCGGTGACGGGTTTTCTTGAAGCTGAGAATATGACGGGAATCAAGTCGTGCCGATCCATTAGTAGTTTCATCTTCTCTCGCATCTCACCAAGAGTGACTGCAAGCTTCTCCAAATCGTCTTTCAGAGACTCGACCGTAGCTCCTGCAACGACCAGGTGATTGCCCGAGGGAAAGAGAGCCACAATATCCACACCAGGTTTGTTGGCGTAATCTACGTAGAGGACTTGAAGGTTGAAGGAGCTAAGTACTTCGATCAGGAAATGGTCGAACCGCTTTGTGCCCTTTGAAACGGTTCCGCCGAGTGATTTGACCTCGCCGTTCTCCCAAATCTCTTCCGCGGTCTCCTTTGGATAGAAGAACCTGTAAAGCTCATGCGAAGGACTCTCCCCCACGATTCTTGACATCTCATCCAAGGAAACACCCAACTCCGTCAGACATCCAGCCGCGAAAGCGTACTTGTCGAAATTGGAATCTTTCAAAAGCTCGATGAGTATGGGCTTAGCCTCTTCTTTGGCGTTCAAGAAAATCGTCTTGATGTAATACTTGGGGGAGGACTGCCAATATAGCTGAAAGAGGCTGTCATTTGAAATGAGCTTGTGGAGATCAATAAATCTTGGTTCTATCTGAGCCAGCGCCATAATGCACCATTCAGCGACATCTCGCTTCTGAAGGTCTCTGCTATTCTGTTCGATAAATTCTTGGAGCATCTCTGCGGCTGAACGGAATTGAAAGCCATGAAACATTTGTATGAGCATGCTTGAACGCTTCAGAGGGATCAATTTTCTTATTCTGGGTAGAGCTTCTTCGCTTGGAGACCGCGTCAAATACAAAATGACCTGGTCCTGGATTTGGTCGTTTAGCTGACCATACCAATCAGCCAATGTTCGGTCTAACACAAGCAACATCTCTTTCAATGCGTTCTTTCCTGCGATTTTAGAAAGGACTCTCGTAGCAAGAAATACCTGCATAGCATTTGGGCTGGATGTCATGGGGAGAATTTCCGAGACCGCTAAACTGTTCAACTTCTCGTCTTGCTGTGTGGTCAGGACATCAGTGATCAATTCTACTGGAGCATCAATCGAGTCCTGTTGAAATAGCACTTGTGCGAGTGACGGAATAGCTTTCAGTTTCTGAACAGTGCTAAGGCTCTTGATGAACCGAGCGGCAAATCCGACGAAGTATCTGTTCTTCGCTTGGTCAACGAAGGTCTTCAGGAATAGATCAAAGTAAACATCGCTACCTCCCATAACCTTGCTGAGCAATTCTGAAAGCATTGATCCTTCAGGGGAAGCCATTCCCCACTTTTTCGCTGAAGCGAGTATAGAGTGAAAAACTGCAGTTACGTTTTCAAACTGGTGCCGAGAGAGCAGTTCGCTCAGTGCTTCTATCCTGATTTCCCGCGCTTCAGGGGCACTGCTGACGATTGTCTCGAATAATTCGTTCTCGGGTCTCTTTGCCACATTCAAACGTTGCATGGAAGTTTCCTCGATCTCGTAGTGTACCTTTTCTCCCAGATGAGGCTGTTCGCTTCGAGTCTTTGCGAATTCCTCTGCTTCCCATTTTTCAGGGAAGATGGTCACTGTTTCTCTCGAAGTACCCTGCTCGCTCTGACTGACTTTGACGACTTTGAAACCCATGCCGTTTTCTGAGCGGGAAAGTCTGCAAGTCCCGCCACTTTAACTATGCTAAAGGTGCACTTTTCGTTTCGTTCCGTCTCTTAACAACTCCAAGAGTATCCTCGGGGTTCCTGTGCCCTCCTTAGAGAAGAACCCCGACTTCTTCGCCCGCTATGAATCAGTATGGTGCTGGACTTGTGGTAAGGTCACGAACCAAGAGATAACTTGGCGTTGGGGTGGAGGGTGCTTTCTCTGCAAAGAGTGTGCGACAATCGTTGTGGAAAAGCTCTAACCAGCTACGGAGTGCCCACAAACGCTTTGCATCGCCAGTAGTCACTTTAGTTCCATCTTCCGCTTGAGGATCCTCCCGATTTTGTCCTTGGAAGTCAATCTTTTAGGAACGTGGACAAAGTACTTCGGTTTGTATAGGTACGAGAGTGGTTCGTAGAAAACAGAATCTCCCTCGAATGTTGCCACCTCTTGAGAGAGCCTACCAAGGATGATCTTAGCATGGAGTTTAGCTGTCTCAAGCTTCTTCGTGTCCGCGAACACCATGTCGATCGTCTCGACTCGCGGAGTGAGAGCCGAATAAACTATGTCCATTACGAGTTCGCCGTCCGATTCGCTATCTATGACCTCGTAAACGTCCACCTTACCGCTTCGTGAATATGTAGCGTAAATGTCCGGCTGGTAGTAATAGGTGGTTCGCCCAACGGTGATTCCGATCGGCCTCTTGTTACCGTCCCAGACCGTATCGTAGGGGTCGTAGAAATCACAGAGTTCGAACAAAGTATCTCGAACTGCGTTATGCCATTTGCCGGGCATGGGTAAAGAGAAGTCTAAGGTTCGCGTATTAGACTTCGGGTTTTGTCACTTGCTTCCAAGCGCCTGGGTTGAACTCGACTATTATTCCTGGATTGTGAATTGCGTGCCCTGTTACGAATGAGGATAGTAACCGTACCAAAGACGATTCGTGGAATGATGGGAACTTTCGCCGTGGCCTACGAACTCAGTAGAATGGGTTGGCTTGTGGCACCGACGTACTGGAACGCACCCCAAGTAGACCTATTAGCAATTCGGAACGATCAGACGGTTGCCATCCAAGTAAAGACCACAAGGAACCCGAGCCAAGGATGGCTTGTGAAAAAGAGCAAGATTGCCCACAATATCTTCTACGTCTTGGTAGCCGTCGGGAAAAAGGCAATCCCAAGATACTTTGTCCTAAAGGGTTCCGAGATAGTGAGATTCTGTGATAATCATCAAACTATGAGTGCTGTCAAGATGAGCAAGATCGAATGCGAGCAGTTTGAAAATCGGTGGAACGTTTTGGACGGTCATGAGGGGCTAACTCACTACTTGTAGGACCATAGGTTGGCTACCTGTGAAGTCCGATCCTGACCGTTGCCGTTGTCATTGTGGTTGCAGGAAGAAGGGCGCGGAAGTCGCTGGATTCTACGGCAAAACGTTTCGACTGGCGCTGTGCAAAGAGTGCTCCGAACAGCACGATTTCAATACACTCATTAACAAGATGGCTTGCCCCAATCCGCCATGTCACCTATCAGCGTCTACAAAATGACAACCGTAATCTTGATCATTATTACCGCTGGAACAACTTCTGCTACAGCACTATATTACCAACAGGAGAACACAACCCTAACCAACGGAATAACTACCCTTAACAATGACCTAAACAGCACCCAGCACCGACTCGACACTCAGACAACGCAAATCGACCAGCTCCAAAACGCCAACAGTCAACTGCTAACCACCAATGCACAACTTGCCTCAATCCTCCAGCAACTTCAAAGACAAGTCAACGGTCTCCAAGGTCAACTTGCCAACCTTACAAAAACGATTCCAAAGACAAACTACACTCTGGTCAGCAATGGCTCCATCGCCATATACGAATACGGTCCAGCGCAATTTATTCCATTCATCTCTACGCTATCACAAACCAAATTGAATATTACATTCTCGGGAGGACTCACCATTGCAATGCTCCTCAACCAGAGTCAATATGACACCTTCCTCACCTGCAACTGCTACAACTACGACAATTACACCTCATCAACATGGTCATCACCCGCATCGACATTCTACAATACCATCGTTGCCATTCCAGCACCCAACACTTGGTATATCGCATTCGTAGAACCAGCCAACAACCCCAACCGAGGCTACTTCACTGACACCGAGACTCTGCAACTCATATCCACTTAAACCGCTTCGAAAGATCGATACCTCGGCCATATTGCATTACGACGAGCGTGGGGTACGCCGTCAAAGCCGTTGGTGAACCGCCATTCCGACTCGCTTTGTGTAAGGAATGCTTTTGTTAAACCATCAACCTCGAAAAACTCGGTGAGGGATATTATAAGTGAAAGGCGAATTAGAGCTTCGTCGCTACACTGTCTTAGGCATTTCGGACGCACCTGGATGGTGTTAGTCCCACGCTACCATTCCAGTCTCACTGTCGATTTCGGGCAATTTGATTGTGCGACAGTAGCCGCACGCCGGGCAAACGTAGCCGAGCCCTTCAAGCTCGTGCTTCTCTAACGAATATTTCCAGTAGCACTCATTCACTTCGGAGAGATTCGGAACACTGACTTGGAAAACCTTCACGGTCAAAGGTCCGAGCATTGCTCGATTACACACTGGGTTTCCGCACTTCAATGTCGAACGGTAAATGCGGACTACGGTGTCATATCTGATAGAACGCTGAAACTGTCCAGCCTCATTCGAGTGCGAACTTGATGATGATGGGGTGTTAGAGGTGGTGGAAAGCTCGCAGATTCCGACGAGAAACTTCGAGCCTCGATGCGTTTCGGGGTATAGGAATATGCAGGATTCAATCCCGAGATTCCGATAGTGTTAAATTCTCACAGTTAGCGACGCTTCAAAAACGCCCATTTCCTATTCACTCCGTGCGCCCTTTTCCGGGCTTAGTACGATTCTTCTGGCGGAGCGCCGAAGAAGGGGCGGGATGAGACAAGTACTCCAAGCACATGAGAATAGCAAAGAAAGTTGCATCGCTTGCATTCAAAGTCTCACTGGGTGGCGTCCTACTACTCGCCATCATCATCACAGAGCCAACCCTGCTGGCGACATCATTCATTGAGTATAAAGTGCCAACGGGATTGAATGGAGCGAGCTTTCCGATGTCAATTACAATCGGGCCGGATGGTAACCTCTGGTATACTGACTCTGACGGCGTCCAGGTCGTAAGGGTCACCACAAGTGGCGTATTCACTGTGTATCCGATGCCCGCAAAAACTCCAGGCGATAAACCTGACTCCATCACTACCGGGCCAGACGGTAATCTCTGGTTCACGACAGGACCCGGTAACAGTATCGACAAGCTCACGACAGGCGGCACACTAACCGAGTATCCTTTGCCCAACCTTCAGAGTGGTCCGGACGGCATTACGGTGGGCCCGGACGGTAATCTCTGGATCACAGAGTTTGACGGCGACATGATCGCGAAGGTTACTACAGTAGGTGTCTTCACCGAATATCCTATCCCAACGCCGAATACGGCACCGTCGTCTATTACTACTGGGCCGGATGGTAACCTCTGGTTCACAACAACGAACCACGTGATCACACCTAGCAATCCCCTTGTCGGCATGATCGGGAAGATCACCCCCAATGGCGCAATGACCGAATATGTACTACCCAACCCGCAGAGTGTTCCGGGTTCCATCACTCTAGGGCCGGACGGTAATCTCTGGTTCACGGATTCTTTCCCAGGAGGCAACGGCTTTCTCAGCGTGATCGGGAAAGTCACCACCAGCGGCGTCTTCACCGAATACCTCGTACCTGCATCGGACAGTTCCGCTCAGCAGATTACGTTGGGCCCAGACGGCAATCTCTGGTTCACAGACTGCCGCGGGAACAATATTGCCGAGGTCAGCACTGGCGGCTCCTTCATCGAGTATCCCTTGCCAAATCCTAACAGTTGTCCGATTGGCATTACAGTGGGGCCGGACCACAATATCTGGTTCACAGAGGTAGGTAGCCCCCCAAGGGTCGGCGAGCTAGTTCTATCTCCATCCGTTCATCTCAAGATCGTCAAGTTCTTCACCACTTCCACCCTCACGCCACTCAGGTTAGACTCTAACGGCAATCCCATGATCAATGTGACGCTTGCTGGCGCCATTGTAAGAAGTACGAATCCCGGTCAGGTCTTAGCCTGGGTCAACGTCACTAACAATTCCGGGTCTTCTCTTCAGTCTCTCCGGCTGAATGACACTCTGCCCGTGGACTGGACAGTTAGTCCGCCTTGGATGCCTGCCAAGGGAGCGATACACGTGTTCTATGCCAACGGCACGAGCCTTGCCAATGAGTCGGATATCACCCAGCCCTCCACCATCACAGTATCAACGGGCAACCCTGAGACGGTCCATCTCGCCATCTCCAACCTTGCCAGTGCTATTGGTCATCCCTTGATGCCGGGCCAGAGCATACTACTGTCGGTGAAGCTTACCTATGGCCTCATACACACCAGCCAATTAGCATCCAGCTATCCCCGAAACTACACGGATACCGCTGCCGGGGCGGCTTGGACCCAAGCCTCCTTCACGGGCATAGAATCCAGTGGTACCGGCTCAGCCTTCTTCATAGCCGACGCCAAGGTCGTGGACACTCTGCCCCTCGTCTTGGGCAGTTTCAGCGTCAGAGTCAACGTTTACAGAGAGTACTGGATAGAATAACAGCTAGAAACCAAACCCCCTCTTTTTTGATACTCTGCTGTCAGGTTCGAGTTTTCAATCCGTAGTCAAAATGAGTTCCAAGTCCAGCCGCACTTAGCTCCCTTCACAGCCGACGTAATATGTATCCATCACTTTGTCGCAAGTGGGGCACTTCAAGACTCGCTGCGCGAGCCCGGGTTCTTCTGTGGGTCCTTCGAGGTGGGCGTTCAGATGATCGTCTAACTCCGAATCGTCGAACCATTGCCCGCAAACGTTGCATTCAGACTTAGCCAACGCGTTGTAATTCGAACAAAATGACTGTATTAACAGTCCGTCCGCACGCCGAACAGCGATAAATCTGCCCGTTTTGGGCGGATTAACTGCGATTTTTTTCCCGGCTTTGGGACTCATTCTGGTCCGTCGGGTAGTCGTATCGTTGTTGTGCTGTCAAACGTCATAACAACCGCAATCGCGCTTTTCGGGCGCGATTGTCCCTGAAACAATTCGATACATCTAACATAGTCAAATTATCGTGACCACGGAATCGGTCTGGGAGTAAGCAATTTCCTGCCATTGTAATTGCCCAGTCAACGTGCTTGTAATTTTTCAGAACTCTCGACTCGGCTCCATGTCGAGAGAATAGCATACCCCCAGCCAGCGATGCTGAGTCCAAAAAGGGCCTCGAATATGAGGAATGCGGCAAAGGCTATTGCGCTTCCAAAGATAGAGGCGAGCCCGATAATTTGGAGAACAATGAGCCAAAAGTCCCATCTGGGGAGGACTCTGGCTCGGACAACTGCCACGCTGAAGACAAGATATCCAACCACGAGGGCAAAAAAGCCTATTAGAAATATTGCGATGAAGCCGTTGTTCGTAGGTAGGGCGTCGTACAGCGAGGGCGAGTTAGCCGCCATGTAAGGCCCGAGGAGGAGATCGCTCCACAATGGGAATCCTACGCCAGTGGCAAGCGCCAAAAAGAAGAGTAGAAAGCCCAAG
>WNGR01001302.1_pt1 | contig 27903 bp, 27 predicted proteins | sample 5407581 | NCBI WGS metagenome assembly WNGR01 (sample SAMN13153383, study PRJNA577476) | soil metagenome | isolation source: 80 cm soil or saprolite under Garry oak tree replicate 2 | place: USA:California | collected 2016-06-15
TCGACCTGGACGTGCCGGCCGGCTGCGTGCTGGGCATGCTGGGCCCCAACGGGTCCGGCAAGACGACCACCATCCGGATGCTGCTGGGCCTGGTCCGCCCGACCGAGGGCGAGGTGCAACTCCTGGGCCACGCCATGCCGAACGGCGTAGCGCAGGCGCTGCCCAGGGTGGGCGCGCTGGTCGAGGGGCCCGGCTTCCACCCGTATCTGTCCGGAATGGACAACCTGCGCCGGGTGGCTGCGGCCGAACCGCTGCTGCCGACCAAGCAGATCACCGCGGCCGTGACGGACGCGTTGGAACGGGTCGGCCTGACCGACGCGCGCAATCGCCGGTACCGGGCCTACTCGCTGGGCATGAAGCAGCGCCTCGGCTTGGCTGCCGCGCTGCTCGTGCCCCGCGACCTGGTCATCCTGGACGAGCCGACCAACGGCCTCGACCCGGCCGGCACCAGGGAGATCCGCAGGGTGATCGCGGAGTTGCATGCCGCCGGCACCACGGTGCTGGTGTCGTCGCATCTACTGTCCGAAGTGGAGGCCACCTGTACGCACGTCGCCGTGCTGCACCGTGGCAATGTGGTGGCCCAGGGGGAACTCGCGCCACTGCTGGAAGCCGGCAACCCCACGCTACTGGTGACCACGCCGGCCCAGACCGAAGCGGTGGAGGCCTTGCGGGACAACAGGATCGGCGTCCGCATCGTGGCCGACGGCCTGCTGGTGGACTTGGCCGGCACCACGGCGCCGGTCGTCGTGGAGACGCTGGTGCGCGCGGGCGTCCCGGTGCACGAGGTGCGACGGCAACGGGCCGACCTCGAGGAACTGTTCGCCCGCCTGACCGAGAACACGGACATCGACGCAGACGCAACGGGGGAACAACGATGACCGCCGCGACGCTGACCGCGCCAAGCCGGCCGATCGGGGGCGCAACGCACGCGCCGATCGCACGGCTGCTGCGCTCCGAACTGACGGTCGTCTTCCGACGGCCGCGCACCTGGATCGCGCTGGCGTTGCTGGCCGTCGTGCCGGTGGTGATCGCGATCGGCACCGAGGTCGGCAGGGGGCCACGCGGCGGTGGTGGTGGCGGCGGCATCATCAGCAGCCTGGTGGACAACGGCTTCGTGTTGCCGATCGTCGCGCTGACCATCACGCTCGCTGTCTTGTTGCCGCTGGTCGGCGCCATGTGGTCGGCCGACGCGCTGGCCGGCGAGTCATCGAACGGCACGTTGCGCGCGCTGTTGATGGCGCCGGTCGGCCGGGTGCGACTGCTGGTGGTCAAGTCGTTCGGTGTCGCCGTGGCGGTGCTCACGGCATGCGTGCTGATCTCGGCCGTCGGCATGATCACCGGTCTCATCGTGATCGGGTCGCACGGCATGATCACGTTGTCCGGCACCACGTTGTCCTTCGGCGCGGCGCTGGGTCGGGTGGCCATCGCGACCGGGTGGGTGGCCGTGCAGATCTGGGCGGTCTGCGCGGTGGCGCTGGCCGTGTCCGCGACCACGGATCACCCGATGGTGGTGATGGCGGCGACACTGGCCGGGGCGATCGTGTTCGGCGTGCTGTCGTCCATCCCGTCCCTGGACTGGCTGCAGCCGTATCTCCTGACCAACTCGTGGGCGTCGCTCACCGACGTACTACGCGATCCGATGCCCACCAGCGGCCTTGTCCACGGGATCCTGGAGGCCGCCTGCTACGGCGTGATCGGCTGGTCGCTGGCCCTGGCGCGGGTCATCACCAAGGACGGCTGATCTCGGGCACGATACGACCATGACTGAACTACTCGGCGACGACGCGATCGACCAGGGCATCGCCGGCCTGACCGGCTGGCGGCGGGACGGCGACGCCCTGGTCCGCACGGTGGAACTGGACGACTTCCCGCAGGCCATCGAGGTGGTGGACCGCGTCGCCGAAAGAGCGGAACGCAACAACCACCACCCGGACATCGACATCAGGTGGCGCACCCTCACGTTCCGGTGCAGCACCCACTCAGCAGGCGGCATCACGGCGCAGGACCTGGCACTGGCCGGCGACATCGACTCGACGATCGACGCGGTTCGGGCCTAGTTGGCGTTGGCCGCTGCCGCCACCGCGTCCTGCTCGACCACGAGCGCCGGGCGCCGGCGCAGGGCCACCCCGATCGCCACCAAGGTGAGCAGCCCGCACGCCGGGTAGACCCACCCGAGCAGCGACGCGTACCAGGGCCGCGAGATCACCCAGATCGAGCTCTGTAGCACCAACAGGAACGAGATCACGAAGCTACCCACCGCGACCAGCCACGCCACGGCCGTGATCGTCACCAGTCGACCCCCCGCGGCGCGGCTGTACACGAGCCACAGCACGGCCGGCACCATCCACACCCAGTGATGGCTCCACGAAATGGGCGACACCAACAGGGTGAAGAACTGCACGGACACCACGCCGGCCAGCACGTCACCGGCCCGGACCGCCGCTCGTAGCGCGAAGAACAGCAGCGCTGCGGCCACCGCCGCGCCGGCCAGCCAGATCGGCCCCGACCCCACGTCGTAGCCGAACGTCCGGGACAGTGCCGCCCGTAGCGACTGGTTGATCGCCGAGCCGACCGGCCCGATCCGGCCGGTCTGGCCGAGCAGGTGGAACCAGTACAGCGTCGACTGGGTCGGCGACACCAGGTAGGCGATCCCGACGGTCACCGCGAACGCGACCGCCGACCAGATCGCGGCGGCCCAGCGTTTCGTGGCCAGGAAGTAGATGCCGGACAGCGCGGGCGTGAGCTTGATGCCCGCCGTGACCCCGACGCTCAGCCCGGACAGCACCGGTCGCGTACTCACCACGCCGGCCAGCACGATCGCCGCCAGCAACAGGTTGACCTGGCCGTAGTTCAACGTGGTCCGGACCGGTTCGATCCACAGCGCCAACGCGGTGGCCAGCATCGCCCGACGGCGCCAGACCTCCTCGGTCACGGTGTCGGGGCCGTTGTTGGCCCGGTCCCTGGCGATCAGCCGCAACGACAGCCGAACCAGCCACCACAGGCAGGCCACCGACACGATCTGCCAGAGCCACCGGACAATCACCCACGGCAGCCACGACAGCGGAATGAAGACCACGGCCGCGAACGGCGGATAGGTGAACGGCAACGCGAACTGGTCGGAGTATTCGGTGAGGTGCCAGTTGTAGAGCGTGCCCCGCAGCAGGCTCGGCGAGCCGTCCCGGTAGACCATGAGGTCGATCATGGTCATCTTCGTCTGGGTGAGTACCAGCGCAAAATGCAGCAGAACCGAGGCACCGAGCAGCCACGGGGCCACGCTGAGTATCCGGGCCTCGACGGCACGCACGTTCACGAATCCGCTCTCCCTGTACCGGGCCGGGTTGCGTCCACGGTATCCGTTGCCTCGGTTTCCCTTCGCACAGCCTCACCAAACTACCGGCCGTCACCTGATCCAGTGGCACCGCCTGTGACCTGGACTACTTTCACCCCACCCGACGCCGGGCCGACGCGTCCCCCGAAGAAAGGAGGAACCACGGCATGATCCACCCAGTCAAGCGAGCAGCGGTCCTGACCGGCGCGATGGCTGTGCTCATCGTCGTCCTGATCGCCGTCGTGGCCCTGCCGGCCAGCGCTGCGACCAGAGCCAGGACGCCGAACCACACCGCCACCGACCTACTGTTCGGCGGCCTGTCCGTGGCCGCCATCGTGCTCGTGGGCGGCGCCGTCCTCTGGTACACGGTCCGCACCCGCCGCAGCGTCTGACTCACACGTTGAAGCGGAACTCGACCAGTTTCCGAGACGGACCAACATCACGACACATCAAGTCGGCCGGTCAATAGTGGTACCGCGCAGCGAGGATGATGATCTCGTCGTTCCCAACGACGTAGACAAGACGATGCTCATCATCGATCCGCCGCGACCACGCTCCCGGCAAGTGGTACTTCAGCGGCTCAGGCTTGCCGATCCCCTCGAACGGGTCGCGAAGGACGTCCTCGATGAGCTTGTTGATTCGGATGAGCATCTTGCGGTCGTTCTTCACCCAGGAGGTGTAGTCCTCCCATCCGTGCTCTTCGAAAACCAATCTCACGCGGTGCTCTGCTCTGTGTCCGGCATGTCAGGGTCAATCAACTCGCGCTCGGCAAGACGCATGCTGCTCAGGGCGTTCTCGTATGCCTTGAGCAGGCGGCGAGCATTGGCAGGCGAGCGTAGAAGGTAAGCCCCTTCACGCAGGGCGGCGTAGTCGTCAGCGGAGACGAGCACGGCATTGCCGTGTTTGGAAACGATCTCGATGGCGTCGTGATCGTCATTGACCTTCTTGATCAGCGGGAAGAGCTCCTTGCGCGCCTCGCTCGCCGTAATTGACATCTCAGACCCCTCCGTGAGTGGTACTGGATACCGTACCACTTGAAGGGGTTGGCGACCACCGCCAACGAGCTGCGGTTGCGTTATCACACATTGAAGCGGAACTCGACCACGTCGCCGTCGGCCATTACGTAGTCCTTGCCCTCCATGCGGACCTTGCCGGCCGCGCGGGCCGCGGCCATCGAGCCGGCCGCGACCAGGTCGTCGTACGACACGATCTCGGCCTTGATGAAGCCGCGCTCGAAGTCGGTGTGGATCACGCCAGCAGCCTGTGGGGCGGTCGAGCCGGCCGGAATGGTCCAGGCACGTGACTCCTTGGGCCCGGCGGTGAGGTAGGTCTGCAGGCCGAGGGTGTGGAAACCGCTGCGTGCCAAGGAGTACAGGCCCGGTTCCGGCTGCCCGATGGATTCGAGCAGTTCGCGCGTGGACTCCTCGTCCAGTTCGAGCAGTTCCGCTTCGACCTTGGCGTCCAGGAAGACGGCGTCGCCCGGCGCGACCAGCTCCCGCAGCTCCTTACGCCTGGCCTCGTCGGTCAGTACGGCCTCGTCCGAGTTGAACACGTACAGGAACGGCTTGGCGGTCAAGAGGCTGAGCTCGCGCAGCGCACCGGCGTCCACTTCGGACTTGGCGGAGAAGATCGTCCGCCCGCCGTCCAGCAGGGCACGCGCGGCCTGCGCGTTCTCCAGCGCGGGGCGGGCCTCCTTGCGGGTGCGGGCTTCCTTCTCCAGCCTCGGCAGTGCCTTGTCGAGCGTCTGCAGGTCGGCCAGGATCAGCTCGGTGTTGATGGTCTCGATGTCGCCGGCCGGATCGACTGCGCCGTCCACATGCACTACGTCCGGGTCGTCGAACACCCGGATGACCTGGCAGATCGCGTTGGCCTCACGGATGTTGGCCAGGAACTGGTTGCCCATCCCGGCGCCCTCGGACGCCCCCTTGACGATGCCGGCGATATCCACGAACGACACGACGGCCGGCACGATCCGCTGCGAGTCGAACAGCTTCGCCAGCACGTCCAGGCGGGCGTCGGGCAGCGGCACGACACCGACGTTGGGCTCGATGGTGGCGAACGGGTAGTTCGCGGCCAGCACGTCGTTGCGGGTCAGCGCGTTGAACAAGGTCGACTTGCCGACGTTGGGCAGGCCGACGATGCCGAGGGTCAGGCTCACGTACTCTCCACGCTGGTACTCATCGGCCGCGTCCGCGGCGCTGCTGGCTCACTCACAACCGTCAAGTCTAGTTGCCGCGCACGTCACCATCGCGGCCCGGCCGTGGTGTCCGAATCCCGCCAGCCAGTGTCCGCTCCTACTGGCAGCATCAACGACATGCCCCGCCAACCCGCCCCACCGGAGTCGGCACAACCGCGGGCCACCGCCACGGCGGTCCCCGTCGGCACGATCCGGCCTCGCCGCCTCGACCCGGAGCAGTCCTACCGGGCCGTGGCCGCACGGGACAGCCGTTTCGACGGCTGGTTCATCATGGCGGTGCGGACCACCGGTATCTACTGCCGGCCGTCCTGCCCGGCCACCACCCCCAAGTCCAGCAACGTCGAGTTCTTCCCGACGGCCGCGGCGGCCCAGGGCGCCGGCTACCGGGCGTGCCGCCGCTGCCTGCCCGACGCCGTGCCCGGCTCACCGGAGTGGAACCTGCGCGCCGACCTGACCAGCCGGGCGATGCGCCTGATCGCCGACGGCGTGGTGGAGCGAGAGGGCGTCCCGGGCCTGGCCACCCGCCTGAACTACACGGAACGACACCTGACCAGGGTACTGACCGCCGAGTTGGGCGCGGGCCCACTCGCACTGGCCAGGGCGCACCGAGCGCAGGACGCGCGCCTGCTGATCGAGACGACCACGTTGCCCTTCGGTGACATAGCGTTCGCGGCCGGATTCACCAGCGTCCGCCAGTTCAACGACACGGTCCGGGAGGTGTTCGCGGCAACGCCGTCCGAACTGAGGGCATGGGCCGCCCGACGGATGCCGCACCAGGCCGCCGGCCGGATCACGGTGCGGCTGGCCTACCGCCCACCCCTGGACGCGGCCGGCGTGCTGAACTTCCTGGCCGCCCGCGCACTACCGGGCGTGGAGACCGCGAGCGCGACCCACTACGCCCGATCCCTGCGCCTCCCGCACGGCGCCGGCACCGCCACCCTGACTCCCCGCGAGGGCCACGTGGCCTGCACCTTGCGGCTGGATGACCTGCGTGACCTGGGCAGCGCGGTGGCCAGGCTGCGCAGGCTGTTCGACCTGGACGCCGATCCGGTAGCCATCGACGACGTCCTCGGCGCCGACCCGGCCCTGGCCGCGTCGGTGTCGGCGGTACCGGGCATTCGGGTGCCGGGCGCCGTGGACGGCGATGAGTTGGTGCTCAGAGCCCTGCTGGGCCAACAGATATCGGTAGCAGCGGCGAGAACCGCCCTGACCCGCCTAGCCGCAGCACTGGGCGACCGACTGACCACCCCGGACGACGAACTGACCACCCTGTTCCCGACAGCGGCATCAATAGCCGAACATGCCGAGGAAGTGATGACCGGCCCACGACGAAGAATAGACACGGTACGGCGAGTAAGCGCCGCGCTGGCCGACGGCACGCTGGCGGTACACGTAGGCCGAGACACGGACGAGTTGCGAGCCGACCTGGAGGCCCAGCCCGGCATCGGCCCGTGGACGTCGGGCTACGTGCTGGCCAGAGTGCTCGGCTCCCCCGACGTGCTGCTCACCACGGACATAGCGTTGCGCCGCGGCGCGAAGGTATTGGGCCTACCGAACGACCAGGAAGCTCTGACGGCACGATCCCAGGCATGGCGCCCGTGGCGGTCGTACGCCGGAATGCACATGTGGCGCGCGGCAGCCGCCGCGTCAACAAGGAGGACAGCATGACAATCGCACCAGCAGCAAGCACGATAGACACCCCCGCAGGCCCGTTCACCACGGTGATAGCCGACGACGGCGCGGTACTGGCCGCCGGCTGGACAGCGGACCTGGCCGAACTGCGCCCCCAGGTAGCCGCCAATCTATGGCCGACAGACCTACAGGTCCGCCCCGAACTGGGCGAGGTCACCAAAGCGGTCCACGCCTACCACGATGGCGACCTGACCGCGGTGGACGAAATAGAGGTACGCCAACGCTCCGGCGAATTCCGAGAACACGCCTGGCGAGTGCTACGCACGGTCCCACCTGGCAAGCCCATCAGTTACACGGACTACGCGGCCCTCGCCGGTCGCCCGGCTGCCATCCGAGCAGCCGCGGCAGCATGCGCCTACAACGCGGCAGCGCTGTTCGTCCCATGCCACCGAGTCCTACGAACAGACGGCACCCTGGGCGGCTTCCGCTGGGGCCTACCGGTCAAGCAGTGGCTACTGGACCACGAAACCCCGACCTGCTAACCAACCGAGGCGGTCGGCAACGGATTCACGGCCCAAATCCAGCGCCCGACCGCCGCCATCTCGGTATACGCACAACAACAATCACCAATACCGACGATCCACAACTGGCCAATCAACACCACCAGCCAACCCGCCAAGCCGCCAACAGCCAAACCACACAGCTATCGCCGACCACGGACCGCTGCCCACCATGCGCCGCCAACCGGGCTCGCCTGATCCCCAGCGGAGATCGCCAGGCCCTCGACATCACGAAAACCAGCCGACCTGCCGCCATCTCCGTCTCCGCCCGCCGTAGGCCCTCCCGGTCCGGTCTCGTCACCTGGCACGGCACCACGAACCCGTCCTCACCCCGCCGGCACCGCGCGCTCGCGGCTGCACCGGCTGAACAGGTGGACCAACGCGAAACTGCTGCCAGCCAGCCATCCCTGGCTCGCGTGGTCGGGTCGACCAACGCAAAGCCTTTTCCAGCCAGCCATCTCTGGCTGGAAACAACGCGGCCGGACGCGGAATCAGTGGCGGCACAACGAGCCAGGTCCACATCGCACTTTGCCCCAACACATACCGCCTCGCCACCAACGACGCCTGGCCCACCGCACCGCACGCACCGCACCGCGCGCAAGGCATCCCCAACCCACGTGTCCACCTTGCCGCGCAGCGTATCCTCATCGACCAGCCGACCACCGAGCGAGATCAGCCCGTCGCGAACCCGGCGGCGCAACTCGCTGGACGGATCCTCGGCCGCATCCAGCAGCATCCGCTTGGCACTGCGCGTACGCATCGTCGAATCGCTGACCAGATCGACGCCCCTGACCGCCGGGGCAATCGGCATCGGCGTGCCGGTCAGCCGGTGGTCAGTTTCAGCTTCGAACCGGTCCTGGCCTTACATACCCGTAGCCGCACCGGAATTCGCTGGCGTAATTCCTCCACATGGGACACGACACCGACCACGCGGCCGCCAGCACGTAGCTCGTCCAACGTGTCCATCACCTGGTCCAGGGCGTCGGCATCCAACATGCCGAATCCCTCGTCCACGAACAATGTGTCCAGTAACGCACCTCCGGTTTCCGTCGCGACGACATCGGCGAGGCCGAGCGCCAGCGACAACGAGGCGAGGAACGATTCCCCGCCGGACAAGGTCTTCGCCGGCCGGACCTGGCCGGAGTAGTCGTCGAGCACATCCAAGCCGAGGCCGCCCCGTGTGCCTCGCTGCCCAGCGGCATCCGAATGCACGAACGAGTACCTGCCCTCGCTCACCTGCTGCAATCGGTGTGTCGCTGCCACCGCCACCTCGGCCAGCCGTGCCGCCAGCACATAAGATCGCAGTGACATCTTGCGGGCATTCTGACCTCGGCCGTTCACCACATCTGCCAGTGCGACCAGCCGTTGGTGCTCAGCCTCAACCGGCGCCAGTCGCACCCATGCCTTGGTCAATCGCGCGGCAAGGCGATCGACCTCCTGCTCACGCCGTTGCGCGGCGTCGAACACAAGGCTTGCCGTCTCGGCATCGTCGGCGGTCTCCTGCGCCAACTGCTGCGCTTCGGCCACGTCCACGACCGTGTCCGGCCGGATATCGGCCAGTTCCGGTTCGGCCAGGACCGCATGGGCCGCGGCCGCCTTGCGATCGGCTTCCGCCAATCGCTCCGCGAGCGCTGTCATGACACGTTCGTCCCGAGCGGCCTCGACGGCCGTGGCCGGATCGCTGAAACCGGCCTGTTCGGTGGATTCGACCAGTGCGGCGTCCGATTCCGCCTGCCGCGCTTCGGTAGCAAGCCGGACCGATCTGGCATCGACGCATGCCTCAAGGATCCGTACCGCGCGCAACAGACAAGCACGGCGGGCCACCACATCCGGAAACGAACCCCTTGCCAGGGCCAACCGCTCGGCACGATCGTCGATCCCCTCGGCCAGTGCCGCACGACCGGTGCTGGCCGCGGTCACCTCGCCGTGAGCCTCGGCCAACCGCGTATGCAGCGTCTCAGCTTCTCGGTCCAACGCAGCCACAGCGGCCGTTCGGTCCGGCAACTGCGCCGCGCGGTTCCGTACCACGGCGAGTTCGTCGGCCACCACGGCCAGGGCGTCGGACAGATCATCGGCCGTGCGATCAGCCAATCGTTCGCGGAGTGTGGCCAGCCGATTCGCCGCATCGGCCGCCGTGCCGGCCAACTGTTCTCGCCGTGCCGCGGCGATTTGCTCGGCCTCGGCTGCGGCACGCTCATCGGCATCGCTGACCTGATGCCCGGTCGACACGGCCGGCGCTGGATGTTCGGCCGAGCCGCACACCGCACACGGGTCATCGACACGCAACCCGCCGGCCAGTTCGGCGGCCATGCCGGCCAGCCGCCGCTGTCGGACGTCGAGCAGGGCTTCTCTGGCCAGCTGATGCCGGTCGACCGCGTCGGACGCCGTCGTCTTGGCGTCCGTGGCCGCCCGCACCAGGCCCGGCAGCCGGAGCGCGTCGCGATGCACCGCGTCGAGTTCGGCGACCCGATCGGCCAGACCCGTCAGTCGCCCGACGGCGAGATTCGCCTCGTCCAGAGCGGCGCGCGCGGTGGCCACCTGCGCCGGCACGCTGGCCAACAGTTCCGTGAGGTGCCGGACGGTGTCCGCCGCCATCCGTTCGCATGCGGCGAGTTCGGCCAGTCGCGCCTCGTCAACACGTTGCCGCTCGGCTTCGGCGACCAACGGCCGCAGTTCGCCTGCCTCGTCCCGCATCGACGCGGCATGCTCGCGGAGCGCGACAACAGCAGTTGGCAGTGCGAGCACGGCGGACCAGTCGTGGCCGAACTCGTCGACCGCGCGCACCGAGTCCACCGCACGCGTCTCACGCTGCCGCGCCACCACGGACTCAGCCGCTGCCTTTGCCGCAGCCCGATGGGCGACCAGCACCGGCACGGCACGGCGGGCCGCCGCCAGTTCGTCCGCCCACGACCGCCGTTGCTCCGTGGATCTGCCGAGTTCGGCGAGGATGTCGTGCGCGGAACGGGCCCGACGAACTCGCTCGGCGAGTGCCACCTGCCGGCGCAGTTCCGCGTCCGCCAGCTCTCGGGCCTCCCGTGCCTGCAGGTCGAACTTCCCGGCCAGCGCGGCATCTTCGGCGAGCCGGGCGCGAACCGCGGCCAGCCACGCCGAGTCCGGCGCGTCCTCGGCGACCCCGTCGTCGGTCGGCGGCTCCTCGCCGGCCGCCTGGGACACCCTGGCCACCAGCTCCCGCACCTGCTGGCGCAACTCCTGCACGGCGTGTCCGCGCGCCTGTCGAACGTCGCGGAACCATCGCTCGACGTCGGCAAACCGCTCCGTGCCGAACAACCGTTCCAGCAACTGCTCCCGTTCACCGGTGTCCGAGCGGAGAAACCGGGCGAATTCGCCTTGCGGCAACAGCACGACCTGAAAGAACTGATTCGCGTTCATACCGAGCAGCCGTTGCACGGTCCGCGCGACCTCGTCGATGCGCGTCAGACCGTCCGGGGTGTGGCCGCTCGGCGCCGGGCCGACCCAGGTCAGCGAGGCCCGCGCCCGCTGGACGGTCGTCCCGTCGCCGTTGCGCTTGGCACGCTCGTAGTCCGGGCTGCGGACCAGTCGTAGCCGGTGGCCCTGGACCGTGAACTCCAGGACCACCTCGGTGACCGTTTCTGGTTCGGCGTAGTCACAGCGAAGCCGCTTCACCTCGCCACGCGCGCCGGGGACCGTGCCGAACAACGCGAAGGCGACCGCGTCGAGCACCGTCGTCTTGCCGGCGCCGGTGTCGCCGTGCAAAAGGAACAGACCATCCTGGCCGAGCGCGTCGAAATCGACCGACTCGTGGTTCGGGTACGGGCCGAAGGCGGTGAGGTCCAGTCGATGCAGCCTCATCGGGTCTCCTCCTTCCCACGCACCGTGGCGAAGGCCTCGGCGATCAGCGCACGTTCAGCGTCGGCCGGGTCGCTGCCTCGGCAGTCCGCGACGAAACAACAGGCGATCTCCTCGTCGTCGCGAACGTGGACGGAAGCGGGGTAGGTCAGTGGCTCGCCCAAGTGGCCACCTGCCGGCTGCCACTCCATGCGGACCGCGAACGGAAACCGCTGCTGTAGCCGGCGCATGGCGTCGATCGGCCGGACCAGATCTGTCAGGACGACGAAAAGATAGCTGTCCACCAACTCCTCAAGCGCGGGACGGACGAGCAGTTCGGTCAGTTCTCCCCGTAGCGTGGCCAGTCGGCGGGGCACGGGCAACTCAACACGCCGTACTTCGGCCAGCCCGTTCGCATCCAGTTCGACCAGCCAGACGGACTTGCGATGGTGGGCCTCGGAGAATGAATAGGCCAGCGGGCTGCCGGAATAGCGCAGCCGATGGGCCAGTTCCTGTGGGCCGTGCAGGTGGCCGAGTGCGACGTAGTCGACGCCGTCGAACACCGAGGCGGACACCAGTTCCACGCCACCGATCGCGATGCTGCGTTCGGACTCCGAGCGCGCGCCACCGGTGACGAACGCGTGCGACAGCACAACGGATCGCGCATCGGGACGGCCGGCCAAGTCGGCACGTACCCGATTCATCGCCTCGGTCAGCACTCCCTGATGTCCGCGCGCGGCCGGCACACCCAGTGCGTGCCGAGCCAGTTCCGGCTCCAGGTAAGGGATTCCGTAGAAGGCGACCGGACCGTGTGCGTCGGTGATCAGCACCGGCGTGCCCACGTCCGCGATTCGGGTACGGAGGTACAGCCCGCCGGCCGCGGCGAACTCGCCGAACGCGCCCAGCCGCGCGGCCGAGTCGTGGTTGCCCGGAATGACCACGAGTTCGGCGCCTGCTTGCCTGATTCGGGACAATATCCTGGTGCACGCGGCAACCGATTCGCCCGCGGGCACCGCGCGGTCGTACAGGTCTCCGGCGACCACGACGACATCGACGCGCCGGTCGACCACGAGGTCGGCCAGCCCGCCGAGCACCGATTCCTGGTCGGTGAGCAGGTCGCGGCCGTGGAACATGCGTCCCACGTGCCAGTCGGAGGTGTGCAGCACGCGCATGCCACCAACCTAGATCGACAGTCCGACGGTTCGCCGCTGGCCAACGGGTTTCTCACTCGAACGTGTGTTCGATAGTGCGAATCCGGCCGACTCCGACGATGATCGATGAGGACGACCGCGAACCCGAGGAAGGCAAGGAAGATGACCGCAGTGATCAGCACCGTCGCCGCCGTGCTCGCCTTGTTGCTGGCTGGTGCCGTCGTGCTGTTCTGGCGGCTCTACCAGGACAGCACCCGGCGAACCGAGGCCGCCATGGAAACCGTACGGGCCGAACGGGCCAGAGTGGACCAACAGCAGGCCGCACTCCAGCGCTACCAGGTGGCATTCGCCTCGATCAGCGGGCGGGGCGAACTCGGCGAACGAGTGCTGGTGGAAACGGCGCGCGCGTTGGGCCTGCGTGAGGGACTGCACTTCACCGTCCAGACCGACCTGGCCGGTGGCGGCATGGTTCGGCCGGACATGGTCTTGCTCGTCGGCGGCGGTCGGCGAGTGCCGGTGGACGCCAAGATGAGCATGGTCTGCTGGACCGAGGCGATGGAGACGGACGACGCCGCGGAACGGATCGACGCGTTGCGGGTACACGTGCGCAACATCCGTTCCCGAGCCACGGAGTTGGCCGGCAAGGGTTATCAGCGATGGGCCGACGCGATCTACGGCACGATCATGTTCGTCCCGTCCGACGCCGCGGTCGTTGCCGCGCTGGACACCGATCCGGAGTTACTCCGGTGGCTGATGGACCGCAGGGTGTTCCTCTGTGGACCCACCGGGTTCGCCGTGGTCGCGTCGGCCGCGCTGTTCGCCGCCACCGATCGGGCCATCGCCGACGACGTGGACCGGGTCCGCGTGCAGGCCGCCGAGTCGCACCGCTGGGCAGGCGGCGCGGTGGACGCGTTCAACCTGTCGAGCACCCACCTGCAGCGGTTCATCGCGGCCCGCCGACGGGAACTGGACGCACTGGAGAACTTCCGCGGCTCGGTTCAGCCGTTGACCGAGGCGGCGGCCAGTCCGACACCCCTGGCGGCGATCCGACGCCAGGAAGACGTGGCCACGGGCAACCCGCTCGCCCTGGGAAACGTGTCAAACACGGACGAACTGCCGGCGCTCGGCGACCAACTCACCGGCACCTGACCGCCGACCAGCACACTTGAGAGAGAGGACGAGCAGACAACGCAAAAAGGATGTATAACACGTAGATCACGCCGACGGACGGGACATGGCACAACTAGGCTTACAAATTGGCTACGGTGTGGACACAGAGCCGAGCTTTGCGAGGGCCCGTTGCACAACGACACCGTGTACACAACACCGTCGGTCGCCTGGCCGCCCAGCGGTAGCGAGGAGGAATGGTGACCGCTACCAGTGACCGGCGGCGTGACCCTCAGGTGGGGTTCAACGTCGCAGGCTGGGGGGAGCGTTCGGCATTCGGTTCGGCCAGGGGGTGGCCATGGTGGGCGGCGGTGCTGCTGGCACTTGGATTGTCGGTTGACGGCGCGGTCATCGACATGAAGGTGTCGGGCAGCGTCGCCAAGGTCTTCGACGGCGCGTACTTCATCGGCTGTGTCGGCGCGGTCTGCCTGGTCCGACGACGCAATCTGTTCGGACCGATGGTGCAGGCGCCGCTGATCCTGGCGGTGACCGTGCCGGTGACGGTGCTCCTGACCAAAGGCGTGCCAACCAGTTCGGGGACGACGTCCAAGCTGATCGCGCTGGGTGTTCCGTTGGTCACCGGTTTCCCGACCATGGCCATCACCACCGGCGCCACGGTGCTGATCGGTGGCATCCGCTTCCTGGTGCAGCGAAGGCCGGCCGGAGCCGACCTCGACCAGGACGGAGCCCGCCGCCGAGGCGCAGCCGGACGGCCGGCCAACCGGTCCGATCGATCCGACAGGCCGGACCGGTCCGAGCGGTCCGATCGGTCTGATCGATCCGCCAGGTCCGACCGGGATGGCGATCTCGGCGACCGGGCAGGCCGACCAGGTCAGGACCGTCGGCCCCGCCCACCCGGCGCGGGCAGGCCAGCCCAGGACCGCACCCCCCGAGACGAACGGGCACCCAGGGACGAACGGGCACCCAGGGACGAGCGGCCCGCACCCAGGGACCGGGCCAGAATGCAGCCACCTGGCAGCGGCCGCGACGACGCGCCGGACCGCGGCGGACGAGCCGGCACCGGGCGGTCCGCAGTGGACCGCGACCGTGACCGCGGCCAACCACGTGGGCAGAGCAGAGATCGCGACCGCGGCCAACAACCACGCACCGACCGCCCCACCCGAGACGACGGCCGGCGCCAACCACCCCGCCGCCGCGACGATGACGACTACTGACGCCCACAGCTGACATCGAGCTCGCACCGCAACAGCCGCATGCGAACCGGCCTGCGCCACCACGAACGAACGCGGCCCGAACCGGGAAGGCACGACCACCAGCCGATCGCCGACCAGACCGGTCTCCAACAGCCAGAACAATCGCCAACAGCAAAGCGATCGCCAACGGCAAGCCCTGCAGCGGCGGAGCGATCGCCAACAGCGGAGCCCGGTAGCAGCCCAGCACGCACTCCGGCCGCATTCCGAACCGGGCATCCGCGGACACGAAATTGGCCACGGTGGCCTCATAGATCGGCTCGGTGCCGTTCAGCGCCAGCCGCAGGTGCGACAGGTCGTAGAGTGCGGCAGCGGCAGAGTCCGGCAGCGGCAGAATGCGGCAGCAGCCCAGCGCCACAACGCACTCTGAGCCGGAAGCCGGTCAGCCCCCGACGAGCAGTTGGCCCAGGGTCGCCTGCTCCAGCATCCACGGCGAGCGCATGGGTTCAGCGCGACGCCCAGCTCGCCGAGCACCATCAGCGCCCACACCATCGGCGGCGCGAGCTCCCAGACACGCCCGATCAACGGCCGGTGCGCCGCGCGCCACCGCGATTTCGCTGATGTCCGCTAAGGGATCTCGGTGGTAAAAGAGATCGCCAACAATAAAGCGGTTGTTTCGGACATGTCGAGCCGAACTCGACCCGGTGGTCGCCGCCTAGAAACGCTGCTGGACGAAATCACCCAGCCAATCCCCCTGATGACATTCGAGCAGGGCTGGCAAACAATCCTGGCGAATTTGTCGCGACTGTCACCTGGTCAGATACGCCTCTGATCCGAATCCATCGAACGAAGATGGGTCCACTCCAGCCGCGTCAACAACATCGAACATTGGGCTATCAGGAGTCCGTGCCGCCGAGATCCTTGCGTAGTTCTCGTGGCAATGAGAAGGTCAGTTTCTCGTTGGCTGTTGTGACTTCCTGCACATCCGACCAACCCCGCTCAGCCAGAAATGCCAACACTTCCTGAACCAGCAGTTCCGGCACCGACGCCCCGCTGGTCACGCCCACCGTATCCGCGCCGGTCAACCACTTCTCGTCGATCTCGCTCGCATAGTCGACCAGGTGGGCGGTCCGGGCGCCGGCCTGCACCGCGACCTCGACCAGGCGTTTCGAGTTGGACGAGTTCTGTGAGCCGACCACGAGCACCACGTCGCATTCCGGTGCCATCGCCTTCACCGCGACCTGGCGATTCTGGGTGGCGTAGCAAATGTCATCGCTGGGCGGGTTCTGCAGCCCGGGAAACCGATCGCGCAGCTGGTCGACGCGCTCCATGGTCTCGTCGACCGACAGGGTCGTCTGGGACAGCCAGATCACCTTCGACGGGTCGCGGATCTCGACCTTGTCCACGTCCTCCGGCCGGTCCACGAGCTGCACGTGCGACGGCGCCTCGCCGGTCGTGCCGTCGACCTCCTCGTGGCCGGCGTGGCCGATCAGGAGGATGTCGTAGTCGTCGCGGGCGTAGCGCTTCACTTCCTGGTGCACCTTCGTCACCAGCGGGCACGTGGCGTCGATGGTGCGCAGCTGCCGGTCGGCGGCCTGCTCGTGCACCGCGGGCGACACGCCGTGTGCCGAGAACACCACCAGCGCGCCCTCGGGCACCTCGTCGGTCTCGTCGACGAAGATCGCGCCACGGGCGGACAGCTGCTCCACCACATACCGGTTGTGCACGATCTCCTTGCGCACGTAGACCGGCGCGCCATACATGTCCAGAGCCTTCTCCACGGTCACCACGGCGCGGTCGACACCGGCGCAGTAACCGCGGGGCCTGGCCAGCAGCACCCGACGAGACCGTTCGCTGTGGGAAGCCGTCATGGCACCAGGGTACGGGCGGGTACTCGCAGACCGACGCCGCCACGGGTGTCACGCATCACCCGCGACACCCCACCGTGGGTAACGCTGGGCAGGACCGCCGGTCTGCGGCAGGCTAGGCACATGAAGCCACTACCGCTGCCGGTACGGGTCGCGGCCGGTCTCGCGGTCACCGTCGTCGATCGGGCCCGGCACCTGCCCGAGAAACTGGCCGAGCTGCCGGTGACGATGGTCAGCCAGGCGCTGCAACTGTCCATGCGCCTGCAGCAGCAGATGACCGAGCTTGCGATCAAGGGCGACGACGCGCTCTCCACACTCCGCCCGGTCGAGGAATCACCCGAGTGGGCGACGTTCGACGAGGACGCGACCACCAGCGGGTACGACGCGAGCAACGGCCGCAACGGCACCCGCTCTCGCTTCGAGACCACGGAACTGGACGACGCCGCGGAGGAACCGGCCGACCCGTGGACCGCCGAGGAATCGGTCATCCAACGCGAACTGGACAACACCCCACCATCGGCGCTGCCCGGCTACCCCGACCTCACGATGCCCCAACTGCGCGCCCGCATGCGCCGCCTCACCGTCGACGAGTTGAGCGAACTGATCGACTACGAACGGTCACACGACGACCGGCCGGAGTTCGTCGGCATGCTGACCCGCCGCATCGGCACCCTGCGCGACCAGCGGTGACCGCCGGCGCGACCACCCCGGACGCTGGTTCGCCGACCAGCGCGGAGAACCCGTGGCCGGTGCGCACGGTCGCCCGCAAGATCGCGGAGTGGATCAGCCGATTGGGCGAAATCTGGGTGGAAGGCCAGATCACCCAGATCTCGGCCCGCCCCGGCACCGCGACCGCGTTCGTGACGCTGCGTGATCCAGCTGCGGACGTGTCGCTCTCCCTGACCTGCTCGACCGGCATGCTGCGCGGCAGCGACACGCCCATGACCGAGGGCAGCCGGGTGATCGTGCACGGCCGGCCGACGTTCTACCTCAACCGCGGGACGCTGAGCCTTCGGGTGGACGAGATCCGCGCGGTCGGCATCGGCCAGTTACTCGCCCGCATCGAGCGGGTGCGCCGACTGCTGGCCGCCGAGGGCCTGTTCGACAAGGCACGCAAGCGCCCACTGCCGTTCCTGCCGCGCACGATCGGGTTGATCACCGGCCGGGCGTCGGCCGCCGAACACGACGTGCTGACCAACGCAGGCGCCCGCTGGCCCGCGGTGCGGTTCCGGGTGGTCAACGTGGCCGTGCAGGGCGTGCACGCGGTGCCGCAGATCCTCACCGCGCTCACCACGCTGGAACGGGACCCGGACGTCGACGTGATCGTGCTGGCCAGGGGCGGTGGCAGTGTCGAGGACCTGCTGCCGTTCTCCGACGAGACGCTGTGCCGGGCGGTGGCCGAGTGCCGCACCCCGGTCGTCAGCGCGATCGGCCACGAACAGGACACTCCCCTGCTGGACCACGTCGCCGACCTGCGGTGTTCCACGCCGACCGACGCCGGCAAGCGGGTGGTGCCCGACGTCGTCGAGGAGATGCAGCGGGTCACGGCGATGCGCGACCGGGCTCGTCGTGCCCTGCACGGCTGGGTGGACCGGGAACGCCGACTGCTCGACGCGCTGCGCAGCCGCCCCGTGCTGGCCGATCCGCTGACGCCGTTGGACCGGCGGGCCGAGGACGTCAGGGCACTGCGTGAACGGTCCCGCCGTGCCATGCTTGCCGTTCTCACCAGCGAGCACACGGCGCTGACCGCGACCACGTCTCGCCTGACGACGTTGGGCCCGGCAGCAACCCTCGCCAGGGGTTACGCCGTCCTACAGGCAGCGGACGGCGACGAGCGGATAGTGCGGTCGGTGGCACAACTGGGGCCGGGAACGAAGTTGCGGGTTCGGGTCGTTGACGGTTCGGCATACGCGACGGTGTCGAACGCCGACAGCGGGCCGGACAGCGAGAGCAGGAGATGACCATGCAGACGGCAAGGCACGCCGCGCGCGAGCCGACCTTCCTGCCGTTCGCGGTGGCGGCGGCCAGAGCCACGGCGGCCGAGCCGGCGCAGCCGCCGCTGCTGGCGCGTGCCCAGGTGCTCCGTCGCCATGCCGAAGCGGCCGACGCCGCCGCGGTCGACTGCTGGACCGCGTTGCTGGCCGGGTGCCAGACGTCCGCACGGCGGGTCCTGCCGTCCCGGTTGCGTGAGCTGACCGAGGCCACGTCGCTGTATCTGGGCTCGCATTGCTGGTACGGCACGGGCTCGCCGCACCGTGGTCGGGTGACCGCGGCCGAGGCGCGGATCATCGACGCGGTCCACGACGGGGACGGTGCCGAGTTCGCCGAGGCGTTCGCCGGCTACGACCAGGCGGTGGCGACCGCGGTGGCCAGCGCGCACGGCCGGACGGGCAGCCACGCGTAGCGGCCGAGCCGCCATCGGGCATGCTGGCGCCGATCAACCGGGGAGGATTGTTGTCCGGGCAGGAAAAGCAGGATCTCGACTACGAGACGGCCAGGAACGAACTGGTCGAGGTGGTACGGAAGCTGGAGGCGGGCGGACTGCCCCTTGAGGACTCGCTCGCGCTGTGGGAGCGCGGCGAGACGCTGGCCGCGGTCTGCGAACGTCATCTGGCCGGGGCGCGGGCGCGGGTCGAGTCCGCGCTGGCGAGCGTCGAATCCGTGGACGGCGGACTGAACCGGACGAACGGCGGCGAGTAGGCGCTCAGACCTGCCGGCCGGTGAGTACGGCGACCGCGAGCGTGTGGAACTCGGCCGGGGTGCCGTTGCCGGTGATGAACAACCGTACCGATCCCAGGTCGGCCACCCACGACTGCTCGCTGCGGATGCCGGGGTAGACCGTCCACTTCGTACTGTCCACGGTCTCGGTCCCGGTGGCCGACACGGTGACATCGTCGACGAGGCCGGCAGCCGCCCGGACCAGGGCCACCGGGGTGGCGTTCGACTGGGACAGCTGCAGGTAGCGTCCGCCGGACGTGATCCAGCCGACCCGCACGGCCTTGGCTTGACCGAGCGAGTCGACCGAGGCCGAGTTCGGCCGCCAACCGTCCAGCGGTCGCGGCTCGCGCAGCGGGAACTTGACCTGGCTCACCGCCGCACGCAGTTCGGCGGACACGTCGACCGCCGGCAGGTTCGCTGTGTTGACGGACACACCGCCGGGACTGAACGAGAAGCCCGTGCTGATCGCCGCCAGGATCAGCACGCCGACGGCCAGCACCACCATGGACAGCACCATGTCGCGCATGCCGAACCGGCCACGGCCCGTGCGGACGGGCTCGTTCGGCGGGTCGGTCGCGTTGTCAGCCACGTGTCCATCCTCCCAGGTGGTTGGTCGGCCATCGGCCGAGGTGCCGGCGGTCTGGGACAATCTCATTCGAGCGCACCGACTCGGGAGGCACGATGAACACGGCCGAAGGCAGGCGACGTGAGGCACCCGACCGAAACCTGGCGTTGGAACTCGTCCGCGTGACCGAGGCCGCGGCGATGGCGGCCGGCCGCTGGGTGGGCCGGGGCGACAAGATCGGCGGTGACGGCGCCGCAGTGGACGCGATGCGCAAGCTGATCGGCACGGTGTCCATGAACGGTGTGGTCGTCATCGGCGAGGGCGAGAAGGACCAGGCGCCGATGCTCTACAACGGCGAGCAGGTGGGCAACGGCGACGGTCCGTACTGCGACGTCGCCGTCGACCCGATCGACGGCACGACGCTGATGGCCAAGGGCATGCCCAACGCCATCGCCGTGCTCGCGGCGACCGAGCGTGGCGCGATGTTCGATCCGTCCGCGGTGTTCTACATGGAAAAGCTGGCCGTCGGCCCGGAATCGGCGGACGTGGTCGACCTGACCGCGCCGGTCGCGGAGAACATCCGGCGGGTGGCCAGGGCCAAGCACAGCGACGTGTCCGACGTCACCGTGTGCATCCTGGACCGGCCGCGGCACGAGCAACTGATCCGCGACGTCCGTCAGGCAGGCGCCCGGATCCAGTTCATCTCGGATGGTGACGTCGCAGGCGCGATCTCGGCGGCCCGCCCGGACACCGGCGTCGACATGCTGGTCGGCATCGGCGGCACCCCGGAGGGCATCATCGCGGCCTGTGCGCTCAAGTGCATGGGCGGCGTGATCCAGGCACGGTTGTGGCCCAAGGACGATGACGAACGGCGCAAGGCGCTGGACGCGGGTCATGATCTCACCAGGGTGCTGCACACCGACGACCTGGTGAGCGGCGACAACGCGTTCTTCTGCGCCACCGGAATCACCGACGGCGACCTGCTGCGCGGCGTGCGGTACCGGGCGGGTGGTTGCACCACCCAGTCGATCGTGATGCGGTCCAAGTCCGGGACGGTGCGGATGATCGACGGCTTCCATCGACTCACCAAGCTGCGCGAGTATTCCTCGGTCGACTTCGACCGTGCCGACAGCGACGCGTATCCCCCGCTGCCATAGGTCCCAATCGTGACCATTTCGGTGGGCGCGGGAGGCAACTCGGGCTGGTGGAATGGCGTCTAGCCAGTAGCAGCTAGATCCAGGAGACCACCACCGTCGCCGATCGTCGACGGTCGGCGCGCAGGGGGTTACCACGTGGGCATGAAGAAGATCGTGGTCGGGCTGTCGGCGTTAGCGGCCATCGCGGCGCTGGCGGCCTGTTCCGCGACGGCGGCCGGCAGCGAAACACGAATCGCCGCCGCAGCGGGGACGACGAGCGCGGCAGCGACGTCCACAGTAGACACCAGCGTGGCGCCGACCACCACGGTGCCACCGACGACCACGACAGTCGCGCCGGTGACCACCAAAGCACCGGTGATCACGAAGGCACCAGTGGTCCAGGCCGCGGCGCCCGCGCCCGGCGTGCCCTGTGTCGCGGCGGCCAAGGCCTGCGTCAGCATCGCCACCCGCCAGGCGTGGCTGATCGAAAACGGCCAGGTCGTGCTCGGACCGGTGAAGATCATGCCGGGTCGGCCGGGTTACCGCACGCCGATCGGGACGTTCCACGTGCTGTCCAAGTCGGCGCACTTCTGGAGCACCGCGTTCAACGCCCCGATGCCGGACTCGGTGTTCTTCCTCCCCGGTTTCGCGTTCCACATCGGCAGCCTCAGCGTCTTCTCGCACGGCTGCATTCACCTTTCGGCGAGTGCGGGGGCGACGTTCTTCAACACGCTGCACGTCGGCGACGAGGTTCAGATCCTCAGCAGCTGACTGTTCCGTAGCTGGACTGATGCCCGGTGCCGTCGCGGCGCCGGGCATCAGCGTCCGCTCAACCGCCCAACCGCAACGAAGCAGCACACCAAGAGGATCACGAGGTTGACCGCCACCGCACGCGGTTCACGCAGTGATGCATGCGATGCCATGGCGCCAACCATCACCACGGCAAGCCCCACCGCCGCGAAGCCGGTGAGCGCAGGCAGGATGCCGGTCGCTCCCGGCCCAACCAGTCCGACCACAGCGACAAGCTCACAGGCGGCGACCAGCCGGATCGCGAGCAGTGGAAACGGCGCCACACCGGTCTGTCCGGTAGCCAGCAGCCGCGGTTTGGACATGCTGATCTTGGCGCCACCGGACAGCAGGAAGATCGCGGCCAGCAGTCCCTGACCGATCCACAGAGCAAGATCCATCCGATGCAACCTTTCCATCCAGTTCGGGGTTCTCCTGATGTGAACTGGACGAAAGGACGGCACAGGATGTGACACCAAAGCTTGACCGCAGCCCTTGAGCGGGCAGTTGGGCCATTCCCAACTTCGGCCGGCACGGCAGCCGGCGTATCAACACACAGCCAACGGCGACAGACAGCGGCCGGATTCAGCCAGCCACAGGCGGCACGGCTGGGCTCACTCACCAAGCACCCAACCCACAACGAAGTGCTCCAGCGAGTCAGCTCAACAACCAGCGCCCGACTCGGTCAACTCGCCAACCCAGCCGGCCCCGACCGGCCGCGCGCCCGCCGGCAGGCCAACTAACAAGCCGCCCAACGGATCAGTGACAAGGCCCAGCCCACCCAGCCACGCCACGAACCGCTGCGGCTGCACAGCTGCCAGGGAGCGACCTGGGATGGCCGGTGCAACCGAGATCGGCCGGAAGGTGCTGGCGATCTGGCCGCTATCCACCACCGCCCACCGCTGGACTTGCCGCACTGCCCCGGCTCGACGCTAATCCGGCCCGCGCAGGCCCGACCACTGCTGCTCCGGTCGGGCACCGATCCGGCCCACCGCCACGCCCGACTCAGCACTGGCCCGACCCAGCACTGATCGGCCCGGCGCTGATCCTGGCTGGCCGCCGGGCCCCGCGTCGGCTGGATCGGACCTGATCCAGCTCGGTCCGCTGCGGCCCGGCCCGAAGTCCGCTGGCGCGAAACTGGCGGCCGATTGGCTCAGGCATGCCCGGCGCGCCAAAGCCGGCTCGGCTCCAGACGAATCGGGCAATATGGCGCGACAACGGCCCATCCAGGTCAGCCCCCAAGGCCAGTCGGCAAGCAAGCCAGCCGGGCGACTTGGACAGCCTTGGGTAGGGGCTGACCAGGCGGATGCGGTCAGCCGGCGTTCGAGGAGTGGCCTGGGAACAGGTGTGCGCCAGGGTTCAGTGCCACCGCGATGTTGTTGACCGCGGTCGCCGCTTCGCCGAAACCGGTGGCGATCAGCTTCACCTTGCCGTCGTAGGCCGCCACGTCGCCGGCCGCGTAGATCCGTTCGCGGGCGGTGCGCATCGTGGAGTCGACGCGGACCGCGCGGTGGTCCAGGTCCAGGCCCCACGACTCGATCGGGCCGAGGTCGGCCAGGAAGCCGAGTGCCGCGACGACACTCTGGGCGGCCAGGGTGGTACGGTCGCCGGCCTTGACCAGGATGTCCACCTCCTGCAACCCGAGGTCGTCGCCACGCAACTCGGCGACCTCGGCGTCCACGATGATCGGGACACCGAGCTCGCGGACCTGCCGGACCGTGCTGGGCAGCGCGCGGAACTGGGCCCTGCGGTGCACCAGCGTCACCGACCGGGCGATCGGGTGCAGCGCCAGCACCCAGTCCAGCGCCGAGTCACCGCCGCCGACCACCACCACGTCCTGCCCGTTGTGCGCGGCCAGGGACGGCACGAAGTGGACCATGCCCCGGCCCAGCCACCCGTCGCCGGCCGGCAGTGGGCGGGGGCGGAACTCGCCGATTCCGGCGGTGATCAGGATGGCGGCGGCACGCACGGTTGTGCCGTCGGCCATTGTCACGATGAACCGATCACCCGACTCGGTCAGTTCGCGGGCCTGCCGGCCGAGCAGGTAGAGCGGCTTGGCCTGGGCCGCTTGTTCGACAAGGGCGGTGACCAGATCTCTGCCCTTGATGGCCGGGAAACCGGCCACATCGAAGATCATTTTCTCCGGATACATCGCCGTGATCTGGCCGCCCGGCTCGGGCAGTGAGTCGACCATCGCCACGGACAGCTCGCGGAATCCCGCGTAGTAGGCCGCGAACAGGCCGGATGGGCCCGCACCGATGATCAACAGATCGATGTCGTACTCCGCCGCTGGCTCGGCCATCGCCGACCACCCTTTCGCTCGTGGTGGGAGCAAACCCGAGCGTAGATCCCTCTGTCTAGTGGCAGACGTGGAACGCGCCACACCGCCTGCCGGCGGGACCATCCGGGTCCAGACTGGAGGCATGGGTGATCAGGAGTTTCGCGTCGAGCACGACACGATGGGCGATGTCAAAGTTCCGGCGAACGCCCTGTGGCGGGCGCAGACCCAGCGCGCGGTGGAGAACTTCCCGATTTCCGGCCGCCCACTGGAACGCTCCCAGATCCGCGCCCTCGGCCTGCTCAAGGCCGCCGCGGCACGGGTGAACGCGAAACTGGGCGTGCTGCCACCGGACGTCGCGGACGCGATCGCCGAGGCCGCCGATGAGGTCGCCGCTGGCAGGTACGACGATCATTTCCCGCTGGACGTGTTCCAGACCGGTTCGGGCACCTCGTCCAACATGAACGCGAACGAGGTCATCGCGACGCTGGCCACCCGCGCGCTCGGCCGCGACGTGCACCCGAACGACGACGTCAACGCTTCACAGTCGTCCAACGACACCTTCCCGACCACGATCCACGTCGCGGCCACCGAGGCCATCCTCACCGACGTCATCCCGGCACTACGGCACCTGGCCGAGGTGATCGAGGGACGTGCCGCCGAATGGGCCGACGTGGTCAAGTCCGGTCGCACCCACCTGATGGACGCCGTGCCGGTCACGCTCGGCCAGGAAGCCGGGGCGTGGGCCGCGCAGGTCCGATACGGCATCGAGCGGTTGACGTCCGGGTTGGGCCGGCTCGCCGAGTTGCCGATCGGCGGCACGGCGGTGGGGTCCGGGCTGAACGCGCCGGCCGAGTTCGGCGCCGCGGCGGCCGAGGAACTCGCGCGCACCACGGGTCTCCCGCTGACCGAGGCGCGGAACCACTTCGAGGCCCAGGCCACGCAGGACGGCGTGGTCGAGATCTCCGGCCAGCTACGGACCGTGGCCGTGAGCCTCAGCAAGATCGCCAACGACCTGCGGTGGCTCGGCTCCGGCCCGCGAACCGGGCTGGCCGAGCTGGCGCTGCCGGATCTGCAACCGGGGTCGTCGATCATGCCGGGCAAGGTCAATCCGGTCATCTGCGAGGCGACGCTGCAGGTGGTGGCGCAGGTGATCGGCAATGACGCCGCCGTGGCGTATGCCGGCGCGCAGGGCAATTTCCAGCTCAACGTGAACCTGCCGGTGATCGCGCGCAATGTGCTGGAGTCGGCGAAGCTGATCGCCGCGGTGTCGCGCCTGCTGGCGGACAAGGTGTTCGCCGGCGTGCGGGTCAACGTCGAGCGGGCACGGGAGTACGCCGAGGGCTCGCCGGCGATCGTCACGCCGCTCAATCGCTACCTCGGCTACGAGGAGGCCGCGGCCGTCGCCACGCAGGCCCTCCGGGAGCGCAGGACCATCCGCGAGGTCGTGCTGGCACGCGGCCACGTCGACGCCGGCACGCTCACCGTCGAACAGCTGGACAAGGCACTGGACGTCCTGGCCATGGCCAAGGGCGGCCACTAGCGGTCGGCAACTGTCGGCGGTCGGCGGCACCATGGGTGACGTGCTGTTCTCCGATGTCGTCAACGCCTCGGCCACCGTCACGGCGACCAGGTCCCGGCTGGCCAAGGTCGACGCCCTGGCCGGTGTCCTCCGCGACGCCGAACCGGACGCCGAGGTGCCGGCCGTGGTGGGCTTCCTGGTCGGTCAACCCCGGCAGGGGCGGATCGGCACCGGCTGGCGCACGCTGGTGAAACTGGCCACGCCACCGGCCGACGAACCGACGCTGACCGTGGCCGATGTGGACACCGCGCTGTCCGAACTCGCCACCCTGTCCGGCGCCGGCTCGGCCGCGCGCCGGGCCACCCTGCTGACCGAGCTGCTGAGCCGAGCCACCAAGGCCGAGCAGGACTTCCTGATCCGCCTGCTGGCCGGCGAACTCCGGCAGGGTGCGCTGGAAGGCGTGATGGTGGACGCGGTGGCGCGGGCCGCCGACCTACCGGGGGACGACGTCCGCCGGGCGCTGATGCTGTCCGGTTCGCTCACCGCCACGGCCACCGCCGCGCTCAAACACGAGGACCTGCGCCAGTTCCGGCTCGCCGTTGGCCGCCCGGTGCGGCCGATGTTGGCTTCACCGGCCGAATCGCTTGCCGACGCCGTCGACGAGCTCGGCGACGTGTCCGTTGAGTACAAATTGGACGGTGCACGGATTCAGGTGCACCGCAACGGAAACGACGTCCACGTCTACACCCGCACGCTCCGGGAGATCACCGACAGCGTGCCGGAACTCGTCGCACTCGTCCGCGAACTGCCGGTCGAGACAGTCGTGCTGGACGGCGAGACGCTCGCGCTCGATCCGGACGGCCGGCCACGACCCTTCCAGGAGACCATGAGCCGATTCGGCGCGACCACCACGCCACGTGCCGAACTGCTCCGCCCGTACTTCTTCGACTGCCTGCACCTGGACGGCACCGACCTGCTCGACCGGCCACTGGCCGAACGCGCCGAAGCCCTGAAAGCAGCTGCCTGCGACTACCTCATCCCGGGCCGCCGGCGGCCAACCATCGAAGAGGCTGACGACGTACTAAAAGACGCGCTCAATGCGGGTCACGAAGGCGTCGTGGTGAAGTCGCTGGCCGCGCCCTATGCCGCCGGGCGGCGTGGCCGAGCCTGGCAGAAGGTGAAACCGGTGCACACCTTGGACCTGGTCGTGCTGGCCGCGGAATGGGGCCACGGCAGGCGCACCGGCTACCTGTCCAACCTGCACCTCGGTGCCCGTGACCCGGACGGCGGTCCACCGGTGATGGTGGGCAAGACGTTCAAGGGGATGACCGACGAACTGCTCGCCTGGCAGACCGAGGAGTTCCCGCGCCACGAACTGCGCCACACCGAATGGACGGTGTACCTGCGGCCGGAACTGGTGGTGGAGATCGCGCTGGACGGCGTGCAGGGCAGCACCCGCTATCCCGGCGGTGTCGCGCTGCGGTTCGCCCGTGTGGTGCGGTACCGGCCGGACAAGGAGGCCGGGGACGCCGACACGATTGAAACGGTCCGGGCGATGCGCACCGGGTAACCTGGAGACTCGTGCGCTTCCTCGACGACCGGCGGCCGGGCCACGACCTGACCTACGACGACATCTTCCTGGTACCTCGACGTTCCGCCGTCGAGTCGCGCTTCGGCGTCGACCTGACCACCGCGGACGGTACCGGCGCCACCATTCCGGTCGTGGTGGCCAACATGACGGCGGTGGCCGGCCGCCGGATGGCCGAGACCGTGGCCCGGCGTGGCGGGCTCGTGGTGCTGCCGCAGGACGTCGACACCGCGGCCGTGGCGAACATCGTCGCCTGGGTGAAGTCGCGGCACACCGTCTGGGACACCCCGCTGGTGCTGACACCCGATGACGCCGTCGCCGACGTGCTGAACCTGCTGCACAAGCGGGCCCACGGCGCGGTAGCGGTGGTCGACGAGCACGGCAGGCCGGTGGGCGTGGTGGACGAGGCGGGCTGCGCCGGGGTGGACCGGTTCACCCGGGTCAGCGAG
>WNGR01004084.1_pt1 | contig 27893 bp, 26 predicted proteins | sample 5407581 | NCBI WGS metagenome assembly WNGR01 (sample SAMN13153383, study PRJNA577476) | soil metagenome | isolation source: 80 cm soil or saprolite under Garry oak tree replicate 2 | place: USA:California | collected 2016-06-15
CCTGCACCGCGATCTGCCGCGCCAGCGCATGATGCGCCGCCGGGTATACGAGGTCCGCGCCGGTGCCGATCACCGCGACCGTGCCGCCGATACCTTCCAGCCCGCCGCGATGCGCCGCGCCGTCGATGCCGAGCGCCAGCCCCGACACGATCGCCACACCGGCCGCCGACAGCTCCCGCGCGAAGCGCTCCGCGTCCTCAACGCCTTGCGGTGTCGCGCTACGGCTGCCCACCAGGGCGACCGCCCGCGTATGCAGCAGATCCAGCCGGCCTTTTATATATAGCAGCGGAGGCGGATCGGGCATGGTTAGCAGCGCGGGAGGGTAGGCAGGGTCGTCGAGCGTCACCACCTGGTTGCCGGGCAGCGCGCGCCAGGCGAGTACCGCGTCGAGTTGGGCGTCGAAATCGAGGCCCGCGGGAGCCAGCGCGGCGCGCGCCGCGGCTTCACCGGCGATCCCGGCAAGCGTCTCATGCGATTGATGGAAGATCGCTTCCGGCAGTCCAAAAGCGCTCAACAGTAAGCGCAGCGCCGCGGGTTTGAGCCCCGGCGCGAGCGAGAGCCGCAGCCACGCGGCGAGTTCTATATCGGTTGCAGGCAAGGTGTGCATTGGGAGTCGATCCTCTTGCAGGGCCAGCGGGCAGACGGGCGCCATGCTAAAATTTTCATCATCCGAAATAACTGCAGCGCCGCGCCCACCCGCGCGGGCTCGTCGTTGGCGCAGGAGGCGCGTTGAATCGAACCGGTTCGACACCATCTATCCTGTGCGTAATGCGATGCGCCCACAACCTGGCCGAACGGCTAACGTAGGCCTTCCACCGGTCAGCGGCGCCCAAAAATCACATTCAAGATCATGGCTTTACTGAACATCATCAATTACCCGGACAAACGGCTGCACAAGATCGCGAAACCGGTCGAAGTGGTCAACGACCGCATCCGCCGCCTCGTTGCGGACATGGCCGAAACGATGTACGCCGCACCCGGCGTCGGCCTCGCTGCGACCCAGGTGGACGTGCATGAGCGCGTGATCGTGATCGACGTGTCGGACACGCACGACCAACTCCTCGCTTTCATCAACCCGGAAATCATCTGGTCGAGCGACGAGAAGAAGCTGTCCGAAGAAGGCTGCCTCTCGGTGCCTGGCATCTACGACAATGTCGAGCGCGCCGAAAAAGTGCGCGTGCGCGCGTTGAACGGGAAGGGCGAGACCTTCGAGATGGATTGCGAAGGTCTGCTCGCGGTGTGCATTCAGCACGAAATGGATCACCTGATGGGCCGCGTGTTCGTCGAGTACCTGTCGTCGCTGAAACAAACGCGCATCAAGAGCAAGATGAAGAAGCTCGCCCACGCTATGTAATGCGCGGTTACCTCGCCCACTGCCCTCGCTCATGAGTCATTCGTTGCGTGTCATCTTCGCCGGTACGCCGGAGTTCGCTGCGGCTGCGCTAGCCGCGATTCACAGCGCCGGTTTTCCGGTGCCCCTCGTGCTGACTCAGCCCGACCGGCCCGCCGGACGCGGCATGAAATTGCAGGCGAGCCCGGTCAAGCGGTACGCCGAGGAGCAAGGGCTCGCCGTCGCTCAGCCGCCTTCGTTGCGCCGCGCCGGCAAGTATCCGGCGGAAGCGGCCGCCGCTATCGATCAGCTACGCGCCACGCCGCACGACGTGATGGTGGTGGCCGCCTATGGGCTGATCCTGCCGCAGGAAGTGCTCGATATTCCGCCGCTTGGCTGCATCAACATTCACGCGTCGTTGTTGCCGCGCTGGCGCGGCGCGGCGCCGATCCATCGCGCGATCGAAGCGGGCGACGCCGAAACCGGCATCACGCTGATGCAGATGGACGTCGGCCTCGACACCGGCGCAATGATCTCGGAAGCGCGCACGCCGATTTCCAACGACGACAGCACGGCCACGCTGCATGACCGGCTCGCGCAAGATGGCGCGAAGCTGATTGTCGACGCGTTGATCGAGCTCGAGCGCAACGGCAAACTGGCGGCGACACCGCAACCGGTGGGCGGCGTGACGTACGCGGAAAAGATCGGCAAGCACGAAGCCGCGCTCGACTGGCGCCACCCGGCCGCAGTGCTCGGGCGCCAGGTGCGTGCGTTCGACCCGTTCCCCGGCGGCGTGGGCACGTTGGAAGACGGCACGTCGATCAAGATCTGGTCGGCCGTCCCGTTGGATGCGCCAAGCAACGGCGCCGCACCCGGCACGATCACCGAGGTCTCTCCCGAAGGCGTGATCGTGGCCTGTGGCGAAGGCGCGCTGCGTCTCACGCAACTTCAGAAACCCGGCGGCAAGCGCCTGCCGGTGCGCGAATTCCTGGCTGGCGCGACCCTGGCCCCCGGGCAGCGTTTCCAGCTTCCCAAAGCAAAATAACAGACTCGCGCCCGTCTTGAACATCGTCCGTTCGGTCGATGCTCGAGGCCGCCGCCGCGAGCCGGCGGCGCGTTAGAATCGCCTATGCAACGGTCCAGGTTTCGAGGATTTCCATGTTCGGCATCACCCATTTCGAGTTTTTCGTCGTCGCGGTCTTTCTGTTGAACGTGACGCCCGGTCCCGATACGGCTTACATCGTTGGGCGCAGCGTCGCTCAGGGCCGTGGCGCGGGTTTGATGTCTGCGCTCGGCATCTCGGCCGGTTGCTGCGTTCATTCGCTTGCCTGCGCGTTCGGTTTGACCGCGCTGCTGGCCGCGTCCGCCACCGCGTTTACGGTCATCAAGTTCGTCGGCGCTATTTATCTGATCTATCTCGGCGTGCGCCTGATTTTCGCCAAACCGGCGGCGGATCAGGCGGCCGGCGAAGCGCGCGGGGCCGGCGCGCCCAAGTCGCTGCGGCAGCTTTTCCTGCAAGGCTTCTGGACCAACGTGCTGAATCCCAAGGTCGTGCTGTTTTTCGTGTCGTTCTTTCCACAATTCGTGACCACCGGCAGCGACCACAAAGCGCTGGCGTTTCTCACGCTCGGCGGCGTGTTCGTCGTGATGAGCATGATGTGGAACAGTTTCGTCGCATGGATCGCGGGTAGTGTGACGCGACGTTTCTCCGGCAAGCCGTCGGTGAAGAAGTGGCTGGATCGCGGCGTCGGCAGCGCATTCGTCGGCTTGGGCATCAAACTCGCCACCGCATCAAGATGATTGAATTTTCCTCACGCGCCCATATCTAACATTTCGCTTACAATCGGACGCCGCGATCGCGCGGCGCAGATATGAACCGCGTTAGGGCAAGGAGTTGCAGACATGTTCAATTGGGTCAAAACCGCGATGTTGATGGCCGCGATCACGGCCCTTTTCATCGTGATCGGCGGGATGATCGGCGGGTCGCGCGGCATGATGATCGCGCTCGTGATCGCCCTCGGCATGAATTTCTTTTCGTACTGGTTCTCGGACAAGATGGTCCTGCGCATGTACAACGCGCAGGAAGTCGACGAAACCAGCGCGCCGCAGTTCTATCGCATGGTGCGCGAGCTCGCCACGCGCGCGAATCTGCCGATGCCGCGCGTCTATCTGATCAACGAAGACGCGCCGAACGCGTTCGCCACGGGCCGCAATCCGGAGCACGCGGCGGTTGCCGCGACCACCGGCATTCTGCGCGTGCTGTCCGAGGGCGAAATGCGCGGCGTGATGGCGCACGAACTGGCGCACGTGAAGCATCGCGACATTTTGATCTCGACCATTTCGGCGACCATGGCCGGCGCCATTTCCGCTTTGGCGAACTTCGCGATGTTCTTCGGCAGCCGCGACGAAAACGGCCGTCCCACGAACCCGATCGCGGGCATCGCCGTCGCGCTGCTGGCGCCGATCGCCGGTGCGCTGATCCAGATGGCGATTTCGCGCGCGCGTGAATTCGAAGCGGACCGTGGCGGCGCGCAGATTTCCGGCGACCCGCAGGCGCTTGCCTCGGCGCTCGACAAGATTCATCGCTACGCGAGCGGGATTCCTTTCCCCACGGCCGAACAGCATCCGGCCACCGCGCAAATGATGATCATGAATCCGCTGGCAGGCGGCAGCATCGCGAATCTGTTCTCGACGCACCCGGCCACCGAGGAACGCATCGCGCGCTTGATGGAAATGGCGCGCACGGGGCGCTTCGAATAACGAACGCCGCGCGGCGCCAACGTGGTGCGATGAAGGGCGAGCCTACGGGCCCGCCTTTTTTCTTCAGGCAGTAAGATCGCGCGAGAGCGGCTGCGGTAACTGCAGCGGCGGACGCGACCAAAGTGCGCGCGAGTCTCAGCATTAGTTGCCCCAAAACGGGACTGCCGCGCGAGCCACGGCCTCATCTGCCCAAAACGGGACGGGCGTGCGAGCCGCAGCATCGCCGGACCCGGACAATCCGGAGCCCCTGTGCACCAAACCGCAGGTCCGACCGTCTCCCTCCCGCGCCCGTCGGCTCGCTGAAGCCGTCCGGCGCGCAAGCTCCCTTGCCGCGCCACGCTACAATGTCTGCTGTTTGCGTCGCGCGCACCGCGCTACCCGCTTTTGCCTCCTTCATGACTCCAAAGCCTCCTTCGCGTTCTGCTTCCCCACCGGCGCGTCCGCGCGAATCCCGCTTGTCGATGCTGCATCTCGCGCCCGAATCGCTCGCTTTTGCGCTCGACTGTGCGGGTCAGGCCGTCGGTGCCGTGCGTCTCGGCGCCGCTTTGCCCGCCGCGCTGCAATCCGTATTCGTGAACGCGCCTGAGGGCAACGCCGCCGCCGCGCGCGGCGCGGTGCAGGACATCGCGTACCGCACGATGCGGCGTCTCGCGACCGCCGAATGGCTGATCGCGAAGCTGGTGAAGAAAGCGCCGCCGCCGCACGTCGGCCACGTGCTCGCCTGCGCACTGGCCCTGCTCGTCGACGACGAAGCGAGCGCCGCCTATGCGCCGTTCACCGTGGTCGATCAGGCGGTGAGCGTAATCGGCGCGCGTCGCGAATTCGCGTTCGCCAAGGGCCTCGTCAACGCCGTGCTGCGTAATTTCCTGCGCGAGCGCGAGGCGCTGCTGAGCGCCGCGCAAGCCGACGAAGTCGCGCGCTGGAACTATCCCGCGTGGTGGATCGAGGCGGTGAAACGCGCGTGGCCGGACGCCTGGCAAACAGTGCTCGCCGCCGGCAACACCCAAGGCCCGCTCACGTTGCGCGTGAACGCCCGCCACTCGACGGTCGATGCCTACCTGCAAGTGCTGCAAGACCATCACATTCCCGCGAGCAAAGCCGGCGACCACGCCGTCAAGCTCGTCACGCCGATGCCGGTGGACCGCATTCCCGGCTTCAACGACGGCGTAGTCTCGGTGCAGGACGCCGGCGCGCAACTCGCCGCGCAACTGCTCGGCGTACGCGACGGCATGCGCGTGCTCGATGCGTGCGCGGCGCCCGGCGGCAAGACCGGCCATCTGCTGGAACTCGCCAACCTGCAACTCGTGGCACTTGAAAGCGATGCGTCGCGCGCGCGGCGCATCGGCGAAAACTTGCAGCGGCTCAAGCTCGAGGCGGAAGTGCGTATCGGCGACGCGGGCGCGCCGGCGAAATGGCACGACGACATCGACCAGCCGTTCGACCGCATCCTGGCCGACGTGCCGTGTTCGGCGTCGGGCATCGTGCGGCGTCATCCGGATATTCGCTGGCTGCGCCGCGCGTCCGACATTCCCGCACTGGTCGCCGAACAGCGCCGCATTCTCGGCGCGCTCTGGCCGCTCGTGAAGCCGGGCGGCGAGTTGCTCTACGTTACGTGTTCGATCTTTCCGGAAGAAGGCGAGTTGCAGGCGCAGTGGTTTGGAAACAAGTATCAGGATGCGGTACGATTGGACGCGCCGGGGCAACTTTTACCCACAGTCGCTCGCGCGCCCGCCGATACATCGGCCGGTTCCGATGCCGGACAACTCGCTGAAGCGAGCGCCGGCGCGAACTCAGACCACGACGGATTTTTCTACGCGCGCTTTCAGAAACGGTGACCATCAAACGCTTCCTTCCGCTTCGGCTCGCCGCCGTGCTCTGGATTGCGCTGGCCGTATGGCTTGCCGCACCGGGCGTGGCGCACGCTGACCCGATCGCGGTGCAGCGTGCGTCGCTGCAAGCCGACAACACCGGCTGGAGCCTCGACGCGCGTTTCGACTTCGACCTGAACAGCAATCTCGAAGACGCCGTCAATAAAGGCATTCCGCTTTACTTCACGACCGACTTCGAACTGAGCCGGCCGCGCTGGTACTGGTTCGACGAGCAACCGGTGAGCGTGTCGCAGAGCATCCGCCTGTCGTTTCAGCCGCTGACGCGCGAATACCGCGTGTCGAGCGTGTCGTCCGGCGGTTTGCAACTCGGCTTCACCACGCTCAAGGACGCGCTCGCGGTAATCAAGCACATCACGTCGTGGCATGTGATCGAGCGCAACCAGGTGAACGCCGGCGAGACTTACAACGCGTCGGTGCGCATGCAACTCGACATCGCGCTGATGCCCAAGCCGTTCCAGATCGACGCGGTGAACAACCGCGACTGGAACCTCGCATCCGAATGGAAGCGCTTTACCTTCACGGTGACCGAACGTGCTAAATAGAGTGCGCCGAGCCACCAGTGTCAGCAGCATCGTCGTGCGCGTGCTGGTGTCGACGGTCGCGGTGACGGCCGTGCTGCTGCTCGTGCTGCTGGCCGCGGCGAGCGCGAATACCGAATTCTTCGACCGCTATTACCAGTGGTTGTATGCCGCGAACCTCGTGGTCGCGATGATCTTTCTGCTGGTGGTGGCGACGCTCGTCATCATCATCATCGCGCGGCTGCGAAAGGGTAAGTTCGGCACGCGGCTGCTGGCGAAACTCGCGTTCTTCATGGCACTGGTCGGCGTGGTGCCGGGCGGCATCATTTACGTCGTCTCGTATCAGTTCGTCTCGCGCAGTATCGAGTCGTGGTTCGACGTGAACGTTGAAACCGCGCTGACCTCGGGCCTGAATCTCGGCCGCGGCATGCTCGACGCGTCGCTGTCCGATCTGCAGACCAAGGGCCGTTTGATGTCCGAACAGCTGGCGAGCGCGGACGCCGCCGGCACCACGCTCACGCTCCTGCGCTTGCGTGACCAGTTCGGCGTGCAGGACGCGACGATCGTCGAACCCACGCGCAGCATGTCGGGCGCGACGCCGGATATGCACGTAGTCGCGCAGGCCTCCAGCAATTACGCGACGCTCGTGCCGAACGACCTGCCCACGCCGCTGATGATCGATCAGGCGCGCGGCCGCGGTTACGCGGCGATCGAAGGCGAAGTCGACGGCGATCCGCGCGCGCATGGCAGCAAGGGCGCGCTGCGGCTGCGGATCGTGCAGCGCATTCCCGATTCGAACGCGGCGCTGCTGCAACCCACCGAACGCTTCCTGCAACTCACGCAGCCGGTGTCGCCCTCGCTCGCGCGCAACGCCGATGCGGTGCAGCGCGCGTATCGCGAGTATCAGGAGAAGGCGTTGGGGCGCACCGGCTTGCGCAAGATGTACATCGGCACGCTCACGCTCGCGCTGTTCCTCGCCACTTTCATCGCGATGATGCTGGCGCTCGCGCTCGGCAATCAGCTCGCGCGGCCGTTGTTCCTGCTCGCGCAGGGCACCAAGGAAATTACCGAGGGCGACTACACGCCGAAGCGCGAAATCAAGTCGCGCGACGAATTGGGCTTCCTCACGCAGTCGTTCAACGCGATGACGCGGCAGTTGTCCGAGGCGCGCGCGGCGGTCGAAAACAACCGCATCGCGCTCGAACATTCGAAGGCGTATCTGGAAAGCATTCTCGCGAATCTGACCGCGGGCGTGTTCGTGTTCGACCGGCAGTTCCGTCTTACCACCGCGAACCGCGGCGCCGAGCGGATTTTCCGTCAGCCGTTTCAGACGGTGTTGGGGTCGGCGCTCGATCAGATCGGCGTGTTGAGCGAATTCGGCGGCATGGTGCGCAAAGCCTTTGCCGATCGCGAAGCGGCGAGCGGCGACGGTCACGACGACCGCGGCCACTGGCAGCAGCAATTCTCGGTGCAGGTGCCGGGCGAGACGGAGCCGCTCACGTTGCTCGTGCGCGGCGCGCGTCTCGTTTCCGCCACCGATCGCGATGTGGAGGACATGCAAACGTCCGGCTACGTCGTCGTGTTCGACGATATTTCCGACGTGATTTCCGCGCAGCGTTCGATCGCGTGGGGCGAAGTCGCGCGGCGCCTCGCCCACGAGATCAAGAATCCGCTCACGCCGATCCAGCTTTCCGCCGAGCGTCTGCAAATGAAGCTCGCCGACAAGCTGTCGCCGACGGACGCCGATGTCTTGAAGCGCGGCGCGACCACGATCGTCAACCAGGTCGCGGCGATGAAGCAGATGGTCGACAATTTCCGCGACTATGCGCGCACGCCCCCGGCTGTGCTCGCGCATCTGCAACTGAACGAACTGGTCAGCGAGGTGCTGACGCTGTACGGTATCGAAGAAGGCAAAAGCGCGATCCAGGTGGAGCTCGCGGAGTTGCCGGCGATTCGCGGCGACGCGACGCAATTGCGTCAGGTGATTCACAACCTGCTGCAGAACGCGCAGGATGCGGTAGCTGACGTCGAACAGCCGCGTGTGCTGCTCGAAACGAGGACAGTAGAATACGGAGACCCCGACGCGGAAGGCAAAGTACGCGTCGCGGTGCGTCTGACGGTGTCGGATAACGGGCCGGGCTTCCCCACGCGTATCCTCACCCGTGCCTTCGAGCCTTATGTCACGACCAAGGCCAAAGGTACGGGTCTGGGTCTGGCGATGGTCAAGAAGATCGTCGACGAACATGGCGCGCGCATCGACGTTCGCAACCGCATGAAAGCGGACGATGTGGTCGAAGGCGCGCAGATTTCGATTCTCTTCCTTCAACTGGCAGACGATGCCGCGGCGCCTGGTACAGGGTCGCGGCCGGCGCACGGTGGTGCGTCGCAGGGAACGACAAAAGCAACAGTGCAGACAAGGGCAGCGTAAATGGCAACCATCCTGGTGGTAGATGATGAAATGGGCATCCGGGAATTGCTCTCGGAGATCCTGAGCGACGAGGGGCATGTCGTGGAGGCGGCGGAAAATGCGCAGGAAGCGCGCGAGTTCCGCTTGCGCCAGGCGCCGGACCTGGTGCTGCTCGACATCTGGATGCCCGACACCGACGGCGTGACGTTGCTCAAGGAGTGGGCCGCGCAGGGGCAATTGACCATGCCGGTAATCATGATGTCCGGCCATGCAACCATCGATACGGCGGTGGAAGCGACGAAGATCGGCGCGCTCAATTTTCTCGAGAAGCCGATTGCGTTGCAGAAGCTGCTGAAGGCGGTCGAGCAGGGCCTCGCGCGTGGCACTGCGGCGAGTGCGCCCGGCGGCGCGGCGGCCAAGCCGGTGTTGCCGGTCAGCGCCTCGGCCGTGGCTTCGGCCGCCGCGCTTCCGATGCTGTCCACGGACGGCATGGGCAGCGGCGCGTTGGCCGCGCAAACGGCCTCGATCTCATTCGATATCCCGTTGCGCGACGCGCGCGACGCCTTCGAGCGCGCGTACTTCGAATATCATCTCGCGCGTGAGAACGGCAGCATGACGCGCGTCGCCGAGAAGACCGGTCTGGAGCGCACGCACCTGTACCGCAAGCTCAAGCAGCTCGGCGTCGATCTCGGCAAGAACAAAGGGGAGTAAGCCTCGCAGCCCGCGCGCAGACGCCGCCCCGGCAGATTTTTTCGAGAAGGGGGCTTGTCGGGCTGCTGACCCTTTGATATCATTTCGTTCTTCGTTGGCCCGGTAGCTCAGTTGGTAGAGCAGCGGATTGAAAATCCGCGTGTCGATGGTTCGATTCCGTCCCAGGCCACCAGGATTCAGCCCCAGGAAATCGCAAGATTCCTGGGGCTTTTCCTTTTCCGACGGGCATTCATTGTTTCGGCCTGTACGCGCGAGGCGCCAGGACGTGCTCGGCGGTGTTCGGCGTCGCGTGATAAAATCGCGCCAGTTCAAGGACTTGCATGCGAGTGGGTCGCCTGAGCGCCGCCGCGCCAGCCAAGTCCTTTGGCGTTTCCGAAGCGGGCCGTGCGGGCCTTGTGCGCTGCAAACCGGCACGAGAGCGGCCGGCGCGGCAAGGCGGCAACCTGCACCGAGCCCTTCGCCCGACGATTAACGGTATAAGCGCCAGCGACTCTGCATGCGGAAGGCGCGGCCTATACTGCTTTGGGCCGGCAGCAGTGCCGGCACGCGTCGCGCCGCGTTGCTTGCATGGCGCACCTCGCGCAGCGCGACGTGGCACTCATCATTCACGGAGTTTCACGGTGATCCGCAAAGACGCTAAACGTAGCGCTCTGGTGCTGTTTTCCGGCGGCCAGGATTCCGCCACGTGCCTCGCCTGGGCGCTCGAACGTTATGAAACGGTCGAGACGCTCGGCTTCGATTACGGTCAGCGGCATCGCGTCGAACTTGAATGCCGCGAAGGATTTCGTCACGCCGTCGCGCGCGCATTTCCAGCATGGGCCGAGCGCCTCGGCGACGATCATATGATCGACTTGTCGGTGCTCGGCTCGATCAGCGATACCGCCATGACGCGCGAAATCGAGATCGAGGCCACGGCTAACGGCCTGCCGAATACGTTCGTGCCGGGCCGCAATCTGATGTTCATGACGATTGCCGCCGCCATCGCGTATCGGCGTGGTTTGCAGGTGCTGGTCGGCGGAATGTGCGAGACGGATTTTTCGGGCTATCCCGATTGCCGCGACGACACGATGAAGGCATTGCAGGTTGCGTTGAACCTCGGCATGGACTCGCGTTTCCTGCTCGAAACGCCGCTCATGTGGCTCGATAAGGCGGACACGTGGCGTCTCGCGCACGAGCTGGGCGGCGACGAACTGGTCGAGCTGGTGCGTGTCGAAACGCATACGTGCTACGTCGGCGAGCGCGCGGAATTGCATGCATGGGGCTTCGGCTGCGGCGAATGCCCGGCGTGCCGCTTGCGCAGGCGCGGCTACGAAGCGTACCTGGCCGGCGAAAAGGTCACCGAGCCGGTGTGAGGCCGGGTCTGGCTTTGACCCCGGTGCGCGCTGCGCGGCGAACATGAATGCGGAACGCTGAGTAACATACGCGCCGTAGCACCGGCAGCATAGAAACAGACAGCATCTTCAGGAACACAAGGCAGAAAGCAGCATGACTTACGCGGTCAAGGAAATCTTCTACACGTTGCAGGGCGAGGGCGCGAATGCCGGGCGTCCGGCCGTGTTCTGCCGGTTCGCCGGCTGCAATCTGTGGTCGGGCCGCGAGGAAGATCGTGCGGAAGCCGTGTGCCGCTTCTGCGATACCGATTTCGTCGGCACCGACGGCGAGAACGGCGGCAAGTACCGCGGCGCCGAAGAACTGGTGAGCATGATCGCGTCGCTGTGGCCGCAAGGCGAGGGCGAGCGTTTCGTGGTGTGCACGGGCGGCGAACCGATGCTGCAGATCGACCCGCCTTTCGTCGACGCGCTGCATGCGGCCGGCTTTGAAATCGCCATCGAAACCAACGGCTCGCTGCCGGTGCTCGAGACGATCGACTGGATTTGCGTGAGCCCGAAGGCCGACGCGCCGCTCGTCGTTACCAAGGGCAACGAACTGAAGGTCGTGATTCCGCAGGACAACCAGCGCCTGTCCGAGTATGCGAAGCTCGACTTCGAGTATTTCCTCGTCCAGCCCATGGACGGCCCGTCGCGCGACATCAACACCAAGCTCGCGATCGACTGGTGCAAACGCCATCCGCAATGGCGCCTGTCGATGCAGACCCACAAGTATCTGAACATTCCCTGATTTGCCGTGCTGACGATTACACGAAAACTCGAATTCGACGCGGGTCACCGCATCCCCGATCACCGCAGCCAATGCCGTAATCTGCACGGCCATCGCTATGTGCTCGAAATCACGCTGCAAGGCGATCTGGTCGACACCGAAGGCGCGCCCGACCGCGGCATGGTGATGGATTTCGCCGACGTGAAGTCGCTCGCCGTCGAGCATCTGGTCGACAAGTGGGACCATGCGTTCCTCGTCTACGAAGGCGACACGCAGGTGCGTGGCTTCCTGGAAACGATGGCCGGTCACAAGACGGTCGTGCTCGACCGCATCCCGACTGTCGAGAATCTTGCCGCCGTCGCGTTCGACATTCTCGCGAACGTCTACGACGCGCATTATGGCGTCAAGGTCCGCGATTAAACACTAAGGCCGGCCGCGCGCGCCCAACCTCCGCGTTATTGTCACGGTATGATCGCTCCGATAACCATACGGAGCGAGACATGCCGGTCACCGCATTGCGTCGCAGCAGGCAGCCGGGCCGCGAGGGCCCAGGCGTTCGTCTGCACTGTCACATCCGCATCCTGAGCCGCTTTCCGGGCGATGTGTCCGATCGCCGCCACGGAGCGCGCCGATGAGCACCTTCACCAATCCCCTCAAGCAACGTTTGAAGGAAAGCGATCCGCTGTTCGGCCTGTGGCTGTCGCTCGGCAGCGATGCCGCGGCCGAGGCGCTCGCGCACGCGGGTTTCGACTGGCTGCTGATCGACATGGAACACGCGCCGAACGATAGCGGCGACGTCGCTTCGCAATTGCGCGCGATCGCCGCGGCGCATCTGCCGAGCGAGCCGGTGGTGCGCGTGCCCGCCACCGAGGCGTGGCTCGTCAAGCGCGTGCTCGATGCCGGCGCGCGCACGCTGATGTTCCCGAATATCGCGTCCGCGGACGAAGCGGCACACGCCGTGCGTCTCACGCAATATCCGACCGCCGAGGCGCTCGGCGGCCAGCGCGGCGTCGCGGGCATGGTGCGGGCAGGGGCGTACGGCATGCGGCGCGATTACGTGCAGACGGCCAATGCGCAGATATCGACCATCGTGCAGATCGAGTCGGCGCGCGGCCTCGAGGAAGTGGAGAAGATCGCTGCGACGCCGGGCGTCGATTGCCTGTTCGTGGGACCAGCCGACCTGGCCGCGAGCCTCGGTCATCTCGGCGATTCGAAGCATGCCGACGTGCAGGCGGCGATGGCGCGCATCGTCAGCGCCGCCGACAAGGCCGGCATCGCCGCAGGCATTTTCGCCATGGACGTTGTGAGCGCGAGGCAGTATCGCGATGCCGGGTTTCGTTTTATCGCGCTGGCCGCCGACGTCGTGTGGATGTTGCGCGCGACCCGCCAGGCGTTGCAGGAGGTAAGGTCATGAAGGGGAAGGTGCAACGCGTCGTCGTGCGGCTGGCAGTCACAGCGGCGTTGATGGCGAATGTGGCGGCGCATGCGCAAGACCGGGTTGCAAAGCCCTCCGATCCGGAGACGCAAACCGCGGTCGCCGACTACAACGCCGGCAATCTGACCGCGGCGCTTGCGGAGTTCCGCAAGGCCGCGGAGCGCGGCAGCCGGCTCGCCGAGTTCAATTACGCGATGATGCTGCTCAACGGCGAAGGCACCGCGGCCAACGTCGACGAAGGCAAGAAATGGCTGCGCAAGGCCGCCGACGCCAACATGTCTCACGCGCAATACGTGTACGGCAAGATGTACGACGATGGCGAGTTCGTCGGGCGCGATCCGGTCGAGGCGCATCGCTGGTTTCTGAAGGCCGCGCAGCAGGGGCACGTGCAAGCGGAGCTTGCGCTCGCCAACCAGTTCCTCGACGGCCGCGGCACCGAGCGTGACAACAAGCAGGCGTTCGTCTGGTACAAGAAGGCGGCGCAGGGCGGCGACATGACCGCGCAATACGTGACGGGCTCGTTTTACGAGCGCGGCGGCGACGGCGTGGACAAGAACCTGAACGTGGCGCGCGCCTATTACGCGGCGGCCGCGGCGCAGGGCGACCCGGCGGCGCGGCTCAAGTATCAGGAGCTCAGCACGCAGTTGCGGGATCAGAAGGAAGTGAAACCGCAGTGAACGAAAAAAGGGGCGCTCCTTGCGGTGAGCCCCTTCAGTTTGTCGACTTCTCCGCAGCGCTTTGCTTGCTGCAGCCCGCTTCGGCTTTTCACCGGCCAGGGTTCTACACCGCTAGCTCTGCATCAACCGCTTCTGCCGCGCGACGCTCATGATCAGGCCGATCGCAACCCCCAGCGTAGTCAGCGCGGTGCCGCCGTAACTCATGAATGGCAAGGGCACGCCCACCACCGGCAAGATCCCGCTCACCATGCCGATATTGACGAACGCGTAGGTGAAGAACGCCATCGTCAGCGACCCGGCCAGCAGACGCCCGAACAGCGTAGCGCCATTGGCCGCGATATAGAGCCCGCGCGCGATCAGCAGCATATAGAGCGTGAGCAATACGATCCCGCCCGCCAGCCCGAACTCTTCGGCGAACACCGCGAAGATGAAGTCCGTGTGCTTCTCAGGGATGAATTCCAGATGCGCCTGCGTGCCCTTCAGCCAGCCTTTGCCGAGCGGGCCGCCCGAGCCGATCGCAATCACCGCCTGAATCGTATGGAAACCCTTGCCGAGCGGATCGGAAGTCGGATCGAGCAGCGTGCAGATGCGGTGCTTCTGATAATCGTGCATGAGCGGCCACTGCACTTGCGGCTGACAGATCTTGTCCTGGAACACCGCGACCGAGCCGACCGCGATCACACCGGCAATCAACACCGGCACGATCAGCTTGAAACTCAGACCCGCGAAGTAAATGACGAAGAGCCCGGCCGCGAACACCAGCACGGCGGTGCCGAGGTCGGGCTGCTTGGCGATCAAGCCGACCGGCACGGCGAGAATCAGCAGACCGACCAGATAGTCATACCAGCGCATCACGCCTTCACGGCGCTGGTAGTACCAGGCAAGCATCAACGGTGTGGCAATCTTCAGGATCTCCGAAGGCTGGATCACCACGCCGACGTTGATCCAACGTTTCGCACCCTTGCGCGTGAGGCCGAATAACGCCACCGCGACCAGTAACGCGATCCCGAATGCATAGAGCGGGACCGCGAAGCGCATCAGCGTGGTGGGCGGCACATTGGCGAGCGCCCACATCAGCACGAACGTCAGCATGATGTTGCGCAGCTGGTCTTCCACGCGGCCGGGAACGTCCAGACTCGCGCTGTACAGCGTGATGATGCCCACGCACAACAGCAGGAACACGATCAGTGCGAGCGGGCGGTCGAAGCCCGCGAACATCCGCTTGATGCGGTCGAGCCAGGCGCGCTTGTCGAATTGCATGCCTTTCTCCTTACTCGTCGATGCCGCCGGAAACCGGCTGGCGTGGCGACGTAGGCTGAATGCCGTTATCCCGCGACGGTCCCCCAAGGGGACTTCCTCCCGGGCGTGCGGCGGCGCTCGGCGCCGGCTCGCTACCCGGACGGGGTTGATGCGGGGCGCGAGGTTTGCGCGGCGTCTTTGCGGTGGAGGATGCGGGCAAGGGCGTGGCTGCCGACGCAGCCGTTGCAGCCGACGCGCCAACAGCAGTAGCAGCCGATGCTGGTGCCGCCCCTGCCGCCGAAGCCGCGCCTGGCATCGACAACGCGGTGAAGCCCGCCGCGACCCTGACAGGCTGCGTCGCCGCATCCTGCGGTGCCGGTGCGCCGCCCACTTCGGGCGCGGACGCATCCTGGGTCGCCGAGGCCGCGGCCGCGACAGCCGCAGCTTCCGCGCCGGGCTTGTTCTTGCCGACGAGGTAATAATCGAGCACACGCCGTGCGATCGGGCCGGCGGACTCCGCGCCCCAGCCGCCGTTTTCGACGATCAGCGCGAGCGCGATCTTCGGCTGCTCGGCGGGCGCGAACGCAATGAAGAGCGCGTGATCGCGCAGATGCTCGGCGGTCGCGTGGCCGCGGTAGTTCGCGCCCTGCAGCGAGTAAACCTGAGCCGTGCCGGTCTTGCCGGCCGCCAGATACGGCGCGCCGATAAACAGCTTCGACGCCGTGCCGTTCGTCACGACGGCTTCCATCGCGCGCTTGATGATGTCGATGTCCGATTGCTTCACGGCGATCTTGTCGCTCGGATCGCGCACGACCGCGCGCGTGTCCTTCGTGATCGGATTTTCGACGTCGCGCACCAGGTGCGGCTTCATCACGACGCCGTTGTTCGCGAGCGTGGCGGTGGCGTGAGCGAGCTGCAGAATGGTGAACGAGTTGTAGCCCTGGCCGATGCCGAGACTGATCGTTTCGCCTTCGTACCAGCGCTGCTGCTCAGGCTTGCGATACGCCTTGCGCTTCCATTCCGTCGAAGGCAGGATGCCGCGCGCCTCGCCCGAAATATCGATGCCGGTGATCTGGCCGAAGCCCCACGGCTTCATGAAGTTGGCGATGTTGTTGACGCCGAGATCGTGCGCAAGCATGTAGAAATACGTGTCGTTCGACACCACGATCGCGCGGTTCATGTCGACCCAGCCCTGGCCCGAGCGCACGTCGTTGCGGAATGTGTGGCCGCCGAACGTGTACGAGCCCGGATCCTGGAAGCCCCAGCTGGGCGTGCGCTTGTGCAGCGTCAGCGCGGCGAGCGCCATAAACGGCTTATACGTCGAGCCCGGCGGATAGGTGCCATGCAGCGGGCGGTTCAGAAGCGGGTGATCGGGCGAGTTGTTGAGCTCGTCCCAAGTCTGCTGGTCGATGCCGTCGACGAATGAATTGGGATCGAAGCTCGGCGCGGACACGAACGCGAGCACGTCGCCCGACGACGGCTCGATCGCGACCAGCGCGCCGCGGCGGCCCGCGAACGCCTGCTCGGCGACCTGCTGCAAGCCGATATCGAGCGACAGCACGAGGTTGTTGCCGGGCGTCGCCTGCGTGCGCGACAACGTGCGCACCGGCCGGCCGCCAGCGGTGACTTCCACTTCCTCGAAACCGGTCTGGCCGTGCAGTTCGGTCTCGTAGCTCTGCTCGACGCCGATCTTGCCGATGTAGTCGGTGCCCTTGTAGTTGTTCGCGTCCAGACGCGGATCGTAGTGGTCCGGATCGCTGTCGTTCTGGTCGCTGGCGTCGTCGATGCGGTCCTGGTCGCGCTGCGAAATCCGCCCGATGTAGCCGATCACGTGCGCCGCGGTCGGCCCGAGCGGATATTGGCGGAACAGGCGCGCGCGCACTTCCACGCCGGGGAAACGGAAGCGCTGCGCGGTGAAGCGCGCGACTTCGTCGTCGGTGAGGCGGGTGCGGATCGGCAGGCTCTCGAAGTTCTTCGAGTCTTCCTGCAGCTTCTTGAAGCGGCGCCGGTCGCGGGCGTCGATCGAAACCACGGTGGCCAGGCTGTCGATCACGTTTTCGAGCGTGTCGTTCAGCTTCGACGCGGTGATTTCGAGCGTGTATGCGGAGTAGTTCTTGGCCAGCACCACGCCGTTGCGGTCGGTGATGATGCCGCGGTTCGGCACGATCGGCGCCACCGAGATGCGGTTTTCGTCCGCTTGCAGCGAGTACTTGCTGTAGTGCCAGACTTGCAGGAACAGGAAACGGAAACCGATCAGCCCGAAGCAGACGAACACGAACAGGCCCGCCGCCGCGACGCGCAGGCGGAACTTCGAGAGCTGTTGCTGAGTGTCCTTGAATTCGGTCATGCGATTCTGCAAAAGGCCGGGTCGCGGCCATCATGAGTGTGCGCCTAATCCGGCCGGAACCGGGAGGCATGAACGGCGATGTGCGTCGAGCGGGCCGCGGGCGTGGATTCGGCCAGAACGGCCCGCGCGCCCGATGCGTGATCGATCAAATCGGCCGCGTGTCGTCCGGATCGGCCGGGCGACGCTGCGGCATCAACAGCAGGATGCTTGCAATCGGCCACAGCGCGGCTTCCACGAAGCCGTCGATCAGATAACCCCAGCCCGGAAACGACGCGCCCGTCAGCAGACGGATCACGAACGGCACCAGTTGCGCGACGACGAGGAGCGGCATGACCGCGAACGTCTGCACGCCGAGCGACATCCACAGCACCCGGCGGTGGATCGTGATCGCGCCGTACGACAACAGCGTATACGCCAGTGCGTGCTCGCCGAGCAGGCTGGCGTTGTGCACGTCCATCAGCAAACCGAGGAAAAACGCGATGCCCATGCCGACTTTGCGCGGCTGGTGCACGTTCCAGAACAGCAGCACGAGCGCGACGAAGTCCGGCACGCCGACGAGGCGCCCCCACGGCATCAGGTTCAGCAGGAATGCCGCAGCGAGGCTGAACGCGATGAAGTACGGATTGACCGGCTGCAGAATGTATTGCGGACGGTTCATGGCTGGGCCCCCGGCGCGGCTTGCGGCTTCGCGCTCTTGTCAGCGGCGGTCGGTTTCTTTTCGGTAGCGGACTTTTTCTCCGTGGCGGCGGGCGTGGCCGGTGCTTTCTCAGCGGGCTTTACGGCGGCGGGTTTGTCAACCGGCTTGGTGGCTGCGGTAGCCGGTTTCTCGGCCGGCTTGGCTGCGGATTTATCCGCCGCAGCCTTGCTGTCCGCGGCCTTGCCGCCTTTCTTCGCCTTGGCGGCTTCTTTCGCTGCGGCGGCCGGATCGGGCTCCTCGGCCGGACGCGGCGGTACGTCGTTCACGTAATGCAGCACCAGCAACTGACGCGCGCCGCGCACCGGTGCGATGGGCAGGCAGATCACGCGCGCAAACGCGGTGTCGGCCTGTTTGTCGACCCGCACCACCTTGGCGACCGGCAGCCCCGGAGGATAAATGCCGTCGAGTCCGCTAGTGACGAGTTCGTCGCCGGTTTGCACGTCGGCGCTGATCGGCACGAAGCGCAGATCGAGCGTATCGCCCTTCGGCGTACCGTAAATCACGCTGCGCAAGCCGGTGCGCACGATCTGCACGGGCACCGCCTGGTCCTTGTCGGTGAGCAGCGTCACTTCGGCCTGCAATGGGAATACACGCGTTACCTGGCCGACCACGCCGTCTTCATTGACGACCGGCGAACCGTTCTGGATGCCTTGCTGCGCGCCACGGCCGATCACCACCTTCTGCGTGAACGGATCGCGCGTGTCGTACTGGATTTCAGCAGGCAGCGATTGCGTGGTGGCGCGCTGCGACAGTTGCAGCAGCGCGCGCAAATGGGTGTTCTCGGCAGCCAGTTCGGCGGCCGTATTGGCTTGCTGCGACAGTTGCAGGTCTTTGGTGCGCAGCTTGTCGTTTTCGCTGCGCAACGTGGCGCTGGTCACGGCCAGGTCGGCGGCGCCCATGAAGACGTCGCGCGGCACGAGGGCCGCGCGTTGCAACGGATAAAGACCCGCGCCGAGCACGCCGCGAACGATTTCGAGCGTTTTGAACCGTGCATCGGAGATCAAGAGGGCCAGCGCCAGCACGACAAAAAACACCAGCCGTGCGAGTGCGGAGGGGCCTTGCTTGAACAGGGGCGGCGGACTGTATTCCATGGTCGGCGCCGGGGGCGTGAGCGGTTGGGTGAGACGGCGGCGCGCTAGGGACGCGCGTTCAGCGCACGGAGGCTGGAAGGCCCAGCCAACGGCAAACCGGCCCGCAAGGGGCCGTTTGCCTGATCCGCGCTACTGACATGGAGACGGGCTCGCTTACTCGTACGAGAAGATGCTGCCCAGCTTGTCCATGCGTTCGAGCGCCATGCCCGAGCCGCGCACGACGCACGTGAGCGGGTCTTCGGCGACGAGCACCGGCAGGCCGGTTTCTTCCGCGAGCAGGCGGTCCAAGTCGCGCAGCAGCGCGCCACCGCCCGTGAGCATCATGCCGCGCTCGGCGATGTCGGCGCCGAGTTCCGGCGGCGTTTGTTCGAGCGCGATCTTCACCGACGACACGATCTGGTTCAGCGGATCGGTGAGGGCTTCGAGAATTTCGTTGCTGGAGATCGTGAAGCTGCGCGGAATGCCTTCCGACAGGTTGCGGCCCTTCACTTCCATTTCCTTGACTTCGGAACCCGGGAACGCGGAGCCGATTTCTTTCTTGATGGCTTCGGCGGTTTGTTCGCCGATCAGCATGCCGTAGTTGCGGCGGATGTAGTTGACGATGGCTTCGTCGAACTTGTCGCCGCCCACGCGCACCGAGCCTTTGTACACGATGCCGCCGAGCGAGATCACGCCGACTTCGGTCGTGCCGCCGCCGATGTCGACGACCATCGAGCCGGTGGCTTCCGATACCGGCAGGCCGGCGCCGATCGCGGCGGCCATGGGTTCTTCGATGAGATACACCTGCGAGGCGCCCGCACCGTGCGCGGCTTCTTTAATGGCGCGACGCTCGACCTGGGTCGAACCGCACGGCACGCAAATGATGATGCGCGGCGACGGCGAGAACATGCGCGATTCGTGAGCAGTTTTGATGAACTGCTTGATCATCTGTTCGGTAACGGTGAAGTCGGCGATCACGCCGTCTTTCATTGGGCGGATCGCCTCGATGTTGCCCGGCACCTTGCCGAGCATCTGCTTGGCTTCCTTACCCACTGCCTGAATGGTTTTCTTGCCGTTGGGACCGCCTTCCTGGCGGATCGAAACCACCGACGGTTCGTCGAGAACGATACCTTTGCCACGCATGTAGATGAGCGTATTGGCAGTGCCAAGGTCAATGGCCAGATCGTTGGAGAAATAGCTGCGCAAAAAACCGAACATTCAAAATCCTGTCTCGCTTGGCGCCGGGCCTCGCAACGTATGCGCAGGGCGGCAGCGGAAAAAATAACAGCCTCAACCGGGCGAAAATTGCGCCACTGAACTTGAAGCTGCGGGGGAGTCTACCGGAGGCCGGAGCAAAGCCACGTCAGAAAAATCCGAACTATCTTTAAGAACTGATCGGAAAGGCCGTGTTAAGTCGGTCCGGGTTTGGGTCGAACGCGTAATGATACCTTATAATTTTGGATGTTTTGAAGGAAACGGATGGCACTTTTTGCCACCGCTGGCCCCTTTTTCGAGGTCTTCCTCCAGCGTCGTAACCCGCTGTCGCGGCATTGTTTTTTGGTTGCTGCGGCGGTCCACCACATTTTCCGGTGACTGCATGGCTCTGACCCTGACCGATGTAAAACGCATCGCGCATCTCGCGCGGCTCGAACTCGCCGACGCCGACGCTGAGCACACGCTTGTCCAGCTCAATGACTTCTTCGGCCTCGTCGAGCAGATGCAGGCGGTCGATACCACCGGCATCGCCCCGCTTGCTCATCCGATCGAGCAGATCGAAGACGTCGCGCTGCGGCTGCGCGACGACGCGGTAACCGAAACGGTCGAACGCGAAGCTTTCCAGCGCCCGGCGCCGGCCGTGCAAGACGGCCTGTACCTCGTGCCGAAGGTGATCGAGTAAGAACCGCGCATCAAGCCCGGCGCGGCGTGCGAGCCGGATTGCCGCCTGGCGGAATGCCGCTCGAATCCGCGCTATCCGGCTTCCTCGGCTCGGCTTGCCGGCGGGCAGCCGAACGCCCAAACGGCAGCGTTATTCACGCTGCCGCGCTCTTCAGGATAAAACGCAATGCATGAAAAAAGCTTGACCGAACTGCGTGCCGCACTGGCGGCCAAGGAATGCTCCGCAGTCGAACTGGCCCAGTTGTATCTGAAGCGGATCGACGCGGCCAACAGCCTGAACGCGTTCATCCAGGTCGATCCCGATCTGACGCTCGCGCAGGCGAAAGCCGCGGACGCGCTGCTCCACACCGGCCACGCGGGTCCGCTGGCCGGCCTGCCGATCGCGCACAAGGACGTGTTCGTCACCAAGGGCTGGCGCTCCACCGCCGGCTCGAAGATGCTGTCGAACTACGAAAGTCCGTTCGACGCAACCGTGGTCGCGCGTCTGCAGAACGCCGGCATGGTGTGCGTGGGCAAGACCAATATGGATGAGTTCGCGATGGGCTCGTCCAACGAGAATTCGTACTTTGGTCCCGTGCAGAATCCGTGGGATCGTCAGGCTGTGCCGGGCGGTTCGTCGGGCGGCTCGGCGGCTGCGGTCGCGGCGCGTCTCGCGCCTGCCGCCACCGGCACGGATACGGGCGGCTCGATCCGTCAGCCGGCGTCGTTCTCCGGTATCACCGGCATCAAGCCGACGTACGGCCGCGTGTCGCGTTACGGGATGATCGCGTTCGCCTCGTCGCTGGATCAGGGCGGCCCGATGGCGCAGAATGCCGCGGATTGCGCGACGCTGCTCAACGCAATGGCCGGTTTCGACGAGCGCGACTCCACGAGCCTCGTGCGCGACGACGAAGACTACACCCGTTACATCGGCAAGCCGTGGAAAGAAGACGGCGCCGGTAAACCGCTCGCCGGCTTGCGTATCGGCCTGCCGAAAGAGTATTTCGGCGCGGGTCTCGCCGACGACGTGCGCGCCTCGATCGACGCCGCGCTGAAGCAATACGAAGCGCTCGGCGCAGCGCTGGTGGAAGTCTCGCTGCCGAAAACCGAACTGTCGATTCCGGTGTACTACGTGATCGCGCCGGCGGAAGCTTCGTCGAACCTGTCCCGTTTCGACGGCGTGCGCTTCGGCCATCGCGCCGCGGAGTATCGCGATCTGCTCGACATGTACAAGAAGTCGCGTGCCGAAGGCTTCGGTCCGGAAGTGAAGCGCCGTATTCTGGTCGGCGCCTACGTGCTCTCGCATGGCTATTACGACGCGTACTACCTGCAGGCGCAGAAGATCCGCCGCATCATCGCGCAGGACTTCCAGGAAGCGTTCAAGCAGTGCGACGTGATCATGGGACCGGTCGCGCCGTCGGTGGCGTGGGACCTCGGCGCGAAGGGCGACGATCCGGTGCAGATGTATCTGGCCGACATCTACACGCTGTCGGTGAGCCTCGCCGGTTTGCCGGGCATGAGCGTGCCGTGCGGTTTCGGCGCGGGCGCGAATGCGCAGCGTCCGGTGGGTCTGCAGATCATCGGCAACTATTTCAATGAAGCCCGGATGCTGCAGGTGGCCGACGCGTTCCAGCGCGCGACCGACTGGCACCGCAAAGCACCGGCAGGAGTGTGAGCACCATGACCAAGCAATGGGAAGTCGTGATCGGTCTGGAGACCCACGCGCAGCTGTCGACCCAATCGAAGATTTTTTCGGGTGCTCCGACGCAATTCGGCGCTGCACCCAACACGCAGGCTAGTCCCGTCGATCTGGCGTTGCCGGGCACCTTGCCGGTGATGAACCGCGGCGCCGTCGAGCGTGCGATCCAGTTCGGTCTCGCGATCGGTTCGACGATTGCCCCGCGCAGCATCTTCGCGCGCAAGAATTACTTCTACCCCGATCTGCCGAAGGGCTATCAGATCAGCCAGTACGAAATCCCCGTCGTGCAGGGCGGCCAGGTGAAGATCCAGGTGCCGGCCAATGAAAAGGCGGGCAAGGAAGCGTACGAGAAGGTCGTCAACCTCACGCGCGCTCACCTTGAGGAAGACGCGGGCAAGTCGTTGCACGAGGACTTCGCGGGCATGACCGGCATCGACCTGAATCGCGCCGGTACGCCGCTGCTCGAAATCGTCACCGAGCCGGAAATGCGCAGCGCGGCGGAAGCGGTCGCTTACGCGAAAACGCTGCACACGCTCGTCACGTGGCTCGGCATTTGCGACGGCAACATGCAGGAAGGCTCGTTCCGTTGCGACGCGAACGTGTCGGTGCGCCCGGTCGGTCAGGCGGAATTCGGCACGCGCGCCGAAATCAAGAACCTGAACTCGTTCCGCTTCCTCGAAGAAGCGATTCAGTACGAAGTGCGCCGTCAGATCGAGTTGATCGAAGACGGCGGCACGGTGGTGCAGGAAACGCGTCTGTACGATCCGGACAAGCGTGAAACGCGTTCCATGCGCAGCAAGGAAGACGCGCACGATTACCGCTATTTCCCCGATCCGGATCTGATGCCGCTCGTGATCGATCCGGCGTGGGTCGCGCGTGTGAAGAGCGAAATGACGGAACTGCCGGAAGCGATTCAACAGCGCTTCGTGTCGCAATACGGCCTCACGCCGTACGACGCGAACGTGCTCACGTCGAGCAAGGCGATGGCTGCGTACTACGAAGCGGTGGTCGCCAAGGTCGGCCCGGCGAACGCTAAGGTCGCGGCCAACTGGCTGATGGGCGAAGTGTCGTCGCAACTGAATCGCGAAGGCCTCGATTTCACCGATAGCCCGGTGTCGTCCGCGCAACTCGCGCTGCTGTTGCAACGTATCGCCGACGGCACGATCTCGAACAAGATCGCCAAGGAAATTTTCCTCGCGATCTGGGAGGAGAAGGCCACCGACGAAGCCGCCGCCGATCGCATCATCGAAGCGAAGGGCCTGAAGCAGATATCGGACACCGGTGCGCTGGAAGCGATCATCGACGAAGTGCTCGCCGCGAACCAGAAGTCGGTCGAGGAATTCCGCGCCGGCAAGGAAAAGGCGTTCAACGCGCTGATCGGCCAGGCGATGAAAGCGACCAAGGGCAAGGCCAATCCGGCGCAGGTGAATGAACTGCTGAAGAAGAAGCTGTCCTGAGTTGACGCGCAGTTCAAGCGCAGTTGAGGAAACTCGGTTGAAGCGCGAGCTTCAGCCATCGCGGGCTGTTGCCGGAAACGAAAGTGGGGCAACGGCCCGTTGCATTTTGCGAGTCCGTTTAAACGCAGATCACGGAGTGTGTGAATGGCGAACCAACCCGAACTCGACGACTTCCGCGTGCCGTATTTCGACGCCGGCAAGAAGAACGGCAAATTCTCGCTCGGCAATTTCGACCCCGCCGCGAAGCCGTTTTCGAGCGGTTCGAAAGACGCCGACCGGGCGCGTCTGTCCGAGATCGGCGCGAAGCTCGACACGCAGCAGGAGTGTCTTCACGCGCAGCAGAAGCGTCGCGTGCTGCTGGTGCTGCAAGGCATGGACACGAGCGGCAAGGACGGCACCATCCGCGCGGTGTTTCATGAAGTCGATCCGCTCGGTTTGCGCATCGTGCCGTTCAAGGCACCCACGGCCACTGAACTCGCGCATGATTTTCTGTGGCGCGTGCATTCTCAAGCACCCGCCGCCGGCGAACTGACGATCTTCAACCGCAGTCACTACGAAGACCTGCTCGTGCCCACCGTGCTAGGCACTTTGGACGCCAAAGGCTTCGAGCAACGTTGCCGCCACATTCGCCAGTTCGAAGAGATGCTGGCCGATAGCGGCACGACCATCATCAAGTGCATGCTGCACATTTCGAAAGACGAGCAGCGTGCGCGCCTGCAAGCGCGCATCGACGATCCGACCAAGCACTGGAAATTCGACGTATCCGATCTCGATGCCCGCAAGCAGTGGGACAAATATCAGGCGGTGTATCGCGACGCGTTGGCCGCGACGTCGACGGAATATGCGCCGTGGTACGTGGTTCCGGCCGATTCGAAAACACATCGCAATGTGATGGTCGCCGAGTTGCTGCTGCGCACGTTCGAATCGTTGAAGCTCGAATATCCGCCGCCCAAAGAATCGCTGAAGGGCGTCAAGGTCGAGTGACCTTTGCCCTCCGCTCCCAGAAACGAATCGACATAAAAAAGGAACGACATGTTGCGTGTGATTACCGCCAACCTGAACGGCATCCGCTCAGCGGCTAAGAAAGGCTTTTTCGAATGGTTCGGCGAGCAGCAGGCCGACGTGCTGTGCGTGCAGGAAATCAAATGCTCGCAGGACGATATGACGCCGGAATTCATGGCGCCGCACGATTTCACCGGCTACTTTCAGCATGCGGTGAAAAAGGGCTATAGCGGCGCGGGCGTGTACACCCGCCATGAGCCGGACGAAGTGGTGATCGGTTTCGGCAGCGAGGAATTCGATCCGGAAGGGCGCTATGTCGAGTTGCGTTTCGGCAAGCTGTCGGTGATCTCGGTGTATGTGCCGTCGGGATCGAGCGGTGACGAGCGTCAACAGGCCAAGTACCGTTTCATGGACGAGTTCATGCCGCATCTCGCGGCGTTGACCAGGGAGCGCGAAGTGATCGTGTGCGGCGACGTGAACATCGTCCACAAGGAAATCGACATCAAGAACTGGAAGAGCAACCAGAAGAATTCGGGCTGCCTGCCGGAAGAGCGCGCGTGGCTGACCAAGCTGTTCGACGAAGTGGGTTACGTCGACGTGTTCCGTACGCTCGATCAGCGGCCGGAACAGTACACGTGGTGGAGCAATCGCGGTCAGGCCTATGCGAAGAACGTGGGTTGGCGGATCGATTACCAGATCGCGACGCCGGGCATTGCGAGCAAGGCGAAGCGCACCGACGTGTTCCGCGACATCAAGTTCAGCGACCACGCACCGCTGACGGTCGATTACGACCACAAGGTCAACAAGTAGCCATTGCCCGAGCCGCGCGCAGCGCGCGGCCCATGACACTCATTCGCCGCGTGCCAGCTTGCGGCGCGGACGGCCCATGCCCGCGTAGTCGGGCAACTCGTCGACCGTTTTGTCGATGGCCTTTGCGTAGAGCGGCAACATATCCGGCAAGCGCTTGATGATGTCCTGGCGGCGCGCCTGCGTGTACGGATGCACGTAGATGAAACCTTGCTCGCGATTGGCGCGCGTCGCTGTCGCCAGCTTGTCCCATAGCGTGACCGCCGCGCGCGGATCGAAGCCGGCGCGCGATGCGATATCGCTGCCGATCACGTCGGCTTCGGTTTCGTCGGTGTTCTCGTACTTCATCTCGAGCAACTGCGAACCGATGCCGAGCGGCGCCACGCCCAGATCCGCGAGGCCGAAGAGTTGCGGGATCGCGCCCGACGAACTGATCTGCCCCGCCTGCCGTTCGCCGAGCCGCTCGCGCGCATGCTCGCGCAGCGCGTGCGCGATCTCGTGGCCGAGCAGCATGCCGAGCTCGTTGTCGTTCAGACGCACGCGGTCGAGCAGGCCGCTATACACGACGATCTTGCCGCCGGGCAGACAGTACATGCGGATATCGTTCGAGCGCACCACCGCAACATCCCACTTCCAGCCCTTGGCCCGCTCGTTCCATTTCAGCGAGTAGGGAATCATCTTGTCGGCCATCGAACGCACGCGCGTGACATGCGCGTCCGCATCGCCGTACAGGCGATTCGCGTGCTCCGCGCCATAGGCGATCTGGTCGAATTCTTCGGCGGCCTGGGCCTCGAGCATCGGCGATGGGATGAGGTTGCGAAACACCAGGTAGCCGCCGTAGCGCAGCTGTGTGTTGGGTCCATACGACGGCGTGGACGCTGGCGCACTGGCGGCGGGTGCTGCGGTGGCGGCAGGCGCTTTTGCGGCTGCGGGTGGTGACGAAGTGGCGGCAGGCGTTCTGGCTGTCACCGGCGCCGGGGGCGGTTGCGCAGAAGAAGGCGGCGTGGCGGCAGCAGGCGCGCTGCCGGCGTGGGTGGCGCTGTTCGCGCCGGGCGCCGATGTGGCGTTCTCGGGGCTCGCCGGGCTCTGTGCCGATTTTGCCGTCGGCGCTGGCGCTGGCGGTGCGGCGGCGGGCGGAGCCGCTGCTGCTGGCGCTGCCGATGTCGGTGCGCTAGCGCCGGCCGCCGGCACGGCGGTCGCGTGGGCGTTCAACGGCACGGTGGCCAATGCGAGGCCCGCGCAGCCTAGCGCCCATACGAGATGCAGCACAGCGCGGCCGGCTTCGAGAGCCGGCGCCCCGGAGCGATCCGGGCGCCCCACGCGCTTTGCCACAAGGGCGGTCATGACTGCGTCCTCCATGGCGCGATGCGCAGCAGAAGCAGCATGCCCGGCAACGCCAGCGCCGTGCACACGATGAAGTAGTCGAACCAGCCGATCTGCGCGACCACATAACCGCTTGCCGCCGACGCCAGCGTGCGCGGCACCGAAGCCAGGCTCGTGAAAAGCGCGAACTGCGTGGCCGTATAGCGCGGATCGGTGGTGCTGGCGATATACGCGGTGAAGGCCGCCATCGTCAGGCCGGTGGAAAAGGTCTCGAAGCCGTAGACGAGCGCCAGCGCGACCGAGCGCGGCTCGAGCTGCACGGCCCAGTCGATGCCCACCAGCGCCAGCAGCTTCGTCGTGCCCTGGCTCAGCCACACGGCGATGTCGTAAATCACCACGAGGCCCGGCGAGGCGGGCCCGAGATGCGCGAGCCACGCGAAACCGAGCGTCGACACCATTTGCAGGACGCCGAAGATCCACAGCCCGCGGCCGATGCCGATCTTCATCAGCCAGATCCCGCCGACGATCCCGCCCGCAAGACTCGCGCCGAACG
>WNGR01001309.1_pt1 | contig 27861 bp, 22 predicted proteins | sample 5407581 | NCBI WGS metagenome assembly WNGR01 (sample SAMN13153383, study PRJNA577476) | soil metagenome | isolation source: 80 cm soil or saprolite under Garry oak tree replicate 2 | place: USA:California | collected 2016-06-15
GCATTTCTCAAGGACGCACCCATCCTCATACTGGACGAGCCTACCAGCTCATTGGATGTTCACACGGAATCGGCGATCCTCGACACGATTCAAGAGCTGATGAAGGGCAGGACGACCATGATGATCGCTCACCGTCCAACTACTCTGAGGGACTGTAACATGATTCTGGTGCTCGAGGACGGAAGAGTCAATCGAGTGACAAGCGAAGTCGAGTCAGTAATCTCCGACATGCAGGCTGTAAGAGTTCAGACGTGATTCCGCAACCGTTGGCACAGTTTCAGTCATGCCTGAAAGTTGTGGATGCCTTGAATCAAGGTTGACGAAGTTGTTGATCTAACTCTAGATCGAATTCCTTGACTAGAGCCATTGCAACTCCCATGTTTCTGAACACTTCGCTCGGATGATGGGCGTCAGAACCAAGGCTCACTCTGCAGTCGGCTTTTGAGCAGGCTGTCGCGAGTCTGCGTACAAGATCTGGGGCGTAGTCGATATCTCTCCCGTTCAGTTCAAGAGCTTTGTTCCTTCTCCTGGCTATTCTCGCAAGGTCTGACAAGAGGTCGTCGAGTTCGGGGGGAGCGGCCTTTGAGGCTCTTGAGATTCTGATTGGATGAGCGAGCACGTTGAAAGGAACAAAATCGCTCTCCAGACCCATCCGCTGAAGCCTAAGATATTCGCGCCAGTGTTCATGAGCCGAGGCCGGGTCAACTATTCCTCTAACGCTTTTCTCGATATCCTTTCCGTCCTCGAATTCGTGAACAGAACAGAGAAGGATATCCCACGCTTCTTGATTGACAAAATCTCCCAGCCTCGTCTCGAAGCGCGGCGAAAAGTCGACCTCAAGCCCTCGATTGATCTTCATCCCCGGATATGCCAGTTGGTTCGCCTTCCTGAATTCGGCGTTGTAATCCTTCAGGCTCTGGAAGATCCTGCCGCCGGGGTGTATTGAGCCGAATTTGATGGATTCTCTGGGCTCTCTGAACTGGGATACGTGCTCCGTGATCGAGTACTCACTAACGTTGTTCGCTTTAGCGGCAGCAAGCATCTCAGTTATTTCTGCGAGGAGTATGTGATTGTGATTGTCGACTAGAGTCATTGTTCCGTGCTTTCATTGGCCATACGGGTATTCAACCGCTCTGACTCTTGGTTCTCTGCTAGCGAAGTTGATGACTAGGTCCCGGAGCTTCAGGTGTTGGTTCCAGCCTTGGACCTTGATCTCTATCGGCTGTAAATGATGGTCTTTCGATGTGATCCTGAGATATCCGCGGTTGCCTCCCAGGTTCAATCCTCTTAGAGGACTTTTCATCAGCAATTCCTCTATCTCTTTCCTCGGCAACTCAAAGTCTTTCTTGCGCCCTATCAACCAGGCGACATCGACTCCTTTCCTTGAGATGATTCTCTCCGAGAATCTTCTCGATAGAACCCTAAGAGCCTGGTCGGCCAAAATGATGACAAAGGGGAGAAAGATGAATAGTACTCTCTTGACCCGAGCTCAAAGAACAACAGCAGATAGAGCGAGCTGATCACTATCAAGTAGGGAGCTAGAAGAGCTTGCGTGATCAATGGCATCCTGACACCGATAACCCGCTGGTCCGTGAAGTAAAGACCGTAGCCGCTAGATCTGCCTCGGCCCAGGTAGATGCTTGCCACACCCCCAAGAAACAATTCTCCAAACTGTAGGCCCTCTGTCCCCTCCTTCCATCTTAGACCAGATGTGGTTGCCGGCAGTGTGGTCATAGGTCGGGGACTCCGAAGAGGTCTTCTAGCAAACTTGAATCCGGATTATATTCTTCCCGCTAGTACGAGATTTGTCGCTGTGATCTTGGAGGGACAAGGGGCAGAATGAACCCTAATCCGGGATCTGGGAGGGCGGTTCCATACGGTGCCCAGTTCACGCTTGCATTGATACAGATGAACGCTGATTGAGAAACGGCTGATTAGCCTGTTCTGCGCGACAAAACAGGAATCTCGCCCGGAAAAGGTCTCGGACCGGAAACGACCCTTTCCAAAAATTCTGAGAATAAAAAATTCCCACGACGCAAAACGGCATGTTCGAAGCAGTTCTTCTGGAAATCCTTCACAATCTATCGAATTCTCTCTGTGAAAAATCGCCCAGAGTGCGCCCGAATCCACAAATCGGGGCGTGCGATTTTGATCTCCGAGATCTTCGCGCTTGATCACAGGGAGAAATCCTTCATAGGAAAATGCTTGACTGGCCCGTTCTACCCCCTGAATCGGAAGATTCGCCTGGATCAATATCAACTGGCGAGAGCATCCTAGAAAAAAGGGGGGTCACGGTATGATCCTCGCGTCGGGAGAGCGGTTTTTGTCCCAGAGCTACTTGGCTGTCTGGTTGACTTCTTTGATTGCACCCTCGAGAATATCTAGGCCAGAGTCAACAAGGTCCCGGGTAATGATCAACGGGGGGGCAATACGAAGCGTCGAATGGCCCGCGGTAATGATCGCCAATCCTCTCCGGAACGATTTCATCATGATCTCATGCGCCTCCCTGTCAGCGTACTCTTTCGTCTTCGGATCCTTCACAATCTCCGCCCCGATCATCAGACCCTTCCCACGAACATCTCCGATTATCGGATACTTCTCCTGCATCTCCCGCAATCGCTTCATCATGTAGTTTCCCTGCTTCGTCGCATTCTCTAGCAAATGCTCATCCCGAATAATGCCGATCACCTGCAGAGCCGCGGCACACGACACCGGATTACCTCCGAACGTGTTCGCATGTGACCCTCCCTCCCAGTCCATCAACTCTGACTTTGAAACAGTCGCTCCGATTGGCATTCCTGACGCGAGAGCCTTCGACGTACAGACAACATCCGGCTCAACGTCCCAATGTTCAATCCCAAACCATCGACCGGTCCGTCCCATGCCTGACTGGACCTCATCATCCACCATCAATATCCCGTTTTTGTCAAGCATCTTCTTCAACCGCTGGAAATAATCGTCCGGCGGAACAACATACCCGCCCTCACCCTGTATCGGCTCAACAAACATCGCAGCAACATCCTCAGGCGGTAGATACTTGTCGAGGACCTGTTCTTGGATGAAATCGACACAGTACATCCCACATTCGGGATAGGATAGCTTGAAGGGGCACCGGTAGCAGTCCGCGAACGGGACATGCGTGTCTCCGGGAACCATGGGGAAGAAGTGTCTACGCTGGTAGGGCTTGCTGGCGGTTAGACTCAGCGCTCCGAGAGTCCGTCCGTGGAAGCCGCCGATGAAAGAGAGAAACGCATGCTTCCGAGTATGCCACTTTGCAAGCTTCATCGCAGCCTCAATCGCCTCCGTCCCGCTATTGCTAAGAAACACCTTCTTCCCAAAATTCCCCGGAGTAATCCTCACAAGTTCCTCAGAAATCTTCACAACCTTCTCATAATAGAAATCGGTCCACGAGTAGTGAATCAGCTTCTCAGCCTGTTCTTTGATCGCTGAGACAACCCGTGGATGGGAATGGCCGACGGCAAGGCAGACGAGTCCCGAGTTGAAGTCGATGAACTCGTTACCATCAACATCCTTGACAATACTCCCATGGCCGCTCTCAGCTGCCAGCGGATAGAAACGGACGAGAGATTGGGAGATTACGGACTCGTCCTCCTTGACGAGTGCTCGTGCTTTCGGGCCCGGAGGAGTAACTAGTATCTTGGGATATTTCTCAGCCGGCAAACAGATCGCCGACTGTCTCGGACAGTCTACTACTAATAATGTTGCTCTAACAGATCAGATTCTCGTAGCTTAGTGTCCGACGATTATCTCGATCATCGAAAGGCTCGCTGTCGAGCCGTCTTCCCGCTTTACCTCCTCGGTCCCAATATCGACAGAGTGGATTCTGATGTTCTTCATGAATGCCCGTCTCAGCATATCCACGACTTCCACAGCCTTCGTTATCGACTGGCCTCTTCCTCTCACCATAACGTCAGCTACTCCTGTGTTCAGAAGGGTCATGCATGCCACCACATAGTTCATGATGGGTTTCTTGCCGATTCTTACCATGTTCGGCTCCTCTTCTCCATCCTCGAAGCCATCCTCAATGTCCGCTGATGCTGCAATGTCCGACATGATAGTGTCAGTACTGAGTTCCACTTCGGGCTATGTACAAGATTAAGCTTGCCAGACTATGGCGAGAAGGCTAGCAGAACTGGCGTAATTACTCGTGGCCCTAAGCATAATCCGTACGTCATATTTTCAGCTCTCTCTTCGAATTCAGTGCCGGTCTTTTAAGGGAAAACGATCGCAACCGTGAGTGCTTCCTCCCTGGTCGAGAAGACGTGTCCTCGGTATCCCCAACTGTCTTTCACATGCTGGAGAGGCTCGTTGGGAAACGGGTTCTCGCAGTGATCAACCGCGACTTTGGCTACGAAGGACGCTTGGCGGTGGTTTCGCACCAGCCACCTGGAATATGGCTGACAGAAGCGGAGGCCGTAATTCTTCGTTCGACAGTCGTCAGCCCGATTCCACAGGTGGTAAGTAGGGAGTCCAAAGGAGAAACCTTCCTCCACCTAGACGCTGTACAGAGGTTGGAGACCATTCCAGAGGCGAAGAGCAATGCGAGAAGATAGAGTAGGCTGGCTCGACGGGCTCTTCATCGGTGCCTCAAACGCGACCCTAGTGATCGATCCATCGACAACACGCAGAATTCCGAGGACAGCGCGAGTGCTCGTATCCCACGCCCACGGGGATCATACTGGAGGGTTCAGATACAAGGGACTCAAACAGTCCACTCAACCGACGAGAGATATCCACCGGGCTCTACACGACCATCGCGTCGCGAACTTTCGACCGTTCGAGATCAACAGTCAATTATCAGTTGGCGACATCCGTGTTAGCGCGCTCGACGCGGGACACATGCTCGGCTCCGCTCAGTTTCTCATAGACACACCAAACACGTCGATACTGTACACTGGCGACATCAACTGTATCGATACCCTCACAACGAAGGCAGCGGAGCCCGAACACTGCGATATTCTTGTCATCGAAGCAACGTACGGATCGCCGCACTACCGCTTCCCGACGCGGGATACTGTCTATGCGGAAATCGTAGAATGGGCTGTTGAGACGATAAAACAGGGACGGATACCGTGCTTGCATGTCTACGCTGCTGGAAAGGCCCAAGAAGTTGTCCGGCTCTTCAATGTCTATACTCGTCTCCCAGTAATTGTCAACCCCAGACTCCACGGTGTCAATGAGACCTATCACAGGAGCGGCGTGCATCTAGACTGGTTCTCGTCTGATTCCAAAGATGGGAAGACGATTCTTGACAAGGACCCCTGCGTCTATCTTACTACTCCCGGCGATCGGACGCATATCGGCCGGAGGTTTTCAAGAGCTTATGCGACCGGCTGGGCGCTGTCGCTGGGTGGTAGGGTGACGGCTTTCCCCTTGAGTAGTCACGCGGATTTTGACCAGTTGATCTCGTTTGTGAAGGCTTGCGATCCGGACAGAGTTTACATCTTTACCGGGTTTGCGGAGGATTTGCGGCGGGCGCTAGGGTCGAGGCTTGGTCTTGATGCTAGAGCTGTTCCTTCGTACTTGCAGAGGACGCTTGCTGAGGATTACTGACCTAACCCCTGACGGGAAGCAGGAAGTAGAATAGTAGGGCGAAGGCGACTAGTCCGACTCCTGAGACTATGACCAGCTGGGGGCTGAGCTTTACGCCTGGTGTGTCTTCCTCGAAGAACCGTAGGAGTCCTGCGCTGGCGGCTGGCATGGGCGCCTCGTCGCGTCTTCTCTTCTCCCGCTTGGTGCTCAAACTAGATCCTTCTGTTCGACTCTTTCAATTTGGCCAGTAATAAGGCTGGTGCGAGCAGGATTTGACAGTTCTATTGAACTTTTGATTGAGTTCTAGACTCATCGGATGTGAATGTAGGTGTAGGCGTCTTTGCTGGTCTCGAAGGCGTAGTGGACCTTCTGGTAGCCTCTCCGAAACTCCGAAACGTCGCTTGCAACCTTGTCAACGTCCTCTCGTTTGACCACTACCCTCGTCATGAGGTCGGCTATCTCCTCCATCTCCGACTCCTTCATTCCGAGCCTTGTCACTTCTGAGACTCCGCACCTTATTCCTCCTGGCGCCTCGAAGTGTCGTCCCGCTTTGATATCGTAGGGCAGTAGGTTGCGGTTCAATATGATGTTAGCATCTTCGAGTTTCTTCTCAATGGTCTTGCCATCTCCAAACTTGGTGATGTCCGCGACTAGAAGGTGTGATCGGGTGAAGCCTTTCTTTTCGCCTAGGACCTGGAATCCTCTCTCGTGGAGGGCTGCTGCCAGGGCTCGGCTGTTCTTGACGATCTGAGATGCGTACTCTTTTCCAAACGCGAGCATCTCCGCGAACATCACGGCTTTTCCTGCTAGGTGATGGAGGTGGTGGTTGCTCACGTTGCCGGGGAATGTTGACTTTTTGATCTTCTCTCCGTGCTCCGGTTTCGATAGGATGAGGCCGCCCTGTGGTCCTGGTAGGGTCTTGTGAGTACTCGCCGTCATGGCATCGGCGCCTTCGTGTAGGGGGTCCTGGAATTCTGAGCCGGCTACGAGTCCAGCGACGTGGGCGGCATCGAAACAGATCTTGGTGTCAGTCTCTTTGAACGAGTCGGCTAGCTCTTTGACAGGGTGCGGGAAGGGTAGGACCGAGCCTCCGAGCATCGCGAGTGTTGGCTTCTTTCCTTCCTCGGCTAGTTTCTGGATTTTCTTTTCTGTGGCGCTGATGTCTATGTTCATTTCTTCTGTGTCGAACGGGAAGTATTCCACGTTGAGACCTCTTACAGCGCCTGCTGTTCCGCCGAATTCTTTCTTTCCCATACTGATGTGTCCGCCTGCGGGTATCGCTAGGGCGAGCATCGTGTCTCCGGGATTTGTGAATGTGGTGTAGGCTACTAGGTTTGCGCAGACTCCTGAGATGGGTCTGACGTCTGCGAAGTCTACCTTGAAGAGTTGCTTTGCGAGGTCTATGCAGATCTGTTCGACTTGGTCGATGTACTTGCAGCCGGCGTAGACCCTCTCTCCCGTCCATCCTTCAGCGTACCGGTTGCCAAAGTCCGAGAGGATGGCTTCTCGGACTGCGGGGCTGGGGATGTTTTCGCTAGCGATGAGGGGGAGGGAGTCTGCGAACCATTTCTGATGGGTCTCCAGTAGTTCGAAGACTCTGTTGTATGATTGTCTAGGTTGCATGATCGTGGCCGGTGTTGTTCTTGCCTTTGTATAACGTTTGGTGGGATTAGATGTTTTCTGGGTGTTTCTGGAACTGGTTCCACCATTGGGGATTCTTGTTCGCGTACTCTACGAGTCTTGCTAGGAGTCCGAGGGTTCGAGTGTCGATGTAGTGTTCCAGTCCCTCGGTGTCTTTCTGGGCTCTGATCTCGTCTGCACCGAGGAGTCTTAGGAAGTTGACGAGTAGGCCGTGGCGTTGTCGTATCTCGTCTGCCATGCTGCTGCCTTTCTCTGTGAGCACTATTCCTCCATATTTTTCGTGCACTATGAACTGTTCTTCTCGGAGTTTGTTTGGCATTCCTGTGACTGTGGGTGGTGTTACGTGGAGGTTCTTGGCGATGTCTACTGGTTTGGCGTATCCTTTCTCATGGATTAGTTCGTAGATGACTTCGACATAGTCCTCTTTCCGGGGTGTCTGGGCGCGCGGTGTGGGTTTGTGGGCGTGCGCAAGTTTGGCGAGCTGACTTTTGCCGGGCGGAGTTTTTGTCATTCCTCTGTTACGCTTTTCGTATCTCTGCCGTGTTATTCTGTTTATGGTTGTTTTAGAGGTGGATGGGGACGCCGAGCGAGTCTCGGAGTTTTCTGAGTATGGGTTCTAGGGGTCCTGTCTCTAGGCTTATGGCGATGATCTGGTTGTTGTGAGGTAGGAATATGAGGTCTATCTTCTCGTACTGTACGGATATGTGGCTTAGGGGTCCGCACTGCGCTTCTAGCTGTGATAGCGTGTCGAGTATTAGTGGGGGGACGCTTCCCATGAATTTCCGGTCGTAGCTTTCGGGTGTGAAGCTTGCTACGCTTGTCCGCATTCTTGACTCTACGAGTTTGTGGTTCCTGTCTAGAAGTGCTACGTATCTGATTCTAGGGTCTAGGGCGAATAGGTCGTCTGCTAGACGTGCTTGGGGTCTGCTCAAGCTGGGGGTCATGTCCGTTTCTTCATGGTATCTAAAGGAATGCCTAATTCTTCCGGTAGGTTTCCCCTGAAGAGCACTCTCGTGTTGTGAGGATCATATTGTGGCCCCCCTTTTTTTCCGGAGGGCCCTCGCCAGTTGAAGCCGGTCTCGGCAACTCTCCTGATTCAGGGCGCAGAATGGAACAGTTGGCCGTTTTTCTAGAGTGGAGATCAGGGGCATAGCTCATCGTGAAAAAGTCGCGATCTAAAAACGCCGTCCTAGATTCCCGTTTAGGGCTTGTTCTGCGCCTGTCGGGGTTGAAGCATAGCAGTCTGCGGATTTCTCTCCTCGAAGAGACGGGCGGGCGAAGAGATTACTCTTTGTTAATTCCCTCCCAATGGCGAGTTTTCTGGCGCGGGGAATTTTTTTTTGTAAATTCTAGGAGGGGTCGGTTCGCTGGCTGAAGGCTTTTCCCGCCGAGATTAACGGTTTTTCGGGGAGAACAGCCGAATCAGCATTTTTCAAATTGCGTACTGCTGGGATCATGCAAGCGTGAACTGGGCATCATACGGAACCCCCCTCCCCGATCTCTGATCAGGGCTTGTTCTGGGGCGATTACTGTCGCGACATGAGTCGCGAGTATCTCCCCGAGCTACAAGCATAATCCTTTTCCGATCGATGCCCGATGTTTTCATCGACTGGGCGGAGCTTCCTGTACATCGTGCGCAAACTTCTCGTTCCTCCTCTAGTCCTCGGACTAGTGTTGCTCCTCAGCGCATCAATCCATGATGGATATACGACCAGCTTCAGTTCAACCCAAAGCGGGAGCCGGAATGACTCCGGGACCTCCGTGGGTGTGACGGTTCCAATCGGGCTCGGTCCTCATGATCTCGTGTATGATGGTGAAAGAGGGTATGTCTTCGAGACAAACGGAGCGACCACCATCAGCGAATCAGTGACAAATGCCAAGGCTTCCACATCCGTGGCTATGTCCTGCTCGCCATCCCCGATAAACGTTGGAAGGTTCACCATTTGCAATGCAAATGTGACTGGGCTTTCTCCGACTGGTAGTGTAGCCTTCACCACGAGTAGCTCAACCGGAACCTTCGCAAGCCCATACGCCGTCTGCGGAAATAGTTGTCCGGGGACATATCACACTTCATACACAGACACGGCCGCGTCGAGTATCACAGTTTCGATAACCGCCTCTTACTCCGGCGACGCTAACAACAACCCCAGCACTGGCACATTCTCTCTCAGCATTGCCAGACCAGCAGGAGTCATCACAGTTGGCGTAGGGGAATCAAACATTGGCCTGGGTGGAATCAGTGGTGGACTCACCTCAAACCAGAGCTCGACCACGGGCATTTCCGTCACCATCACCGGGTCGACTGAGCCCTTTGGACTGCCAGTAGACATCACAACCGAAACGCTGAGCGAACCAAACTCTGGCGTCCCAGCAGCGGACTTAGCCAGTCCAGCATATTACGACGTGTTCCTAACCGGCATATTATCGGGCAACGCTCAAGTCTGCATCCGCTCCCTTAGGGCGGTTTCGAGTACAACCATGCAGTACTGGACGGGAGCCGACTGGACGAATGCATCGGACACTAGATTAAACACGGGAACAGTATGCGGTACAATTCCAGTATCAGCCTTGACCGGAACGAACCTCGTCCTCGGAACTCCGAAGCCGACGATCATTGGGCTCGACCCCATGGTGTTCTACATAATTGTTGGAGTAATTGCGGCTGCAGTCGTCACAATCTCGATCGCCCTAGTGGCTCGCAGGCGGGAAAGATCAAGATCTGGCGCCTCAGCTGCTCAATGAACAAGTCCCAGCGTTCCTGATTGTCGCTGGAGTACTCTCTAGCTTCGTAGTTAGATCACGCAGAAAGACCGAATCGATCTAGAATATGCGCGGACTGTCCTGCTGTTCAGTTGTATTTCTTCCGCGTCAGCTCGGAGCGAATCGAGCCAGAGAGAACTTCGATAGATCGAAAACTACTCCTAAACTGAAACTCCTCCGCTCCATTCTTCGGATTATTCCCTCAGAACCGAGAGGGTAAGAGCGAGTTTTCTGTACTGTCCTAACTCGCAACATGGAGATCTCATTTCTCGGGGGCGTTTTATACCTCGTTAGGCGGAGGCTCGGAAACGCTTGGCAGTCTGGCGGTTTGTCTTTGGAGTACAAGTGGGTCGTTCTCACCGTCACAACCGTCGGCATTTTCATGGCCACGCTCGATTCGAGCATTCTTGTTGTGGGCCTTCCACAAGTGGTTCTTGCGCTGAACACCAACTTGGTTGTTGGTGTCTGGTTCATCACCGTCTACAGGCTCATGATAACCGTCCTTCTGGTAGGAATTGGAAGAATAGCGGACCTGTATGGCCGGGTTCGGCTGTACAACATGGGCTTCGCCATCTTCACCATAGGGTCATTGCTCTCCGGCCTCTCCCAGACAGCAGAGGAGCTCTTGGGCTTCCGGCTTGTTCAGGGTGTTGGCGCCGCGCTTCTATTCGTCAATAGTGTCGCGATTGTCACGGATGCTTTCGCGGGCGAAGGGCTGGGAAAGGGCATCGGAATAAACCAGGTCGCCATCAACGCGGGAACCATAACCGGCTATACTCTCAGCGGTATCCTCATCCAACTCTTCACCTGGCGTTCTATTTTCCTGGTCAACGTCCCGATCGGAATCTTCGGAACATACTGGTCGCGTCGGAGACTGAAAGAGATCTCTCAGCCGACCCGGGGAGAAAAGTTCGATCTGCTTGGCGCGGCCAGCTTTTCCAGTTCGATCACTCTTCTACTGTTGGGCCTAACCATCGGTAGTCTAACAGATGCTCTGAACCTAGTTCTCATCGTGTGGAGTGGATTTCTCATGGTCTTCTTCTTTCTTGTCGAACGTCGAACCAAGTTTCCAGTTCTGGATCTCTCTCTGTTCAGAATCCGTCTATTCACCGCTGGAAATATTGCCAATTTGCTCAGCGGTCTCGCGTTTGCAGGGCTTGCCTTCATCATGACACTCTATTTCCAGCTCGTAAGAGGATACGATCCTCTTCACGCGGGGATATTTCTGATTCCTCTCGACGCTACGCTGATTCTAGTCGGACCGATAAGTGGCTCACTCTCGGACAAGTGGGGAGCGAGGGGGCTTAGTACCCTCGGTCTCGTAATAGCATCCCTAGGATTTTTCGTGCTGTCTCTCTTCGATAAGGCAACTCCCTATTCTGAGATTTCCGTGGGTCTGGTCCTCGTCGGATTTGGGATCGGTCTATTCCGTAGTCCGAACGCGAGTTCTGTCATGGGCTCGGTTCCGGCCTCAAAGAGGGGAATATCCTCCGCTGTAAGAGCAACGATCATCAACACTAGTATCGTTGCCAGCATCCCGTTGGTACTGGCGCTAATGACTGCCGATGTTCCTTACGACAAGCTGGTTAGCATTATAGGAAACTCGAACCTGCTCATGAACGTCCAGGCGTCGAATGGCTCTCCAGCTGGTTTCCTTCCGGGACTGCAGCATGCTCTAGCGATCTTCTCCGTCTTTATTCTCGCGTCTGCAGTCTTCTCGCTGCTCCGAGGTTCGTCAGCAGAGCAGTAGAATCCGATAGGTTTTCAGGATTCAAAGTGCTTGCGGCAGTTCTGTCTTCAGACTTCTATGCAGGTGAGAAGGAGACAGTCAACTGTGTCGGGCCAGTGTTCAAAGCAGCCACCACCCAGGTTCCGGGGGTGATTGCGAATTTCAGTGTATCCTGAGATATCTGTTGTGTCGGACCGAAAATACAGCTGCCCGAGGGGAAGGCGGGCCATTGCGGCGCCTTGTAGGAGAAGGCCCAATTCTCATATTGCTGATATCCGAGAACGCAGAAGCTTGCTGTACCATTAATGACGTCAACTCCAACATAGAAGCTTTCGCTGACTGTTATGTTTGGAAGTCTGAGGGCAAAGAACCCGACATGGGACGATGTTCCCGGATCGACTAGGTGAGTGAGGGTCGAAGTGATAGAGTCATGAGCGGTGTGCGGCGGCTGCAAGTATGGGAGGCTTCCGAATACGATGCCTATCGACAGCGCGACAATGATCGCAGCAATCACTATTGAGCGGCGCCTCCATGGCCTTCGTGACATGCCGCTTCTTTCCTCAGCCTGGTTTTAGACCTGTGAGTCTAATAAACGACATGCGAAATTTATGCGCGACTTTCTCTTCGTCGCGAGCGACCTGCCCATTAGAAGAGTAGATTCCACGAATCTTGGAGCCCCGGCCGGGGATTGAACCCGGGACCTACAGCTTTCTCACTTGGAATACAAGGCTGTCGCTCCACCACTGAGCTACCGGGGCTGTCGCGTGGTGGGAGTTGGGGCTAAGATAAGTTCTACTGAATAAGGGGTTCAGTTGGTTTTCTGGTTCCGCATTCTCTCCGCGGCTCTGACGAGTGCGTCCACACCGGGAAGGCTCTGGCCCGAGAGCAGTGAGAGCATTGCGCCTCCGGCTGTGCTAACGTGTTTGAACCTCTCATCTATGCCAAGGATAGAGGCCAGACCCACCAGGTGTCCGCCTCCTATGACTGTGTAGCCGTTGCTCTTGGCCATGGCTTCGAGGACTTGCTTGGTGCCTAGATCAAATCCGTCTCTCTCGAACACTCCGAGCGGTCCGTTAGCGACAGTTGTGGCCGCTCCCTCTACCACTTTCGAATATTTTTCGACAGTCTTCACTCCGATGTCTAGGGCTGACTCTTTCAGGGGAGCATCGATGTCGCGGTCACTTCTCTTTCCTCGAGTGTCTCCGTATGCTAGGTCGACTGGGACCTCTATCTTGTCGTTGTACTTCATCCATAGTGATTTTGCGTTCTTGATATGGGTTTGAAGTTCAGCCATTTCTTTCTCGTCGTCTGCGGAGATTCTCTTGTCCATTGCTTTGAGGAAGAGTTTTGCTGGTACTCCTCCGAGCAAGATCTTGTCGGCTTTGTCGCGTGTTAGAATGTGTTCTATGACCGGGATTTTGTCTTCGATCTTTGCGCCGCCGAGAACGTAGACGCATGGTCGTCGGGGTTCTACGAGTAGTCCGGAGACTGCTTTGAGTTCTTTTTCCATTAGTCGTCCTGCGGCGCTCGGGAGTGCATCTGTCAGGCCAACAATGCTCGGTTGTGATCGGTGGGCGGTCGCGAAGGCGTCGTTGATGTTATAGTCGAAGAGTGGTGAGAGCTGTTTGACAAAGTGGGTCTTCAGGAGTTTCTCAGGCTTGTCGTCAATGTTTTCCTCTGCGCAGAATCTTAGGTTGTCAAGGACGAGGACTTGGCCGGGTTCGACTTTTGCTATTCTCTGGCGGGCGTGGGGACCGATGACGTCTTCTACGAACGTTACTTCTTGATTGCAACAGTCTGCTAGTGCCTCGGCGTGTGGTTGCATGTTCGTGAAGTCGTCTTTTCCCGGTCTGCTCTGGTGGGATCCAAGTACGACCCTCGCGTCTTCGAGTCTAGCTAGGGTCTCTGAGATCGCTCTGATTCGGGTATCGTCGAGGATCTGATGTGTGGACGGGTCTAGTGGAACGTTGATGTCTACTCTGAGAAAGATCCTTTTGTTGCTTGTCTCCACATCGTCTAGTGTTAGGAATCTGTGGCTGGACAAGCTCGGATCCTTTTTTCTGTCTCCTCGTCTAGTTTCGTTTGCGTTTAATCTTTCTTGGGCCAATGCTTTTTAGCAGTAGACTCTGCGCGGGTCTTTTTGCCGGGGTGGCTCAGTTTGGTCAGACCCCGAGAGGGGAGCCAAAGCGCCGGACTCATAATCTGGTTTGAGAGATCCGGAGGTCGCGGGTTCGATAGAAGGCCTCTTTCGAGAGCCCCGCCCCCGGCACTTTGTGCGTAGAGCGCCACCATTATCGGCCTCGGAGGAGTTAGCCTCTGCGGAGTATGTCGACTCGGCCGTCTTTTCTGCCTACGTAGGCAACGTCGCACATTCCCAGGAAGAGGCCAGTTTCTAATACGCCCGGGATGTTCTTGAGTTTCTCCTGGACTATTTCTGGTCGGCGCAGGCTTCTGAAGAATACATCGGCGATGAGGTTCCCGTTGTCCGTTACCACGGGTCCGACTTTGCCTGCGGCTTCTCTCAGGACTGTTTTTTCGGAGATTTTTCTGATTTTCGCGACTGTCGACGCGTAGCCGAAAGGGACTATCTCGACGGGTATCGGTTGTGGGCCGCCAAGGGTCTTTGCAAGTTTCTTTTCATCAACTATGATTACGAGTTTCTTCGAGGTAGAGTCTACGATTTTTTCTCGTAGTAGCGCCCCTCCTCCGCCTTTTACCATGTCGAGGGTTCGCCACTGTATCTGGTCTGCGCCGTCCAGTGCTAGGTCGGGTTCCGTGTCTTCTTCGAGGTTTGATGTTTTGAGGCCTAGTTTTCGTGCAGCTATTTCTGTCTGGTAGGATGTTGGAACGAAGGTGATCTTGAGGTTCTCTTTCTTGATTCGTTCTGAGGCTAGTTCGAGGGCTCGAAGGATGGTGTTACCGCTGCCGAGTCCGATTGTTGTGTTGTCTCGGATTTCTCTTATTGCTTGTGCTGCAGCGCTTATCCGGGCCTTGTCTGTCCAGGACAGGTTGTTGCTCAGCCTTCTGTTTCGATCTGTTCGAGGCGTTCCATGGCTTTGAGTACTTCTTCCCGGATGGTTTCCAGCCGTTCTTCTGCTTTGTTCTTAGGCTTCTCCTTTAGAGGTCGCTCTTTGGGAGGGTTTGTAGGCGCAGGTGTTGGGCTTGTCTCTATCTTGGGAGGCTCCGTGGGCTTCGGTGTCGTTTCGGATGTTGTGATTACTGTGGGCCTGATCTGGCTTATCTTCAAGTCAATTTCGAGCATTTTTTCTTGGAAGCTCTTGAGGAGGTCCTCCTTAGCGGATTCGAGATCGTAGAGGTCCACGGTCCTCTTGTGCGTGTCTATCTCGCCGTCTACCCGTTTGAGATCTGTTTTGTATCGTTGCAGAAGCTGGTTTTTCTCGCTGTCGTTGATCTGTCCTCTTGTTTCTGCCTCGTAGATCTTTGTGAGGGCGTCGCCGATGATGTCTCTTTCTAGACTTGCTAGTCGCAGTCTATCTCGAGATCTAGAGACGTCATTACTGGTGATTGTTTTCTTTAGAATGTCGGGTAACGGGAAGGGTTCTCTCTTGATTGGCGCGTCTGTATCCTTGTTTTCATCCTGCTCTGTCTTCTTTCTTCCGAATAGGAGTATCAGTGTGAGTAGTGTGAAAGGTGCCGTTTGGCCCTTTCTACGCAATAGAAGCATTCCCCAGCGTTCTTTGCGAATTTAGGGAGGCCGGATTATTAATGGTTTAGCAGAGAGGAACGTACTCTTGTTACCGCGCTGGGGGGTTGGGGCGTCCAAGTATGGTTATCTAGTGTCTCTGTGATTGTTGTTCTGGATTAGTCTATGTCCCTTGCGATGCAGTGTGAGAGTTGTGGTCGGCCGCTGGCTTCGCGGGAGGAGCATGGGGCTCAGAATCTCGACAATCCGTATTGCATTCATTGCACTGATTTGAAGGGGAAGCTGTTGCCTTTTGAAAAGTTGTATGATGACATGGTCGCCTCCGCTATGCAGACTCGCTGGATGAATAAGGAGCAGGCAGAGAAGTACGTGTTGGAGGAGATGGGTCGCTGGCCGGCTTGGAAGGACCGGGTTGACAAGATGCTCAACCGGTAGCGCCCCGCAAAGCCGAGTTCTTGAGATCTTGCATCGAAGGGTAGTAGTAATAATAGTCTCTGGGTCTCTAAAGGAAGAATCAGCGGTCCACAGGAGATAACGCGCTCTTCGGAACGTCAAATGATCGTTTATGGATTGGAGCCCCGGACGAGATTTGAACTCGTGACCCTTGCCTGTTTGAGGTGTCTACCAAGGCAATGCTTTGGGCTGCGGCCATTCATCTACCAGGCTGAGCCACCGGGGCAGAGTGCGAGCCCGCTGTTCTCGTGGGCTATATGAAATTGCTGGGAACGCGAGCCGAAAGACTTAGGCAATCATCTTTCACAGAGTCCATGGAGGTGCAGGTCTTCTTGGAAGAGTCTTCGGAGCGGGTTGTTGGAGACCTCCCCGTCATTGCTCATTTGCAGATGGGATTCGAGAGGCTGACCCTCTACTTCACGGACCGGCGGATCATCGTGAGTCGCCGAGGCAAGGCAGGAGCCGGCTCGGTCCCGGCTACGTTCATCTTTGGGTCTCTCGGCAGTGCTCTCGGCGGACTATTCAGTGGAAGCAAGCGTGGACCGTCAAAGCAAGAGTCTCGATATCCAAGCCCAGCCAGTATTCTGTCTTCTGACAAGAACAACTTCTTCATCCCTTTCGACGAGGTGGTGAATGTGGATCTGACTCGGACATCAATGAACAGCAATATTCTAATCCTATCTCGAGACGACAAGTTCGACTTTACCTCAAGGTCCAGCTACGACCGTGTCCGGGCACTCTTCGAAAACTCCCTTGGGGCCAAGCTGAGGATCCATCAAAAGGATTGAGACGAGGCATTTCCCCTTGGGAAACCTAGTTGTTTGCGGTCGGCTCCGATAAGTCGATATTCCTCAGTGTTGTTTATTCCTAGGTAGCGGCTAGAGTTATGAGAGTATGAGACGCGGGATGCTCAAAGCAGTCGTATTACTAGTTCTCGCTTTGGTCGTCGCCTCAGCATTCTCGGAAGCGCCTCCTCTCCGAGCCGTGAATAGTGGCCCCAACTTTTCGACGGTCTACTTCTCTCCCCCGAAGACATGTTGCAAGTCTGAGAACGTGCCCTATCAGCCGGGGAACACGTTCTCGGTGAGCGTAAGCCTGACTCTCTTGGCCGGAGAATCGTTCAATGCTTTTGACGTGAGGGTGAACTACACCAACCCCCACTATCAGACGGCCTCGGGCACGGTTCAGGGCGTACTCCAAGCAACTAGCCTAGACTATTCCCAAAATGTGTTCGCGACCTCTCCGTACTCCTTCCAGGTGTTGGCCTACTGCATCGACGGCGGCGCAGTAGGCAACATCGGAAGCGCCTCAGGGTGTGCCACTGATACCGTTGGACAGGTTCACTTAGCGGAAGTCTTGACAGGTCCACACAACATCACCGGTCCGCTCACCGGTGAACTGTTCACAGTCAACTTCCAAGTCTGGGGCTCCGGGTACAGTATTTTCACACCGGACCGCACACAGTTTGTCACCCCTGGCTCATTCACGTTCATTCCAATCAGGGGCGAGTCAGGGGTCTTCGGTAACCAAGGAGTCACCTCGTTCTTCACTTATCGGCCCGATTACGCCATAGACACACTGTTCTCTCCTTCCCTCATACCAAACCAGCCTGTTCTTTTTGATGCGAGTGGGACTTTTGTTGCAGACAACAGCTCAATGACATTCAAGTCCTATTCTTGGGATTTTGGCGATGGCAAGACCGGTACGGGTGTCTCAGTGGACCACACGTATGCACGGAGTGGCAATTATACGGTGTCCCTGAATGTTACTGACGTTGCAGATGAGCGCGCTAATATTTCTCGCATCGTCTCCGTCTTGCCTGCGCTTGGAGGTCTTGCCTTAACGGTTGATGACAGTTCTGGCACGCACCAAAACGCCAACGTCCAGGTAAGCGTCTTCAACTCCTCGTCCTCTCCGTCGCCATTCAGCAAACAGACGATCAGCAAGATGGGCGATGTTACGTTCAGCAATCTATCGCCTGGAGACTATCACGTGACCTTCTCCGGTCCAGGATTCGTGACAATGTCGAAGACGGAGAAGGTCATACCGGGCTTTACGGTCACAGACACGGTCTACATCCAATCTACTCCCCGGTCTCCCGATTACAGTGGCCTAGTATACCTGGCAAGCATCTTGGGAGGAATTGGCATACTGACCGCGGCAATCATATATCAGAAACGCAAGTCTTCGAGTCAACCAGGGAAGCGTAAAGGCCAAATCTTCAGGAAAAAGTCAAAACCGTCGAAGCCCTGAGTCGGGAGCGCGACGAGACTCCTTGGAACGCTGGATTCTAGATTCTCTGTTCGTCCAAAGCCTTCGTACTCGAGCGGGCTCGTTTGTTGCTATGCGGAAGGTGTAGGTGCTTTTCGTCTTGCTTGGAGAATGAGCAGGGCCATGATTGCCATTAATACGATAAGCGTTGCTATTATTCCCGGCTGGAGGTATGGCGACTGGAGTATGTTCGTGTTAGCTGCCGCCAAGGTTACTGGTTGGGACATCCTGGCGATGTTGTTCTGAAGGTTCGTCTGGCCGGGCACTCCTAGGACCTGCCCTCCGATACTGTATGGTCCAGGGTTGAACCCAGAAGTGTTCCACGTTAACGTTGCCGTTACATTATTTCCCGGCGCGAGGTTTGTGAATGTCTTATTTGCGACGCTAATGTCCCCGGCGAGGGCAAGGATCGTCGAGTTCTCTGTTGCAGATCCCAGGTTCTTCACCACTATGGTTATGGTGACGGTGGATCCGGTCGTCGCGGACGTGGGGGTAGCGGTTACGGAGTCGACTACCAGATAATGTGGTGAGGTCGTGGCCGTGACTACGACTGTGATGACCACTTGATGGGATACTTGTGAGGCGGATGCGCCCAAGTTGAAGGTATAGACCCCCGTCGGGCTCTTGGATGTAGATGTGAATGTTACTAGTAGAGTGGCCCCAGGCTTGGTCGAGTTGAGAATGATACTCGTCGCGTTGAGAGATACGGATGGAGGCGATCCAGGGATCGACAGGAACTTCGGGTTGAACTTGATCGTGTCGTTGAGGCCCTGTTGTCTGATGAGTGTGACGTTGACGCTGGCGGTTCCACCAACCGCAACGGTGACGATTGGTGGCTGTGCGGTGATTGTAAAGTCCGGCCCTAGGACTTGCACATTGAACGTGACAGCGTGGCTAATCGGACCGCTGGTCGCAACTAGGCTGACCGTATAGAATCCAACAACGGTACCGTTCACAACACACGTCGGGAGCGAGAGGCTCAGCCCTGAACCGTCGATTCCAATCACGGTCGGTGAGCAGGCAGCCGCTATTCCTGAGGACGGACTGTACGTTCCAGTCGAGTTGGTCTCGGTAACAAGCGGTCTGCCTAGCATTACTGTTGTATGGATCGGGAAAAGTGATCCGACCTCCAAGGATTCTGTTGCAGACTTGCCCTTATTGACTGGTAGTGTAGCAACATCTGCTCTGACTGCGAAATCCGCGACCGTTACAATGATGATCTGTGAATGCTGGAGAGTGCCTGATGTTCCCGTGACGTTCAGATCATAGTGCCCCGATATTGTCGAGTTGACGACTAGCACGGTCGAGTTTGAGCTACCGCCAGTCATGTTAATTCTGTTACTAGTCAGTGAATATCTGATGGTCGAAGGCACGGCACTGATGGTTAGGTTTACTATTCCCGCGAACTTGTCGAAAGGCGTCAAGCTGATCACAGTCGAGTTGGAGGTGGTCACGTTTAGCTGGACAGGGTTGGGGTTCACTTTGATATCAAAATCAGGAATGACAGAAATCACCGTCACGACGACCGACAAGGTATTGGGGGGATATGAGGGGAATGTTGGGCTCGTGGCTGTGAAGGTTATCGTATAGTTTATCGGACGCAGAGATTTCGCAATGCTCACATTCGCCGCGATAAAGTGCGGAGTTGTAGGGTTCACGATTACGCTGGTGGCATTGAGCGTGACCGTTGGTCCGGAAGGAGTAATGTTGATCGCTAACGTCACATTTCCTGAGAAGTTATCAATGCTTGTGACGTTCAGCTGAAGAGTGCTAAATGAGCCCTGGTCGATGGAGAGCGATCCCACTCCAGAGTCTTGAAGGTCGAAGTAGTCGAGGTTTGTGAACTTGGCTGCTTGAATTGTCTCAGGGATGGGAAACGTTGTCCCGATCGCGGATACTTGCACGCAAACTCCGGGTAGGCTCTCTGGATGAGTATTGCAGCCCGTCTGGAACCCTATCGGAATGTTTCTCGCTTGTCTGGTGATATTGTAGATAGCCGTGAAAAGCTGCCCAGTCGTTGGGGCGACGGTGTTACTCTGACCCAGAGCGGACGCGGCAGAGAGTTCGAGGGTGTCGACACTAGTAGCCTGTGGGTCGCATGTGCCTCTTACAGCGTTGCCGGAAAGGCATTCGGCCAGGACTTGCCGGGTTTGCTGGGTTCCTTTGAGGATTGTATTCGAGAGGTCGAAGCCCGCAGGCTTTAGAATTGAGGAATTAGCGTGGAGTATGATGTCGAAACCGAATAGGCCTGCGGAGTTGCTGATTGCTACAGCCACTCTTAGCTGGGGAGGTGGTAGCGTTACAGTGGAGTTGAGCAGAGCAGGCGTGCCAGGGCAGCCGGTAGCACCATCAGATGCTATACACACTACTCCCACGATATCGGAGTGGCCGGCTGGTATGGTCCGCGGAACCGCGTACAGCATCGACACGAGTAGAATTGAGAATATTAGAACAAGACGGGTGGTTCTCACCAGACAACTGCTTCCTCTTATCGCTAGGCGTAAACAGATTCCCGACAATATATGTTTTGGGAAAACTAGTGGAGCCTTAGAGCCCAGAGCTAGGGCTGAGGGCCATCTTCAGTCTCCCGACTTGACTCGCTAGAGTCTTTGAGGCAAGACTAATACTTGAGTATTGAGAAGGATTACCTCACGCGTCCCGATGGCCCGTTCTAAAAACGCTAGATCTAATAGTGATCGTGGAACCCGGTACGTACGCTATGCGATTCCATTCGTTGCCATATTGGCCCTTGCGGTAACGCTCACCATTCTGACCCTGCCGGCTCCCTCCGCTCATGCTGCGATGGATTTCACGTTCCAGCTTGCGCTGCAGGAATCGAACAAGGATAACACGCGGGTCGGTGGTCTCCTCCCGACCAACGCGATCGGAGAGGCAGGAGGCCTCTGGAACACGACAAAGTTGAACAGTTACGGTATCGACGCGAGCCACTATCCCATTTACATGGATTCACCTCAACTCGCTTGCCCGGGCGCCGTCCCGCCATGCACGATTCATGTAAAATCCAAGGTGGTCTACGACTATACACTGGGTGACTTGTTCCAAGTCTGGGGCATGCCACTAGGCATCAACGATACTCTGAATGTCCATAGCAGTGGGAATTTCGCATGGCAGCTCTGCATTGGCGCAAATCCCCAGACCGCGACCTACAGTAATCTCTGGGGAAACCTGGTACTCAAGAGGGATATGCAGCTTGTACTATTCTATACCGATTACAGCCAATCTGGGTGTGCGCCCATTTAGTTGCATCCTAAGAGTCTTCGGGTAGTTTCGGACAGCGGGGGTGGCTTTCGTGTATAAACATCGGAGTCATGTCGAAAATTTATATCGGGTAGATTCCCGGCCATGCTTTACGATTAGCTTGAGATTCCCTGATGCTCTTTCTCGCGTAACTGGCCGTTTACCGGGTTGGTGCTGAGCCGTCTTGAAACGACGAATGTTATTGATGACTCTGCCGCTACTCTTGATGATGGCGGTATTGCCAACGCTTTCCCAGGTTCATGCACCGGGATACCCCGGTCCAGGGACAGTCTGTTTGAATGATCGTTCGGTCGTCACTGCTTCTTCCCCATGCCAGAATTCTGGCAGTGTGCCGACGCCTTTCATCTTCAACGGACCCTACCCACCAACTCCTGAAAACTCCCCCCAGCAAATCCGTGTTGGCGTCTACATCAACGGTTCAGCTGGTCTGGGGAGTTTCACGATCATTCTCAACGCTTCATATAGCGTCTTGAAGCCTGTTGGTGTCGACCTTACCGGAACCGTGCTGCTGGGCACTCCGGTGATTCTTGGGGAATGCGTGTCCGGGAATCTCATTCAGGGGTCGAACTGTAGCGGTGCCGACAAGATCAGCACTATAGAGCTTGCTGCCACTTCGCAGCTCGGGATGCTCAACACCCCAAGCCCTACTAGTGGTCTCCTCTTTACGGCGATCTTCAACATCACCGGGACCACTCCGGCTGGCGGAGTGCCGATCGGATTTGCGACAAGCAGCATGTTCTGTTCCTCAGCCTTCACAAGCGTGAGTGGGGACGTCTGTGTCACTATTGGGAACGGTACCAGTACTCCTAACCCTGAAACTGCGCAGACCGGCGGTATGTTCGACAATTCCAACTGCCTTTCCACATGCTCGTGGATTGATCTGACATCCAACGTGACCCGAATCAAAGTCCTCGTTGGCGCGACGACCGGGATTACCGCTACGATCAACGCGACAGCCCCGAATGGATTGCCAGTCTTGGGAACTAGCTACATCAATCTCACGACTGCTGCAACGCCCGGATTTTTGGCGCCAACGTTCGGCGGGGTGCCAACATTTCATTGTGTTCTATCCAGTACTACGACTCCCAATCAGTGTAACGTGTCTGCGACCTTCTCTTCAAGCAAGGGAGGTACCTATACCGCAACCTTCTACGGCGTCTATTATGGTGATGACATCGCCAATGGAGGACCAGGCACTACCACCTATTCACTGGTCGCGGTCATGAACATCATCGTTTACATTGGTGATGTTAGCTGGAAGGTTAACACGCAACCGGCGGGCATCGGTCAAACGCTCTATTTCTCGAAAGGCACGTTCGGCATCCCATACATTTTCCAGAGTCTCGGTAATTACACGGGGACGGTGACTCTCTCTCAATCCGTTTGCACTTCGGGCTCGACTGGTGTTTCATGTCCCGTCGCTTTACCCCCGGCATTCACCGTTCCCGAGGGTGGGATCGCGTCGGAGCTGATCAACTTCACTGCGACCGCGTTTGGAAAGCTAACCTACAAGGACGTGATGACCGCGACACTCGTCCCATCGCAGACTCAAGGGTTACTGACGATTGATGTGAGCGATTATAGTATGGTTGCCAACACGACTCAAGTTTACTTTACCTTCGGAAGCAACGGCCATTTGGGCATTACCGGGACAAGTCTGGGAGTAACCGGATCGTCCTTTGCTGGCACCGTTGTGCTCTTGCTTGTTATTTCCCCGGATGCTGGTCTATCTGTTGCTTGTCCCTCGTTCACGCTGGCTTCAGGGAGCACCGCGCCCGTTACCTGCACGATTGGAGCCAGCATACCCAATATTTACCGGCTGAACATAACCGGAGTCGGCGGCACAAACAACCTCATCAAGCATACGATCTTGGTGACGATCAATGTGTATCCCACAAGGTGTCAGAGTACCGATCAATGTTTCGACATCCGCGCTAAGCCTCCCGGTCCTACCGTGCTCGTTGATGTCAACGCCACCACAACGATTATCCTGAACCAAACCAACGGGTTTTCCGGAACGGTCCGTCTCTACGAGACGAGCTTACCCGTGACAGGGTTGAGCTGCACATTCTACCCGGGAAATGTGACCTTCGTTACCAGCGGGACGTCAAACCTATCATGCAAGTCCACCACGGCAGCCACCTATACAGTGACAGTTGTAGGCACCGCCGGTCCAACCGCCTCTATCGGCAACACGACAACTGTAACCCTAGCATTCCAAGACTTTGCTGTAACGGCTAGCCCCACAAGTCTCAGCCCGAACGTGGGAGCTTCCGGCTCCTCTACTATCACTGTGTCTCCCGTGAGTGGCTTCGCAGGCACCGTCGATCTTGCGGTGTCCACTAACTCGACCAGTCTCTCATGTTCGCCGTCTCCGCCGAGCATCACGGGCGGCTCAGGCACCTCAACTCTCTCCTGCACCGGCTCCGCACCTGGCAACTATCTTGCAACAGTGACTGGGACCAGCGGAACTCTCTCTCACTCTGTAAATGTGACGTATGCGATTCCTACTCCTGACTTTTCGATCTCTGCTAGTCCGACGACCGTGTCTACCAATGTCGGTGTTGCGGGCACCTCTACCATCACGGTGTCTCCACTTTACGGGTTTACGGGCACTGTCGATCTTGTGGTGACTACTAACTCGACCAGTCTCTCATGTTCGCCGTCTCCGCTGAGCATCACGGGCGGCTCAGGCACCTCAACTCTCTCCTGCACTGGCTCCGCACCTGGCAACTATCTTGCAACCGTAACCGGGACCAGCGGTAGTCTCACACATTCTGCAACAGCGAAGTATGTGATCCCAGTTCCCAACTTCACGATCTCCTCCTCTCCATTGACTGTACCGGTCAACTCTGCAGCGGACGGCACATCGACGATAGCGGTCGCATCACTGAACGGGTTTGCTGCAACCGTTACTCTCACGGTGACTACCAACTCGACGAATCTTGTATGCACACTTTCCTCAGCCACGATTTCCGGATCCGGCACTTCCACTCTCTCATGCCACGGCTCTTCAACAGGAAACTATCTGGCAACCGTGCTGGGCATCAGTGGCTCATTGTCACACACCGTTGCTGTCACGTACTATGTACAAGACTTCACTGCGACGGCCGGTCCGGCCAGCGTCACCGTGACTGCCGGCTCTTCGGGAACTTCAACTGTCACAATAGCTGGGGTCAACGGTTTTGCTGGCACTGTAACTCTATCCTTGACCACAAATTCGACAAGCCTATCCTGTACACTCTCGTCTACGAGCCTCTCCGGCGGGGCAGGAACCGCCACGCTCTCATGCTCTGGCAGCACTTCTGGCAACTATCTCGCAACGGTCACGAGCACAAGCGGTGGCTTATCACACTCGAGTACTGTAACGTTCGTTGTTCAAAGCGGCTCAACGACGATTTTTGGTGTGAGTCCTGTCGTGTTCTACTCTATAATCGGGGTGGTAATCGCTGCTATTGTGGCAGCACTTGCTCTGCTGCTCTTGAGGCGCGGACGAGCTAAGAAGTAGCGAGACCGGCGTGAAGGTTAAGACGAAGAACCGCTAGATCTCTCGCACAATAGAGGAGCTAGGGCGATGATGAAAGGTGAGCGGCCTGGCGCAAGTTCGCGGATCTCACTTTTTCCTTGATAACGTCCTTGAAATAATTTTAAGATGATACGTTTCCGGGGACTTAGCAGGTCTTAAGCAAAAGCCTAGTTCAGAATCTTGATATTTCGGATCGAGGATGCTAGTGTAGAATACTCAGACGACTGATCCGCATGGCTTGTCGATGTACTTGAAAGCTCTTTGTCTGCTCCTCATCACGCTGATAATTCTTGGCGCCATCAGCGTGCCGGAAAATCGAGTTAACCATCCCAGTCGAGCGATAGGCTCCCTGTCGCAGACCTCTCACTCAGCACTCGCCTCGAACTCTTCCGCGGTTGCAGATGGTCCCACTCAGGCGGTTGCAATTCCGACGATTAGCGGTCCCCCCGACGCTGTTGAGGCCAGCTACGTCGTTACGTCAGAAGAACATGTCATGGTTGTAGCTCCCAGCTCGACTGGTCCAGACTTCAACATCACTGCAAATCCCTCAGTATTGAGCCTCACAGCTGGTTCTTTGGGGAATTCGACAATAACCGTCATGTCCCAAAACGGTTTCGGCGATAATGTTACGCTTAACGTGATGACCAACTCAACCAGTCTCGGCTGCACGCTGAATCCCCTTTTGATCACTGGAGGCTCCGGCAGTTCTACTCTGTCATGCAGAGGTTCTCCAGGCGGGTATTACAATGCGACTGTTACAGGGACCAATGGCACATTGACGCACTCAACCAGCGTTCTCTTCCATGTCCAAGACTTTGCCTTGAAAGCTCCTTCTAGCGTCGTTGCCATGGTCAACGTAACGCGTTCCTTGACTGTCACCACCTCGCCTTTGGGAGGTTTTAACGGCACGGTCTCTCTGATCGCGACGACTAACTCAACACGTCTCTCTTGCAGCCTGTCCCCTATGAGTGTCAGCGCCGGCTCAGGAAACTCCACCTTATCATGTATGGGGACGGTCATTGGCAACTACCTTGCTACAATCGCCGGGACCAACAGCTCTCTAACCCATACAATTGGTATCGTCTTCGTAGTTGGGGACTTTGAGATTACTCTACGCCAATCCCAAGTGACTGTCTTTGAGGGATATTCAACGACCGTTCAGTTCGTCTTCGCAAGTGACAACAGATTCTCTGGCCGGATAAATCTCACGGCGGTAGTGGCCCCGCCGACAGGTTACACTGGACCTCTTCCAACAATGAGTCCCTCCTCAACCTTTGTCGATCTCGCCGGGACTAGCACAGCGATCGTTAGTTTTACTGTGATAGTAGGCCGAGATGTCCCGTCGAGTCCGTTCGGGATTGGCGTCAACGCTACTTTCGCGTCGAGGAGCAAGTTGAGCAACGTGATCAGTCTCATCATACCTCCCGTCATTTATTCGATCTCGTTCAACCCTACGCGCCTCCTTCTCACTCCTGGCGTACTAGGTTCGTCCACGATCACGATAACTTCGGAGGGAGGATTGAACGGTACGATAACATTTCAGCCGAGCTATTCTGTGCAGGGGCTCCAATGTAATCTTGGCTCGCCGAGCTTGACTCTAGTCGTCAACGGATCCGCATCCACGCCGATGTCATGCACAGGCTCAGTCGGCTCGTACAATATCACAATCATCGGTAGCGGCCAACGCCCTAATGGTCAGACTTTCACCCAGAGCACTCACACTCTGATAGTGGTTGCCAGTTTCTCTCTCTCCTCGACTCCCAAAGGAATTCTGGTCAATACTGGCCAACTAGGACACGCGAAGGTGTCGTTCTCCTGGTCGAACAGTTACAATGGAACGGTCAGCTTCTCTCTCATGCCGGATGCTGGCCTCAACGCCTCCATTTCCCCACTTATCCTAAGTGGTACCTCGGGCAGTGCAAATGTGACTACTGTCTCGACAGCTTCTGGTAACTACACATTGATTGTTGAAGCTACCAGCGGGTCTTACTCGCAGCGGCTTTACCTATTCGTGACAGTCCTACCCAACGCCGTCCCAGCCAACCCCTTCGATCCGTTAGTCCTCACCGTCATTGCCATCCTCGCGATGGTGATCGTTGCGGCAATGTTACTCTCACGCCGTCGAAAGGTCAAGAAGAAGCGGAAGTCGAGACCATGACGCCGCCTCCCCAAAGTTCCTAGGATTATGATGCTAGTTCCCTTATTGTCCGCTTGAGTACACCTGCTGTCTAGCCCTAGCTGTTCCAAAGAATATCTGCGTAAATCTCTGGTCGATTCTGGCTATCCGTTTTGACTTTGACTGGAAAAAGGAATTAATATGGATTCGTTGGTGAACCAACCTCTGGTTGTTTCTTACTTGTATAAGCGCATCCTCGTCGTGTTAGTTCCGTTAATACTCGTCTTGGGAGTAGTGGGCTATATTGGAAGCATTGCTATTCCCACGGCGCATGCTGCTACGACGGGTTTTCCTGGGCTGGTCTGTCTGAATGATGCTTCGGTTGCTTCTCCAACAACTCCCTGTCAGAACAGTGGTACTAATCCGACTCCTTTCGTCTTCAACGCGCCTTTTCCGCCGTCTCCTGAGACTGCTCCTGAGCAGATTCGTGTAGGGGTTTATCTCCAGAATTCGACTGGTACGGATGGTTTTACTGTTATTCTGACTGCGAATTTTAACATTCTGCATCCTGCGGGGGTTGATCTGTCGAATACTCTTCTTCTGGGTACTCCTGTGGTTCTGGCGGAGTGTTTGTCTGGTAATATTATTCAGGGTTCTGCCTGTTCTGGCGCTGATAATGTTACGACTCTAGAGCTTTCGGCTACGTCTGAGCTGGGTAAGCCTAACACTGTTACTCCGACTACTGGTCTGTTGTTTACGGCTATCTACAATGTGACTGGTGCTACTCCTGCTGGTGGTATTCCTATCAGCTTCCAGACGAGCGCGGCGTTCTGTGGTGCGACGAGTGTGCCTGGGAATGTCTGTGTTAC
>WNGR01006510.1_pt1 | contig 27855 bp, 28 predicted proteins | sample 5407581 | NCBI WGS metagenome assembly WNGR01 (sample SAMN13153383, study PRJNA577476) | soil metagenome | isolation source: 80 cm soil or saprolite under Garry oak tree replicate 2 | place: USA:California | collected 2016-06-15
CGAAGGCCTCGAAGCGTAGGTAGGTGAGCAAGAGAACGCTGTAGTCGAGCCGGGTGACGAAGCTCCGGTCGGACAGGTTCGCGAGCGTGGTCAGGATGAAGGTGGTCTGGTTCCAGGGGCCCGGGTTCGGCAGGTACGCATATACGCCGGCGTAGTGCCGGCCCACGTAAAACGGCGAGAAGGCGGCGTTGGCGATGAGCGCGGGGTAGATGGCCGGGTCGTCGTAGCCCGTCTGGTTCCAGAAGTACTCCGCGCCGAGCTCGAGGCTGTCCTCGTCCGAGTACTTGTGCTGCCAACGCAGCCCGCCCATCACCTGGGGCGTGAGGCCGGAGGGCTCGTAGCTCTCGTAGCCCGAGGCCTGCGCCGGCACACCGGCGCGCGGCCGGAACAGCGTCAGCTCGCTCCCGGTCTTCAGCGCCGCCTCGCCATGCACGTCGAAGTCGAGGAATCCGGCCGAGGCGTCGACCGCGAAGCGGGGGCGGTGGCCCCGCTGCACGACCGCCCCCAGGCCCACCTCGGACGGGCCCAGCACCAGCTCCGCACGCGCCGCGCCGCCGATCCCGCCCACTCGCTGCGCGTTCGGGCCCGCCTGGGGCTGCCCGACCGGCTGGTCTCCCGGCGCGAGCGCCCCCGTCGCGGCCGAGGTCGAGAGCGGCTCCAGGATCGCGATCCCGTAGAAGTTCCAGCCGCGCCGCTCCCAGGGCACGTGGACCTTCACCATGGCCGTGCCGGTGCGCGGGTCGAACACCGCCAGCGGACGGTGTGCAGGTAGTCGGTCGGGTTCCAGAACCGACCCACGCCCCACTTCACGTGCTGCTTGCCGGCGGTGACGAAGGCGAGCCGCTCCACGTCGAAGCGCAGCCAGAGCTGATCGAGGAGCACGCGCGGGTTCGGCTCCGGCGGCGTCCCGAGCGGCCCGAGGGCGTTGGGGTCGAGGGTGGGATCGTACTGCATGCGGCCGAGGGCGAAGGCGCGCACCCGGTCGGTCGGCCGGGCGTCCAGGTAGACGTCGAGGAGTGAGGGCGCGGTGAAGCTCCAGCGCGAGGGGGGATCGCCCTCCCGCGCGGCAGCGATGCTGCGCAGGTAGAGCTGGCCGCCGAGCTGAAGCGGGTTCTCGGTGCGGCCGAGCGCGGCGCCGAGGCGGTCCTGCTCCTCGGGTCCCTTCTCCCTCCCCCCGCTGGCGGGGGGAGGGCCGGGGAGAGGGGCCGGCTCGCTGGGCTTCGGCGGCTCTCCGAAGAGGTCGGTCTCCGCTGGGCGCTCCTGCGCCGCGGCCGGCGCTGCGAACGCGACCACGACCGCGATGAATGGCCCGACCAGCTTCATCTAGCCGACCTCACCTGAGAGAGAGGTTCGTGACCCGACCTCACCTGCTCTTCGACTCCAGCCACGCCTTCGTGAACATGTTGGCGCTCAGGGACCGCAGATCGACCTGGCGGATGAGGATGAGGGTCGAGTTGGCCTTCTCCACCTCGTCGTAGAAGCGCATCTCCTCCGGGAACCAGACGTCGGCCGCCTTCGACTCCGAGAAGATCTTCTTCCACTTCGGGTAGTAGCTCGTGCGCATGAGGCGCCCGGAGAGCGCCAGCTCCTGCCGCTTCAGCACGTTGCCGCTGGCGGCATCGATCCAGAGGCGGATGCGCGGGAAGGCGACGTCCACGCCCGGCCTCACGTCGAGCAGGAGCCGGTGGGTCGAGTACGCGCCGAGCTTCTCGTCCGCCTCCCACCTCGCCGTGTACTCTTCGGCGAGGCGCGACTCGTCGAGATCGCCGCGCCGGGTGTCGGTGCCGCCGATGCGCTCGCGCTCGGTCCGCCGCTCCCAGCGTCCAGTGGACGGATCGTAGAGCCACAGGTTCTTGTCGAGTCGGAGGTAGCCCTTGCCCGCCTCGCTCTTCGGCCGGGTGAAGAGGAGCATCAGCTTCTCCTCGGCCTCGCGCCGGTACACCACGAGCTCGTAGACGACGTCGGTCTTGTCCCGCTCCTTCGCCTCCATGTAGCAGAGCGCCTTGTAGTCGCCCGAGCTGCGCTGGCGCTGGTCGACCGTCTTCACGAGCGCGTCCGTCTCGGCCTGATCGAGCGCGAGGGCGGGCTGGGCCAGCGCGGCCGCCAGGAGCGCCGCGGCGGCGCGGAGGGAGGTTCGCGTCATGGCGTCCTTCATCCGATGTGGTGCATGGCCGTCACCGGCCGGAGGCGCGCGGCGTGGAAGGCCGGCACGATGGCGGCGGCGGTCGTCACCGCGGAGACGAAGAGCGCGTCTGCCACCACCGAGCGGAGCGGCACCGCGAGCGTGAGGTGCTGCTGCATGAGGAACATCTGGATGCTCTCCGGGACCGGCAGCTGCGCGGCGTTCAGGCCACCCGCCACGGCGAGCCCGAGCAGCGCGCCGGTGACGGTGCCGGCCAGCCCGAGCAGGCCCGCCTCCAGGAGAAACAAGAGGAGCACCTTCCGCCGCTGCATCCCGATGGCGCGCAGGGTCCCGATCTCGCGCGTGCGCTCGCGGATGGCGATGGCGAGCGTGTTCAGGATCCCGATCACCACGATGACGAGCAGGATGAAGATGAGGATGCCGGTGATGCCGAGGACGGCGGACAGGATCCAGGAGAGGAAGGTGAGCTCGTCCTCCCAGGTGGTCACGTCGAGCTTCTGCCCGACCCAGTCCTCCGCGTTCACCTTGGCGAAGAGCTTCTCCCAGTAAGGCCGCGGGTCGGGGTCCATCACGCGCCAGCCGGCCTGGGCGAGGCCGCTGCGGAGCCGTGCCGCCACCTGCGCCGACCGCGCGGGATCCTTCAGGTAGAGGTGGAGGACGCCGGTGGTCCGATCGTTCAGCCGGTAGAGGCGCCGCAGCGTCTCGGCCGGCATGAAGGCGCTGAAGGACGACAGGATGCCGATGTTCCGGGCGATGACGGCCACCCGCAGGTCGGCCGTGTTGTTCACGCCACGCGAGGTGGGGGCCGAGAGCGTGATGGCGTCCCCCACCTTCACCTCGAGCCGACGCGCCTGGTCCTCGAACAGGAGCACGGTGTCGGGCTTCCCCAGCTCCGCGATGCTGCCCTCCACGACCTGCAGCGCCGCGCGGAAGCGCGGCTCCCGCTCGATGTCGACGCCACCCAGGACGAGGTCCATCGAGGCGCGCTCCGAGACGCCCTTGGCCCAGCCGCGCACGCGGATGGTGACGTAGTCGATCTCGGGCACCAGTCGCCGCGTATCCTCGAGCGCCTTCTGCCACTCCGTCACGAGCGGCGCGGAGGTCCCCGAGGTCACCTTGTAGAAGCCGCCCACGTTCACGTGGCCGGTCATGAGCGTGGTGGCGGACTCGAGCATCGCCGTCCGCATCCCCTGCGTGAGCCCGCCCATGAGCACGAGGAGCAGCGTCACCGCGGCGATCGCGCCGCCCAGGAAGAGGTTGCGCTTCGTGTGCTTGGTCAGGTTGCGGGCCGCGATCTGCAGATCGATGACGGTCATGTTCAGTCGTCCCCCGACTGCATCGCCTCGAGGGGCGTGACGCGGGTGGCGAGCAGCGCCGGGTAGACGCCGGAGAGGAGGCTCACCACCGCGACGATGGCGAGCGCGACCCCGAGGCTGGCCGTGCCGAGCTCGGGGATGAGGCTCGGCCCCGAGTAGAAGAAGTAGAGCTGGTCGTTCGTGGCCGGGATGCCCCCGCGCGCCCGGATGAGCCAGACCACGCCGGCGCCGAGCGCCGCTCCCACCACGCCGAAGGCCACCCCCACCACCCCGGTCTCGAGCAGGAGCATCGCCAGCACGAAGCGCTTCTGCGCCCCGATGGCGCGCACGGTCCCGATCTCCTTCACGCGCTGCAGGGTCGCCATGACCATGGCGTTGTTGATGATGACGAGCGCCACCGCGAAGATGATGAAGACGGCCGTGTAGAGGATGATGCGAGCCAGCGAGACGAACTGGCCCACCAGGCCGGACGCCTTCTGCCAGTCCACCACCTTCATGTCCATCCCGGCCCGGGCCAGCGCGTCCTTCACGTCCTTCATGCTCTGCCGGAGGCGAGCGGGGTCGTGCAGGGTCACCGCCGCGTTGAGCGCCACCCCGTGGTCGATCTCCGCCTGCGAGTAGACCCGGGAGTAGAGCGCCGCGTCGGCCTTGCGCTTCGCCACGCCGGCCAGCACCGGGTCGTCGATGCGCACTGCCCGGCCCGTCGCCACGGCGGCGGGCGCGGCGCTCCCGAACAGCGCCGCCTCGGCCTGCTCGCGCGGCAGGTCGCGCGCGCCTGCGCCGCGCTGGATCTCGCGGATCTCGGCCGCCTTCTCCGCCGTCACGTAGCCGTAGAGGTCGCGCCAGGAGACGAGGTCCATCAGGCTCATGATCCCGGCCAGCGCCGACTTTTCCAGCCCGCGGAACTCGGCGAAGCCGTACACCTTCACGTTGACCGAGCTCATGTAGCCGGACTTGGACGGCGCCTTGATGGTGATGCTGTCGCCCACCTTCACCATGTAGAGCTGCAGGAGCGGGGCGAGGTCCCGGTAGAAGATGGCGTAGCGCTCGTCGAAGTTGCGGTCGTCGGTGGTGAGGAGCTCGACGAGGAGCTCGTGCAGATCGGTGCTCGAGGAGCGGAGCGCCGCCCGGAGCCGCCGGGTCGCCTCCTCGGCCCGGAGCGGATCGAGCTGCATGAGGATGTCGCGGGTGGCGGCCTGGTTCTCCTTCACCCAGCGCGAGAGCTCCTCGTCCTCGGCGATGCGCTTCTTCTGGACGTGCAGCGCGTCGCGGATGCGGTCGAGGCGGCGCGCCGTCTTGAGCTTCAGCCAGTCCTCCGCGTAGAGCTTGCCGAGCAGGATCCCGCGCTGGCCCTTCGGCACGGTCGTGCCCTCCACGATCCGCATGCGATCGAAGCCGCGCTGGTAGGCATCGAGGTCGGTCCCGGCGTAGCGGATGAAGGTGAAGCCGTTGGAGAGCGACAGCGGCGCGACGCGGTTCTCCAGGAACTCGAGGCTGGCGAGTGGGTCGCGGTCGAAGCCGTCCCAGAACGCGCCCGCGGTCGCGCGGTCGAGGTCCTTCCACTCGGCCTCGCGCTCCCTCAGATACTTCTCGTCGGCGATGGAGCGCGACTCGCGCAGCTCCGCTTGCAAGAGCTCCGTCATGCGCCGCACGTGCGCCTTGTGCGCTTCGTACTGCCGCCGTCGTTCGGCGCTCGCGTCCCCGGTCTCCCGCCGTCGCACGTCCTCGCGCAGCTTCTCGAGCGCGACATCGAGCTCGTTGCCGGTCGAGACCATGGCCTGGTCGATGCCCATCGGCACCACGTCCTTGACGTTGGCGACCTTCTCCAGCACCGCCTTCAGGGCCGCGAAGTCCGGGATGACCTCGAGCTGCGACTCCCCGGTCATGCCGCCGTAGAGGGCCAGGTCGTCCTTCGACCGGGCGTTGTAGACCTGGAGGTGGCCGGCCAGGCTCCCCTGGATGCTGCCGCGCATGCCGCGGTCGACGGTGTCGAGGAGCGAGCTCCCCACCACCACGAGGAGCGCGCCGACGAGGATGATCCCGCCGACGATGAGCGTCTTCGCCGTCGAGGCGAACAGGTTCCGGAAGGCGATCTGGACCAGCACCCCCACCGCGCCGGCGCGCGATCGCATGGCGCTACCGCCTCCCCGACGCGGCCGCCGCGCCGGCCTCGCGCCCGGCCACCTGGCCGTCCGCGATGCGGACGATGGCGGTGGCGTGCGACATCACCTTGGGATCGTGGGTGGAGAAGATGAAGGTCGTGCCGTCCTTCGAGTTCATCTCCTTCATGAGGTCGATGATGTGACCGCCGGTCTGCGAGTCGAGGTTGGCGGTCGGCTCGTCAGCGAGGACGAGGGGCGGGCGCGTGACGAGCGCGCGCGCCACGGCGACGCGCTGCCGCTGCCCGCCGGAGAGCTCACTCGGACGGTGCCGGACGTGCTCGGCCAGCCCGACCGCCTCGAGGAGCGCCCGCACCCTGCCCTCGCGCTCCTTGCGCTTGAGCCCGCCCTGCAGGAGCAGGGGGAACTCGACGTTCTGGAAGACCGACAGCACCTGGACCAGGTTGAAGGTCTGGAAGATGAAGCCGATCCGGTGGAGCCGGAGGTCGGTCAGCGCGCGCTCGGAGAGGTCCTTCGTGTCCTTGCCGTCCACCATCACGCGGCCCGCGGTAGGCGTGTCGACGCAGCCGATGAGGTTGAGCAGCGTCGTCTTGCCGCTCCCGGACGGCCCGGCGATGGAGAGGAACTCGCCGCGGTGGATCTGGAGCGAGACGCCGCGCAGCGCCGGCACCTCGGTCTTTCCGAGGGTGTAGATCTTCGAGACGTTCTCGACGGCGACGATGGCGGGCATCTCGTTCCCGGGCGAAGTTCAGGCGCTGTCGAGGGAGGCTACTCGTCCTGCCGGCCGACGGCCACCGCATAACCGCCCGGCTCCTCTTCCACCGCGTGTACGGTCCAGGGCCGGCAGCAGACGGGGCAATCCTCGACGTAGGTCTGCACCGGCCCGCCACCGGGATCGACGAAGACCGTCACCCACTCGCCACAGTATGGACACTGGATCTCGGAATCCACGCGCCCCCGACCTATAGTCTTCGCGTGGCGAAGAAGCCTGCCAACCCGCCGTTCCACGCTCCCTTCGCGAAGCTGAAGGCGCTCGTGAATCCTCCCTCTCCCCCGCCGGGCGAGAGGGGCGGGGAGAGGGGGCGGACGCCTCGTGAAGAGCCTCCTCCGGCACCGCCTCCGCGCCCCGTCCAGTTGACCGACGCCGACCTGTGGGAGAGCGCGACCGCAGGGATCGAGCGCATCGCCCCCGGCCCAGACCGCGTCGAGCCGCCCGCTCCTTCGCCTGTCCCCGAGCCCTTCTGGCACCCGGACCTCGACGCCCTCAGAGCGCTCGAGGCGCTCGTCTCGGGCGAGGCCCCGTTCGACCTCTCGGACTCCGACGAGTTCATCGAGGGCCGCGTGCCCGGCCTCGACCGCGCCATCCTGCGCCGCCTCCGGCGCGGGGAGTTCGCGGTCCAGGGCCACCTCGACCTGCACGGCATGACGCGCGAGGAGGCCAAGCGGACCGTCGACGAGTTCCTCAAGAAGGCGCGCGCCGGCGGCAAGCGCTGCGTCCTCCTCGTCCACGGCCGCGGCATTCACTCGAAGGACCAGGTGCCGATCCTGAAGGAGGCGCTGCAGAACTGGCTCGCCACCGCCCGCTTCGGCCGCCACGTCCTCGCCTTCGCCACTGCGCGGCCCGTCGACGGCGGGGCCGGGGCGATCTACGTGCTGCTGCGGAGGGCGGGGAAGTAAGGGCGGCGGGGGACAAGCCCCCGCCCTACGGACCCGAAGTAGGGCGGGGGGTCATCCGGGTTCATCCCCCGCCGGTCGCGGTCGCGGTCGCGGTCGCGGTCGGGGTCGGGGTCGAGGTCGGGGTCGAGGTCGAGGTCGAGGTCGAGGTCGAGGGTCGAGGTCGAGGGCCGGGGAGAGGGGCTAGATCCCCGCCGCGAGCTCCCTCGCTGCCGCCGCCGGATCCGGCGCGTCCCGGAGCGGCCTGCCGACAACGAGCACGTCCGCGCCCGCCGCCACCGCCGCGCGCGGTGTCGCCACCCGCACCTGGTCGCCCGCCGCCGCACCGGCCGGCCTCACGCCCGGGATGACGAGCAGCGGCCCGCGACCCACCGCGGCGCGCACCGCTGCCACCTCGAGCGGCGAGCAGACGATACCGCCCGCTCCGGCCCCGACCGCCAGGCGCGCGAGGCGCACCACGGCCGCCTCCGGCGGGCCGACGAGCCCCACCGCGTCGAGCGCAGCGTCGCCGAGGCTCGTCAGCACGGTCACTGCCAGCACCCGCACCCCAGGGCCCGCGCCGCGCACCGCGGCGGCGATCATCTCCGCTCCGCCCGAGGCGTGCACGGTGAGGAGCGACGCCCCGCTGCGGGCCGCGCTGCGCGCCGCACCCTCGACCGTGTTCGGGATGTCGTGCAGCTTGAGGTCGAGGAAGATCGGACGCCCCAGCGCAGCCGCCGCGCCGACCACCGCCGGGCCCTCGGCCAGGAAGAGCTCGAGCCCGACCTTCAGCATCCCGACCTCGAGCGCGACGGCCCGCGCGAAGGGCTCGGCCGCGCTCCAGCTTCCGAAGTCGAGGGCGGCGCAGAGGCGTTGGCGAGGGGTCATGGGCCCGCGGAGCATAACGCAGGTGCCGTACCGGGTCCTGCGCCCCGCCCGACCCGCGGCTACATTCGCGGCATGCCCGCCACGCTGAAGGAGAAGGCCGAGGCGCTGCGCCGGCTGCACGCCGGGCCCGGGGTGCTGGTGCTCGCGAACGCCTGGGACGTGGGGAGCGCGCGCCTGCTCGCCGCGGCCGGGTTCCCGGCCGTCGCGACCTCCAGCGCCGGCGTGGCCTACGTGCTCGGCTACCCCGACGGACAGCACATCGGCCGCGCCGAGATGCTCGACATGGTCCGGCGCATCGCCTCGGCGCTCGAGGTCCCGGTCACCGCCGACGTCGAGGCGGGCTATGGCACGACGGCGTCGTCGGCCGCGGAGACGGCGGCGGCGGTGGTCGCGGCGGGAGCGGTCGGGATGAACCTCGAGGACGCGGACGGCGGGCGGCTGCTCACGCTCGAGCAGCAGGCGGACCGGGTGCGGGCCGCGCGCGCCGCGGCGGAGGCGACCGGCGTGCCGCTCGTGATCAACGCCCGCACCGATGCGGCCGCCCTGGCCGGCGGTGCGGCCGAGGAGCGCATCGGAGAGGCGGTGCGCCGCGCCAACGCGTACCTCGCCGCCGGCGCCGACTGCGCGTTCGTCCCGTTCGTGAGCGCCCGCGACGAGATCGCGCGGCTGGCGCGCGAGATCCATGGGCCGCTCAACGTGCTCGGCACGCCGGCCTCGCCGCCCATCGCCGAGCTGACGCGGCTCGGGGTGCGCCGGGTCAGCGTCGGGTCGGGCCTGGCGCGCGCCGCGTACGGCCACGCCCGCCGCGCGGCGCTCGAGCTGGTCCAGGCGGGCACCTACCAGGCGCTCGGCGAGGGCGCCATCCCCTACGCGGAGATGCAGCGCCTCTTCGGCGAGGCGTGACCTACCCGACGAGTGCCGCCGCCTTCGCCCCGATCTCTCCGAGCGGCACGAGCTCCACGTCCTTCGTGCCGCGACGCTTCCACTCCACCTTGCCCTCGGCGAGGCCGCGCTTCCCGACCGCGATCCGAAGCGGGATGCCGAGCAGGTCCGCGTCCTTGAACTTCACTCCGGCCCGCTCGTCGCGGTCGTCGTACAGGACGTCGACGCCGGCCTTGGCGAGCGCGGCGCAGACCTCCTCGGCCGCCCGGGCGAGCTCCGGCTCCTTGCCCATGGTGAGCACGGTGGCGCGGTAGGGCGCGATGGAGAGCGGCCAGATGATGCCGTCCTGGTCTTGGTGCAGCTCGATGGCCGCCGCCATGATGCGCTCGACGCCGATGCCGTAGCTCCCCATCACGATGGGCGTCTCGGCGCCGTCCGCCTTCAGGACGTTCGCCTTCATCGAGACCGAGTACTTGGTGCCGAGCTTGAAGATGTGGCCGACCTCGAGCGCCTTGAACAGCTCGAGCGCGCCGTCGCAGCGCGGGCAGCCCTCGCCCGCCTTCACCGTGCGCAGCTCGGCGAGCTTGCCGTGCCCGAGCAGGTCGCGCTTCACGTCCACCCCGCGCAGGTGGAAGCCGTCCTCGTTGGCGCCGGTGACCATGTCCTTGCGCTCGGCGAGCGACGGATCGACGTAGACCGGCGCCCTCGTGAACCTCACCGCGCCGAGCGAGCCGGCGTGGGCCCCCATGAGCGCCGGGATCTCCTCCGGGTGCGCCGGCCGCAGCACGCCCGCGCCGCTCGCGGTCTGCAGCTTCGCCTCGTTGAGCTCCTGGTCGCCGCGCACGACGGCCACCACGAGCTTCTCGTCGGCCACATAGACGAGCGTCTTCAGCTGCCGCCGGGCAGGCACCGCGTATGGCGGCGCCGCCAGCGCGTCGATGGTGACGACACCCGGGGTGGCGAACCTCTCAGGCGCGGCCGGCGCGGCCCCATCCACCTCGGGCGCGACGCGGGAGGTGGCGGTCTCGGTGTTGGCGGCGAAGCGGCACTTCGGGCAGGCGGCGACGAGGTCCTCGCCGGCGTCGGTCTTGACCATGAACTCCTGCGAGCCGGTGCCGCCCATCGCCCCGGAGTGCGCCTGCACCGCGACGAAGTCGAGCCCGCAGCGGGTGAAGATCTTCTCGTACGCGCGGCGCTGGTCGTCGTAGCTCCGGTCGAGCCCCGCCGCGTCCACGTCGAAGGAGTAGGCGTCCTTCATGGTGAACTGGCGCACGCGCAGCAGGCCCGATTTCGGGCGCGGCTCGTCGCGGAACTTGGTCTGGATCTGGTACCAGACCTGCGGCAGCTGTCGGTAGCTGCGCAGCTCGTCGCGCGCGATGGCGGTGAAGATCTCCTCGTGCGTCATGCCGAGGCAGTACTCGGCGTTCTTCCGGTCGCGCAGCCGGAACATGTTGTCGCCCATCACCTCCCAGCGGCCCGACTCCTTCCAGATCTCGGCCGGGTGGAGCGCCGGCAGGAAGAACTCCTGCCCGCCGATCGCGTCCATCTCCTCGCGGACGATGGCCTCGATCTTGGTGAGCGTCCGCTTGGCGAGCGGCAGGTAGTCGTAGATGCCGGCCCCGAGCTGTCGGATGAAGCCTGCCCGGACGAGCAGCTTGTGCGAGGCGACCTGCGCGTCGGCCGGCGCCTCCTTGAGCGTGGGGATGAAGAGCTGGCTGTAGCGGGCGACGGTGGTCGGCATGGCCCGGCGTTATACCGCAGGCCAGCGGCCAGCACAGCGACGGCGCGCAGCCGGCGCGCCTTGGCTGCGGGGCGGCGGCGCGGTAGGAAGCGGCGTGCGACCCGCGCTCCTCCTCGGCCTGGCCCTGCCGGCCACCCTGGTCCTCGCCCCGGCTTGCGCCGCGGCCCAGGCGAACGCGCTGGAGCGTGGGGCGGAGGTGGCGCAGCGTTTCTGCTACGCATGTCACGACGGCGAGGAGAAGCCGGGCCAGAACCCGCTCCTGCCGCGGCTCGACGAGCGCCGCTTCGGGTCGCCCGCCGATGCGTACTCGAGCATCGGCCGCCTCGCCGAGGTCAACGGCGCCATGACGCTCCCCTTCTCCGGGACGGACGAGGACCGGCGCGCGCTGGCGGCCTGGCTCGCCGACGCGGCGCAGCGCGGTGCCCGGGCGCGCGGCGCGCCGGCGCGCCGGGCCGTGGGGCTGGCGATCGGCGTGACGGGGGCGGCCATCTTCGTCGCGCTGCGCGGGCGGAAGCGGCGCGCACCCTGAAGCTCACGGCGCGGCGCGACCCTCTCCGCGCAGCGCTGCGGCGGCCTGCGCCAGCTCGGGTGCGGGGACGTCCGAGACGAGCGCGTACCCGAGCTCGCCCGACCGCCACAGCACCACGTTGAACCCGGCCTGCGAGCCGCTGGGCCCGGACCAGCGCAGCCCCCCGGCGGGGAAGACGAGGAGCGTCGCCGCGTGCCCGTGGACGTCGTACTCGAGGATCGCCGCCTTGCGGTCGAAGACGTAACCGACCGAGCCGCCCTTCAGGCGCAGCGCGTCCCCGGTAGGCACTGGCACCTCCGGCGCGAAGTCGAGCTTGCCCTCGAACCACGGCTTCACCTGGTGCGAGCCGCCGCTCGCGACGTCGGGCGGCTGCTGGCGGGCGAGCACGCGGAGGTGGTCGTGCACCGCCTCCGCGGCGAGCGGGGTGGGGGCGCGGACCTCGCGTTCGAGGACGACGCTGCCCGTGACCAAAACCACCCCGGCCGCCAGGGCCGGCGCCAGCGCCGGGCGCCAGCTGCGCTTGGGGCCCGCGCCGGCGGCAGTGCCGCCGACCAGGCGGTCGAGCCGCCGGTGCAGCGCCGCGGGGGCGGCGTGCCGCGGAAGGCGGGCCAACAGCTCGTCGAGGAGCGCCTCGGCCGGGTCCTGCTTCGGGGGTTCGTGACTCACGGTCCCTCCCTCATCGCATAGTCGGACAGCAGGACGCGCAGCGCGGCGCGCGCCCGGGAGAGGCGAGACTTGACGGTCCCCACCGCACAGCCCAGCACGTTCGCCACCTCGCTTTCCGTGAAACCTTCCAGATCGAGCAGGATGACCGTCCGCGCTTCGTCGGAGAGCTGCCGGAGGGCCGCCTCGATGTCCGCCCCCACCAGCCCCCGCAACCGGCCCAGCTCGCGATCGCCCAGGAGCGCCTCGCTGTCCGCCGGCTGCTCGCCTGGGCTCGCCTCGGTCGTGTCGTAGGTCTCGGGTACCGACTCGCGGCGCTCCCGACGATAGCGGCTGATGTAGGCGTTCCGCAGGATCCGGAACAGCCACGCCTTCACGTTGCTGCCGGGGAGGAGGCGGTCCCAGGCCTCGACGGCGTGTGCGTATGTCTCCTGCACCAGATCCTCCGCATCGCCGTGGTGCCGCGTCAGGTACCGGGCCAGGTTGTAGAGCGCGTCGGCGTACCGGAGCGCCTCCCGCGGTCCACCCGCCGGGGCCTGCCGCGTCTTCCATGTCCAGGCCGAGAAGCTCATGCTGCGGGCCTCCCGCCCCGCCCGGCGCCGCGCCTACCGCGCGGACGCCCTGTTCCGTGCTTCGCAACGCCCGCGCGGGCGAAAGGTTCCCGACCGGCCGCCGGAACGTTCGGGCCGGGCCGGCGTTGCGCGGGGCAGCCCCGCGAAGACCGGCCTGGGCTTCGCGCTACCCAGGTGTCGCCATGGCCTTGCGCCGACCGAACCCGCGCCGCTCCGTAGTCCTCGGCCTCTCCCTCGCCCTCGCCTTCGCCTGCAAGGCGCGCCAGCCGGGCACGACCGAGCGTGCCCTCGCCGCCGTGGTGAAGCGCCAGCTCACGGTCGGGGGCGCCGGCGACCACAACCCGCTCCCAGCCACGGAGGAGAACGTGCGCCGCGGCCGTCGCGCGTTTTCCTCCTACTACGGCGCCCGCTAGCCTCGAGCTCACGGCGCGACACGGGCGGCGGTCGCGCCGTCCGTTCCGGCCGCGAGCGCGCGCGCGAACCCGTCGAGCTCGACGGGGTTCGAGTCCGAGACGAGCGCGTACCCCAGGCCGCTCGCCCTCCACAGGACTGCGTGGAACCCGCGCTCCGTCGGGCCAGGGCAGGTCCTGTGCCCGGAAGGCGAAGAGCGTCACGAGGTGCAGCCGCAACCGGTACACGAGGACGGCCGCCTTGTGGTCGAAGACGTAGCCGACCGCCGCGCCTCGCAGGGTGAGCCCGCTCCCCGGCGCGGTCGGCACGGTGGGCGAGAAGTCGAGCTGCCCGCTCAGCCAGGGCTTCAGCGCGTGTGGGTCGTCGGTCTCCACCGCCAGCGGATGGGTCGTGGCGAGGACCCGCAGGTGGTCGTCGATCGCCTCCACAGCGAGGGCGCGGACGCCACGGCTCGGGGCACGCCGGAGCAAGGCCCCGCCTGCCACCACGACCAGCGCAGCGGCGAGCGCCGCCACGACGATCGCCACGAGGCTTCCCCGTCGCACCATCGCTTCCTCGTGGCCGGGTGTAATGCCGCGCGGGGCAGCGCACAGCGTACGCGCGCGGGCATCGGGGTTCCCCTGCTCCGAGGACACGGGCCCGGCGGGCTGGTCGCCCCTCGCGCCGCGGGAATCCGCAGCGCGACCCGTCCGGCGCGGAACCTTCGGCGGGCTCGGGCGTTGCGCCGGGTGAATTGCGGCGCGGCGCGGGGACGGCGCCGCCCTAGCCCAAGGAGAGGCACGATGCCATGAAAGCACCCATCGACCGCAGGCAGTTCCTCAGGATCGCCGGCACCTCGCTCGGGGTCGGCGCGCTGTACCAGGTCGCGCCGGGCTGGGCTTCGCGCGCGTCGGCGGCGGAGACGGCGCGGCGGCTGGCGCGGAAGAACGGGGAGGCGGTGACGCCCTTCTCGTTCGTGCAGCTGAGCGACACGCACGTCGGCTTCGCCGGCCCGCCCAACCCGACCGGCACCCGCGCCTTCGAGCGCGCGGTGGAGGTCGTGAACGCGTTGCCGCAGCAGCCGGAGCTCATCTTCTTCACGGGCGACCTCACCCACGACTCCGAGGAGCAGGCAGAGCGCCGTCGCCGCATGCTGCGCTTCCAGGAGATCGCCGGCAGGCTGCGCCTGAAGGCCCGGCGCAGCGTGCCGGGCGAGCACGACGCGGCCATCGACGGCGGAGCGCTCTACCGCGAGGTCTTCGGCGAGACGTACTACGCCTTCGACCACCGGGGGGTCCACTTCGTCGCCCTCGACAACGTCTCGCGCCCGAAGCCCGAGGTGGGCCCGGAGCGGCTCGCCTGGCTGCGCGCCGACCTCTCCCGGTTCACGCCGACCACGCCCATCGTGGTCTTCACGCACCGGCCGCTGTTCGACCTGAAGCCGGAGTGGGAGTGGTTCACCCGCGACGGCGACGAGGTGATGAAGATCCTCTCCGCGTTCGAGAACGTGACGGTGCTCTACGGCCACATCCACCGGGAGCACGTGCACGACACGCCCGGCTGCCACCACGTGGCGGCGCGCTCGCTGATCTTCGCCTTCCCCGATCCCGACCGCACCCAGGACAAGAAGCCGCTGCCCTTCGATCCCGAGCACCCGTTCAAGAACCTCGGGCCGCGCGTCGTCCACGCCAAGCGCGGCGCTCCCCCCGCCGCGCTGACGCTCGGCCTGGACGACGTGGAGCTGACCATGCGCGAACACTCGGGGACCGAGGGCTTCAACCAGCTGCTCCGGCCTTCCACCCTGTGAGAGAGGAAACCATGCGACGAGCCACGATCGGACGGAGTGTCGTGCTGGTGCTGGCCGCCCTGGTCGGCACCCTCGCCTGGGCCGAGCCGGCCCGGGTCATCGGCGTGGAGGCCAAGCGCTTCCAGTTCACGCCCGCCGAGCTCACCGTGAAGGTGGGCCAGCCGGTCACGCTGCGCGTCACCAGCGCCGACGTGACGCACGGCTTCTATCAGAAGGAGCTCGGGATCGACACCGAGATCGCCCCCGGCCGGACCACCGAGGTCACCTTCACGCCGGCCCGTGCCGGCCGCTTCACGGTCATCTGCGATCACTTCTGCGGCTCCGGCCACGGCAACATGCATCTCGTGGTGGTGGCGGAGTGAAGAAGGCCCTCGCGCGGGCGCCGTCGAACGCGGCGCCCGCCGTCACCGGCTGCGGTTAGGATGGGCTCCATGCCACCGCCCATCCGCATCGCGCCCTCCATCCTCTCCGCCGACTTCGGACGCCTGGCCGAGGAGGTGAAGGCGGCCGAGGCGGCGGGGGCGGACTGGATCCACGTCGACGTGATGGACGGCCGGTTCGTTCCGAACATCACCATCGGCCCGCTGGTGGTCGAGGCGGTGCGCAAGGTGACGAAGCTCCCCATCGACGCGCACCTCATGATCGTCGAGCCGGAGCGGTACGTGGAGGCGTTCGCCAAGGCGGGCGCTGACCTCGTCTCGGTCCACGCCGAGGTCTCTCCGCACCTCCACCGCACGCTGCAAGCCATCCGCGCCGCCGGCGCGCGCCCGGCGGTCGCGCTCAACCCCTCCACCCCGCTCTCCGCCGTCGAGTGGGTGCTGGGCGACTGCGAGCTGGTGCTCATCATGAGCGTGAACCCGGGCTTCGGTGGCCAGCGCTACATCGCCGCTGCCACGGAGAAGGTGCGTCGGCTCCGCGCGATGGCCGACGCGCGGGGGCAGGCGCTCGAGATCGAGGTGGACGGCGGGATCAAGGCCGAGACGGTCGGCGAGGTGGCGGCGGCGGGCGCGAACGTCTTCGTGGCGGGCACGGCCGTCTTCGGCGCCCAGGACTATGCCGCAGCCATCCGCGGCATCCGCGAGCACGCCCAGCGCGCGCGGTGAACCCGGCGACCGGCGCGACCCGCCGCCTCATCTCTCCACGGGCTCCACCTTCACCCGCGCCAGGCCCTGCTCGAGGATGCCGAGCGCGCGCGCGGCCGCCCAGGAGAGATCGACCACCCGCCCCGACGCGAACGGCCCGCGGTCGGTCACCTTCACGGTGATGCTCTTCCCGCTCTCCACGTTGGTGACGCGCAGCACGGTTCCGAAGGGATGCGTGCGGTGGGCACAGGTCATGGCGCGCCCGTCGTACCGGGTGCCGCTGGCGGTGCGCCGGCCCTGCAGGGAGCGCGCGTAGTAGCTCGCCAGCCCGACCTCGACGCGCCGCTCCGGCTCCGCCGGAGGAGGGGGTCCTGCGCGCTCCTCGGTGCCGGCGGCGCCCGGACGCGGTCCGGGGTGGGCGCAGGCCGCGGCCAGCCCGACGGCCAGCGCCAGGCCGCCACCTCCGCGTCTCACCCGCCCGCCGCCCGGCGCCGGGGAAAGGCGCTCCGGATCTCGGGGTGGCGCGCCAGCACCCGCAGCGCGCGCTCGAGCAGCGTCTTGCCGGGTTCGAGCTTGAACCAGGTCGAGGCGCCGCTCGGGTGAGGCAGGCAGATCACGTCCACCTCCTGCCCGTGGAAGTGCGCACGCAACTTGCGTCCCACCACCGCCGCCATGGGCTGCTCCTGGCCGAGCACCTCGGCGATGGCGAGCCGCCCGACCGGGATGACGAGCCCCGGCCGGAGCGCCGCCAGCTCGCGCTCGATGAAGGGCCGCGAGGCGCGGATCTCCTCCGGCGACGGCACCCGATCGCCGCCCGACCGGGTCTTGCCGGGGAAGCAGCGCACGATGGCCGCGATGTAGATGCGAGCCCGCGCCTCCTCCTCGCTCGCGCCGAAGGCCCGCTCGAACCAGGAGAAGAGCGTCTTGCCGGCCGTCCAGGCGAAGGGCCGCCCGAGGCGCCCCTCGTGCGGTCCAGGTGCCTGGCCGACGAGGAAGATGCGGCTCGTGATGGGCGGGCCGTGCACCGGCGGTCCGCAGAAGCCGGGCAGACACAGGGCGCGGATGTCCGCGTGGATCGCCTCGAGCTCGCTCACCACCGCGGAGCGTGTCGAACGCTTCAAACGTTGCGCCAGGGCTCCTCCCGCACCGAGTAGATCCAGCCTTCACTGCGCGGCACGTTCGACGGGACGCCCTGGAAGTTCTCCTCCTGGGCCGCCGCCGCGCCCACCGCCGAGAGCACCGCGTCGAGCACGAGCCCCTTCTCGTCCTCCACCACCTTGGCGGCGAGCTCCATCTCGAACTCGAGCCCGGCCGCGGTGCGCATCGTGCGCAGCACCGCCGCCCGCACGCCGGAGCGGTTCACGCCATCGCGTGCGTCGTCGCGGTAGGCGCAGGCGCCGCACAGCTCGCGCGCCACGTGCTCGGGGCGCACCTCCGCCAGCACGGGCCGGTTCGCCTTGGGCGGCTCCCAAGGGACGAAGGCCACGTCGGAGAGGCGCGCGACCGTGAGCAGCCCGAAGAACGTCTGCCGGTAGAGCCGCAGGTGCGAGGGCGGAAAGACGGCGGCCCGGTAGCAGTCGGCGAAGCGCAGGCGATCCTTGCCGAGCTGTCCCTTGAACGCCTCGGACGCCTCGGAGAAGTCGGCGCCCTGCGGGAAGAACCGCTCCTCGAGGCCGCGCCCGAGGCTGGCCGGACCGCGCAGCGCCTGGCGCAGGAGTCCGAGCTGGCGCAGGTGCGTCTCGGCCAGGCTGAACGGAAAGTCGATGCCCACCACCAGCTTCCCCTCCGCCCAGCGCGTCTCCTCCTCGAGCCAGGTGGGGAACTGCTCGCGCACGTCCCGGCGGCCGGGCGCGTCCTGGAATGGACGCCACACCTGCGTCAGCTTGGGCTTCCCCTTCGAGCACTCGACCTTGGCGGCGACGATCTGGTTGCCCGCTCCCTCGATCCCGCTCCACGCCAGGCCGAGCACGATCCCACGCTGGGGAAGCGCCACCTTGGGCGGCGGCGCGCGCCCGTAGACCGCCGAACCGCCCGTGCTGCCATCGTCACGCTTCTTCACGTCGAAGACGCGTTGTGACGCCGCGATCTCATGAAGTCAACGACGACTCGACGGCGTAACCCGCCCGGTGCTCTCTCGCCACCGCGTCAATGCTTCGCCCGGTACGCGTTGCGCGCCTTCAGCACCGCATCGAAGAACGCGGCCGGCACGACCTTGCCGCGCACGACCGGCCAGGCCTTCTCGGCGGCGGCGAGCCAGGGCTTGGGATCGACCTGCACCACCTCGAGACCTTGCTTCTTCATCGCCACCACGGCGTCGCCATCGAGCTTCTTCACGTCGGCGTCGACGCGGGCGCCCATCTCGCGGGCGATGGCGAGGAGCTTCGGGCGCACGTCGGCCGGGACCTTGTCCCAGGCGTCCTTCTTCACCAGGGTGGCGCCGACGAGGTAGCCCCACGGCACGTCCACCATGTGGCTCGCCTTCTCGAAGAGGCGGGCGGTGAGGAAGTAGAGGGGCACGTTCGCGACGCAGTTGACCATGCCGGTCTGGAGCGACGGCACGACGTCGGTCGAGGAGAGCACCACCGGCCGGAAGCCGGCCGCCTTCCACGCCTCGACGCTGCCGGGATCGCCGTCCCAGGCGAACATCTTGGCCTCGCTCATCTCGGCCGGCGTCCGGTAGGCCTTGGTGCAGAAGACCCGGATGAACCCGACCTGCGACCACTGCAGGGCGATGTAGCCCTTCTGCGCGAGGAACTGCTCGAGCTGCGGCTGCACCTGCGGGAAGACGGCGTTGAACTCCGCCTCGCTCTCGATCATGCCCGGCACGGAGAGGGCCTGCGGCTCCTTGGCGATGTCGTGCATGCCGACGCTGGTGATGGAGGCGGCGTGGAGCTGGCCGACCGCCATCTTGCGGACCATGTCGCCCTCGCTACCCTGGGTGCCCCCGGCGTAGATGCGGAGCTTCACCTTGCCGCCGGACGCCTCGGCCCACTTCTCGCCCATCTCCTTGAGCAGGTTGTGCCAGGTCGAGCCGCTCGGGGCGAGGGTACCGAGCTTGATCGTCACCTCCTGCGCCGAGGCGAGGGGGGCGAGGGCGAGGAGGCAGAGCGCCAGCGCGAGCTTTCGCATCGAGTTCTCCCTTGCGGGCCATCGGGGTTACGAGAGTCGTCGGGGTTACGAGAAGAGATCGTCGGCGCGCGCGAGGAGCATGCGCGCCCGCCGCTGGGCCAGCACGTTGGCGAGGCGGTGTAGTTTGTCCGCGTCGACGTCGGCGGCGAGCACCTGCTCGAGCAGCCGGCGGAACTCGGCCCGGTCCTGCCGCGGCACCGCGACCGCCTCGGCGTATGCGACGAAGGGGCCGAGCTTCGCCCCCTTCGAGAGCGCGATGGCCCGCTCGAAGTGCACCTTGGCGCGCTGGAACGCCTCCTCGGTCGCGCCCTGCGCCGGCTCCCAGGTGATGAAGAACTCGTGCAGCGCGCCCTGTTCGAACCCCTCGTCGAGGGCGAGCGCGCGCTGCATGAGCGCACCGGGTGCGGGGAGCTGGGCCACGAGCGACATGTCCTCCTTCCCGGCGGCGATGGCGAGCGCCCAGCCCGCCGCCGTCCAGTAGACGAGCGGCACGTCCTCCTTGTTCAACCGGCTCACGGCGGGCTCGAGATCGCGCGCGCCCTCCAGCCGCTGGGCGATCCCCTGGTGGCGCAGCTCGAGGCCGCGCAGCCCGTAGTCGCGGCCGCGCAGGTAGAGCTTCTTCGCGCGCGAGCGGAGCGCCCGTGCCGGTGCGCTCTTCCCGCTCGCCTCTGCCTCGTCCGCGTCCGCCTGGACGAACGCGTACCCGTACTGGGTGAACCCCGAGCAGAGCGAGGTGAGCAGGCCCTGGTGATCCGGGTTCTGCTCGAGGAGCGACTCCATCGTCTTCAATCCGAACGGCACGGCCGCGCGGACCAGCTCCGGATCGTCGTCCTCGGCGTAGGCGCGCGAGGGGCCGCCCGAGAGCGCGTCGGCCACCACCCTGGACGCAGCGGCGGCGCAGCCGGCGCCGGCGAGCGAGGTCGTGACGAGGGTGAGGAGCAGGCCTGGTTTCACGCAATCCCGGCGAAAAGTTCGTGGTAGTGATAGACGCCCATCCGCGAAAGTCAACGGTGAACCCGGACCATCCCGAGAAGCCCGCCACGGGCCACGAGGCCGGCTCCCCCGCCGAGTCGCCGCTCGCCCGCCTCGAAGGGGCCGCTGTCGGCCTGCTGCTCCTCGCCATGGTGGCCCTGCCTGCCGGCGAGACGCTCTCGCGCCGCTTCCTCGGCCGCGGGCTGCCCGGCTCCGCCATCCTGGTGCAGCACCTCACGCTGTGGGTGGGGTTCCTCGGCGCGCTGCTCGCCACCGGCGCCGAGCGGCACCTGGCGCTCTCGACCGCCGAGGCCATCCCGGCCGGCTGGCCGCGCCGTCTGGCGGGACTGCTCACCCGCATGATCGCGACCGCCGTCTGCGCGCTCCTCGCCTACGCCTCGCTGGAGCTCGTCGCGGCAGAGCAGAGCTCGGACCGGAGCCTGCCCTTCGGCATCCCGTTCTGGTGGAGCGAGCTCATCATGCCCCTGGCGGCGGGGCTCATGGCGCTCCGCTTCGCCTGGAGGCGCGGCGCCGGCGCGCCGCCCTGGCTCGACCGCCTGCTCGCACTCCTCGCCGCGGCGGCCGCCCTCGGGCTGGGCTCGCTCGCGCCGCATCCGCTCTTGGTGAAGTTGCTGCTGGCCGTCCTCGGCGTGGGGTTCCTGCTCGGCACGCCGGTGTTCGTCATCATGGCGGGCGTGGCGATGGCGCTCTTCTGGCGCGACGGCACGCCCATCGCGGCGGTGCCCACCAACACCTTCGGCCTCGTCACGAGCGCCACCCTGCCCGCCATCCCGCTCCTCACCGTGGCGGGCTACGTGCTCGCCGAGGGCGGCTCCGCGCGCCGGCTCGTGCGCGCCTACAAGGGGTTCTTCGGCTGGATGCCGGGCGGTGTGGCGGTGATGGCCGCCTTCGTCTGCGCCATCTTCACCACCTTCACCGGCGCCTCCGGCGTCACCATCCTCGCCCTCGGCGGGCTCATCCTGCCCACCCTGCTGGAAGAGAAGTACCCGGAGGGCTTCTCGGTCGGCCTCGTCACCGCCTCCGGCTCGCTGGGCCTGCTCTTCCCCCCTTCGCTCCCGGTCATCCTCTACGGGGTGGTGGCGCAGGTCCCCATCGACCATCTCTTCATCGGCGGGCTCGTGCCCGGGCTGCTCATGGTGCTGCTCGTCGCCGCCTATGGCGTCTACGTCGGCGTCCGCTCCGGAGCGCCGCGCCAGGCGGTCCGGCCGCGCGAGGCGGCGGCCGCTCTCTGGGACGCGAAGTGGGACCTCGGCCTCCCTACCCTCGTCATCGTCGCCCTCGCGAGCGGTTACGCCACCATCGTCGAGGCCTCCGCCCTCGGCGTCGCCTACGCCCTCGTGGTCGAGATGGCCGTCTTCCGGGATCTCTCCCTGCGCGACCTGCCGCGCGTGCTCGCCCACGCCGCCACGCTGGTGGGCGCAGTGGTGATCCTGCTCGGCGTCGCCCTGGGGCTCACCAACTGGCTCGTCGACGCCGAGATCCCGACCCAGCTCGTCGATTGGATGACGAAGCACGTGCAGAGCCCGGCGCTCTTCCTGCTCGCGCTCAACGTGGCGCTGCTCGTGCTCGGGAGCGTCCTCGAGATCTACTCCGCCATCATCGTGCTGGCGCCGCTCGTCGCCCCGCTCGGCGTGGCCTACGGCATCGAGCCGGTGCACCTCGGGGTGGTCTTCCTCGCCAACCTGGAGCTCGGCTTCCTCTTCCCGCCCATGGGCCTGAACCTGTTCCTGGCCGCCTCGCGCTTCGACAAGCCCCTGCCGTACCTGTACCGGCGCGCCCTGCCCTTCCTCGTCATCATGGCGGTGGGCGTGCTCCTCATCACCTACCTGCCCGCCATCACCACCGGCGTCGTTCAGGCGGTGAAGGGCGGGCGGTAGCCGGCTTCGGTGGTCGTGCGCTTCAGTTGCCGAGCGCCTCCGCGAACGGGTCCGCCGCCCCCGGCGCGACGCACACGTCGAAGCCGTCGAGCCGACCGCAGCGCGCCCCGGCGCGCACGAGCTGCGGCAGCGCCGAGCCGTGCGCCACGTAGACGGTGTCGGGCCGCACGTCGCCGGCCTCGACCTCGCGCATGAGCTCGGCGCACGGGGGACTGATGCGCTCGCCGGCCCCCCGCGCGACGTAGCCGCTGTTGACGGTCATCCCGAGGACGTACGCCTCGTAAGCGAGCGGCGCCCAGGGCTCGCCCTCGTAGACGAGCCCACGGCAGGGACCGGACAGGCCGACCACTTGGGGTGGCACGAGGGCGAGGTGCTGGTAGCGTCCGGCGGCGAGGGCCCAGCGAGCGTCGCGCGGGCGCCAGGAGCGCTCGTGGAAGAAGCGGTCGCGAGCGGGCCGCGCCAGGTCGGCGAGCTGCAGCGCCACCGCGGCGGCGAGCAGCGCGGTGGCGGCGGCGGGCCGCCGGACGAGCCGGAGCGTCCCCAGCACGGCGGCGGCGAGGACGAGGTAATAGAGCGGCCACACGAAGCGGCCCGAGCTGCGGAAGGGCCCCAGCGCCCCAGCCAGCGGACCATACAGGCGCCGGAGATCGAGGACGAGCGTGCCACCGACCCGCACCTGGTCGGAGGCCGCGAAGGCCGCGAGCACCGCGCAGGCGACGAGGAGCGGCGTGAGCGAACGCCGCTCGGCGCGGTCCGGCCGCCAGCGCCGCGCCGCCACGAGCCCTGCCACCGCTCCCAGCACGAGCACGCCCAGTCCGAGATAGGCGTTTCCCTCGTACTGGCCGAGCTTCAGCGGCGGCTGCGGCAGGAACGATGAGAGGCCGAACGGCGCGACGAACGCGAGCAGATCGGCCGAGAAGAGCCCGAACCCGGTGCCGTGCGAGGGCGCGCTGGTGAAGTAGCCGAGGGCGGCGAAGGCGAGGACGGTCGCCGCGAGCAGGAGTCCCGCTGCGCGCAGCGCCGAAGCCCGGGGGAGCGCCCCGGCCGCGACCGCCCGGGCGAGGAGCGCCAGCGTCAGCACGACCGCCATCGCGGCGAGGTAAGGGTGGACGAAGGCGAGGAGGAGCGTGGTCGCCCCGGCGGCGCGCACGGCGCGGCGCGCCGCGTCCGGGCCGGGCATCGGGGCGAGGTGGAGCGCGAGGAGCCCCACGAGCGCGAAGTGCCCGCACAGGGTGTCGTGCCCGACGCGGAGGAGGAGCGGAGGGGCGAGCACGAAGAGGACGCCGCCCAGGAAGCGATCGAGGGGGTGGGACGAGCCGAGGGCGGTCAGGCGCGCGCCGCAGAAGCCCTGCAGCGCGAAGCAGGCCCCGAGCCAGGGTCCGGCGTACTGGAAGTCGCGCGGGAGGATGGGCGAGAGCAGCTTGGCCGGGATCGCGAGGAGCGGGTTGGCATCCGTGAAGCCGACGGTGGTGCCGGACGGCCAGACGAAGCCGTCGATGCGGCCGAGCGGCAATCCCCACTCCGAGCGCCGGAAGAAGAGCCAGCCCATGACGTGCTGGGTGAGATCGCCGCCCCCCAGCCAGTCGAAGGAGGTCGGAGCGAGGGTGCGCCAGCCGCCCGCCCAGGCGTACCAGCAGAGCCCGACGAGCACGGCGGCGAGCTCCGGGAGACGGCGCCGTACCGCGCCGGTCATGCGCGATCGAGCCGGCGCCGGATGCGCCTCAGGCCGGCTGCCATGCGCAGGGCGTCGAGCCCCGGGACCACCTTGGAGCCCCCTGGGTCCGCCCAGTCGATGGGCTCCTCGCGCATGCGCGCCCCCTCCCGCTTCAGGAGCGCCAGCACCTCCACGTCGAGCAGCCAGCGCTCCTCGCGCAGCCGCGGCAGGAGCGGCCGGAGGAGCGCCGCGCGGACGAGCTTCACCCCACACTGCGTGTCGTAGAAGCCGAGGTGAAAGAGCCTCTCGACGAACGTCGCGAAGACGCGCCCCTGCAGGTGGCGGTGGAGGCTGCGCCGGATCGAGCGGCCGGCCATGAGCATGCGCGTGCCGGCGAGGACGTCGAGCTCCCCATCCACCCGCGGCAGCATGCGGACGAGCCGCCACGCCTCGCGCGCGCTGACCGCCCCATCGGCGTCGAGGAAACCGAGCCAGACGCTCGCCGGGTGCGCCTGCTCCCAGCCGAGCCGGATGGCGGCGCCCTTGCCGCGGTTCGACGGCGCGGCCACGAAGCGGGCCCGGTGCCGACCCCGCGCGGCGAGGGCCGCCGCGGCCGCCTCCACCGCAGTCCGCTCGCGCTCGCACTCCTCGGCCCCGCTGCCGTCGTCCACCACGAGCAGCTCCAGCGCCGAGGCCTCGGCGGCGGTGGACTCGTCGACGAGCGCCTCGAGCAGCGCCGGCAGGCGGCGGCTCTCGCGAAAGGCGGGGACGACCAGCGTGACGACCGGGACCGGCAAGGGCGTCAATCAACACCGGGCGCGACGGGGCGTCAAGCGCGTGCGGCGCCGGAGGAGGGCGTGCGGGGGATCCACTCGCGGAGCGCGTAGACGGCGAACGTGACCGCCCAGGCGCCTGCCACGTCGATGCTGTAGTGCAGCCGGGAGAGGAGCACGCTCGCCACCACGAGCGCGTGCGCCCCGAGCGCGAGGACCCGCAGCCGCCGGTGCGGCCACAGGTAGAGGAGGAGCAGGAACGTCGTCGCGGTGTGGCCCGAGAAGAAGAGGTCCTTCGTGAGATAGGCCTGCGCCGAGCCGTGCGCGAACACGGCCCAGGGCGAGAGGAGCTCGACGAACGCCTCTCTCGCGCTCCGGCCAGCCAGCCCGGCGCCGGCGTGGGCGGGGTCGGGCGGGCCGAGCCCCGTCATCGCGATCGTCGCGCCGCGCGCGAGCGAGACGAGCCCGCCCGTCACCATGTAGCGCACCCACCGCGCGGGGTCCGCGAAGAGGAAGGCCGCCGCCAGCGGCAGGTAGACGGCCAGCCAGAGGAGGTAGTTCGCGTGCGCGACCCAGTCCAGGTAGGGCAGGGCGCCGAGCACGAGGTCGGGCAGCGCGCCCGGCGCGGGGCGGCGCTCGGCCCACACGGCGGCGGCGGTCATGGCGGCGTAGCAGAGCGCGCGGAAGAGGAGTGCCAGCAGGATCGGGAGGAGGAGCGGACGGAGCCGCAGGGCGGGGGGTCGTCCACCGCCGGCGAGGGGCGCGGGCGGGCTCACGGACCTGGGGGCGGGCAGGGAGGGGTTCAGGCGGGAGCCTTCGCGAGGTCGCGGACGAGCTTGGGGCGCACGCCCGCCGCGGCGACGAGCTCGGCCAGACGCGCGGCCGCCTGTGGGCTCCTGGCGCGGACCTTCTTCCCCAGGATGAGCTCGTTCTTGAGCGAGTGCTCCCAGCCGGCGAGCTCGGTCACGGTCACCTGGTAGCCGTGCGCCTCGAGCGCGAGCGCCCGCACGACGTTCGTGAGGTGAGAGCCGAACTCGCGCCGATGCCAGGGGTGCTCGAAGAGCGGCGCCAGCAGGGGAGACGGTGCCTCGGCGCGCTCCAGCTGCCGCGCCACCTCCGCCTGGCAGCACGGCACCACCGCCACGTGGTCGGCGCCGCGCCGGATCGCGAGGAGCAGCGCATCGTCGGTGGCCGTGTCGCAGGCGTGCAGGGCGGTGACGAGGTGGACGCGCTCGGGCACGGCCGCCTCCTCCACCGCGGCGGTCACGAAGCGCATCCGACCGAAGCCGAGCCGGGCCGCGCGCGCCTCCGCCGCCGCCGTCAGCTCGGCGCGCGTCTCCACCGAGACGATGCTCCCCTTCCCGGCCGGCCCGACGAACAGCTCGTGCAGGATGAAGCCGAGGTAGCCCTTCCCCGCCCCGCAATCCACGACCACCGGATCGCCGAAGCGCGCGAGGACGTCCTCCACCGCCGGCGCGAGCAGCCGGACCAGGTGGTTGACCTGCTTCAGCTTGCGCAGGCTGTCCGCGTTGAGGTCTCCCGCGCGCGTGAGGAGGTGCAGCTCCTTGAGCAGGGCAGTCGATTGCCCCGGCACGAGCTCGCGCTTCACCTCGGGCGCTTTGACTTGGCGGCGCATGGTCATGGCCGTTCGCCCTTCGACTTCGCTTCGCTACGCTCAGGATGAACGGAACGCTGAAGGGGTAGCTCCAGGCCGCTCACCCTGAGCGTAGGCTCCGCGCAGCGGGGCCGGAGTCGAAGGGGGAGCGTCATCGGTGATGGGCGGCCAGATCCGGGTGCTTCTCCAGGAACTCGTCGAACGTGCCGTTGAAGTCCAGGATGGGCTCCTCGTCGCGCAGGGCCCAGATGCGCGTCGCCACCTCGCCGATGAGCTGCTGGTCGTGGGTGACGATGAAGGCCGTGCCCTCGTACCTCCCGAGCCCGTCCGCCAGCGACGCGATGGCCTGGAGGTCGAGGTGGTTCGTCGGCTCGTCGAGCACGAGCACGTTGTCCCTCGTGCGCATGAGGTTCGACATGAGCAGGCGCACCGTCTCGCCGCCGGAGAGGGTCGCGGTGGGCTTCATCCGCTCCTCACCCGAGAAGAGCATCCGGCCCAGCAGCCCGGAGATCTCCTCGTTCGAGAGCTTGTCCTCGAGCTCGCGCAGCCAGCCGAACGCGGTCGTGCCGGGCCGGATGAGCCCGGCGTGGTCCTGCGGGAGGTAGCCGACGGTCGCCTGGTGCCCCCACTTCACCTCGCCGCGGTCCGGCGGGAGCGCGCCGACCAGGAGCTGCACCAGGGTCGACTTGCCGACCCCGTTCTTGCCGATGATGGCGACCTTCTCGCCCTTCGTGACGAGCGCGTTGAAGGGCCTCACGATCTCGCGCCGTCCATAGCTCTTCTGGAGGTCCTCGACCGTCAGGGTCTGCCGCCCCGACGGCTTCGCCACCTCGAACTTGATGAAGGGCGCGGCGATGTTGGAGCGCTTCAGGTCCTCGAGCTTCAGCTTGTCCATGGCGCGGATGCGGCTCTGCACCTGCGAGGCGCGGGTGCCGGCGTGGAAGCGCGCCACGAAGTCCTGGAGCTGGGCGATCTTCTTCTGCTTCTCCGCGTTCTCCGACTCGACCCGCGACCGCAGCTGGCCCTTCTGCCGGACCATGTCGTCGTAACCACCGGTGTAGGTGATGATCGTCTGGTAGTCGATGTCCGCGATGTGGGTGCAGATCGCGTTCAGGAAGTGCCGGTCGTGGGAGATGGTGATGAGCACCCCCTCGTACTCGTGCAGGAACTTCTCCAGCCAGCGGATGGACTCGATGTCGAGGTTGTTGGTGGGCTCGTCGAGCAGGAGCGCCTGCGGCCGCCCGAAGAGCGCCTGCGCCAGCAGCACGCGCAGCTTGTAGCCGCCCGCGAGGGCGCGCATGGGCTGCTCGTTTGCCTCCTGCGGGATGCCGAGCCCCTCCAGCAGCGAGGAGGCGACCGCCTCGGCGGTGTAGCCGTCCTCCTCTCCGATGACGCCCTCCAGCTCCGCCAGCCGGTGGCCGTCGTCGTCGGAGATGTCGCTCTTCGCGAGGAGCGCGTCCTTCTCCTGCATGGCCGACCAGAGCGCTGGGTTGCCCATCAACACCACGTCGACCACCCGGTCATCCTCGTAGCGGAACTGGTCCTGGCGCAGGATGCCGAGCCGCTTCGGGCGGAGGAGGTCGCCCGAGTCGGGCTCCTCGTCGCCGGAGAGGATCTTCATGAAGGTGGTCTTGCCGGCGCCGTTCGGGCCGGTGAGGCCGTAGCGTCGCCCGGGGGGGAAGGCGACGTTCACGTCCTCGAAGAGCTTCTTCGGGCCAAAGGCCTTGCTGACATTCTGAACGGAGATCATGTGGGGAGTGCCGCGCGCGCTGGGGAAGGCGGCCGCGACGGCTCGCGGGTTCTTAACCGAAATCGAGGCCGTTGGCGAGCCGCGCGCGCTCCGCGCGGCCGGAGGCCGTGATAGAGCGGCAGGGTGAGCGGCGACGAGCGCATCTTCGCGGCCTGCGCGCCCGGCCTGGAGGAGATCCTGGCCGCGGAGCTCGGCGCGCTCGGCCTCTCTGCCCGGCCCGTGCCCGGCGGCGCCGAGGCGAGTGGCCGCGGCGCGGTGGCGCTCGCCTGCCTCGCCGC
>WNGR01003910.1_pt1 | contig 27820 bp, 27 predicted proteins | sample 5407581 | NCBI WGS metagenome assembly WNGR01 (sample SAMN13153383, study PRJNA577476) | soil metagenome | isolation source: 80 cm soil or saprolite under Garry oak tree replicate 2 | place: USA:California | collected 2016-06-15
TCGCACTCCACACGGCCTGGCTGACCGCGAGACACTCCCGATGAGGAAACTGCCGACTGGAGAGCCGTATGCGGGAAAACCGCCCGTACGGTTCGGAGGGCGGGGAGGGTGAACACCCTTCCCGACCCCTATCGACCGAGCAGTTGCGTCCAAACGAAAACATACTCTGGCCAGGCGCCTATCGAGGACCCACAACCGACTTCCGCGACTCGACAAGCTCGCGGACCGGCGCCGAGGCAGACTTTGCTTTGCTGGGGGGAGTCACCGGAATTCCGGTCACGACGATATTTGCATAAAAAATCCCGTGCGCGGCCACATCAAAGATCGTTTCGGCCTCGACGACGATTTGGGTCTCGACAGGACCCGACATTGCGGAGATTTCCGCGACCTTGATGGCGGAAACATGCGTCGGGGGAGCGGCGGCCGACGAGATAATTTGAACCGAAATATTTGGTGTCGCGCTGAAAGCCGGGAATCGAAATTCTCCCTTCAACCCCTTCTTCGAGGCCGACAGACCCAACTGCACCGATGCACAATATATGAATGCTTCGAATGGCGTCGGATTCGGATCAAAGTACACAGCAGTCGCGCGCGTACTTTGATCTGGCGGCTGAACCAGACTATAGCTCTCGTCGGCACCGGTGGACGCCCGACGCTGGATCAGCGTCGGTCCGCCCTGGCGGAGGGTGTCGTGTCGCCCCGCCGCCAATGCGGCGCAAGCAGTACCAAGGATGATAGCAACGGAAAGCACAATCCTCGTTTTTATCAACATCGATGTCACGCCTTTGTCAGTTGCTCATTGAAGTCGTTGTCGAAGGTTGATCGGCCGAGGTGGAGTTTTATTCCTTCGTCCGGAGCGATCTCCGAAGTTTATTCCGAGGATGTCCCGCAAGATGACATGGAGCCGAACACGCTTCATGTCCTCGGCTTTGGACTTGCGGGTGCCATCCTCACGAACGCGCTCGTTCTCATCTACTTCGTTTGGTCGTGAGCGAATTCCCTCTCAGCGCGAGCCACGGGAATAAGACGTCTTCGCCGCTGATCTACTGCGCGAAGGCGACTTCAACGGCTCGACTCACAAGGAGACAGATGATGTTCACGAAGATAAGGATTGCTCTTTCCATTGCCCTCGTCCTCGGCACTGCGTCCGCGGCGTTGGCGACGACCCGCTCGAAGCATGTTCGGCATTGGCGCCAACCGGCAGCCGCGGCTCTGGCGATGACCCCCTGGAGGCAGTTCAGACATTCGAGCAACCCGGCCTACGACGTCTACGACACCAGCGGCCGGTATATCGGCTCGGATCCCGACCCGTTCATCCGCGGTCAGCTGGCGCGCGACCCGTGTCCGGTGTGCGAGTAATCAACCAATCCAAGAGGTGATGTCCAGCGAGGGAGGTGAACTCAGTAAGCGGCCGGCCCTGGGGCCGGCCGCTTCCCCTTCGGGGCGGTTCAACGCCGGCCGGGCTGCTTTGGCCCCCTCACATATTTCGACGTGTTCCCGGGAATAAAACCTCGCCTGCTCCGATCTGGTCATCGGAACCAACAACTTCACGGAGACTGGCCATGACATCCGCCACCGACGACAATAACGGGCAAGGCATCACCCGCCGCAAGGTCCTTGAATGCATGACCTGGGCCGGAACGGGGGTTCTCTGGACGATTTCGGGCGGCGTGCCGCGCTCGCTCGGCATCATCGACGAAGCCATGGCGCAGGACGCAGGCGGCCTGACATTCCTGCAGATCAGCGACAGCCATGTGGGCTTCGACAAGCCGGCCAACCCCAATGCGCTCGCCACGCTCGAGGAGGCCATCAACCGGGTCAAGGCCTTGCCGGTGAAGCCCTCCTTCGTGATCCACACCGGCGACATCACCCATCTGTCGAAGCCCGGCGAATTCGACGACGCCGACCGTATCATTTCGCAGGCGCGTCTCGACGTGCATTACGTGCCCGGCGAGCACGACGTTCTGGACGAGGACGTGAAGCTCTACCGTGAGCGCTACGGCCGCGGCGCCAAGGGCGCGGGCTGGTACAGCTTCGATGCAAAGGGCGTGCACTTCGTCGGCCTCGTCAATGTGGTCGACCTGAAGGCCGGCGGGCTCGGCAATCTCGGCAACGAGCAGATCGAATGGCTCGAGGACGACCTCAAGGGCCGCTCGGCGTCGACCCCGATCGTCGTCTTTGCCCACATTCCGCTGTGGACGATCTACCCGGAATGGGGCTGGGGCACCGACGACAGCGCCCGCGCGCTCGCATACCTCAAGCGCTTCGGCTCGGTGACCGTGCTCAACGGCCACATCCACCAGGTGATGCAGAAGGTCGAGGGCAACATCGCCTTCCACTGCGCGCGGTCGACCGCGTTCCCGCAGCCGGCGCCGGGCGCCGCCCCGTCGCCCGGGCCGATGAAGGTTGCCGACGACAAGCTGCGCGCGATGCTGGGCATCACCAGCGTGGCCTTCAAGCGTGGGCAGCAGCGGCTCGCCATCATCGACACGCCGCTGCAGGGCTGAGCCGGGAGCTCAATGTCATGAAAAGCACACAACCCTCCTCCGCTCATTCCCGCGCAAGCGCTAAGATAAGCTTTGAGCGCGGGCCTTTACCTCTCCCCGCTTGCGGGGAGAGGTCGGATTGCGCGCGTCTTTCGCGCGCAATCCGGGTGAGGGGGACTCTCCACAAGCTCAGTCCTTGGAGAGTCCCCCTCACCCCGACCCTCTCCCCGCAAGCGGGGAGAGGGAGAAGAGGCGCCCGCTCGCTTGCTTCGGCTGCGCTGCAGGTGGCTCTCCTCGCAGCTGCGATCACCCTTTCCGCTGCTCCGGCGCGAACCGCCGAGATGACGGTGAAGATCGACAGCTTCGCCTTCGTTCCGCAACGCGTCACCGTGCAGGCCGGCACGACCGTGACCTGGGACAATGAAGACGATATCCCGCACAACATCGCCTCGACCACCAAGCTGTTCAGATCGAAGGTGCTCGACACGAACGATCGCTTCTCGTTCACCTTCACGACACCCGGCACCTACGAGTATTTCTGCTCGCTGCATCCGCACATGACCGGAACAATCGTGGTCGAGGCAATGACCGGAGGCAGCGTTCCGTGATGATGCTCGCACGCCGCCGACCGGACCGAACCCAGGCAGCCGAGTGCGCACCGATGGCGGCTGGCATCGACAACAGTGATCCGGACCGGGCGCGGCGCTTTCGCGACGCCGCGCTGCCGCATCTCGACGCCGTCTACACGCTCGCCAACTATCTGCTGCACAACACCGCCGACGCCGAGGACGCAGTGCAGGAATGCTACCTGCGGGCGCTCCGCCATTTCGACACGCTGCGAAACTCGGATATCAAGCCGTGGCTTTTCGCCATCCTCCGCAATGTTTGTCGCGCCGAGTACGCACGGCGCTCCGGCGTGGTGCTGCACGTCGTCGGCGCCGAGGCGGACAATTCGGAAGCGACGGTGCCGCTGTGGCGCGAGGCGCAGGACTCTCCGGAGACCGAGGTGCTGCGCGAATTGGATGCCAAGACGATCCGGCGGCTGGTGGCGGCGCTTCCCGATTCATTCCGCGAGGCGATCGTGCTGCGCGAGATCAACGATCTGTCGTACCGGGAGATCGCCGAGGTTATCGGTGCGCCAGTAGGCACCGTGATGTCGCGTCTTGCGCGTGCGCGTTCCATGCTGCGCACGGCATGGCTTGCAGCAGAAGGACAACCGACATGACCTGCAATGAAGCTGAGGTTCTCCTGCACGCCCTCCTCGACGACGAGCTCGACGCCGGGCACGCGCGTGATGCCGAGGCTCACACGGCGGCTTGTCCGCGCTGTGCCGCAGAGCTTCGCGAATACCGCGTCATGCACGCGGCGATGTCGAGCGGCGAGTTGCGCTACGTGGCGCCAGCCAGTCTTCGCGCGCGGGTCAATGCGATGGTCCCTGCCGCGGCGCCGCGGGCGCCAAACCGCCGGATGCTGTTCAAGGGCTTCGCGCTCGGCAGCATGCTGTCGGCAGCCGCCGCCGCGAGCCTCGTGATCACCGTGATCCGCTCGGACCAGGACCAGATGATCACCGGGGAACTGGTCTCGGCGCACCTGCGGTCGCTGCAGGCCGAACACCTGACCGACGTGCAGACAAGCGACCAGCACACGGTCAAGCCGTGGTTCAACGGCAGGCTCGATGTTGCCCCGCCCGTCGTCGACCTGACAGCGCAGGGCTTCACGCTCGTCGGCGGCAGGCTCGACTATGTCGATGGGCGGCCGGTCGCGGCCATCGTGTACCGCAGGAGCAACCACGTGATCAATCTCTTCGTCGCGCAAGGTTCGAGCTTCGGGCACGGCGCGAAATTCAGGACCGTGCAAGGATTCAACGTCAAGCTCTGGTCCGAGCAGGGCCTCAATTTCTGGGCTGTCAGCGACATCAACGCCGGCGAACTGCAGGAATTCGAGGATAAATTCGAGGCCGCGACGCGGCCCGGTGCCGGAGCTTGACGGCGCTCTGCAGAATTCTCGACGACAAGGCATCAGAGTTCGTAGGGTGGGCAAAGGCGCACCGCAAGCTGCGCTCTTTCCACAATCACGCTGCGCGCCTTTGCCCACCATGCGGCGCGACACCATGCTTCATGGCGTGGCCACAGAACTGCAGGCCCAGTCAAGCTTGTCTTCGCGTGGGCAAAGGCGCGGCGGCCATCGTGTAGGTGGAGAAGGAAGAGGCCGCGCCTTTGCCCACCCTACGCGTTCTGTGCCGAGCAAATTGCGAGTTTACCTGCTGTCCGGCCTGTCGTCCGCGCTCGTGTGTCTCGGCACGGCCGCGGCCGCCGCCGACGGTTGCCAGGGAAGCGGAGCCGACATTGCCACCGATCGGCCGGACGTCACCAACTCGAGCATCGTGGTGCCGGTGGGCAGCCTGCAAAGCGAGAACGGCATCAATCTGAGTGCGCGGGATGGCGCCCGGATCCTTGACGGCACGAACAGCAGGCTTCGCCTGGGCGTCGCGCCTTGCCTTGAAGTGTTGGTCGATATCCCCACCTACTTCGCCGCGATCCACGGTCAGGCAAGTTCGGGATTTTCCAACGTGACGCCGGCGGTCAAATGGCAGATCAGTCCGCTGCCGGGCAAATTCGATCTCTCCGCAACCATCGGAGTCGGATTGCCAACCGGCGCGACCCGCATCAACGGGTCTGGCGCGCAGCCCTATCTGCAGTTTCCCTGGTCGCGGGAACTCGGTGGCGGCTGGGGCATCAGCGGCATGGCCACGGCTTTCTTCCGCCCCTCCGACCCGACCGGCAAGCTCACGACGGAGCTCACTTTCGTGATCGAAAAAAAGGTTGGCGACAACGCCGATCTCTTCATCGAGTATGTCGCCGACTATCCCGCTCACGCCCGCCCCAGCCAACTCTTCAATTCGGGCGGCGCTTATCACCTCACGCCGACGCAGCAGATCGACTTCCATATCGGCTTTGGTCTCAACCGCAATGCGCCCGCCTATATCTTCGGCATAGGATATTCATTCCGGCTCGATGGCTTGTTCTGAGAGTCATCGGAATCAACGAATGTCCCTCATATTCAGCGCCGGGAATAAAACGTCTCCGGTCCCGATCTAGCTCGCATAGACGACATCTGGAGTCATCGTGAAGCCAGATCGGCTTACCAACAAGGAGACACAACGATGTTCAGCAAAACTCTGGCCGCTCTTTCCGCTGCCATCATTCTCAGCACCGCTTCCGGCGCTGTCGCGAAAGAGCAGAATCGAATGCTCCGTCACGCCTCGCCGGCCGCGCAGCAGCAGACGCCCGCGCAAGCCTTTGGTCAAGCCGGCACGATCGGTGGGCGCCAATCCTTCGATCAGTCCGGTCGTGGTTCCTTCGATGGGCGGACTTACGGTCAGGACGACGGCAGTGTTTACCACCGGCTCAACCGTCAGCCGGATTGGGCAGAGTGATCCCACCTGTGAGCATGCGCGTCTCCTCCCGCCCGCTGTCGCTGACGGCGAGCGGCGGGAGAACGCGCGCTCAATGCCCTGCTCGCGGCAGAAACCCAGCGGGCACTGACGAAACTCGTCGATCGAAAGGACGCGATCATGCGAATGAACTTGATGACGGCGCTCGCGCTCGGCTTCGCCGGCGCGATCGCTATCGGCATCCGGAGCCCGACCCAGGCGCAAGGATACTACTCTCAGGGTCGTAGTCTTGCTTTCGGCGTCGGCCGCCCTCGGTACCGTGATCGCTACTACCGGGCGTACAAGGACAGCGGGGATTACGGCAAGCCATTTGTCGGCCGTGGACCCGGCTGCTGCTATCCTGGCGATGCCTGGGACCGTATGTATCAGCGCAACCGGTTTCCGAGTTGGGCGTCCTGATCCCTGCAAGTGAGCACGCGTGTCTGCTCCCGACTGCTGTCGCTGAAGCAGAGCAGCGGGAGGACGCATGCTTGGAATCGCTAACTGACCATGCCGCTTGTTTTGGAATTTTCTCCCTACGACCTTGGCTTCCTCTTGAGCGCCTTTTTCAGCGGCTGCCAGTAATGAGTCTTCCAGCCCTCATTGATGCGCTTTGCGTTTGCGGCGGGAATACCCCAGTGGGTGAAAACGAGCGCCGTTCCTCCCCTGGCGGGCCGCAGCTCGAAGGTCGCGATCGAATAATGCCCCCTTGGCCAGTTCTTCGCCCGCCAAGCCTGGACGATCCGCTTGTTCTTGACCAGTTCGACATTGATGCCCCGAAGGTGCGGTCCCCAGGCGGCAAACTGGCCGCCGACTTTTGGGTCGATCTTGGCCGGCGCGCCGGTGAACGCCGAATGCTTCTTCGAATCCATCAGGAGCTGATAGATCACGCGTGGCTTGGCGCCAAATCGTACGCTATGGCGAATCTGCCTTGTCGCAGTCATGGAAATTGCTCCTCTCCTGCCTACTCCCCAGTCCGATGATAGCGGGCGAGTGACGCGAACGTGTCAGGCTGCCCTGGGCGGCTCAGATGGCGTCCGATGGAGACGAAAAACTGAAATCCTTCACCAGCAGCGCCGGAGCCGAGACCGCGGAGCCTTCGCTTTCACCGCCCTGCGTTCGCTCGCTCGGACCGATGGCGAGAACGTTGGCAAGCATGGCGATGGGACTTTCGTTGAAACGAAAGTTCAGCGCCGGGCCGACGATGCGGCCGTCATCGATCAGGAAATTGCCGTCGCGGGTCAATCCGGTCAGCACGAGCTTTTGCGGATCGACGACGCGGATGTACCAAAGGCGCGTGACCAGCACGCCGCGCCTGGTGTCGCGGATCATGTCATCGACCGAAGTCGTCCCGCCGGCCATGACGAAGCTGCGCGGCGGCGAGACCGGCTCGTGTCCCTTGAGCTGCGCCCAGTAGCGCGAATAGACGAGATTTCGGAGCACGCCGTTTTCGACCCAAAGAGTGCGCCGCTGCGGCAGGCCGTCGTCGCCGAAGACCGGTTCCGGTGCGATGGGATCGCTCGGATCGGAGAAGATGGTGACATTGTCCTGGAAGAGCTTCTCGCCGAGCTTGTTGCCGCCGCCGGTCCGGGAAAAGAAGCTGCGGCCTTCGTCGGCGGGCCGCGCATTCATGAACCACAGCATGTATCCCACCAGGTCGGACACCGCGGAAGGCTCGAGGATGACGGTATATTTGCCGGGATCGAGCCGAACGGGCTGCGCGGTGTAGGCCGCCTTGTCGATGGCGCGCCGGCCGAGCCGCGCCGCATCGAGGCGGCCGAAGCGGGTCTCCGAGACCCCCGCCCATCCCGACCAGGTGCCCGCTTTGTTGCGCGCGGTCACGGTGAATTCGGCGCCGGTTTGCCGGTCATAGGCGAACAGGCCGGCGCTGGTTGCCATCGCTTCGAAGCCATGCTCCGCCACGCTGAAGCCGGCGACATCGATATTTCTGTTCCGCGCCTCGTCGATGACAGGCTTCGACGCGGCCGCCAGGCCGTCGGCCCGAACCTCGGCGGTCGGCGCGTCATAGCGCGCCCCGGCCTGGTAGGCCTGCGGTCCCAGCGGCGGCATCAATTCCGGGTTCTCGGGCGCCGACCGCGCCATGTCCTCGGAGCGCGGGACCGCCTCCTCGAGCGCCTTTTCATCGAGCCCCGTCACGCTGGCGGAGCCCGATCGCCGGCCAAAGTGCGATTCTACTCGCACCCGCAGAGTGCTGCGGGCGCCGTTGGTGGTGGCATTGCCGCGCGCGAAGCGGAGATTGACGCTGTCGCCGCCGCTGATCCTGATGATGCAATGATTGGCGTTCGATCGCGCCAGCAGCCGATCGGCAAGCAGCTTGGCATCGTTCGGCGCGAGCCACATGCGTCAGATGTCCCCTCGTTCGGTATTGAGGATGTTGATCTGGCGAAACCGTGCCGGCACCGCGCCATGCGAGACCGGCGCGATCTGCGCCGGCTGCCCCTTGCCGCAGGAGAAGGTGCCGCCGAGATGGTAGGTGGATTTGTCGCCGAGGGCGTCCATGGCATTCCAGAATTCCGGTGTTCGGCCCTGGTAGGCGACATCGCGAAGCATGCCGCCGAGCTTGCCGTTCTTGATCTCGAAGAACAGCTGCCCGCCGAATTGGAAATTATATCTTTGCTGATCGATGCTCCAGCTTCCGCTGCCGACCACATAGATCCCGTGTTCGACCTCGGCGAGGAGATCATCGAGCGATGTCGGGTTCGGATTGGGCACCAGCGAAATGTTCGGCATGCGTTGGATCGGGAACGATGTGGGGCCCTCGCCATAGGCGCAGCCGTTCGATCGCGCGCGGCCGACGAAGGCGGCCTGGCCGATCGCCATCTGGTAGTTGCGGAACACCCCGTCGCCGATGATGGGAAATTCGGCGCCGGCGCTGCGCAGGCCGTCATCGTCGAATCCGACCGTCGCCAGTCCGCCCTCCTTGGTGCGGTCCGCCCGCACGTTGAGGAGGGGACTGCCGAATTGAAACCGCCCGAGCTTGTCGGGGGTCACGAAAGACGTTCCGGCGTAATTGGCCTCCCAGCCGAGCGCGCGGTCGAGTTCGGTCGAGTGTCCGATCGATTCATGGATTGTTAACCAAAGATTGGTCGGGTCGATCACCAGGTCGTACTTGCCCGGCGCCACCGTACTCGCCCGTATTTTCCGGCGCGCCTCATCCGCCGCCAGCTCGGCCTCGGCGGCGAAGTCATAAGTTTCGATATACTCCCAACCCGAACCGCGCGGCGCGGCAAGCGAGGCGCGGGTGGCGAAGCGGCCGGACTGCTTATCGACCGCGGTGGCCTCGAATTGCGGAAAACTTCGCACCCGAACTTGAGTGATCCGGCTACCATGGCTGCTCGCGAAAGTTTTCTCTTCGCGGACGAAACTCATGCGCGAGGTGCAGTAATCCGCGCCGGCCTTGAGCGCCGCCTCGTTGATCGCGATGAGCTTGGATGATTTCTCGTGCCCCGAGACCGTGAATGGGTCGACTTTCATCGGCATGCGCCAGTCTTCGTGATAAGCGGGAACATCCTCCAGCACGATCGGCTCGGCTTGGATCAAGCGGCATGCTTTGGCATTCTCGACCGCGAGCGCGACGACCCGCTTGATCTCGTCCTCCTCGACCAGCTCGCTTGCCGCAAAGCCCCAGCTGCCGTCGATAAGAACGCGGGCGCCAAATCCAACCGAAAGGGTCGAATTGAATTCTTCGAGGCGCCGCTCGCGGGCGCGGCTGAATTCCTGCTCGGAGCGGCCAATGCGCACATCCGCATAGCTCGAGCCCGCCCGCTTGGCGAGGTCAAGCGCCATGTCGGCAAGGTTGAGGCGCGCGGTCTGGTCGAGCCTGGCATAGGCTTCAGCGGCGACCGCGCTGGAGACGCGCAGGAGGAGATGGTCTGCGCCCAGGGCGCAGGCGGTGCACCCCGCGTGTTTCAAGAAGTTGCGGCGATCCATCTAATCCGAATCCTTGTTGGTGCTGAGGATGTCCGACCACTTCTCGACTTCGTATTTGAGATATTTCTCGTTGAATTCGGGGCCGATAGTGGAGGGCACGATCACGCCGATCTGGTCGAGACGCTCGCGCACGGCTTGATCCGCGAGCGCCGAGGCGAGCGCGGCATTGAGCTTGCCGATCGCGTCCCGGGGCGCTCCCCTCGGCAGGTACATGCTGATCCAGGTCACCGCCTCGTAGCCCTTGAGCCCAAGCTCGTCGAAGGTCGGGACATCGGGGAAGAGCTTCCAGCGCTGCAGGGTCGTGACCGCGATTGGATGCAACGTTCCGGCGCGGATGTGGTCGGTGAGCGTCGACAGAAACATCATCGACAGGCGGCCGCCGATCAGGTCGGCCTGCGCCTGCGGGGTCGTGCGATAGGGGATATAGCGGATCTCCACGCCAGCCATTTTCTTGAACAGCGCGCCGGCGAGGTGCCCCGCCGAGCCGCGGCCATTGCTCCCAGTGGTCATTTCGTTCGGATGCGCCTTGAGATAGCCCACGAGCGATTTGTAGTCGGTTGCCGGCACGGACTTGTGCGCGAGCAGGACCATCGGGGCCACGCCCATGATCGAGACTGGCTGCAGGTCGCGCACCACGTCGACGCCGGATTTCGGATAGAGCTCGGCCACGACGCCGACACCCGGGCCGATCGTCAGCACGGTATAGCCGTCCGGGGCGGCCTTCGCCACCGCGCCGATCGCGAGCGTGCTGCCGGCGCCAGGCTCGTTCTGCACCACGACCGTGCGCCCGAGAGTCTTCGACATGTGGTCGGCGATGATGCGCGTGGTCACGTCCACGATTCCGCCTGCGCCCGAGGCGCAGATCATCGTGATGTTGTGTTCCGGATAGGCGGCTTCCGCGCCAAGCGGCGCGAGCACCAGGGCGGCCATGACCATCATTGCCCGGCCGCCAGCGAAGAACTGCTTAACTCCGAGTTTCACTTCATCACCTCGTCAGCATGCACGCACGATGAGCTTTCGCGGAATTTCGGAGGCCGAGCATTCCCCAGGTGCGCGCGACAGTCATTCGCCAGGACGGAACCAGCCATTCCGTCACCGCACGTTCTTCTGCATCCATTCGTCCAGCAGCTGCGCGATCTCCAGATTGTTCTTCTCGATCATCACCATGTGGCCGTTGCCCCGGATGCCCTTGTCCTGCAAGCGAATGTATTCGGTCTTGACCCCGGCCTGATTGAGGTACTTCGCGGTGCAGTGGTCGTAGACCTGGTGATACGAGGCTTCCGCCGCCATGACCATCACCGGGATGCTCTTGAGGTTGACCAGTTGGCGCGCCGGCGCCTTCTGCATCCAGCAGACGAAGAGCTCCGGGCCGTCGGCATGGGCCTCGCGCACGACCGCGATCTCGCTCGGGTCCTTGACCGGTGGATCGTAGGTGATCGGGATGTCGGTCGGGCCCCACGCGCGTGCCTTGCCGGTGCCGATGATGGTGGCCTCGAACGGCGGTCCGGCGGGCTCGATCGCGACGATGGCCTTGACGAGCCGCGGCCGCGCGTCGGCGATCAGCCAGCCGAAGGCGCCCGACTGCGAGTGTGTCAGCACGATCGCCGGTCCGATCTTGTCGAGCAGCGCGGCGCCCGCATCCTTGTTGCGCTGCTGCGTCTCCTCGTTGGAGATGACGGTCTCGACCTGCGTGGCGTAGAACGCGTCGAAGATCGGATCGCCCTTCTTCCCTTTGTTCGGGCCGTCACCCGGCCATTGCGTATGCTTCTTCGCCTGCGGCCAGGTGCCCGCGGTCTCGATGGCGGTGAATTGGAACTCCTCCTGCTGTGCGGTGAACATGCGCGTCCCGCCGTCACCTGGATGCCAGGCGGAGCGACCGCGCATCGGCTGATCGATCATGTAGACGACATAGCCCCGTTCGACGAAATATTCGGCCCAGCCCTTGCGCCCGTCCGGCGTTCCCATCCAGTTGGTCGCGGTCTGCGCGGCGCCGTGGATGAGCACGAGCGGATAGGGCCGGCGCACCTCCTTGGGCGCGAGCACCTCCACATAGACCTGGCCCCGCATGATCTCCTTGCCGGGCTCGCCGGCATATTTGCCGCCGACATAGAAATAGCCGCGCTGGGCCACGGCCGACTGGTCCACTGTCGGCACCGGAAGCTTGGGCGGTTCCGCCCGGATGGGCGCAGGCGCAAGCGCGAGTGCCGACCAGAGCAAGCCGCGGACGATGGACGAAATGACATTGTTCATGGCGTCCTCCCTGCCGCCGCGTTGGGGCGGCCAATCTCGAATCCGCGTAGTTGCGAGCGTGATGCTCGGGTTCCTGCCTTCAATTGCTGCCGAACTGCGCGACCAGATAGGTGGAGATCGCCCGCGCTTCGTCAGGCGTGGCTGACGCTCCGCGATTGATCATGTTGGCGACGATCGCGTCCCACTCGCTCTTTCGCCGCTTGACCGCGACCACGCGGCCGAGATCATGGCAAAGCGCGCAACGCACCTCGATCAGCTCCCTCCCAGCCACGTCGGGCAGCGCGACGGAAGGAGCTTGCGTCGCTGCGGGTCGTTGCGAACCCGGGCCGAAATTCGCGGCAAGATATTGGACCACGGAATCGATCTCGGGCGCAGTCAATTGCGCGCCGCGCAGCACCATGTTGTAGACCAGGGGCTTCCATCCGGCCGGACCGTCGCGCATCGCCATGATGGTATTCAGGCCATGGCATTGCGTGCAGGCAGAGGCGAGAAGATCGCGACCTTCGCCGGGAGGCAATGCGCTCCCTGCGGGTTGCGCCCCGATGGGCGTGCTCAGGAGCAGATGGAGGGCGGCGAGGCCGCCCAGGAAAGAAAGGCCCACGAAGGATAGGCGCAAAAAGCACAGGCCTTTTGGAGCAAGGCGCTTCATGGCTCATACCTTCCTGGTCCGCAGATCAGCAACCGAGTAGTTCGGATGCCAGGTGGAGATGGCGCCGATGCCCTCGCGTCGAATGAGCACATCCAGGAGGTAGGGCCGTCCCTCGGTCCTCGCCTGCTTGGCCCGATCGAGCGCAGGCTTGATCTGGGAGGGCTCGGTGACGGCCTCGCCTTCGACCCCGAAGGCGGAGGCGGTCTTGGCATAATCCACGTCCGGATCCCCCAGGTAGCAGGTCATGTCGCGGCCGGTCTTGAATTGCTGGCCGGCGCTGTTCCAGATCCGGTTGCGCTCGTTGTTGTAGCTGCGGTTGTTGAGAACGATGACTGTCACAGGCGCCCTGTAGCGCGCCATGGTCCAGAGCGGCTGCGGACCGCTGAACAGGAAGCTTCCATCGCCTACCACCGACACCACGGGCTGATCCGGCCGCGCGAGCTTCACGCCGAAGCCTGCCGCCATGCCCCACCCGAGCACGTTGGGTCCGGTGCCGAAGTAATGTTTGTCCGCGCCCCCATAGGACATGACATTGTCCATGGCCTTGCCGGAGTCGACATCGCACACATAGCAGGTATCCCGGTCCAAATTGCTCTCGAGCTCGAGCCCGAGCCTTGCCATGGTGACAGGCGACCCCTCCGCCCCCTCGCGAGCGATCTTCTGGCGCACCTGCCACATCTCGGAGGTGTGCTTGCGAATCCGACTGGTGCGTTCCTCCGCAATCTCCTTCAGCCGCGACTCGGTCGCCAGGCTGCGCAGGGCCGCCACCAGATCCTGGAGCGCGAGCTTGAGATCGGCGACGATGCCGAGATCGACCGGGTCGGTCCGGGCGAGACTCGTGGGGTCGAGGCGGATCGAGATCAGCTTGCTCTCGGGCGCCGCGCGTTCGCCGAAGCGGTTGCCCAGGTTGAGCAATACGTCGGCTTTGCCGAGGAATCGCATATTGGGCAGCTGGGGGCCTACATATAAGGGATGCCTGGTCGGGAAGGGCTTCGACCAAAAGCCGAGCCCGCCCCCCGAGCCGACCTGGCCCGAGACCGGCAAGCCAAGCAACTGCGCGAGTTCGAGCAGTTCCCGCTGGGCATTGCACCAGGTGAGCTCATCGCCCACGCTCACGAGCGGGTTTTTCGCCTCGATGAGCATGCGCGCTGCCCGCTCGATGTCCTCTTTGGCAGGGCGAATTCGCATCGGCACATCGAATTTCGCCTGATCGATGATATTGGCCTTGGCCTGGGTCCGCAGTGTATTGGTCGGCAGCGAAAGGAACACGGGGCCACACGGGGGCGTGGCGGCGAACTTCATGCCCCTGCGCACGGTTTCGGGAATCATCTCGGAGGATTGCGCAGACCAGTACCACTTGGTGATGGGCTGGGTGATCACGTCCACATGTTCGGCCTCCTGGGTGGCCTCGCGGCCGAGCGTCTCGTGGCCGACCGAGGCAACCGCCACGATGATTGGAATCTGGTCCTTGAAGCTGTTGACCATCTGGGTCATGGCATTGGGGAGGCCGATATTGGCGACGATGACCACGCCGGGCTTGCCCGAGGCGCGGGCATAGCCGTCGGCCATGGCCACCACGGCGCCCTCTTGCACCCCTTTGATGAGCTGAATGCTGGGCTCGTCCACGAGCGCATCGAAGATCGGCGAGTCGCCGGTCGAGGGGTTGAAGAAGATGTATTTGACCCCGGCCGCCTTGAGCTGCGCCACGAACAGCGCGCCCCCCGTTCCCCGCATCTCACGGGTCGACCCTGCCGCAATGGGACCAAGGGTCGGCCCCAGAGACTGCGCCACCGCTTTGGCCGCGATGGTGCTCATCCCGACCGTGGTCAGGCCCGCGACGAGTTGCCTCCGGGACATCCCGTGATCCAGGTATTGCTTGATCAGCTCCTTCATCGAATCGTCCTCCCATAGGGGGCCATAGGGGGTCTCTGGTCAGGTCGGGATGGTAGCTCGAAGGGCACCCCGATTGTCCGTTGGGGACAGACTATCACCGCCAGGGCTTCCGCCAAAGCGGGGGAATGCAGATTCGCCACCGCGAATGAAGCCACTAATGATTCTTCACCAGCGGCTTGGCGACCTCACGTGCGCTATCGACGAAGAGCTGTGCAACCGGGCTCAGCGTCCGGTTCTTCAGCGTCACGACGCCGACTGGTCGGGGCTGACCCGGCAATTTGATCGGCAGCGCCTTGAGTGCGAGATCCTTGCCATTGAATCGCAGGATTGACGTGGGAAGAAGCGTTACAAAGCGTCCGCTGGCGGCCAACCGGCAACAAAGGTGGATTGACAGCGTGGTAAGCGGTGCCGACGGCACCTGCAAGCCGCTGGCGCGGAAGAGGTCCGCGGTCAGCGAGCCCGGCAGCGTATCGGGTGGTGGCAAAATCCAAGGCTCGCCCGCAAGATCGGCAAGCTTGAGCCGGCGAGCGCGCGCCCAGCGGGTTTGCCGGGCGGCGACCACGACCACCTGATCGTTAAACAGGACGTCGGCGTCAAGATCGTCCTCGACAAACGGTGCCGGGATTCGCCCCAGTAATAAGTCAACGCTGCGTTCGCGCAATTCGCGATAATGCATGGTCGTAAAAAGGGCTTGGGCGACGTTGAGCTGAACGCGCGGGTATTGTCGCGAAAATCGGTCGATCACGACCGGCAGCAGTCCAGCGGCAATGCTCTCCGAGCTTCCGATGCGCAGTTTCCCGACGGTAGGGTCGGAGAGGAACGCGAGCTCCTCGACCCCCTGCTGGAGTTCGTCAAACACCGCGTAGCCGCGCTTGATCAGCGCGCGACCATACATCGTCGGCTCGATGCCCTGCCGGCTGCGCTCGAGCAAGCGCAGGCCGAGCGCGTATTCCATATCGGCAATCGCCTTCGATACAGCCGGCTGCGAGATCGCAAGTTCGGTCGCGGCTTTGGCCATGCTGCCCCGTTGCACGACGGCGAGAAATATATGCAGATCGCGCAGCTTGAGGCGGCGGCCGATGCGTTCGTTCCACTGCACGCGCATATCCTTATCGAAACAGTTATAGAAGCCTCACATAATAGAATTATACTAATATCTATGTATCCGCTATCGTTGTATCCGCTATCGTTCAACCGTTTTCCGCTGACCGAAGCTTCATGGAGGGGCTTATGATCATTGCTGGATTGGCGGACTTACATTATGCGCGGAGCGCTGCCCTGGCTGCCGCCTTGACAGCCGCCAATGCGTTCGGCTGCCCGGGCTCTGCGGTGGGCCAAGCGTATCCAAGCAAGGTGGTCAAAATTATTTTGCCATTCCCAGGCGGAGGGCCGCTCGAATTCACCGGGCGGCTCGTCGCGGAGAAAATCTCAACGAGCCTGAAGCAGCCCTTCATCATCGACCATCGCCCCGGCGCCGCCGGCAATATCGGCACCGAAGCGGTCGCCAAAGCTGTGCCCGATGGCTGGTCGTGCATCCGGCGCTTGCCGTCAGCTCGACGGCGGAATTCGTCGCCTATGCAAGAAAACAAAGGGAACGGCCGATGATCTACGGCAGCGGCGGCGGGAGCGGCAGCCCAGGTCAGCTGACGATGGAGTACTTCCGCATGCGGGCGGGATTCCCGGCCATCCACGTGCCCTACCGCGGCAATGCTCAGGTCGTGACCGACCTCATCGGCGGACAGGTTTCGGCCGGCTTTATCGCCACGCCTGGCGTTCTTCAACACGTCAGAGACGGCAGACTAAGAGCGCTCGCGGTTTCCAGCGCTCACCGAACGGACCTCGCTCCGGAGGTGCCGACCATGATCGAGGCCGGATATGCTGGCTTCGATGTCGGCTTCTATGAGGTGATATTGGCGCCGGCCGGAGGAGCACCGGAGCGGAGGCCGAGGTGCGGCTCAAGGCCGACTCGGCGCGTTGGGCGGAGGTCATCAAGGCCGCCGACATCAAGCCCGACTGAAGCCGCCGTCAATTCCTCGTCCCGTCGACTCCTGCGTTTCGGATAACGCCACATGGCACCGCGCCGGACCGATCGCGCAAACGGCAAGCCGGTCACCCAAATCGTCTTGCTGGGCACCGGCACGCCCGGTCCCGATCCAGAGCGTTCCGGGCCGGCGACTGCAATCGTCGTCAACGGGACTCCCTACCTCGTCGACTTCGGCCCCGGAGTCGTTCGCCGCGCGGCGGCGGCTCATCAGAAAGGAGTGGCAGGCTTCGGCCCAGGCGTCGTGAACCTCCGAACTGCTTTTCTTACCCACCTGCATGCGGACCATACAGCGGGATATCCCGACTTGATCTTGACCCCCTGGATCATGGGAAGACAAGAACCGCTTGCGGTCTATGGCCCGAATGGAATCAAGGCCATGACCAGACATGTCCTGAAAGCTTGGGAAGTGGACATCAAGAATCGGATCAACGGCTTGGACAGACTCCCGTCTGCCGGTTGCCGAGTGAACGCGCATGAGATTGGGCCTGGTCTCATCTACAAGGACAAAAATGTTAGCGTCACGGCGTTTTCCGTGCGGCATGGCACAATGAAAGACGCCTTCGGGTTCCGTTTCGAAACGCCGGACAAGACGATCGTCATCTCAGGCGATACAAGCCCGTCGGAAGCAGTCGAAGAGAACTGCAAGAACTGCGATATTCTGATCCACGAAGCTTATTCTCAACACACCTATGACCGGGTCTCGCAGCGATGGCAGAAATACCGTCGCAATTATCACACCTCCTCACAGGAGCTGGCTGATATCGCGAACCGCGTGAAGCCGGGACTGCTGGTGCTTTATCACCGCGCCAACGCAGGCGGAGGCATTGGTCTGCCGAACCCGGAAGACGTCCTGCTGGACGAGATTACCCGATTTTACAAGGGTCCAGTCGTGACCGGGCACGATTTGGAGATTTACTGAAATCCCAGGGCTTGGACCGCGCGAAGCTTCGGCAAAAGTTGCGGCGGGCGCGACACTGCAGTCCACCCGCGCCCATGCCAAGGTGCGCTACATCAATTTGATTGACAGCCGCGCCGGCTGACCTCAGCTTCTTCCTGGTTGTCGCGGTGCGAAGGAGAATGTCGATGGCTGGCAGCGTCAACCGCCAGATCTTGCTGAAGAGCCGGCCTGAAGGCGCGCCCGGCCTCGATAATTTCGAGTTGACGGAAAGACCGATACCCGAGCCCGGCGAGGGCGAGGTACTCATGCGCATCGTCTATCTCTCGCTCGACCCATACATGCGCGGCCGCATGAGCGCCGCGAAATCCTATGCGAAGCCGGCTGTCATCGGGCAGCCGATGGTCGGCGGCACCATCGGGGAGATCGTCAAGTCGAGCAATCCGAAATATTCGGTCGGCGACATCGTCCTCGGCTTCGGCGGCTGGCAGGAATACGCGCTTTCGAACGGGGCGGGATTGCGCAAGCTCGATCCGGCGGCGGCGCCTATCTCGACCGCACTCGGTGTCCTCGGCATGCCGGGCATGACCGCCTATGTCGGACTTCTCGAAATTGGCCAGCCGAAGCCTGGGGAGACTGTCGTCGTCGCGGCGGCCTCCGGCGCCGTCGGCTCGGTCGTCGGGCAAATCGGCAAAATCAAAGGATGTCGCGCGGTCGGGATCGCGGGCGGCAGCGAGAAGTGCCGCTTCGTCGCCGGCGAGTTGGGCTTCGATGCTTGCGTCGATCATCGGGCGCCAGACTTTGCCAGACAGCTCGAAGCTGCCTGTCCGAAGGGCATCGACGTCTATTTCGAGAACGTCGGTGGCGCCGTGCAACAAATCGTGTGGCCGCTGCTCAACGATTTCGCGCGTATCCCCGTCTGCGGACTCATCGCGCAGTACAATGCGACGACCCCGATGCCCGGGCCCGACATGTTCTCGGTGTTGCGCAAGCGCCTTATGCTGCGCGGGTTCATCGTTTCGGATTTCGGCGCGAAACAGGGCGACTTCCTGCGCGATGCCGGAGAATGCGCGCACCGGTCGTCTTAAATATCGCGAGGACATCGTCGATGGGTTGGAGAAGGCGCCGGCTGCATTCCTCGGCCTCCTGCAAGGGAAGAACTTCGGCAAGATGCTGGTGAGAGTGGCGCCGTGAAATGGGACGATGACGCTCGACATGACGGCGAACTTCAGGCCGTTGGGAAACTCGTTTGCGGGGTTACCGATGCCGCTCTCCTGGCGTGACAAGCTCGCGATGCTGATGCCGCCGCCGCTCTTTTACCGGCGCCGGATCGCGCAAGAAGCACGCACGGGCGAGCCCGAGCTTGCGATCCTGGCCAAGCTCTTGCCGCGCGGCGGCACCGCCATCGACGTCGGGGCCAATCTGGGGATGTTCGCCTATGCCCTGGCGGACATCGCCGACCGGGTGGTCGCTTTCGAGCCCAACCCCGACTACGCGTTCTTCGCTCGCTCCATGTTGCGCGGCCGCGCCGAGGTCCACGCGCTCGCGCTTTCCAACGCGCGCGGCCGAGGGACTCTCTACGTGCCGCTTTCGGATGAAGGGACAGTCCTGCACCTCGCGGGGAGCCTGAAGCGAACGCACTCCCAGTTTCGCAGGATCATGACCCATGAGGTGGAGATCCGTACCCTCGACGATTTCGGCTTTATGGATGTGCGTTTCATCAAGGCTGACGTGGAGGGCAGCGAGCGCGAGGTGCTCGACGGCGCACGGGAAACGATCGCCCGCGCCCGGCCGCTCATCCTGCTCGAACTCCTGGCCGGCACACACGAGGACCCTGGCGCCTGTGCGGCAGCGATCTGCGAGAGTTTTGGCTATGACGCCTTCATCGTGCAGCGCGGCGAGAAGATCGCGGCCTTGCCTGCGATCGCTGCGCTTGGCAAGAACACGAGTTGGGGCACCGACATCGAATCGCGGAACGTGCTGTTTTTGCCGCGATGACAGCCGATAGCGGCGGCTAGCCGTCCGGTTTGCTTTGATCCCATGGATACTGCGACCCTGCGTCACTCGGCTCTTGGCCTGCTTTCGGGGTCGTGGCGCCCTTCCGCATGCAGGTGCAAACGGTGTATCTTGACCGGGAACTGCCCTTTCACGGGATGTGCACACGGAGAAAGTTGATGCACTACAAAAGCTCGATCGGTGCAATCGCGCTCATGGCAGCGCTGTTGATGTCTCTTTCCGGCGCTGCCGCATTCGATGAATCGAAGTATCCCGACATGAAGGGTCAGTGGGTTCGGGTTGGCAACCCGAATTGGGTTCCTGCAGGAGCGCCGAAAGCGCCGCTCACGCCAGAGTATCAGGCGATCTACGAAGCCAATCGGGCGGATATGGCGGCTGGCGGGCCGGGCGATGTGCCTTCGTGGTACTGCCTGCCGCAAGGCATGCCGATGATGATGAACATCTATGATCCGATGGAAGTCGTGATTACTCCCGACATCACCTACATCTTGATCAGTCATGTCAACGACTCCTATCGACGGATCTATACCGACGGCCGCGACTGGCCCGCGGAGGGGGACTATGAGCTGACCTATGCGGGTTACTCGATCGGCAAATGGATCGATGAGGACGGAGATGGCCGCTACGACGTGCTCGAAGTCGAGACTCGCCTGCTAAAAAATCCCCGCGCCTATGATGCCAGCGGCGTTTCTTTCCACAAGGATGGTCAGACCGTCATCAAGGAGCGCATTTACCTCGATAAGGCCGACAAGAACATCATTTATGACGAAATCACAGTGTTCGACCATGCGTTGACGCGACCTTGGTCGATCACCAAGAAGGCCAGTCGCAACCCAAAACCCCGGCCGCTCTGGCGCACCGAAGCTTGCTCGGAAGACAACGCCATGGTCCGCATCGGCAACGACGCCTATTTCCTGAGCGCGGATGGCCACTTGATGCCCACCAGGAAGGACCAGCCGCCGCCGGACTCGAGGTATTTCAATCAGTCGCGAAAGTGATAGGCCGACCTCACAACAGACTTGGGGGCAGGGAAGGTCCTTTTGCCGCTCGCCATCCTGCGATTCTACTTCCGACGCCCTGTGCGGATCTCTAATGAGGGCACTATCGAGCCCATCGGACTCGCCGTGAGCAGATGCACAAAATTTGCTCACTAACGCTGCACCGCACAGTTCATAGGCGCGTTGCGACAAAAGGGGGCAGGACATCCCGCAGATGAATAAATAGGGCGACCAGCAATTTCCTCACAAATTATTGAAATGCCTTGACTATATCATCTGGCGCCCAACTGGCACGTGGTTTGCGTTACGATGTGGCAGTCAGCCATCAACGAGGATGTCTGGCGCGCTCCCAGCTGGGGCTGCAGCAACGCCGCTGGTCGGATCCAATCGAGGGTCCGAAGCGGCGTATTTGTTTAGGCGGCATCTGGGCGATCGTGCCGAGTTGTCACCATTGACGGTAATGCCTCCGCTGAACGGGTGGCCGATACGGACGCCTCAACGAGCGCGAACCAAGGAGCGGAACATGGACTACGCGAAGCCCACTGAGGTCGCCGCCTCGATGATTGCGAGTGGGCGTTACAAGCTTACGCTTGAGCCTCGGGATTTGCTCATTCGCGGCGTGCTCTCGGGCGCCATCCTCGGGGTCGCGACCAGTCTCGCCCTGACCGGTGCGGTCTCGACCGGACAGCCGCTGGTCGGAGCGATCATCTTTCCGGTCGGCCTCATCATCATCGTGTTGCTCGGCCTCGAGCTGATCACCGGCAGCTTCGCCCTGTTGCCGTTACCCTGGCTAGATCGCGGCGCGAGTGGTGCGGCAGTCCTATCCAATTGGGGATGGGTCTTTGCCGCCAATCTGATCGGCAGCGTTGCCTATGGCGTCCTGATCGCAATTGCACTCACGAATATGGGCTCGATCGAGCCCACTGGTGTCGCCGCTCGCATCGTTCAGGTCGCCGAGGCGAAAACCACCGGATATGCCGCATTCGGCATGGCTGGCCTGGTCTCGGTCTTCGTCAAAGGCATCTTATGCAATTGGATGGTATGCCTCGCCGTGGTGCTGGCGATGACGACCACGTCGACGATTGGCAAGATCGCCACCGCTTGGATGCCGGTCTTCGTGTTCTTCGCCCAGGGCTTCGAGCACTCCGTGGTCAACATGTTCCTCATCCCGACGGGCATGATGCTCGGCGCGAAGGTCACGGTCGCCGATTGGTGGTTGTGGAATCAGATTCCAGTGACGCTCGGCAATCTCGTCGGCGGATTCATGTTCACGGGCCTGGCGATTTACATGACTTACAAGCCGCGGCCGGCCGTCGATCCTGCGCCCCTGACCGTCCGGTCTCAGGTCCCTGCCGAATGAGGGATGTTCGTCACCGAATTCGGTGCGACCAACGGAGATGCAATGTCCGGCGATTTTGAGCCAGAACAAAAGCGCTATCTCGAAGGGTTGGCGGCCGGCCTGCAGATCGCCAAGGCTGCTCAGGGAGGCGCTCGCACCAGCAATGGGAATGCCGGAACAATTTCCCAGGGCGGCGGCGCTGCCGAGCCGATCGGCCCTGACGCTGCGCACCTGCGCGCGCAGGATCGTGCCCTCAAGGCCGGCGCCAAGCTCTCCGACCAGGAAAAGTTCAAGCGTGAGCAGCATCCGTTTGATGGTTATGAGCGGTTGAAAGTGCAGGCCGCCAACAACGAGCCGCCGAAGCCTGATGACAATTTTCGGTGGCGCTTCTTTGGTTTGTTCTATTGCGCGCCGGCACAGAAGACCTACATGTGCCGGTTGCGCATTCCCAATGGCATTCTCAAGCATTCCCAGTTCGCAGGTGTGGCCGATCTTGCTGAGCGCTACGCTGGCGGCTATTCGCATGTCACGACGCGTGCCAATCTGCAGATGCGCGAGGTCGAGCCGAAGAACGCCGTTGCCATGGTCGAGGCGATCCAGGACCTCGGTCTGTGCTCGCGCGGTTCCGGCGCCGATAACATTCGCAACGTCACCGGGACGCCGACCGCCGGCATCGACCCGCAGGAACTGATGGATACGCGGCCCTATGCCCGCGAGTGGCACTTCCACATCCTCAACGACCGCTCGCTCTATGGCATCCCGCGCAAGTTCAATGTCGCGTTCGACGGCGCCGGCACCATTCCCGTCCTTGAGGATACGAACGACATCGGTTTCCAGGCGGTCGTCGTGAAGGAGGGGTTCGGCGTCGAGCCCGGCGTCTGGTTCCGCCTCACCCTCGGCGGCATCACCGGGCATCGCGACTTCGGCCGCGAAACCGGCGTGGTGGTGCGGCCGGGCGAAGCGACCAAGGTTGCCGACGCCGTCGTGCGTGTCTTCATTGATCACGGCGACCGCACCAACCGCGCCAAGGCGCGGCTCAAATATGTTCTCGACCGCTTTGGCATCGAGAAGTCCCTCGCCCTGGTCGAGGAGAAGCTCGGGCGCAAGCTCGACCGGGTTCGTGCCGATGCCCTGGCGCCGCGCCCATCCTACGATCGCACCGCGCATATCGGGGTGCATCCGCAGAAGCAGCCCGGCCTGCACTGGATCGGAGTCCTGCTCCCGGTTGGCAAGCTTACGGTTGAGCAGATGCGCGGGCTCGCCGACATCGCGGGCGACTTCGGCGACGGCGACATCCGTCTGACCGTCTGGCAGAATCTCCTGATCTCCGGAGTCGCGGAGGACCAGATCGAGGCTGCCCAGGCGGCGGTCGAGGCGCTCGGGCTATCGACGAAGGCAAGCTCGATCCGCGCCGGCCTTGTCGCTTGCACCGGCAACACCGGCTGCAAGTTCGCCGCCTCGGATACCAAGCGGCATGCGGAAGCGATTGCGCGTTGGTGCGAGACACGCCTCGAGCTCGACGGGCCGGTCAATATCCATCTCACCGGCTGCCACCACTCCTGCGCCCAGCACCACATCAGCGAGATCGGTCTGCTGGCTTGCAAGGTGCAGACCTCGGAAGAGGGCGATACCGTCGAGGGCTACCACATCCTTGCCGGCGGCGGCTTCGGACCCGATGCCGTGCTCGGCCGCGAGCTTTACCGCGACGTGAAGGCCGAAGACGCGCCGGCGACGGTCGAACGCATCCTACGGACCTATCTCGCGCACCGCGCTTCCCCGGCGGAGAGCTTTCTCGCCTTCGCGAATCGTCATGACGTTGACGCGCTCAAGGCGTTGGTTGCAGGGGAGGCGGCGGAATGACGTCGCCCGCGCGTTCTCCATTGTCACGCATCCTGCCCGACAATGCGCCATTCACGCCAGAACAACGCGACTGGCTCAGTGGTTTTATTGCTGGCCTGATGTCGCTCGACGACGGGGTGACCGCGCTCTCGCCGGAAGAATCCGTGGCCTTGATGGCCGGTGTCCAACGACAAGCGCCGAAAGGCGCGCTCGACGATGGAGATGATGGTGCGGCGCCGTGGCACGACCAGACCCTGCTGCTCCCCGAGCGCATGAAGCTTGCGGAAGGCCGTCCGTTGCGGCGCCGGATGATGGCGGCGATGGGCCAGCAGGATTGCGGCCAGTGTGGTTACAACTGTGAGGACTATTCGAACGTAATCTTTCTGAAGCAGGAAGAACGGCTCAATCTTTGCGTTCCAGGCGGCAAGGAAACCGCCCGGATGCTGAGGACCCTGCATGAGGAATTCAATGAGACTCCGCCCCCCAGCGGATCACTCGACCCATCGCCTGTCGCTGCTGTTGCAGGCGGTGCTGCGGTTGCCGTAACGCCTGTCGAATGCGGCCGCTCGCGCCACAATCCAGCCGACGCCGTGTTTCTTTCACGCACCCGCCTCAGCAAGCGGGGTTCGGCGAAGGACACTTGGCACATCGAATTCGACCTCGAAGAGTCGGGCCTTGATTATATCGTCGGCGATACCTTCGGGATCTATCCGACTAACGACCCCGTGCTGGTCGATGCGGTGATCAAGGCGCTCGGTGCTCGGCCGGATTTTCCGATCGGCGGGCGCACGTTGCAGGCGGTGCTGCACGATGGCCCTTCGCTCGGCGTGGCGCCCGACATGCTGTTCCAACTCATCTCTTACATCACGGGCGGCGAGCGGCGGCAGAAGGCGAAAATGCTCGCCGCCGGCGAAGACCCGGACGGCGATGCCGCAACCCTCGACGTGCTCGCAGCCATCCAGAAGTTTCCCGGGATTCGTCCGGACCCCGAAGCTTTCATCGAGTCCTTGGACCCCCTGCAGCCGCGTCTTTACTCGATCGCCTCCTCGCTCAGGTCCAATCCCGGCCGTGTCGCGCTGACGGTCGACGCAGTGCGTCATGATGTCAAAGGGCGCAAACGCCTCGGTGTTGCATCTACCTTCCTCGCCGAGCGGATCAAGCCCGGCGACAAGGTCAAGGTCTATGTTCAGAAGGCACAAGCCTTCGGTCTGCCCGCCGATCCATCGGTGCCGATCATCATGATCGGCCCCGGCACGGGGATTGCTCCGTTCCGAGCATTCCTGCACGAACGCATGGCGACAAAGGCGCCTGGCCGCAACTGGCTCTTTTTCGGCCACCAGCGGCGCGACTACGATTTCTTCTACGAGGACGAGCTGAAGGGAATGAAGGCCGCGGGCGTGCTCAACCGCCTCTCGCTCGCCTGGTCACGCGACGGCAAAGAGAAATTCTACGTCCAGGATCGCATGCGCGAAGTGGGGCGCGATCTGTGGTCGTGGCTCGCCGATGGCGCGCAAGTCTATGTCTGCGGCGCAATACGTATGGGCAAGGACGTGGAGCGCGCTCTGGTCGATTTGGTCGCCGCGCAAGGCGCGCGGTCGACCGATGAGGCGATCGCCTTCGTCGCCGACCTCAAGAGAAAAGGCCGATACCAACAGGACGTTTATTGAGGGGCCGCGGGAGCCGAGGCTGCAACCATCTACAGCCTGAGATACCCTTGGCGTTCCATCTGCAAGTTGTATGCTTGGCCCGGAGGCCGAGCCATGGCAGATGAGACGAAACCGGCGGATGGGATCGAGGCGACACCTGAGGCCGCGCGCGATGGCGCTCCGCCGCCCGCTCCGCCCCGGTCGGCACTCACCGGGGCGGCGTTCGCCGCCAAGGCGAAGGATCTCGACGCCCTGCGCAACGCAGTTGTCGACGCCGCGGGGGTCGGCGCGGGCCTGTGGCTGAGCTATCTCTTCATTCTCTTTTACCTCGCCGTCGCCGTGGGCGGTGTGACCCACCGCAACCTCCTGTTCGAAAACCCGGTCAAGCTGCCCTTCCTCAGTGTGGATCTGCCGCTCCTCGGCTTCTTCATCCTGGGGCCGGGCCTGTTCCTCATCGTGCACGCCTATGTGCTGCTGCATTTCATGCTGCTTGCAGACAAGGTCGGCGCCTTTCACGCCGAGCTGCGGGCGCAGATTGCCGACGAGGATGTCCGCGCGAGCCTGCGCCGCCAGCTGCCGAGCAACATTTTCGTCCAATTCCTGGCTGGGCCGCGCGAGGTGCGCACGGGCATCATGGGCTTCATGCTGAAAGTCATCGCGCTGATCAGCCTTGTCGCTGGCCCGCTGGCGCTGCTCGCCTTCTTCCAGCTCCAATTCCTGCCTTACCACCACGAGCCGATTGCCTGGTGGCAGCGCCTCACTGTCGTCGCCGACCTCGTGCTGTTGTGGATGGTGTGGCCATCGATCGCGCGCGGCGACACGACCGGGATCACGTTGGGTGACTTCCGGCGTGGCAAGGTCGCGGCCGTGGTGCTGGCGAGTCTCGCGCCGGTCTTGCTGGTTTTTACCATCGCGACATTCCCGGGCGAGTGGCTGGAGCGGAATCTGCCGCCGGTGAGGTTCGTGCCGACCAAATGGTCGACGCCGAAATCGATGGGATGGAGCTCCCTGCACGAGCTGCTGGTCGCGGGCGCCGTCGATTTCGTCGCCCGCAAGCCGACCAGCCTGTGGTCGAACCGGTTGGTGCTGCCGGACATCGATGTGATCGATCATGCAAAATTCGACAGCGATGCCAAGATCGCGGCGCTCCCCGAAAGCCTCTCGCTGCGCGGCCGTCGGCTCGAAGGGGCGGTGCTGGCCGGCGCCCGGTTGAGGAAGGTGGATTTCACCGCGGCCCACCTCCAAGGCGCCACGCTCGACGACGCCGACCTGCGGGAGGCGAAGTTCGAATGCGAGACCGATCCGCAGCGCGCGACTGCTCAGAAACGCTGCGCGCAGCTGCAGGGCGCCTCGCTCGTGGGCGCGCAGCTGCAGGGCGCGCTGCTCGACAATGCACAGCTGCAGGGCGCGTCGCTCGAGAACGCGCAGCTGCAGGGCGTGTCGCTCGCCGGCGCACAGCTTCAGGGCGCCTCGCTCGACGACGCCCAGCTTCAGGGCACGTCGCTCGTTCGCGCGCAACTTCAAGGCGCGTCGCTCGAGAACGCGCAGCTGCAGGGCGCCTTTCTTGCGGGCGCGCGGCTTCAGGGCGCGTCTCTTGCTGGCGCCCAGCTTCAAGGGGCGTCGCTCAAGGACGCCCAGCTTCAGGGTGCCTCGCTCGACGACGCCCAGCTTGGCGACGCGTTGCTCGAAGGCAGCTTCGTCTGGAGAGCTGACCCGCGCAACATGGAAAGCGCGGGCGCGCGCGTCGTCGCACCCGAAACCGGCCCGAAACATCGTGGACCCGACTGTCCGAATCCGGCGGCCGTGTGCGACTGGTCGGCCGCCTCTTTTGCCGGGCTCAAACAGCCCATCGAGGCGCAGGTCGCGGACGAGAACAGGCGTGCGGAAGCTTTGCAGCGCATCGCGAAACTCGATCCGGCAAATCCGCTCCCCGGAGAGGAGACGATGGCCCAAGCTTGGGCTGATCTTGCACGATCATCGCCCACGCCTGACACCTACGAGAAGAATCTCGCTGAGCGCTGGCGCCAGAGAGGCTGCGCTCCGAGGAGAGCGCCCTATGTGATCCGCGGACTGCTCGTGAATCTCGATGCCCGTTTCGGGTCGGACAGCCATGACGTGGCCGCGCTCGCCCGCGATTTTCTCGACGAGGCGAATTGCCCGGGGGCGCGCGGCCTGTCGGAAGAGGAGAAGGTCAGGCTGCGAGAAATAGGGGACCGCACGCCGTCGGCACCTGCTGCGGCATCGCCAAATCAGTGAGGCGACCTGATAAAGTCAGGCCGCCTCGCGCCGCATCATCCCGGCGTTGCGGACGGCAGCCTTGATTGCCTGCAGTTCGGCGCCGGCGGGCAGCTGGGTCGGCGGCTGCACGGTCGGTGATTTGA
>WNGR01001590.1_pt1 | contig 27798 bp, 23 predicted proteins | sample 5407581 | NCBI WGS metagenome assembly WNGR01 (sample SAMN13153383, study PRJNA577476) | soil metagenome | isolation source: 80 cm soil or saprolite under Garry oak tree replicate 2 | place: USA:California | collected 2016-06-15
GCGATATTCGGCGAGCAGCAAATGGTAGAGCTGGTATCCGGCGTCGGCTTTTACTCCATGGTCGCGATGACGCTCAATGCCTTCGAAGTTTCGGTTCCTGGAGACGGCAAGCCGCTGGCGTGAAGCTGTCAGGATTTCTGGGCTTGTGGTTTTGGCGGGTTGCGGCTGTGGGTGGCGAATTACTAAATCAGGCCCTGAGAATGGGGCGGGGGCCCATCCAAAAACAATTCCCTGTTCTTTGTCTGTTGCGCCCCTGTTAATTCCCTGATACGTTCCCCGTTAATTCCCTGTTCGGATATTCGCCGAAAACAGGTGCAATGGCTGGAGATTGGCTCTGGGTGCGGGTTTCCGAGGAGTAGCGCGCAATTCGAAGCGCCAGAAAACGCGAAATTCCCTGTATTTTTCCCTGTTAGCAGGGAAAATGCGGGCAGAGCAAGGTTCGCGCGTGACTGCGTCCACCGCCAAGACCCGTCCCAGCAAGTCCCAGAACGTCCCGCAGCAGCCGATTTCCCTCCTATGAAGTCCGAGTGGAGGTCTTGACGCGACCACATGGGGTTAGCATGGGCGCGAAGTGCATCGGCTCTCGGCGAAGGCGCCCGAGCGCGCCAAGCGCCCGGGCTGTCATTGCGACGGCGGGGAGCTGTAGCTGCAGGTGAGCCCCATGTAGAGCCAGAACTGGATCTTCCGCTACACGCGGGCGGGCAGGTCGCGCGAGATGGGCCTCGGATCGGCGCGCGACGTGAGCCTCGCTCAAGCGAGCGCTTAAGACATTGAATATTATATAGAAAATCTCTCTCGAACGGACAAGAGGGCCCCTCTCAGACGCCCGCCAGCGTTGGTTGGCATCATCCCTGCGTTTGGAATTGAAGTGGGCGTTCGCATGTTTGCCGTTAACCAGGACCCGGATCGGCGTTTCGCCGAAATGGTCGCTACCCGCCCAGGCTGAAACGCGATCATCTGTTTCATCTATTGCGGAGAAACGCTGGATCGCCTAGCATTAACACCCCCCGTTAAGCCGATAGAAGGGCACAAGAGAACCGATCCAAGCGGACTATAGGGTCGAGATTCGGCAACGGAGCGTTGGCTTGCTGGCAGAGGCAGTAAAGCAGTAAAAGTAAGAAGCAGTAAATAAGCCGTAAAAGTAGATGGGAGGCGTAGTGAGCGTTCGTATTTTCGGCCATTACGTGTCGCTGCCGCTGGTGCTACTCATGCTGGTAGAAGCAGCGATGCACGTGGGCGCGGTCTATCTCGCCGGGATCTTGCGCTTCCTGGATATCCACTTCCTGATCTATCCCTCGGGCGGGTGGTTGCTGCCTCGGGCCCTGTTGTATTCGCTCGTGATGCTGGGCGTCATGACCGCCTTCGGTCTGTACGGGACGGCGCTGCACAAGAGTGACCGCGAGTATCAGGTGCGGTTCCTGGCGAGCTACCCCGCCGGGGCGCTGCTGATGGTGATCGTTTTCTACGTCATACCGGCGAGCGTCCTCGGGCGCGGCATCTTGGCCTTGAGTTTTCTGTTTTCGCTTATCCTCACGGTGCTGGCGCGGGTGGTGTTCTTCCGGATTGTCGGTGGCGACACGTTGAAGCGCCGTGTTCTCGTACTCGGGAGCGGATCCCGCGCGGCCGAGGTCGAAGGGCTGTTAAGCAGGCTTGGCTCGCGCGCAGGATTTCATCTGGTCGGCTTCGTATTGTGCGGCGACGAGCAGCCGGGGCGGGACAAGTCCAAGTTGCTTGGCGACTGCAATGCCTTGCGCTCTCTCGTCGGGCAGCACCGAATCGACGAGATCGTGGTAGGAGTGAGGGACAGGCGCAACGGACACTTTCCCATGTCCAAGCTTCTGGAGTGCAAGCTTGAGGGAACCAGCATCGTGGATCTGCCGACCTTCTTCGAACGGGAGACCGGCTATGTTCAGCTGAATTCACTGAGCGCGAGCTGGATGGTCTTTTCCGAGGGATTCTCCAAGACCGGTTTTCAGAGGCTCTTGAAACGCGCGTTCGATATCAGCGTAAGCGGAGCGATGTTGGTCGCCACCCTGCCGGTCATGTTGATCGCGGCGCTGGCTATCTGGCTCGAGACCGGCCGGCCGATTCTGTATCGCCAGAAGCGGGTCGGTGAATCCGGGCAGGTATTCGAAATCTTCAAATTTCGCAGCATGCGTGTCGACGCGGAGAAGGACGGCGTCGCGCGATGGGCCAAGAAAAACGACGATCGCATCACGCGGGTGGGGAAATTCGTCAGATTGACGCGCGTGGATGAGTTGCCTCAGCTCATCAACGTCATGCGCGGCGACATGAGCTTCGTCGGCCCGCGTCCGGAACGGCCACCGTTCGTGCACGAACTCAGCCGGAAAGTGCCCTTCTACGCAAGCAGGCACTCCGTGAAGCCGGGTATCACGGGTTGGGCGCAGGTTCGCTATCCCTACGGAGCGTCGGTGGACGACGCGGTGCAGAAACTGCAATTCGATCTTTACTATGTGAAGAACCACTCCCTGTTCCTGGATCTGGTTATTCTCTTACAAACGGCGCAGGTCGTTTTGTTTGGCCAGGGCGCCCGCTAGATGCTAAAGTCACGTCACCGTGGTTGGCACCGTTGCCTCGTTGTCGACTTGCCGGGGGCAGGCGACGAATCTCAGACCGAAACAACTGGGTTCCCGCGGGCGTTGAGATGAAACAGTGGTGCTGGGCTGCTGCGCTTGTGGTGACATTCATCGTGGCCGGTTGCGGGGATATGTCGCGGGTCCCGGGTCCCGCTGATGATACGGCTCAACGGTCCGCCAGCTTCGAAGCGAATTATCGTATAGGCGTAGACGACCGCGTGCAGATCGCAGTATGGCGCAACCCGGAGTTGTCGGTGACCGCACCGGTGCGGCCGGACGGAAAGATATCGGTCCCGATCATCGGTGATGTCGAAGCCGGCGGCCGCACGCCTAGCGAGGTCGCTGAAGTCATAAAGAAGCGGCTGTCCGAGTACATTCGCGAGCCCAACGTCGTGGTGATCCTCACGGAATTGCGCTCCCACGAATTCCTGTCGCGCGTGCGTGTGACCGGGGCGGTGCGCACCCCGCGCTCGATGCCCCACCGCCAGGGAATGACCGTGCTCGACGCGGTACTCGAGTCGGGCGGAGTAAATGACTTCGCCTCGCCCAATCGCAGCAAGCTGTACCGCAAGGTCAAGGACAAGACGGAAGTATTCGAGGTCGATCTTGGCGACATACTCAATAAGGGCCGGCTTGAGTCAAATTACCCCCTCAGGCCGGGAGATGTGATCACCGTTCCCGAGCGTCTGTTCTAGGGTCGCCTGCCACCCCTTTCCCAGAAGAGCCCACACCGTGGAAATGAATCCAGAACAAACCGTCAAGTCGCTCTTTAACGAATCCTTCCACTCGCGCCGGTTGTTCGTGGCCTTATTCGTGGTTGTGAACTTAGTGGCGCTGGCGGCGGCATTCGTCTGGCCGAAGAGCTATACGTCGTCCACCAGCATACTCGTCGACGACAAGAACGTCATCCAGCCGCTGATGCTGGGGGCTGCAGTGGCGACCGATGTCGCCGACCGCGGCAAGAACGCGCGCGAGGTTATTTTCAGCCGCAAGATTATGGGCGGCGTTCTTGAGCAGGGAGGATGGATGAAGGACCGCCCTTCCTCCGTGGAGCAGGACCAGCTCATCGAGCAGATCAAGAAGCGCACGACGTTCTCCAACGCACCCGGCGGAGGCAAGGCGATCATCAACATCGACTACCGCGACGACCAGCAGCAACGCGCGTATCTCGTGACGAAAGCTTTTGCGGAACTGTTCATCGCCGAGGTTGTCGCCGAGAAGAAAACCGAGATTCTCGCGGCATTCGAATTCATCGACAAGCAGGCGCAGGAGTACCAGCATAAGCTCACCATCGCCGAAGACGAACTCAGACAGTTGCGGGCGTCGAACCTGGATGCACGCCCCGGTGGCGAAGCCGAACTTAGCGCGCGGCTGATTGCGCTCAATACCCGTATCGAGAATACGACCCTGGAGCTGCGGGAGGCCGAGATGAAGCGCGCGTCGCTCGAGCGGCAGGTGCAGGGCGAAGCCGAAGTGACCGTTTTGGCTACCCGTGAAGGACAGTTCCGGGCGCGCATCGCCGAATTGCAGGCGAAGCTCGATACGCTGCGGCTGGCCTTCTACGATACCTATCCGGACATCGTTCAGCTCAAGAACCAGATCCAGGATCTCAGGGCCGAAGCCGGTGTCCAGCGCGAGCGCCGCGAGAAAGCAAAGCCGTCGGAGCACATGGATCCGGACGAAACGGTGGTGAACAATCCGGTCTATCAGCAGCTGCGCCGCGAATTGTCGCAAAATCAGCTCACGATCGACGCGCTGAAATCGCGTATCGCCGAGGCGCAGCGGCTATTGCGGGAAGAGACCAATCGGAGCAAGGACCTGCACGGCGGGGATGCGCGCCTGGCCGAACTCACGCGCGATTACCAGATCAACCGCGATATCTATCAGGACCTGCTGCGTCGGCGCGAGCGGGCGCGGGTTTCGATGAATCTGGATAGCGACAGCTTGGGATTGACTCTCAAGATTCTGGAGCCCGCGGCCCCCTCGCCGCCGGCGAGCGGGCCGCGTTTCTGGCAATTCGTTTTAGGCGGTCTTGCGCTCGGCATCCTGATTCCCCTCGGGCTGCTTTACTCTCGAGTGCGATTCGATCCTCGTGTTCGGATGGCAAACGCGATTTCGCGTAAACACGGCGTCCCGATCGCGGCAATCGTGCCTCATCTTTGGAGCCCAGAGGCCCTCATCGGTTTGCGTAAAGAACTGGCGATACTGGCGCTGGTTGTTTCCGCCACAGTTGCCCTTTCGGCGACGCTCTCCGTAGTGCGTTTGCTGGGAGTGTTGTGACATGAGCAAGATCGAGAAGGCGCTGAAAAGAGCTGGAGACGAACGGGGGAATCTCCAGCTCGTGGCTGCCGCGGCTGCAGGAGGAAGGCCCGCGTCGTGGACGGCCCTCGTGGGGCAGCAGATCGAGAATCCCGAAACCATCTCTCGCATGGCCGAGAACGAGCGCAGGCTGCTGAGCGCGGCCGAGCTCTGGAAGCGAGGCATCATCCACCCCCAGCATACCGAGGAGCCTGCAGTCCAGGTGTTCCGCGAGCTGCGAACCAAGATCATTCAACAGAACCATGGACAAAACGCCGTCATTCTCGTTGTCGCGGTGAGCAAAGGGAACGGCGCCAGTTTCATCGCACGGAACCTCGGGGCAGCGTTTGCCTTCGATTCGGCGAAGACGGCCTTGCTCGTCGACTGCAATCTCAGAAATCCGAGTGTTCACCGACTCCTTCCTGACCCGTTGCTGCCCGGACTGGCGGATTACTTTGACAATCCGAAGATCGGCGTATCCAAGATCATCCACCCGGTAGGTATAGCGCGCTTTCGCGCGATTCCGACCGGTGGATTGCGCGAGATTCCGGCGGAGTATTTCGTTTCCATGAAAATGCGGGACCTGATGGATTCCCTGCGCGAACGCCACCTCGACCGCTTCATCATCCTCGATGGCCCCCCGATGTCGGATATCGCCGATGCCCGGATTCTCTCCGAAATGTCCGACTACGTGCTCGTCGTTGCGCGCCACGGACGCGCCACGAACGCGCAGATCGAGAGCGGCCTGAGCGCAATCAGCAACAAGAAACTGCTTGGCATTGTCTTCAACGACGAACCGCGGATTCCCTGGACTCGCTGACCCCAATGCCTCCGGCGCCCGGAAACAGCGCTCGCGGCAACCGGTTCCGGCGCCGGCATCGGCAGTCCGCGGGGACTCCCGGGCGAGCGATGCGTGTCGCGCAAGCCTCCACTGGCTGGAGGCCTGCTGGTTTGCAGCGCTTTTCTTTACCTGTCCGGGCTGCGCCCCGGCCCTGGCCGGCCAGTATGACTATGGAGCGGGGTTTGCGCTGACGCACGACAGCAATATCACGCGAACGTCCACGGACCCGCGCGCCGAATGGACGGAAGCGCTGTTCGCCGGTATCGCCTACGCAGAACGCACCGTTGACCTCACTGCGCGGCTTCTTGCGCAGGTGGAAAGGCGGGACTTCGTCCGGAACACCTACCGGGACGACACGGGCTATTTCCTGAACGGGGCGGCTGTCTGGACCATAACGCCGCAGCAGCTTTCCTGGACGGTGGAGGATATCGCGACCGAGTCACTCCTCAATCTTACGGCCCCGGACACACCAGCCAACCGCACCAAGACCAATTCCCTGAGCACCGGACCGGAATTCGCTTTTCGGCTTAATCCAGTGAACCAGCCGATTATCGGCGCCAGATACGGTCGCTACGATATCCAGGGCCCTGGAGACAACCAGCGCTACACAGGGTACGCGCGCTGGTTGCACCGATTGTCGGAGCCTGAAAAACTGTCTCTCAATTATGAGGTGACACGCGTGGATTTCACGCCCCCGGCGCTCTTCCCGAATTTTCTTCGACAGGATCAATTCCTGGGCTACGAAACGCTTTCACCGCTCAACAGTCTTATTTTCGAGGCTGGTACCACGCGTGCCCAGCGATATGGCGGTGATCAAACGAATGGACGGCTCGTCCGTCTGGCGGCGTTGCATGCGCTGACGTCCGAGACCGCGGTGCGACTGAACCTCTCGGACCAGATCTCGGATACCGCGACCGATCTTATCCGTGGGGTAGCCCGGGTGACTTCGACGATGACTCCCGCGACTCCGTTTGAGTCAGCCGCCGCAGTACCGCTCACGGGATCCAACGTGGCCACGGGAGACGTGTATCGCGGCCGGCGAGGCGAACTCATCTACGTTACGCAGGGCGGACGCATCGGATACAACGTGCAGGGATACGCGCGGCGCGTCGACTTCGTCACTCTGGAGCAGAACTACCGCGAAGTGGGCGGCAACGTGAGCCTGACCTGGACCCAGACCGATACGGTGCGCGTCTACGCCTATGCGGACTACCTGAAGCGTACATTCCCGAGTCTGGCGCGTACTGTTCCGGATCCGATTCTCGGTCCGAATTTCGACGAGCGGGACACTTACCGCACCGCCGCCCTGGGCGTAACTTATCGACTTACGCCCAAGCTGTCCGTCTCGGCCGAGGGAAGACGCCAGGAACGCGACAGCAAACTTCCCCCCGATGTTCCCTCGCATGATTTCGTGGACAAGCGTTTCATGCTGGTTTTGGGCTATAGTACCGGGCCGCTCTACACTGCCTCATCCAGGCGCTAAACGGAAATGTATCTCAAGCATTTCGGTCTGAAGGCACAACCGTTCCAGCTCACGCCGGACATCGGGTTTCTGTTCATGAGCGAGGCCCACACTCGCGCCAAGGCGTACATGGATTACACCGTGTGGAATCGCGAAGGCTTCGTGGTGATCACCGGAGAAATCGGCTGCGGCAAGACCACGCTTATCCAGAAGGTCCTGTCGGAACTCGACGAGAACGTGGTCGTTGCGAAGATATTCCAGACGCAGCTTGACGAAGTGGAGTTTCTGCAAGCGATGCTCGTGGATTTCGGACTCAATCCGTTCAATGCGAAGAAAGTTGAGCTGCTCGACATGCTCAATACCTTCCTATTGGAGCAGTTCGTGCAGGGCAAGCAGATCGTGCTGATCGTCGATGACGCGCACAATCTCAGCACGAAAGTGCTCGAGGAAATACGCATGCTCGCGGGGCTCGAAACGCGCAAGGAAAAGATCCTACACGTGATCCTCGTCGGGCAGCCGCAGCTCAACGAGATCCTCGACCGTCCGGACATGGAGCAGTTGATTCAGCGCGTGAAGCTGCGCTACGACATCCCACCCCTGAGCGAGCAGGAGGTCAGCCAATACGTCCTCTTTAGGCTGAGCACCGCAGGGGCGGGGGACCGTATGCTGTTCCTGCCGGGGACCTTTCCCGTTGTCTACAAGTACGCTGGGGGTACCCCGCGCCTGATCAACACCCTGTGCGATGCGGCACTGACCTGCGGTTATGCCGACAACCTCCCGAGAATCACGCCGACGCTGGTCGAGGCAGCCGCGGGCGAACTTCAATGGCCTTCCTACTCCGAACGCGTCAGCCAACGTCGCCAGAAGGCGGCCCCAAGCCTCTTTGATGGTGGGCTGCACGAGGTCCTGAGTGAGCAGTCGCGGTCGTTGGCGACAATCGCCGAGCAAGTCGGTAAGCTCGAGAACCTGCCGCCGATACTCGCCGCCATCAGAGTGAGCCTGGCGGCAATCGAGACGTCCCTGCGGAACTTTGTCCAAAGGGGAGCGGGGGAACCGAATTCTGAACCGACTTCCAACCGCCGAAAAAATACCGGCTGACATACCCATCCTACGGGCTCTGGCCGGAGCGCGCGGTCGCCGCAATCGCCGGCCTGCCGCCGAACAATTTTGCCGAGAACGTGAATTCTGTCCGCACAACGAATGCATGGGAGTATGACAAGTGCATAAAGGGTGCTTCAATTGCACGTTCGGGAGGAACGAGCACGAGATCAGGCACCGGCGATTTTCGCAGGGAAATGGAACCGAAGGGACCGCGCGAAGGAAACGACATGGAGCACGCACAACACCCTCCCGCGCGGCGGATTGCGAGAGCCCCCGTCCGACGCTATTCAGGTGCGCTGCTGCTATTGGCAATTTCCAGCTTGTTCATTGCCTGCGGGGGGGGCAGCGGTCCTGGTCCTACCGGTCCCGTCGTCACGACGACACCCAACACCGCTATCCTGACGTGGGATGCCGTGACAGATCCAAATATTCTTGGTTACCGAGTCTATTACGGTACCGCGCCTGCAACGTATATCCAGCCCTTTACGAACGGGCTGGATGTGGCTGTCCCCACCATGACGTTGACAGGACTGACCAGCGGGATGACGTACTATTTCGCGGTAACGGTTGTTGATACGTCTACCCCACAGAGAGAAAGTACTTATTCGAACGAAGTTTCCGCGATCATTCGCTAATTTCGCCTAGGTGCGCCGAAGTGCAGAAAAACAGCCATCGCTTCGCTCTCCTTTGTGCTCCGTAGAAGCTGGAGGATTACGATGTACCCTGATACTCGCTCGACGATTCATGGCATGCGCATCTTCATTGCCTTCGTGTTGGGTCCTGCCTTGCTGTCGCTGTGGCCCGCGTCTGGCGAGGCGGCGCAGCTTCCGACTTTGCCGCAGACTTTCATAGATACGACGTATTCTCCGCCTTCTGGCAATACCATCGTCGTGAATGCCGGGGACAACTTGCAGACTGCGATCAATAATGCCGTGCTCGGCGATACCATTGTCCTAAAGGCCGGGGCTACGTTTACCGGCCCGTTCACGCTGCCGAATAAGACCTCCGGTTCTGGCTGGATATACATACAATCCAGCGCCTACGCCAGTCTCCCGCCTCCGGGGACGCGCGTTGCGATCAGCGACGCAACCAATATGCCGATCATTGAGGGTACAGCAGCGGGTACGTCGGCAATTTTTACAGCGGATACTGCACACCACTTTAGGTTCGTCGGGATACAGTTCCGTCCGAAGGCTGGCGACAACATATTTACTCTTATCAGCTTAGGAAACGCAGACACCTCCACTACCACGATGCCGCATGATATTACCTTTGACCGCTGCTATATCCACGGCGATCCCACAGTAGGAGGGACGCGTGGCGTTGCGATGAATGGCCCGAGCATCGCCGTGGTCGAATCCTATGTCTCGGACTTCAAGGAAACCGGCAACGATACACAGGCACTCTGGAGTTATAACTCTCCCGGCCCGCTGAAGATCGTCAATAATTATCTAGAGGCGTCAGGGGAAAATTTTATGAGCGGGGGCGCCGGACCCGCTATGGTGAACCTCGTACCTTCGGACATCGAGATTCGGCGCAATCATTTCGCCAAGCCATTGTTGTGGGTGCCCTTAACGTGGGGCGTCAAGAATCTATTGGAGTTCAAGAACGGACGGCGGGTTCTCGTTGAGGGAAATATTTTTGAGAACTGTTGGGCTTCCGCACAGAGCGGATTTGCGCTCCAGATTACGCCTCGCAACGATAACGGCACTTCGCCCTGGGAAGCTGTTCAAGATATTACGATCCGCTTTAACAAATTCATCAACGTTGGCCAAGGTATTGCCATGCTGGGGCGCGATAATGCTGGAGGACTGACTCTAATCGTAGAGAGGGTGTTGATCGAGAATAATCTCATCCTGATACAAGATATAGCCAGCGAAGATCATCGGCTGATGCAACTCGCCAACTCAACTACATTTTCCGCCGCTGGTCCGAACAACGTCACCATTCGGCACAACACCGGGCTCATCTTGAGCGTCGGCAGCGGCGGTCCCGGCGCCACGGCAGTAAGCGAAATGCTCGGGGTGAAGGCGGATCAGCTCGACTTCCGGGATAATTTGTTTTCAGCTGGAAGTGCTGGCTATGGATTCTTGGGGAGCGGCACCGCATCGGGAACGCCAACATTGACCGCTTACTATACCAATTACACGATGACTAACAATGCCTTCATTCAAGGAGTGGGTAGTTATCCGGTGAACAATTTCTTCCCAAGCAACAATGCAGCAGTTGGTTTTGTGAATTTCGCAGGGGGAAACTACGCGCTGGCGTCGACGAGCTCGCTTCACAATGCAGCGTCAGATGGAACAGATATCGGTGCGAATATTGCCGCGATTACGGCAGCAATATCGGGCGTGTCGAGTCTCGTCGCTCCCAGGAATCTGCGCGTCCAATAATATGGTTTACTTGTGAATTGACGGTACTATCTTCTGCGGCGTAACTGGCCGTCAATAATCGTCAAGCCATCTTCATAATTGATGGTGTGGGTGGAGACGATATTCTTGTCCCATTTTGGCTCCACTCTAGAAACTATTTTCTCTTCGTATTCGGTTTCCGTCAGTTTCGTTATTTCACAGATATTAAAGCCATACCCGTAATGTCCAGAGCAGTTCTGCGATGGCCTGTAGAGACGACCATTACGCACGAACAAACGACCCGCAGGACGCGCCGATCTTGCATCCGAGACAACCGGGTTTCGTTGATGAGGTGTCCAGTTGGCGGAAAACGGGCTATCGCTGTAATGTAGGAACAGTTCGTCCCATGACGAAGCCCCTACTGTTTGTATCTGATTGACAAACATCCACCACTTACCTTGCCATTGGAACAGCGTAGTATCCACAACTTGACAGTTGTTCATCAAGTTTCTCTGAAACTCCCATTTGAGGGGAAACGCCATGCATTTGTAAAGTTCGACGGTGCGGTTCGCGCTGCTTTCCGGAATCAAATAAAGGTTGCTTTCAAATTCGAACACGAACGGATAGGACAGGTGGTAAGGCGCTTCAAGAACACGTACTGGCGGCTCAAAGCTGCCGTCCTTGTTCATCACGATCAGCGAGATGTGGCCCTTCTGCGTGGCATATAGGAACTCTTCGATGAATACGTAATATTTGTTGTCACGGGCAACGATGAACGGATCAGCCCAGAAGCGGTCCTTTGGCGGCGTGATATGTTTGAAACGCCAGAAAGAGGTGGAAATGCCCTCACGAATGTCATAGAGAAGGAACCACTGCATGAAATAAAGTGCGTCATTCCATTTGCGCCTGCATTTCTGCAGCAGTTTCTTCCACAGAAGAACACCGAGCTCGCTGTTGGTGGGAGCCTTGTACAGCCGTCTGTCATAGAACTGGGGGTGGGCATTCTCTTCCTTCACCCTGGCGAAAAACGTCTCTTCGCCCTCTTCGTGCAACTCTTTGAGCTTGCGAGGGATAAAGTGCAGGGTTTTCCACTGGACATTGCTCTTGTTGTCTGCAAGGGACATGTCATGGGTTGAGGAATAAGATCGATACAGCACCTTGCCACCATCGAGATCCTCCGTGAGTACCTGAAGCATCGTCCCGGTTACCGGCGACGATTCCATGACCTCCCAGTAGCCGGGAGGGCCGCCGCGGTTGACCCGATTGTCGCCATGATGGTAGGACCAGACGCCATAGCGCGCACTGCGCAGTATGTCGCCGCGAAGAATTCGAAAACCGAGGCGAATGAAAACATCAATGTTGTGGGCCTGGATCCTCGCTAGTTCATCGCCCTCGATGTAGTCGGAGAATCCCTGGCGTTTCGGGTGCACTTTGATTACTTTAATGCCAGCGAGAAGATCCTTGCCGTCGACTTGCTTGGATGCGTTCGGCAGGCCGCCGGGCTTGCCAATCAGCCGTCGCTCGAGGGTAGTCAAAGTCAGCCGAATGACGGTGGTCCAAAACTGCCCCGACCTGATTTTTCTCGCGATCTGGCTTACCAGAGAAAGCCGTCGCTTCTCGGCAGGGAGAGTGTTCTCCACAATAAGCGAGATCTCGGCGTAGTCGCTGTCTTTGATGATCTCGATCATGCGATATGCCCATGCGGCAAGTTCCGTTCCATTCAACAGAAGGCCGATTCTCAGTTTGCTTTTCTGCATGGCCATTTCAAGGTGCGACGGTCTGTGTTTGTTGGCAGTCTTATCTAACGTTCATTGCTGCGAAATAGAGTCTGCTGCTTCTTCTTCGAGTTCTCAAGCTTTGCCCTGTTCTCTGCCGCCCTATACGTCCACTAGGCGGGGAACCCTATGACGTCTGCTATAATTCCACAACTACGTGAGGGGCTTACCTACGTGGCGTCGAAAACTCGGGTCAATTAAAACGTTCCCGTTTGCGGGGCGTCCAGCAAGTCCGGCGAGTCATCAATCACCTTCTTTCGGAAACTTCCTGCCGCAACCTGGGCGCGGGTTCCAAATACCACACGAGATCGTCCACCTGTCTTATTCGAAAATCGGAAACCATGCCGCAAGACACAGGCCCTCCGTCCGTTGAAAGAAGGGCCTTTGTAGGGACATCTTGGCTGGCCCTGTTCAGGCTAATCAGTCAAGTTTTGTCTTGGACGGTAACCATTCTCGTCGCCCGCCTGCTCGAGCCTGCGGATTATGGGCTCATGGAAATGGCGATCATCATTCCAGGGTACGCGATGAAACTGAGCGAACTTGGACTGGGACCGGCCATTATTCAAAGGTCGCAGACCACGCAGGACGAACTATCGTCCATCTTTTGGTTTAGCCTGTTCATTGCGCTATTCCTTGCCGCTATCTCCTACGGAGTCGCACCTTTAACGGCGTGGCTCTTCAACGAACCGAAATTGCTCGTCCTCACACAGGCGGTCTCGGTGTTGTTCCTGCTCCAGGGCCTGCAGGTTGTGCCAAGCAGTCTCTTGAGGAAGAAACTGGATTTCAAGACACTTGGCCGAATCGAAATCCTTGCCGTTATCACCTCCTCTGTGATAATGCTGATCATTGCCAAGTCGGGTGGCGGAGTGTGGACATTGATTTTCGGCTTCATAGCGCTCGCATCGGCCCAGCTCTTCTTTACATTTGCAACGGTTAGGTGGCTGCCAGGGTTCCACTACACTTTCAAGGACGTTAAACCATACCTCAGATTCGGCTTCTTTATTAGCCTACAAGCTACTGTGTTTTATGTCTACGATAAGTCGGATAAATTCTTCGCCGGCAGAGCGTGGCAATCGACGGTATTGGGCCATTACTCAATGGCCCTGCAACTCGCGCAGCTCCCGTCGGAGAAAATTACCGTCTTGATTAATCACGTCGCCTTCCCGGCATTTTCATTGCTGACATCCGACCAAGAAAGATTTAGAAACTTTTATCTGAAGACTGTCAACATGAGTGCGACGCTCGTATTTCCGCTATTTGTGGGCGGGTTCCTGGTCGGCGCAGACTTGGTGCAAGTGTTACTTTCCGATAAATGGGCGCCTATAGGGCGTATTTTTGAGTACTTATGTTTGGCCCAAATCATGGTGTCGCTCAGTCCCATCAACAATTTTGTTCACAATGCCCAAGGGCGAGCTTCCTGGAGTTCTTTGTATACTCTAGCTTGCGCGATTCTCGTGCCTCTTTCGTTCTTTATCGCCGTACCGTATGGTCTGGAGGCAGCGTTGATACCTTGGTTCACGACCTATGTGCTTCTTTCTTTGTCGTGGATCGCAATCACTACTAAAAAGATCGGGATCACTCCCGGCGCTTACCTGAAGGAACTATCTATTCCTTTCGCGGCTACACTTACAATGGCCACGGCCATTAAGTTCGTATTTATTTTGGGCGGCGATTATCTTGGCTCTCTGGGACAGTTGTCCAGACTGATAATCAAGTGTGGAATCGGCGCATCCACTTATATCATTTTTTTGTGGGTTTTTGATAAAAGAATATTCAATAAACTAAGGGCCTCGCGTAAGACGTAGCCCGTATTGAGACAGGCGACAATGACGTGCCTCTGTTTTAGCAGCAGTTTGATTTAAAGCCCGTCGCTGCAAACTGTACCCGAGTCCTTTGCACCCGAGTTCGCGAGCGAATTCAGGCGCGCCGGTGCGCGAGCATCGAATCCAGCAGCCGCGGCACGGTGGTGAACACGTACTGGCGGTGCGGCACCGGCGCGAGGACGTTCGGGAATCCGGCTTGAGGTGCTCGAGGTATAGAGCTACCATGATTGAGGAGACGCAGCTTATGTTTGGCAAAACACGCAAACGCACCGCCGAGACGGTGCGGAAGGCGTTTGACGTCTTGATCGCCCACCCCGATGGGTTATATCCGCACGCCATCCTGCAACACTTCAAGCAGAAATGGCCCGAGCACAACCGGGGGAACCTGGAGGACAAACAGGCTTGGGATGATCTGATGTATGGCTCGATCGCGCCCACCAAAGCGTCCTGGATGTTCGAGAAACAGGGACGATGGGTAGTGACCGACGCCGGCCGGGAGGCATTCCATCAATACACCGATCCGCTGCGATTCCTGAACGAGGCAGGACGCCATTCCTTCAAAGGGTGGCTCGTCGCCAATTTCCCCGGCCCCATCGCGACGATCGCCAAAACGCGCTACCAGATGCTGCTCGAATTGCGGCTGATCCACCGCGTCGGCGTGGCGCAGCTCGCGCGCGAGATGTTCGGCATCACAGCTCCGTGGTACGAAGCACTGCCGGTGCAACAGCCGCGGCGATTGCAGGTTCCCGGCGTGCAGGTGAAAAATCACGATGAATTGCAAGCCTATTTGCGCTCACGGGGCGTGAAGTACATGGCTGGGGGCCACACCGTCTATCTGCCGCCTGATTCATGGTCGCAAACCGCTTTTGCCGCGATTCAGAAGTTCTACCCGCCGACCGCCGGACTGAAGATCATCAAAAACCCCGGCGGCGTCAACGACAGCAATTACGTCCACACATCGCATCACCGAACCAGCAAGCTGCACCAGAAGATCACGTACCATCACGGGCATCTCTCGCTCGTCTCGAATACGCTATACGCTCAGGGCATCGGCCCGCGTCTCTACGATCTCGTTGAATTGCAGCTCGGCGACCAGGTTTGGACAGCCAACGTTTCCGAGCACATCGAGGGACGCACGCCAACGCACGCCGAGACCGAGGCCGGCCTCGACAGGATTCGCGAGTTGGAAGCCCAGCGGACCATCCGCGTGACGATTCCAGACGGATACAACGACGAGGATTTTCTCCCCCCCGATTGCAACAAGAACGCGATCGTCGGACGCGACGGCAAGTGGAAATATGTCGATTACCAGAACTTCCTGCTCGTGGATTACGAGAACTACCTTAAAAAGGTGGCGCTCGAGAGCACTGACGATTCGCATTTCGGCGACAAGAGCCTGCTGCGAGGCAGCCGGTACCTTTATCAGTCCGTCCCAGGCGTTGCAGTGCCCGGCAAGCGCAATCCGGAAGAGCGCATGGAGACGCTGACTCGAATGATGGAGCGCGCGGGCGTAACGGTCAAAGACCGGCTGGTGCTCGATGTAGGCTGCAACGTGGGGATGATGATGGCGCAATATCTGAAACAGGGCGCCATGTGGTGCCACGGATGGGACCTCGAGAACGTCACACCGCGGACCGAGAAATTGCTTCAGGCTATCGGCTGCACGCGGTTTTCCGTCACGGGCGGCGACATCGTGCAACACCCCCGGCCCGAGAACGATCTGCCGCAATTTTTGCATTCCCACCTCAATGGCTGTGCCATTTCGTACCTGGCCGTGCATAACTGGATCGGCTGGGTGGGTATGCTTGGCCGCCTTCCCTGGTCGTTTGTCATTTTCGAAGGGCACGAGAACGATACGGACGAGCACAATCGGAAATCGTTCGACATCTTGCGCAAGATGGCACGATTCGAAGTGGCCGAGTATGGCCAGGTGCAGGACGGCGATTCCGAATCGCGCGCCACCGCGATTTTGATCCGGAAATAAGCACAGTTCACCCGGCAGGCAAGGGCCCGGCGGGCTTGCCTCTGGCAGAGCAACCAGGTCCTATCTATTGCTAGATCTCTGTTCGGATCGCTGCTTGCGCCTTCTCGTGCAGGTCGCCTGGCCCCAAATGCTCACCGCGTGAGACCGCAGCTTCAAACTTCGCCATGATCTTGTCCTCGAGCATCAGGGTGTCGGCCATGAACTTGGCGCCCCAGTTGACGTATGTGTATGATGTATAGTGCCCCGATATCGGCTGCGATCCCTTAATCCCGCCACGAATTCCTGGATGAAGGGCGCGTAATTGCTGCGAACTTTTCACATAGTCGTTGAGTTTCAACGCTGCGCTCAAAAATCGGGTATCGCGCGTAATTTCGAACAACCGCAACCAGACACCAGCAATTTGTGCATTTCCGGTCAGACAGCTATAGGTCGCAGCACTCTTCCACGAATCGTCAAACTCACCAGCCATGAACTTCCGCAGCTCGAAAATGCGCAGCAGTTTCTCCGCAGTTTTATGGGAGGCCCGGAGATAATGCTTCGCTCCGATCAGGCGCCACGATTCGACCAGGCCCTCCATTACGTAGGCGATCGTATGCGTGAGTGGCAAATTCCATCCTGATTCAGAGAAGAAAGCGTTGTTCCGAAACCACCCATTTTCCTGCTGTTGAGCGACCGTCCAATCCAGATTAAGCCGTGCGGCTTTCAAGTAACGATCGGCTCTTGTCAGTGCGTGAAGCTCCAATAGGCTCCATCCCGTCCGAGCGTCATATGCGTGCACGAGCGTTTCGGTTTCTGCACTGGGCAATCGCCACGATCCGTCTGGAGATTGCACACTAATCAGCCAATCACCCGCCCGTCGCGCTGCGTCCAGGTACTGTTCGCGTGTGGTCTCAATGTATGCCCGCGTCCAGCCAAGAATGACCTGACCGGTATTAAAGGCGACGGGCTTTGCTTCGTGATCGGGGCCTCGGAAAATACTGCCCATCACCGCTCCTGTCGGGAGCTGAATCTCAATCTCCCAATCGGCCATACGAATTGCGCGGTTGCGGTACTCATCCTTTCCGGTTAGTTTCGCGTAGTCGAAGAGCGTTGGAATAATGTAACCTGTTGTTTCTGGATAGGGTGGAAACCATCCGCGCAGCAGCGAGAATCCGAGTGATACGCCTTTACCACCGCACTGTTCGTGCGCGCGGCAGATCCATTCCATGGTAGCGTCCAAATGGCGACGCGAGGAGTGCGGCCTCGATCGCCAATTCAGCTTGTCTCTGAGCAGCACACATGCGACAGAAGGGTGCAAGAGCCGCGCACCTGCGCGCGCGAGAGTGACGAAAGGTAGCTGTCTAAGTTTTTCCAATGTCGAGCCCATCGTCCTTCGTTGATCCTCAATCGAGCTCAGCTTGTGAACAGGTAGGACGTGACGCCACGATGGCATTGGCAAGAGTGCGGCTCCTGCAGCTGGCACGCAATCGACAATCTGCGCCTGTCGCTCAGCCTAACCTCAACCGTCGGTCCGCCAGTTCGTACAGCCGTGGATGCATCACAAAATATTGGCGACCTTCGCTGAGCGGTACCACGGCAGGTCGGATCTTCCCCACCTCGATCTTTTTCAGCGCCTCTACAATCAGTTCAACCGAAAGTGCAGCGCATTTCTCACGCAGCTGACCCAATGAGTCGCCGCGCTTCACGTCAATCTGCCGCGACACAATGACTCCACCCGCATCCACCGCTTCCGTAACCCAATGCACACTTACTGCGCACGGGTCACCATGTAACACAGACCATTCGGTCACTTCCATTCCGCGATATGCCGGCAGAAGTGCGTAGTGAGGATTGATCGCGCCGAATTTCGGTATCTGCAACACGCCCCTCCTGACGATAAGACAACCGCGCAAGACAAGAACCTCGGGTTGTAGTTCGCCGACGATTTTGAGGCACTCGTCCGAATTATGCGATGCAATGCGATAGACTCGTGCCTTGCAGGGCGGATAGTTAACAATACGACGCACACCATTTGTCTGCGCTTGCTCGCTTGAACGCCGGTTGACAAGCCTTTTGAATATTTTTTGAATCACCACGCGCGGCCCCAGCTTGTGTATCCATTCTCGCAAGGATGCGAGCGTCCCTGTCTTTTCGACGACTATGCCTACGACCTCATGTCCTTCGGCCTGAAACCGTCGCGCTAGGCGATCCTGACGAAAGGAATACCAACCGGGTACGCGCGCAAACATCACAATTCTCATTTCAGGTCTACCTCGTGATACAGAGCAACCAAAGCAGTCTTTCTACCGGCCGGAAACTTCTGCAACATCCGCGACAAGCTCGGCGACCGGATCGCCATCGATGGATTGCCGCAGCCAGAGTTCCAGATTGACAAGCGACCACAATCGCTGCGAATGATCTTTCCGACCGGAATTGTGTTCGGCGACCAGATGCTCCAACACCTTGTGGTCCAAGATGCCGCGCTCGCGCACTCGCTCTCCGAGGACGCACTCGTTGATTATATGGCGAAACTTTCCCCGAAACCATGCTCCGACGGGCACCGGAAAGCCCATCTTCGGCCGCGTCAAGATCTCCCGTGGCAGCATGTCCTTCATCGCTTGACGTAGAACGTATTTTGTCGTCCAGCCACGGAGCTTCATTCTTTCCGGCAACCGTGTGGTGAAGTCGACTAGCCCCCAATCCAGGAAAGGGACGCGGCTTTCGATCGATGCGGCCATGCTCATCTGATCCTGCTTCATCAACAATTCGTGAAGGTAGGTTTTCAGATCAGCGTAAAGCAGCTTGTTGAGAACCGTCCGCGCGTCCGTGACATGGATTAGATCGTGCACTTTCAGGTATGGATCGAGTCGTCCGATCCGCGATTTTGCCTGTGGCGTCAGCAGTCTTTCCTGCATCGAGCGCGAAAATACCGCAAAATTATCGAAATAGAGTTGCTCGATCGTTGCGTCGCGGCAGAGGAATGTCCGTTGAAGTTTTTCCTCGACTCCGGAAGGCAACGCGAGAGACAAACCGCCGCGAACCAGCCGTCGCAGTCCCGCCGTTGTCCAACGATGATAGGTACCGCCAAGGGCCAGGTTGTAGACCGTTGTCCGATACTTTCCGTATCCTGCCAACAATTCGTCGCTGCCTTCCCCAGTCAGGACGACCTTTACGTGCTTGGCGGCGAGTTTCGAAACAAAATAGAGCGGGATGCTTGCTACGTGAGCGATCGGTTCGTCTTCGTGCCAAATCATCCTCGGCAAGGAGGCAAAATATTCCTCGGGCGAGACGGTGATCTCATGATGATCTGTTCTGAATGCGCGCGAAACGACACGCGCGAACTCCAGCTCGTTGGCCTCGCGTTCGGAAAAGGCAACCGAGAAGGTCTTGATTGGCCCTTTGACAAGCTGGCTCATCATCGCAGCAATTGCGGACGAATCGATGCCGCCAGATAAAAAGACCCCCAACGGCACATCAGCCATCAGATGAGTACCCACCGCGTCGCGGAATTTCTCGCGCCATTGTTCGATGCACTCCTGGTCGCTCATAGCTTGAACGCCGGCTTCAGGCTCGAATCGGGCATCCCAATATTGGCGAATCTGAAGTTTGCCGTTCTCCCAGATCAGGGTGTGCCCTGCAGGCAGGCGCTTGATGCAGCGAAAAAGCGTCTCTTCCCCTGACGGAGCGTGATTGGCCAAGTAGTCGGGCAGAGCAGCGAAATTCACCCTAGGAACAATCATGCCCGAAGCGAGGATGGCTTTTATCTCTGATCCGAAATAGAGTGTCCCGTCGTCTGCGTGATAATAATAAAGCGGCTTGATCCCTAGTCTGTCGCGGGCCATGACCAATCGTGCCCGAATCTCGTCCCATATCGCAAAGGCGAACATCCCGCTCAACGCCTGGATTGCCTCCGGACCGCGTTCTTCATATAAATGGACGATCGTCTCAGTATCGCTATTATTGGCGTAGTGGTGGCCGGCAGCCTGTAGCGCTCGGCGAAGCGGTACATGATTGTAGATTTCTCCATTGAAGACAATGTGAATCGTTCCGTCTTCATTGGTCATAGGCTGATGCCCGCCGGAGACGTCAACGATCGAAAGACGACGATGCCCGAGACCGATGTTGCCATTGATATAGGTGCCCGCATCGTCTGGACCGCGATGCGCGATGACATCACGCATTCGCGTCAACGCGATTTCGTCAACGGGACGATTCAGTTGTTTTGGGATTGCAATGCCACAAATTCCACACATCGTTCGTTGTCCTCGACAGTCCAGGTGTCGTCGATTCCCTTTAGCGATGTTGTCGACAACAATATAGCGGCGTTTCCAGGACGAAAAGCCTCGTGGCCGTTGATTTCAAACTCGTTGTCTTTTCACCGTAGCGCATGTCGGGCCGGGAGGCGCCACGACGCAGCTGAGTCAAGTTACCCGCATCGTCCGGGCAACGGTGCTGCAGGATGTCTCGTATGCGGACGAGCACTGCCTCGCTCATCAATCCCGCGTCGGGACGAGGGCGCGATACCGCCGCACATGTTTACAACCCTCGCTTTCGTCCCCCGGAACCGCAGGCGCCGGGATCTCGTAATTCCCAACCCGCCTCCAACCCCAACCCTTCGATCTTGGCTTCACGCATGGAAACAAATCTGGGTTGCTCAGGCGCTCTTAGTTCCCACGATACCAACTGTGCCTTTAACGTGTAGATCGACAAAGCCAGCTTGAAGGAACATCGAGCGAACCTCTTCTTCTGCATAACGCCACTGATAGCGGGGCGACAGGTTATCGAAAAGGTCCCAAGACAAGGTACGTAGCGATCGCTTTCGACCCGTTGCACGCATGAGAGGAAACAACGCAACGGCGAGCACATTTGACAAGACTCGCAGCAACGGCCGAGGCAGCCGGTACGGCACTAACAACCAGTCTCTGATTCGTTGATAGACGGAAAGGCGGTCCGATGGATATACCCAGAGATAAAGCCGTCCACCCGGCTTCACGAGCTCACTCAATGCTTGGAACGCTTTTTGGGGATCGGAAGTGTGAACAATTACTCCTTCGCACCACAGAATATCCACACTCCCTCGCTGAATGCATGGTCTCGTGATGTCAGACTGAAGCACCGTTACATTCGGATACTGTTGACAACGTTCATGGGGAATTGTGATAGACGTATTGATATCGATCCCAATCGCGTCCGCACTATGTTCTCCCAAGAGAGACAAAAGCACACCATCACCGCAGCCCGCATCCAGAATGATCTTGCCTTTGAGGTCAGACGCTTTCAGGTTAAAGGCATTCAAGAACACCTTTAATTCTTCCTCCTTCCCCAGCCCATAGAGAGTTTCTATCTCGAACCGTCCGGTATTTCGAGCAGACCACTGATACCCGAAACTGACAGCTGCGGGTTCAGCTTCAACTGGCGTCACCATCATGCGGGGAATCCCACGGACCACCGGAAAAACAAGATTGCAGGGCTTACACAGATAAGCTTCGGCCTGCGCCTGACCGTTTTCTTTCAGCGCACCGCCGCAAGCAGGGCAACAGAGTATGCGGCGGATAGTCTCATTCATGCGTAGAACCTACGAATCATGGCACGGAGGCGGGACCATTGTTTCAGAGAGACAAACAGCAAAAACACTTTCGCACGCAGACGTGGCGTGAGCCTGTTAGGATTCCAAGCAGCGGCCTGTGTCGCTAAACCCTCATGCCTGGAAACACCCGCCACTACCGAGAGCAACATCCGATTAAGCGTATGGTATTGAGGGGGGCACAGATAGCCATGATTGCCGTACCAACTCCAATTGTTCTTGAAGTTCCAATGATGAATGGTATGGACAAGGCCGTCCACACCTTCCTCAAAGAGGCGCTTCACGTTTTTGTCCTCCGTCTCGACCCATAGATCGTATAGGCCGAGGAGCCCGAAAAGAAACCCGTCCAAGATGCGAGCGAGTGGATAGCCAGGGTATTCTTCGTATAGAACATGTCCGTCTTCAAAGGTCCGGACTCCCCCCTGCTCAATGGTTCGTGAATAAACCAGGGTCGCCGAACGGCACAGCTCCATCAGGTCGATATTCCGGAACCCAATCCGGTGGGCTCGGACAAGCACACTCACCGCCAAACCTTGAATCATGGCCGATATCCAAGGGGCCTTTAATTTGCACTGGCCTTCAACGATGTCCACCGGGAAATGCCATACCACCGATCCATCAGCTTGCCTTACCGCATGCTGCATGAGCCAGCGGGATTGAGTCTCAAACGCTTTGGAGGAGTTCCGTCCAAGCTTCAGAGACTGTTCAAGCTTCATTAACCCATACCAGGCGATGTAGGCGGGGTTGTAGAATTTCCCCCACAAGCGTGCATGCTGATAAGGGATCCCCTCATCATTCAGCTCCATCGCGTTGAAGAACAGGCGATCACTATAGATGTAGTAATGTAGCGACTCACGGGGACCAGCCTCAGGAACAATTTGAATGGGGTACACAAAGCGAAATCCCACGGTGTCCTGGGCTATCCCCTTCGCGGCGAGAAGAACACTACGAAAAGGCCTCGGAACCGTAAACCCGCGACCTGGGCCAGGGCGGTCGAGTGTTCCCACCGAATGCTGAGTCATTGTTTTTGGACCAGTCAATTCTCAATGACGAGGGTGCTTCAGATGGACCCTCACCGCTTTTGTACTAACCAATCTTCGATCGCCAGATTCCTCAACCCGGATCGATCGAAAACGTCGAGAGAATCCGCGGGACTGCTCGCTATCGGGTACCCGTGCAGATTGAAGGAGGTGTTCAGGACGCCACCCACGCCAGTGATGCTCTCGAACTCCTTGATGAGGGCATGGTAACGGGGATTCCACGACTGCTCGACGACCTGGGGACGCACGGTATGGTCGTAGGGGTGAGTTCCCGCCGCGATATCGACGTATCGGTCCGTAGTATCAAAAGTCAGGATCATATAAGGCGACCTGATGTTCTTGGGATTGACGATATAATCCGTGCTACGCTCGGCGAGGATGGAGGTCGCGAAGGGCATCCAAAAGTCGCGCGACTTGATTGCCTCGTTGATGACTCGAACCGCGTTGGTATCCTTCGGATTCGCAAGGATGGAGCGGTTCCCCAGGGCGCGGGCACCAAACTCTTCCCGGCCACAGTGGCGGGCCACAACCTGTCCCGCCGCCAGTAGCTCGGCGACCGATCGCTCGATATTCGGCGATTTCGAAAACGTTACCGCGGCCTTAAACCGGTACGCCCCTAGCGCCCGCTCCACTTCATCATTTGAATACAGCGGCCCGAAATAGACTTCGTGGAGTGGCTTGATCCCCTCGAAACCGGCCTTCTGGGCGTAAGCCCAATAGGCGGCTCCCATGGCATTGGTCTCGTCGCCGCAAGAGGGATAGACGAATAGATGAGTGACTTCAGGTAACTCCATGATGAGCTTGTTGGCCTTGACGTTCATGAAAATCCCGCCGCCGAGGGCAACGCGGCCGATCCCGGTTTCGCGGACGCAGTTGCGCACCCACCGCGTCAGGACCGTTTCCGTAAACCGCTGCAATCCCCCCGCAATCCAGTCGAATCGCTTGCCCTCGAACAGGCCCCGGAAGAAGTCATAGGAACAATAGGTCTCCGGGCAAGCCTCGTCTCTCACCCATCCCAGCGGCACCTCCGCATCGAAGCGCACCAGCTTGATGAGAGTCTCGAACACTTGATCAACACCCTTTGGCTCCGCATACGGAGCCAGCCCCATCAATTTATACTCATGCTCGAGGGGCACCATACCCATCAGGTAGGTCACCATCGCATAGATATTTCCAATGGAGTGCTCCATTGGAATCGCATGCAATCGTTCAAGCTTTCCTTGACGACCCATACTGACAGAGGCACAGACGCCGTCTCCTGAACCATCCGCGGTCAACACCAGGACATCGTCGGCGTAGTTGCCTTGTCCAAAATACGCGGCCGCGCCATGGGCCGTATGGTGCTCGACAAAGATCATCCGGTCCCGCGGAAACCCCAGCGTGACCAGTTCCCGAATACGCTCTGCCCGTTTTTTTTCGCGCAAGCGATCAAGCAACCCCACCGACTTTGCGATTCGCGACCCAAATCGCCTGACTTTCCGGCGAAGAGTGACATCGAAGTCATTGATGTGCCGGTACTCATGCATCAGCTCATCACGGGTCATGGGATAGGCCGCGTGATGGCCGTTGAAGGCCAAGCAATCGATTTCGCTGGGATTTAGCCCGCTCTCCTTCAGAATCCACTGGACGGCCTGTATCGGCAGGCCGGACCAGTTCTTGACCCGGCGCAACCGCTCCTCCTGCAACGCCAGTCGGATTTCTCCATCAACAAACAAGCACGCCGACGCATTGTGCCCATCATGGATTCCAAGCACTTTCATTCTAGAGTCTCAATCCTTTGAGTTTGGTCGCCTTCCCGTTATGTCACATGTGCTCGCGGCAGGAGACGACTATCAAACCTGCGATCACAACAGCAACGTGTCGCTCGGCGCGAGTTCCGAGTACAGCCTCATCCAACTAGGTTGGACGGATTTCCAAGTGTATTTCACACACTCGGCCAGCGCGTTTCGTGTCAGGTCCCCAAAGAGCGGCGGGCTTTCAATGACCGCCAGTGCGGCCTCGGCCAAGGCTTCGGCATCTCCACATTGGACCAATCTCCCGGTCCGTCCGTCCTCGACGATGTACGGGATGCCACCCGGGTTGGTGCTGGCCACTGCCAATCCGCAAGCGTAAGCCTCCAATATCGACGTCGGCATATTGTCCACGTCCGAACCGTTCAGCCAGACGTCGTGCTCGTCATACAGGGAGGGCCGGCATGTGCTCCGGAGGTACGCGACCGACGAAGCGAACGTTGCGAAGCGAGAGGTCTCTCGCGAGTTGCCGCAATTGCTCGCGCTGAGGCCATCGCCGGCGACAGTCAGCAATGCATCCGGCCACCGTTTTTGAATCAGCGCGAGCGCCCGCAAAACACAGGCTATATTATAGTGCGATTCAAAAATGCTAGTTGACCAAGAATGCTGGCCTGGGGTTACTTCTCGCACGGAATCTGATTGCACTCAGATCAACCGCACACGGAATCTGATTGCACTCAGATCAACCGCACTGGACACCGCCCCTAATTCCGGCGCTAATGCGCACGAGAGTCCGAGACGGCTTGAAGAACATGAAGCCAAGAGCAATTCCAAGTGCGAGGAGACATAGGGCCGCTAAGTCGTTTGGATTGTTGTAGATGTAGTCCTATACCGCGCGACTCAAGATATATGATCTTGCCCCCGAAAAACGCATCCCTTGCTGAGCGACTAAACTTTGGGCAAGGAGAGCGGGAATGTCAAAGAGCAAGAGGGCGCAGTACACGCTGGAATTCAAGATCGAAGCGGTTCGGCTGGTGCGCGGGGGCCAGGGTACGGCGGCGAGGCCGGTGAGTCCCGAGCAGATGGAGATCAGCCGATTGCGGGCGGAGCTGGCGCGCGTGAAGATGGAGCGCGACATCCTAAAAAAAGCGACGGCGTACTTCGCGAAGGAGTCGGAGTGAAGTACGCCTGGATCGAGCGGCACAAGTGGCACTGGCCGGTGTCGGTGCAGTGCGAAGTGCTGGGTGAGCCCGAGCGGGTACCACGCGCATTGGCGCCGGCTTGCGAGCCCGCAGCAGCGAAAGCGGGTGAGCAACGACGCGCTGCTGGTGCATATCAAGGCGATCCATGCCCAGGTGAAGGGCGAGTACGGCTGGCCGCGGATGTGGAAAGAGCTGCTTGCCAAAGGGATCCGGGTGGGCAAGGAGCGAGTGAGGAAGCTCATGGCGCTGCACGGCATCAAGGCGAAGGCCAAGAAGAAGTACAAGGCGACGACCGACTCGAAGCATAACCTGCCGGTGGCGCCGAATCTCTTGGGCCGGCAGTTCGCGGTCAGCGTGCCTAACCGCGTCTGGACGAGCGACATCACCTACATCGCCACGGACGAAGGCTGGCTGTACCTGGCCGCGGTGATCGCTCTGTTCAGCCGCCAGATCGTGGGCTGGTCGATGCAGCCGAGAATGAAAAAGGAGCTCGTGATCGACGCGCTGAGGATGGCGTGGTTCAGGCGTCACCCGAAACCCGGATTGATCTTCCACTCCGATCGTGGAAGTCAGTACTGCAGCGCTGAGTTCCAGGCCGCGCTTGCCACCTACGGCATGCGCTGCTCGATGAGCCGCAAGGGTGACTGCTGGGATAATGCGCCGACCGAAAGCCTGTGGGGCTCGCTGAAGGTGGCGCGTCTGCACGGGGTGCGATTCGCGACCCGCCGCGCGGCGATGGACGAGGTGATTGACTGGATGAGCTTCTACAATCATCGCAGGCTGCATTCGACGCTGGATTAGGTCAGCCCGATGCAGTTCGAGCAGCGTTGGCTCGCCGCTCAAGAAAAGCAGGCCGCATGACGGACTCGGCTATGGGATGCGAGAAACAGGGGCAAGGTCAGAATCGGCCCAAGAAGGATCTGGGCGGGGTCCCGCCGGCCGTCTACGCGGCGCGCCTGAATTCGCTCGCGAACTCAGGCGCGAAGGAATCGAGTACAGTTTGCAGCGATGGACTCTAATTCAGACTGCTACTAAAACAGGGATCACGTCGCTCCCATTACGCTTATTGATAGGACGGGAGCTCATAAAGAAGAGAAAGGAAAAGAGTGAAAATAAACAGACAGCTGTTTTTCAATACCTATTGGAAGCTAGAGTCGATAATAACGCCTAGGCTAAAATACTCTCAGAGCATGTATGAAGATGTGTTGAATGAGCATTGTACAGGACTCGACAAATGGCTTGACTTGGGTTGTGGCCATCATCTCCTACCACCGTGGAGGTTTGACCAAGAACAAGTGCTAATTGGAAAACCAAAACTAATAGTTGGAATTGACTATGATTATTTGTCGTTAACTAAACACAAAACCATAAAAGCCTTATTGCGTGGAGACATTACTGGATTACCTTTCCCGGACAATACATTTGATTTGATAACGTCAAATATGGTTTTTGAACATCTTGATAAACCTGAAAAGCAATTGAAGGAACTTTCGAGAGTATTAGTAAAAGGTGGTAAGCTTATTTTTCATACCCCCAATAATCTTGGCTATGTAACGTTGTTGGCCAGAATCATTCCTGAGTTTATGAAGGACAAGCTGGTTTATGTTTTAGAGGGGAGGGATGAGGAAGATGTTTTTCCTGCATATTATAGGATTAACTCCCCAGCGAAAATTCGGAAATTAGCTATTGCTTCTGGATTAAATGTTGTAAAGATTAAACTGATTTGCTCTTCTGCAGTGATGGTTATGTTTCCACCGATCGTTGTTTTTGAGCTAATGTGGATCAGATTCCTTATGTCGAAAGCAGGCAAACCGTTCAGAACCAATCTAATAGCGATCTTGGAAAAGCCGACGTGATCCCTGTTTTAATAGCAAGTCTGAATTAGAGTCCATTGATCTTGCCCCCGAAAAACGCATCCCTTGCTGAGCGACTAAACTTTGGGCAAGGAGAGCGGGAATGTCAAAGAGCAAGAGGGCGCAGTACACGCTGGAATTCAAGATCGAAGCGGTTCGGCTGGTGCGCGGGGGCCAG
>WNGR01001415.1_pt1 | contig 27778 bp, 28 predicted proteins | sample 5407581 | NCBI WGS metagenome assembly WNGR01 (sample SAMN13153383, study PRJNA577476) | soil metagenome | isolation source: 80 cm soil or saprolite under Garry oak tree replicate 2 | place: USA:California | collected 2016-06-15
ATGATAGTGTTCCATCATGATCAGCTTCGGATTGGAGTTCGGTTGATTCACTTTGTTATAAGCTCATTAGACTTGGAGTAGTCGATTGCAAGTAACGACGGATGCGCGATTATGGTATCGCTCTTGTCATTAGCTCTAGTGTGAGGCTGAACTCTGCGTCGATAATCAAGTTTAGGTGAAAGAGCTGGCAATTTCCCCGACGGAGAGACATTCTAGATTTCACTTGCCGAGCTCTCTTCAACTGCTTCTAGCTCCCGGGATCCGCGGGCATACGCTGCTCTTTATGGGTGTTCTGAGTTTTCTGTTTGCAGCTTCCTACGTCGGCCGGGCTCTCGGGCTTGCTAGTACGTGGACTGTTGTGTTTGTTATCGGTGCAAGTGCCTCAGCAACCTATCTTGTCCTGGCGCCATTAGCGCTGTCTGAAAAATTCAGAACCTCGATTCTGTTCACGAATATGAAGCGACGAGTCATCATTCTTGCATTAGTGTTCGGTCCGGTTGTTGCGGGAATTTCGTACTGGATTTACCAGGCGGGATCTGTTGAGGCTTTACCTGTCTTCCCATATTTCATTGCGATATTCTACGCGTGGATTCTGTCTCAAGCGTACTTCATCGCGAATCCGGTTACTCATGCGATGCTCAAGTTCGAAGAGGGTGTTGTCGGAAAGGGCTTTGTCAAGAGGATGATACGGACCCTCGGGATGACGGTTCTCTTCCTTCCGATAGCGCCGCTGGGCGTCGGTGTCTGGGAGATTTCGAGCTGGGCGAACCAGAATTACGCGAATGTTGGAGGAGCGGGCACCGAGATTCTCTTGTGGACGATGGTCGTGACGCTGATGATAGTTGCGACTTATTTCTTGACGGTCATGTGGGGATGGAAGAACATAAAGAACGGCAAGCCCCAAGCGGCCATATTCGCAGGCGGAACATTCCTGGTGGTGTGGGGTTACCTTCTCTATCGTGCTACTACGCTGTTGATGGGTCTTGTCTCGCAGAATGAGCCGTCGAACGCGATTATCGATGCTGGATTGATGATTGTCTCAATCCTCGGCGCTATGCAGACGTTTGCTCGGAAGAAGCCAGGTGCTTCCCTTCCTAGTCTTCTCTTTCGGATCCGTCTACGCTGTCTCCCAGTTCTACTTCATTCTTCAAGGGTCCCTCACAAGGGCGGGTCTCTCGATACTCGTCAACGGGATAGTGTTCGCTGTCGGGACCTTGACTCTCATGCTACTCCTCAGAAGCCATCTCAAGATTCCGAGCGGCGGAGTGTTAGGGGCGACAAGCGCGCCCTCCACCGAACAGGCGAATGTGTCTCCTCCGAGCACCGAAGAGTCAAACGTCTCTCAAACCTCGGAGACGGGAAATGAGAGTCAACCCGTTGAAGGGTCCACAGAGTCTCAAGATGATCAAGCCGCTTCGGGAGTGGAGAATATGGAACGGTCAGACCAAGATACGGGCTCAGATTTCGAGTCTGGGAACTAGTACTTTCGGCTCTGTCGTAGAAGATTCTTCTACCACCTTTGCCTCTTCAAGAACGTTATGTCCACGGTCCAGCTTGCCCAGATCAAGACTGATGAGAAGACGAGCGCGAGTCAGTCTGAGCTGAGAATTTGCCAGCATAGGATACCGCTTCCGAACAGGTTCCCGATTAGTCCGGAACGTAACGCATTGAAGCCTGCGGGCGTCAAGGATCCTCTGCCGGGCGAGATTGCTGTTCTTGCTCGTCTTGCGCCTCCGGAGACTGTGAAGAAGATTCTGACTCAAGAGGACGCGCTGAAATCGATGGCGCGGTTCCTGTCGAAGGAGACGGCGCCTGATGCGGTTCGGATGTTATACCTGGCTTTCAAGGGCGGCGCGGCTGTTACCAAGGTCGAGGATCTGAAGACCTTGCTTGATCTCCAGTATCTCGCCGGACTCGACATCATCACAGTCCAGCACTCACTCGACTTCTCACTCGAAGATTACGAGGCTCAACTTCGTTTTGCTCAGAGATGGATGGAGGAGCGGGGTGTTGACAAGCCTCTGATGCCGGTGATTCAGGCTACCGAGAACAAGGAGACGTCTGCCAAACTGCTGGCTCTTGTGCAGAAGCATGAACCCTCAATGATCGGCTTTGATCTTCGCGGAGGATTCTATTATCATGCGCTGCGGGGTGTTGAGGAGTTTAAGAAGCGTAAGCCGGAGGTGTGGGTTCACGCATTGCAGACTCCGCCGAAGGTCAGGTTCGGACGCGGATTGTTGACGTGTAGTGAGGGGATGATTCTTCCGATGTTCGGGATTGATTCCTTCTCCCGGTGGATTGTTCCTCCGCCGCCTACGCCGTTGACGAAGGAGGTCATCAACGTGTTTGACCGTAAAGGTTGGGGTAGTATGAAGAAGAAGGATTACGAGGCGATCCGGAATAACAGTACGAGCTGCGACTGCGCCGTCTGTCAAGGGAAGGATCTAGAGCCGTTCTATGAGGGTAAGGTGCTTGACGTTCTTGCGAAGGCGAAGGTTCACGATCATCTGGCCCAGAGGAAGGAGCTAGAAGCGGCGAGAGAGTCGATTAGGAAGGGAAGATTCCTGAGTCTGCTGAACACGAAAGAGTATCCTAGAGAATTCCTCAAACAACTACCCGCAAGAGATGGCGAGAATAGGCCCTCGAAGGATTAGGGCATACAGAACGCCAGAGAGTACTCTCACGTCACGAGAAAGAAAATGTTGGCCCCCCTTTTCTTCAGAGGGCTCTGCCCAGTTGAAATTGTTCTGGGCGAGTCTCGCGTTTTAACGCGCAGAATAGAATGGTCGGCTGTTTTTCCAGAGTGGAAATCAGGGGTATAGCTCATCGTGAAAAAGTCGTGATCTGAAATCGCCTGCCCAGATTTCTGAATAGGGCTTGTTTCGGGCGATTTTCTCGTCGAGAATTTCGACAAAGTGTGAAGGAGTTTTTTTATTTTGACATACCCCCGGGGGGGGTCGAGAAATAGTTAGTAGAAACAGGAAAGATAACAGGAAAAACGATAGTTGACAGAAAGGAAAAATAGCTGACCAACCGAGTTCGACAAGAAGACTTCGTAGGGCGGGGTCTTTTGTCAAGAGAAGTTCGTGTTTCTCCAGACTTTTTGGGACGGGTTCTTTGCCGCTTGGGACGTTCCTGGGACCGTACCGATTGGCTCAATTATCAGCCCCTACCGCCTATCTGCCGATGCTTCCCTTGAAGAAGACCCTAGACCCAGCGGACACCGTTCTACGGGAGATCGAGGAGATGGGCAAACGCTCCTTCATACCCTCAATCGGCCCGGTTAAGGGACGAATACTGGCCGAGGTTGTTCGAGAGCACAAGCCACGGAAGATCCTCGAAGTAGGCGCTCTGTATGGATACTCGGCTATCCTCATTGCAAAGAACAGCCCGGCGAAAGCGGAAATCACCTCTGTCGAGAAGAATCCTGAACACGCCCGCATAACCGAGCAGAACGTCGAACGTGCTAGGCTAGAGGATCAGATCAAGGTCATCAAGGGAGATGCTATGGAGATTCTTCCAGGGCTTCCTGGACCCTTCGATCTGGTTTTCCTGGACGCCGAGAAGACTCAGTATTTGGACTATCTGAAGGCGGTCGAGGATAAGCTGCATCAGGGAAGCGTCGTCGTCGCCGATAATGTAGGAGTGTTTCAAGACCAGATGCAGAACTATCTGCACTATGTCCGGAATACTGGTCGCTACCGGAGCCGGACAGTCGAGACCCTGTTAGAGTTCTCGGAGACTACGAAGGACGCAATGGAGATCAGCGAGAAGCGATATTGACACTCTACCCATAATGGAGCATTATCGTGAACATACTAATGTCCTAATTAGGATACTTTCCGGTTTTCGCTTTCTCTTGGAAGCTAGTGGCTTCTAGCGGATCTTGCCTTTCTTCGGACCTTCTCTACCGGACATCTTCTTCTTTTTCTTCTGCCATTCTTTACGGGTCATTTCAGATCTATAACGATTCTATCCACTAGGGTATTTAATCGATAGAGTCGAAGGTACGGCTCAGCCATAGGAGATTGCTTCGTGACTCTGACCCGACGTCGACCTCAACGTTTGTTGCTCATAGCAATCCTTCTCGTCCTCTTCTCCCTCAGCCCAGCAATATTCGCCCATGCCCACGCAACCTCCATCGGAGCCCCCACTGTGAATGCTGTTCTCACTGGCCTCAATTTTCCCGTCTCCCTAGATTTCGCGCCTGACGGTCGCATCTTCTATAATGAAAAAGACTCAGGTAGCATCCGAATCATAGAACCAAATGGAACACTTCTCCCGGCTCCTTTTGCAACAGTCAATCCTGTCTTCAACACCGGTGAAGCGGGACTTCTAGGAATAGCCCTTGACCCTTCATTCTCATCTAACAACTACGTCTACTTGTACTATACGTACCGTGACAGTGGGTCCTTCACTCACGGCCACATCGTCCGCTACACTGCCAGCGGCAATACTGGCACTAGTCCTAGAGACATATTCGACGTGACTAGTAGCGCAGCTAACACAGTGTACCACAACGGTGGCTACATCAAGTTCGGACCTGACGGCAAGCTGTATGCGATGGTCGGCGAGTTCCATTCGGGCCCGCAGGCGCAGAACCAGAGTTCGATGACTGGGAAGATGCTCCGGATGAACCCGGACGGCTCTGTCCCGAGCGACAATCCGTTTTCCGCGAGCCTAGATTATGCGTTGGGAATACGGAACAGCTTTGGCTTCGACTTCGACTCCTCAAACAACCGTCTCATCGCGACGATGGCTGGACCGAACAGTGATGACAAGATCCTGATCATCGTCAAAGGCGCGAACTACGGCTGGCCGACATGTGTGGGAATTTGTAATGATCCGCGTTTCATTGATCCTATCGTCGACATCAACCCTGTCGAAACACCCACAGGAATAGCGGCTGTGGCTCCGAACAGCTACATCTTCGGCGAATACAACAACGGTCACCTGGTTCAACTTCAGCTAAACGCAACCGGTTCCGTACTCTCAATGACAGACCTCTATGTTGCTTCAGGGGGAATCATCGCAGTGGAGTTAGGACCTAGCAACAAACTCTACTTCACGACCCCCGACACAATCTACACTTACAACCTTCCAGCTAAGCCCGCTGCAAATGCTGCGGATCCTTCTTTGGTGATACTGGCAATCTTTGTCGTAATTGCTGCGACGATGCTCGTTGTTTACACGGCGCTGCATTACCGGCGCAAACGCTTACAGACGCTTCAACAAGTCGGCTCAGAAACACCTAGGTGATGAGTGATTCCAGGTGGCCCACGGGTGCGCCTCCTAGGCTTAGCAGCTTGTCGTGAAATGATCGTAGGGGCTCATCAGGGTGCGCATGGAAGAACCGCTCACGTGCCTTCTTGATGAATATCTTACCAAGAGTGTAGCCGTAGTAGGAATGGTCAAAGGTTCCCCGCAACGCCTCGCGCTCCGCGGGTCCCCTCTCCATCAGAGCATTCTTCATGATGAACTCTCGCGCCTCGTCTAACGTCATTCCCTGCGTGTGCATCTTGAACGAGACAATGAACCTGCAGTCCCGCAGTAACGCCTCCTTCAACTGAATAAACCGGAGCTTCTCAACACCATAGCCTTCGTCGAGCATCATCTCTTCGCAGTAGTGGGCCCAGCCTTCGTCGAACGCATAATTCCAGTAAGCCTTCTTCGTCATCGATTTTCCGTACTCCTTCTGGAAGACGCGATGAGTGTAGTGTCCCGGCCAGACTTCGTGAATGGCAATCTCCTTCAACGTCACACGGTTCAAATGTCGCAGCCACTCCTCTGTTCTTTTAGCATCCCATCCTTCCTCGGCAGGAGTCACATAGTACAATCCCTCTAGCCCCTCTTTCTCGAATGGACCCGGCGACGACATCGCCGCGGTCGTTGTGGCACGCATGTGCGATGGAGTAGGAACAACCCTGACCCGTGTCCCGCTTGGAATAGAAAGAAGCTCCCGCTCTCTCAACCAGCCTTCCAGGTCGTGCAATGCTTCAGCAGCGTCATCAAGCAACAATTTGGCTGTCGGATGATCCTGCTGAATCTCCTCAACGATGTTCTCAACGGTTTCTCCAGGCCTAATGCGCGCAGCGGACTCGCGTAATGCTTTCGTGTTCGCGTCGAGGTCTTGAACCGCTATCTCTAACACTGCTTCTATCGGCTGATTGATCCGATCATTGACCCACAAGAGCTTCTGGAACCGTTCCCTTCCAAGGGCGAAATCCATCGACGTCTTATGTTCCTCGTGGAGTGCGTCGATGAACCCGACTATCGATGTCACGGCCTCTGCCTTCGCTCGGTCAAACTCTTCCCGTATGGCTATGTTCGCTTTGCTAGCTTCTCGGGCAACATCTCCATCAAGATCCCTGATGACTCCTTGAACCTGCTTTATCGCGACTTCAACGATCGGGTCTGGTAACGTCCGCTCAAGATCTAACCTTGCCTGTTCAAGAAACCCCGGGATGGTTCGCAAATGCTTGTTCACCGCGCCAATCCTCTCATCTACTGGTGCGTACTCTCTCGAAATGTATGGAGTTGCACTGAGCTGCAACGAATAGATCGTCGGCCTAGTCGAATAGGCCCGGAGATCTTTAATCTCAAACAACATCCTCTCGAGCATAGTTTCCATAGATTGAGCATCCTGTCTGCCCTCCTTGTCAAGTTCGTGGAATTCTCCTCTGACCACTTCCAGTTGCTCGACTGCCTTTTCGGACCACGCCTTCAGTCGACTGGGTGAAAGATCTGGAAGAAATCCGTCATAGTCGTGCAAGCCAAGCATGACTGCTTGCCTCGGGTTCAGCTCGAAGACATGACGGAAGACTTGGTCCTCTATCTTGTCTAATCTGGAAACTAGGACTGGAATCTCCAAGAAACCTCAACGCTGAAGCGTCAACTCGCGGATAAAAACTTAGACCGTTCAAACGCATAGTCTCTAAACGGGCGTATCTACCCAACGAGTTCGGGAATAGTAACAAAATCTAATACTCGATGTTTCTCGGGCTTCGGTTTGAAGAAGATATGGCTGCTCCCGCTGCGAAGGCGAAGTCTAGGAAGAAGCTCATACTCGGCATTATCGCAATAGCAGTCATCGTCATTGCGGTAACACCTATAGCGCTTGCCGGGTCGTACAACGTGCCTGTTGCGATAGCCCGTTTCAACGAGACAACGGGCACTAGCAGCGCTGGCGGTCTTAATGTAACAATCCAGATCGTTACCGCGTGGGAGTATTTCTTCAGCATCAGAACTCAGGGAATGATGAGAACTTCGGACTCTAGTCCCTCCAGTACGTCCAGCAACGGTGGAACAACAAACATCACCATCAGCATGAAGCTCACCAATCCTTCAAATCAGACGATAGACCTGGGACAGACGAACATCAGCGGTGGAATAGGAGGCCGGACACACACGATCTATCTCTCCGTCGACCAGGGAGTTCGAGTCAATGGTAATTATCGGCTCGACGTTACGTTCACCGCTAATGTTGTCCTGTTCGGCGGAGTGGTCGAGGCCCAATTCTCGAAGACGCTGCAGAGTTATTTCGTTATATCGGGCCAATAAGCCTCACTGAACGCTAGTGGTCTCATGATTTCGACACCCGCCACAAAACTCTCCGGTGGAACAGTAATCAGCCCGTCCAATCCGAGTCATCGACCGCTAGACATCGACAAGCTCTACTACACACGCGGCATACTCAGCGTACAGTGGTCTGTAGATGGTGAGCATCTATACTTCGACACGAATATTACAGGCCGTTACAACATCTGGGCGGTCCCAAGCAATCGAGGATGGCCCGTACAGCTAACAGTAAGTGACGACAGAACTCTTCTTCAGGAACCATCGCCCGACGGGCGCTACGTTCTCTACGCGCAGGATTTTCAAGGAGACGAGAAGCCGAACCTCTACCTTCTCGATCTTACAGAATTCTCAGTCCGGAATATTACCAACACCGACAAGGTCGGATACCGAGACGCAAAATGGTCGCCCGACGGACGATCACTCGTGTTCGCAGGGGAGCTTGAGGGTCCCGGAACATATCCAGTATTTCATTTTGACCCCGACAAGGGATCGACCAAGAAGATCATAGGCAACGAGGCAGGCGACTGCGAGGCTCTCGAGTACAGCCCAGATGGACACAAGCTCGCTCTGACAAGGACACGGAACTACCAGTATACCGGGGCAAGCGTGTTTGACCTCGAAACCGGGAGCGAGACAATGCTCGCTCCGATAGACGACAAATCGACAACTATCACCGGAGGCTGGACGCGCGACGGTAAACGAGTCTACGTCACGAGCAATGCTAACGATCGGGGAATAGATGCTGTCGCGCTCCTGGAAGTGAAGCAGGGACCCGAGTTTCAATGGCTGACTCTTCAAGACTGGGACAGCCAACTTGTCGATGTCTCCCCGACCGAAGATAAGTTCGCCTATGTTGTAAATGAAGCAGGGAATCTGCGGCTACTCCTGCGTGATCTGAGTGGTCAGGAAGAAGAGATTCCGCCCACCCAGGGAGTCGTACGTGCCGCGAGATTCTCCCCAGACGGGAAACGACTCGCGATCATACATGCGTCCGGAGATACCCCACATGACATCTGGGTTTATGACATTAAGGCGCGGACCTTGAAGCAGATCACGGACTCGCTTGTAGGTGGATTACACCGCGAGAATTTCGTCAATCCCCAGCTGGTCGTCTATCCCTCTTTCGACCAGACGCCGATAACCAGCTTCCTCTACGTCCCGGCCAACATCAAAGCAGACCACTCGCACCCAGCCATCGTGTACTCCCACGGGGGACCCCAATGGGAACACTTCAACAGCTGGTTCCCCAGCCTACAATACTACACAAGCCAAGGCTACCTGGTGATCGCGCCCAACTTCCGCGGATCGACTGGCTTCGGCCGCGAATTCATTGAGTCCCTCCGAAAAGATGCTGGCGGAGGAGACCTCAAAGACCTGGTCGCAGCAGTCGACTATCTCAAATCAACCGGCTACGTCGATCCCAACCGTATCGCCATAACGGGCGGGTCCTGGGGAGGATATCTCACACTAATGGCCTTGACAAAGTACCCAGATCTCTGGGCCGCGGGCGTAAGCATCGTCCCACTGGCGAACTGGTTCACAGCCCACGAGAACGAAGATCCAGTTCTCCAGAAAAATGATGAGTGGCTGATGGGCGACCCTGTCGAGGACCGTGATCTCTGGCAAGACCGGTCACCGTTATTTTTCGCGAATCGCATCCGCGCCCCGCTTCTCCTCCTTGCTGGCCAGAACGACATCCGCTGCCCGGTGAAGGAGACGGAACAGATGGCTGAGGCAGCGAGAAAGAATGGAGTGACGGTGGAGGTCAAGATATACGAGAATGAAGGTCACGGATTCGTACGAAGGGAAAACGAGATCGATGCGATCAAACGATCGGCGAAATTCCTAGAAACTCATGTGGGCCAGCGGTCAGCAAAAGGATAGCATGCGAATCCACAGTCTTTCCTTCGGTCTAGTTTTGCATATAGTGCGTGAAATGATTATATACTCTATATAGCTGACAATGAGTCAAGTGGGTTCTAAGCGATGAACAAGATCATGCTCTCGTTGGCCGAAGAGACTTTCTTCGCAGTATCCTCTCAAGCGAAGAAGAGGGGCATCTCAGTGCAAGAACTGCTGAGAGCAGTGATAGTACCAGAGTGGGTGAATGAAAACCGGCGCTCACATGCAATGTCATCGCGCACCGTAGAAGTTGCCCTTGAACCGACTGCGCCCCAGATGAATCCGCATCACCGAAACCGAATACTCGACATCACACTGGGCCAGCTGAAGTACTAAACGGCAAACCTTCCAGATCTCATTACGACAGACGCTTTGCTAAGAACGAGTGGGTTTCTCGCAATCGATGAGCGCAGAAACAAATCGGCGCTGATAGGCTAGCGAACCGATTCGGCTAGTCGTGGCCTTTCATTTCATCGTGCTTCGTGAAGGGGCCGATACCTCGAGCAGTTCCAAAGACACCCCTCTTAGTATGCCCAGAGCCACTCTCGACTAGGACTAGTCCATTGCGGACGGCGGCTTTCACATAGGTGCTACTCTGGCGGAGCCTTCGAAACTCTTCAACAGTGTAGCCGAAGGCTTCCAAGGGAATCCTGTTCCTCCAATTCTTCTGGAGATAGCTGAGTCTCTCAGCGATTGGCACTTCAGAAAAATCGTCGGAGACGATTATCAGGTCCACGTCGCTGTCTTCTAGATATTTGCCCGTTGCCCAAGAACCAGTCAGTATTGCTTTGTTGACCGTTATGCTTCGAGCGAGTCTCTGGACGTACCGCTTGGTTATTCTCTGGATATCCGCCTCTTTAGCCATCGGACGAGTTCTCCTACTTCTCTCAGATATCGCTGGGCCTGCTCCTTTTTGAATAGTGTCCCAGGGGCTCCCAGAGCGGCATCTGGATATTCGGAGGGTAGATAGAGAGGCGAGAGATCGTCGAGCGTCCTGACCAGTTTAGGCGACAACTTCGCCCGTCGAGCCACCATTGCGTATAGCCTCACCAGATTATAACCGCCAGCACCTCTTGGAGGCCTCTTTCTCTCAGAAAGAATCGCAGCTTTCAGAGCCTTCTCTGCAGAGTTGTGGAGGACATGAATGCACTTGCTGTATTTTCCGCCTTTGAATAGAAGCTGGGCAGATTCATAGTCGTCGATGGCGGCAGCAAGCCACCATCCTGCATCCTCCAGTACAGCTTTGGCCAATCTGCGGTTCGACTCTGAAAGGTCTGGATCTGGTTAAAAACTGACGCGTGATTCTACCAGCCGCCGTTATTATCCGTAAAACGTCAAATGCAAGCTGGCTTCAGCCGGGGATTATTGTCCATGGCAGCAGCACGGGCACCGCGACGACCACGACCCAGGTTAGAATCGCTGTCTGACCTGATCTACGGACTATCATTGTCGATCGGCGCGATAAGTCTAGTGATTACAAACAGTCAGACATCTAGCGTCAGTGACATTAACAAGAACATTCTCCAGTTTCTCTTCGTTTTCATCATCCTGATCACCAGCTGGATAATCTACACCAGCGACATGTCCGTTCTGCCCGTAGAAACCCGGCTTGTTCAACTGCTGAACGTCGTACTCCTCATGCTGGTCGCGATCTTCCCTTACCTCTTCGATCAGGTAGTGTCAGCGTTGAATCCTAGCAGTGTTCAAGACTATGCGTCGATCCTTTTCACGGCTGACTATGCAGGCACCTTAGTGATCATGGCGGTCTTCTCTCACATCATCGCGCAGGAAGAGGAACATCTCGTCGACGGCGAGATAATGATTCGGATGCGAAGGGTTCGAAATAGACTGGGCCTGTTAACCGTGATAGTGCTCTTGTCGCTTGCTGCCCCATGGGACTGGCTGTTTCTCGGTATACACATCAGGCTCTTCATCTGGCTCGTCCCGATAGCCAGCTTCTGGATTAACCGGATGAGACGCTCGCCCTTTGGGTTGCCTGTACCCGGCGAACAACGCGTAGATCCCTTTGGGCCTGGACTGGGGCCTGCTAAATATGTGGAGGCTTAGCCTCGGAATATGAGTGATAGCGCTCTTCCTCTGGTCGAGCCTGATCTTGTTGGGATCTGGAGGAAGAACGTCTGGTGGTTCGGCCTCCGATGGCCCTTCAGCTTCGTCCTCTTCTCCTGGGTTACAGTAGCGTCGACGCTTGCTCCAGAGTTTCATCTGGACCGTTATCTGCTGACAATGCTCGCCGGGTTTTTTGGCTTGGTCATCGGAGCGCACTACATCGACATAGCGGGAAGCAGTAACAAGTATCTCCCATACTTTCCAAAGATGAATCGGGCGGCAATTAGAGCCGTGGGTGTTCTCGCGGTTCTGGCTGGAGTAGCGATCGGAGTCTACATGTCGCTGGTCTACTCGATCTGGTTCCTAGTCTTCGTTGTCCTGGGAGGACTCTTCGCATTGTTCTATCCCATCGAGAAGCCGAGATGGCTGCACACATACGCGGGGTTTGGCGTCGCCTGGGGCTTTATGCCTGTCCTAGCCAGCTACTACATCCAAGCTCTGAGGATCGACCTGGTCGGACTAGGCTTAGCAGTCTTTCTCGGGATCACGGTAGTCGAGATGCATCACATGGCAGTCTTGACAAATGAGAAGGAGTATGCTACTGAGACTAACAAGAATGCTCGACTATTGCTGAAGATTCACAGAGCTGCTGCATATGCGATTGGGCTGATTCTCCTCATATCACGACTGGTCTAGAAGGGTCAGATTGTAGCCCCGAGCTGATCCGAAATCTCACAGCGCTCGTCTTCTAGCATGATACTTGGAATATGCAAGAAGCAACGCGTAACCGATGAATGTGTAGAACAGAACGTCCAGTCCGAAGCTTAGCCAGTCAGAGCCGATGGCGAGCAGACATGATGCAGAAATTTCAATACCGGGTGGTGGGCATCCGCCCGTTTTCCACGCGAGCGGGAAGCCATACCCACTAGCCGAGTTACCGGTGAGGACTGTCGCAAGAGTAACGACTGTCCCAATCACAATGAGACCAGGCCAGAGAAATGTCGGGCGAGTCATTTGAACGTAGCCAATCCAGCCTGTCTCTTAAGAAAACTGACGATAATCACCGGCATCTTTGTATTCTCAACTGACAGAGGGACCTCCGGTGATCTCGACGGGAGGAGACTCTTTTCGGCTTGAGACCGACAAACAATACTATTCTCCGGGCGAGATTCTCAACGGGATTGTTCATGTCGAGCTGGAACGTGGCGTCAAGATCCGCCATCTTGACGTGAAGTTGCAAGGTCGGGAGAAAGTCACGATCGACCCGCCGGTGGCTATGGCGCCGGTCGCACACAAGGCCCACTATTCGTCTACGAATGAGATGTTGAATTTGGCGCTGCGATTTCTGGATAATGCGGTTCTGGCTCCCGGAGAGATGAAGATCCCGTTCCAGTTCCAGCTCCCTCCCAATGCTCTTCCTTCGTTCATCGGACGATACGCCGATGTGACCTGGAAATTGTCCGCGACAATGGATATTCCGTGGCGTTCGGATTTGAGCGAGACAGTCTATCTGCGAATCTGGACATCAACCTCTGAGCCTCCAGCCTTGGTCGAGCTGGAGAATCCCGAGCGTAGTCCTAAATTGAATCTTAAGCTCACAACCAACATCTACCAGCCCGGAGAAAACGTGCGAGGCCAGCTAACTCTATTGGAGACTGGAAACTTGAGATCGGTCCGCGTCGAGTTGGTCCAGACGGAAGATTCAACAGCTCTCGGAGTATTCACGAGCGCCCACCGAACAGCGAATCGAACCATACAAGGCTTCCAGCTGATGAGGGAACAATTCACAGTCGGCCCTCCATTAGAGTTCCATTTGACCGTTCCCGCGGATTCTACGAGCAGCTACAAGGGAGAATATTCCATGGTTTACTGGAATGTTCTGACCACGCTAGACATTCCCTATTCGAACGATGTTCAGCTCTGCGAACCCATCATCGTAGCGTTGAGGAAAGCCCCAATCGCCCTAGCCCCGACTGTCTCCAGCAAAGAGAAGATTCCCCTGACAGCAGGGACCGCAGGCGAGTCGCACGTAGACACTACGCTTCGGCCGATGACTGCCGTTGAACCCGCTGAAACGATCAACACAACAAGCTCTCCATTGCCGGATCCTGCAACTCAGACGTCAGACATCGGATCGCTGATTCTGAAGCTTCTCAGCGATGGGGGATCAAAGGACTTGCTAGAAATCAGCAGTGAGCTACAACAGTCATCTACAGGATTCGTTGATCTAAACACAGTCATGAAGATCTGCGAGGCGCTTGTCTCTCATGGAAAGGTGAAACGAACAGGCGTGGGCGAGTTCTTCGCAGAATACAGTCTAGCCAAAGAGCCCTCCGCCCCTTAGTCGCTCTCATTACCGCGACGAATATCTGATTACGAGATAATTAGTAACTGAAAAAAAAGAGAGCTTGGAGTTGTGATCCGGCAGTGGGCGATCGCAGTGCTGGGATGATTCTTCTCCTTCCATGTCCGGGTTGTTGAGGATCACCGGGTAGTAGACAATGGACCGTATCGACTGGTCCGACATCCATCCTATACGGGAGTCTTGATCACGTTCATCGGACTAGCACTAGCAGTCCAGTCCCTAGGAGCACTATTCGTTCTGCTAGCCGTCTTCATCGTCTCCTATGGCTACCGGATGGGAGTCGAAGAGAAAGCGCTATTGTCAGAACTAGGCGACGACTACGCCAACTACATGAAACGGACAAAACGACTCATACCATACCTCATCTGAAGTGTGGAGAATCTCTAGAGATCTGGCAACCCCCTGGGGGTCCAGAAATAGTTGACAAGAAGGAAAAGATAGCGGGGGAGAGAAGTACTTCTTGTAACCGTCCGTTTTCTGAACCCAGAAGGGCTTTATGACGCACATCGCCTTTTGATGTAGGCTGATCGTTGTCTCAGGTTGGACGAAAGCTCGTAGCGATAATGTACACGGACATCGAAGGCTACACTGCGCTCACCCAGAGCGACGAATCGCTCGCGATGAAACTGCTTGAGACGCACAGGGAGCTCATCCGTCCAGTCTTCGCGAAATATTTGGGCAGGGAGGTCAAAACGATGGGAGACGCTTTTCTCCTAGAATTTGACAGCGCGCTTGAAGCGACAGAATGTGCGGCAGAGGTTCAGAGAGTTCTCCGGGTTTATAACGAAACAGCGTCCAGGAAGGTCCCCGTAAGGATTGGGATCCATGTCGGAGACGTAATACACAGGGAAGGAGATGTCTATGGTGACGCAGTCAACATAGCCTCGCGGATTGTCCGATTGGCCGCCGGGGGAGAGATCTGCATTTCAGCCCAAGTCTATGACCAAGTGCACAACAAGATTCCATTCGGGCTGTTGAAGCTCGGTCCCCATGGTTTGAAGAACGTCTCTTTCCAGACCGACGTCTATAAGCTCGAACTCTCCTGGCAGACTTCTAGGATGAACGCAGTCTGGAAACAGGATAGGAACAGAGTAGCTATCCTTCCGCTTGTCAACATGACCAATGACCCGAATGATGAGTATTTTGCAGACGGCATGACCGAGGAGATGATATCGACACTGTCGAACGTCAGTGGTCTGACCGTCATATCGCGCACGTCGACGATGCAGTATAAGGGAGCCAAGAAGAACTTGATTGACATAGGAAGGGAGCTTGGGGCTGGGACGCTGCTAGAGGGGAGTGTTAGGAAGACGGGCAACCGGGTCAGAATAACCATTCAGCTTCTCGATGCACGAGAAGATAAGCATCTCTGGGCGCAGAGCTACGACCGGGAGCTCCAGGACATTTTCGCAGTCCAGTCTGATGTTGCGGCCAATGTGGCGGACGCGCTGAAGGTAAAACTGCTCGACCGGGAGGCTGCCCAACTGAGGAAAAAGCCGACCGAGAACACCGAGGCATACATGTTATACTTGAAAGGGAGGGAATATTGGAACAAGAGATCTGATAGCGCTGTTCGCAAAGCGATAGAGTATTTCCAGCTCGCTATCGATGCCGACCCCGCCTTCGCGCTCGCCCAAGTCGGACTAGCCGATTCTTGGGGTGTCCTCCCAAGCTGGGGATTTGCTTCGAGCACCGAGGCTGCGCCAAAGATGAAACAGGCAGTGCTGAAGGCTCTGAAACTAGACAGCACAATAGCTGAGGCACACGCAACCTACGCTCTTGAGCTTGCTATCTACGAATGGAAATGGGAAGAAGCAGAACTCGAGTTCAAACGCGCGATTGAACTCAACCCCAACTACGCTACCGCTCACCACTGGTATTCGTTTTCTATCCTACGTTTTACTCGCAGGTTGGATGAGGAACTCAAGGAGGCCTACAGGGCCTTCGAGCTAGATCCGCTAGCACCAGTGATGAGCATGAACCTTGGACAGACATTCTACGCCAGGGAGGATTACGACAGGGCCATCGAGTACTTCGAGAAAGCTGTGGCTATTGAACCCACTCTCCTCCTGGCCTACATCCAAGAGACTGGTTGCTATCTTCTAAGCGGCAGATATCAGAAGGGAGTAGAACTGATGGAAACTTACCTTCCGAAGATCTCTCCCAACGAGCCATTCAGGACAAAACTCGGACTTGCCGTGGCCTACGGACCGGCCGGACGGACGACTGAAGCGAAGAAGCTAATCGCAGAAGCAGAGCTGGCCCAAGACAAGGAAACGATTCCTCCCATCGAGTTCGCAGAAGCATACTCAGCTATAGGGGAACCTGACAAAATGTTTGAGTACATGAACAAAGCCACTCTCCAGAAGGACGTCACCCTTCCCCACGCCCTAATCGACCCCATGTACAAGCGTTACAGGTCCGACCCTCGCTTCATAGCCCTCAAGAACAAAGTCGGCATCTAACGGACCGATATCGAGCCACTTTCGGACCCAAGGTTCCTCTTTGCAACCACGCGCTCAGTCTTCACAATCACTTTCTTGACTATTTCCAGATAGTTGAGCGCTTCATGAATCCCAGCAGCCACGAAACCGACACCCTGCGCGATCTCCCGGTTCGAATACTTCTTCGACGTACGACTCAGCTCCTTCTCCAAACCCTCAAGATACCGCTTAAACTCCTTCATAGCAAGCAAGGTCTCTTCCGCTTTCTCACTCGGAGTCTGCACAACTGGCTTGCCCAACCGACCTACCCCTCAAGAGCTTCGAGAGAACAGCGATAAGAGGATGGTTCAACCTAGCAGTCGAGAAACCGGTGACATTCACCGCAGATTAACTTGCCAGCCAGCTTTTTGCGTTCGTGTATGAGGGTAGACGGTCACTAACCTTCTGATAGATTCGTTTTGGATGCTGCGCATGTGAAGCAGTAGAGAAAATAGGGAAAGGTCCGCGATTTGACGGACCTATGGGAATCTCGTTACACCGTTGACCTGTATGTTCTGGAACAGGAACGTCTGTCCATTGGCTGTTCCCGCGTTTCCGTTGGACCATCCGCCGTCGGTGATGACGGAGACTGAAGAAATTGTTAGACCCTGTGCGTTGGCCAGCGTAACTGCTTCAGAGTAGGTGCCGTAGAAGGGTCCGCCTATCTGGGTTGAGTCCCAGCGCAGTCCCGCGGAGTCTGATGCCATATTTGGTGTAGCACATTGGGTTGTAGGACAAGCTGGTTGCCAGGTGTTGCTGGGGACGCAGTCGGCGAATGCGGGGTATGTGCCGAAGTAGACAAAGATATTCTTGCCATTTGACATGTCTATCTGGAACCTTGGTGAACCGCCGCCGTCGCAACCGTATTGAATGTAGTATTGACTCGCAAGATATGTGAGCTGGTCAAGAGTATCGCCTTTCACGTTGCGCGTTACGAAGCCTCCGAAAGTGAATGTTCCGGCCGCAAAACAAGAGGTTGCGGGAGGCGTAGGGGTAGGACAAACTGATTGTTCGTAAACAACGGTGTCACAGATTCCACTCGAATCGCAGAAGTGTTCAGGTTTGGCAGTTCCGAAGAAGGTTGCGCCATTCGCTGGATCTGGCGGAGTAGGGTCAGAGATGACGGTTAGAAGTGCATTGTTAATCACCAAGGCAGTTGCCGTTGCGGTTCCTGGGATCAGTGCACCGGTGACAAAGTCGTAATTGTACGATACCGTGGTACTAACGGGTGTAAAGTCAGCGCCGGTATAGTTCACCGGAATTGATGAATCACCAAACACTGCTGATATTCCACTGATTCCTGTTACCATCAGCGCTGCGAATGCGAGGATTGAGAGCTTTCTGAGTGTCACCATTTGTTTTCAACGGGTGCGCCTCTGGGTTGAAATATATGGAATGTTCAAGCCGGCAATATTTTCGAGACTCGACAATATCGAAACTAGATATTTTCGAAAAATGACATTCTCGGATCTCGATATGTCGCAGGATGATCTCAGACGACGCTTTCAGGATCTAAAGCGCTTACACCGATTAGAGAGGTCAGTACTCACTCTTCATGGAGTTCGTGGTACGATTCAACAGCCTCTCTCGCCACGAACGCGAGTATGACTCCTGTCGCCAAATAATCGGCCCACCACAGTCCTAGAAAATATTCTGCGAGTAGGCCGCCGAGTAGAGCTAGGGCCATGAAGAGGCAGGTCACGGACTCTATAGCGTCGATCGAGAGAGGAAGAGACCGGGTCTCCCTACCGATCCTCTTCTTCTGAACGTAGAGATAGGGCATTACGATTACTGCGCCGACTGCGAGGGCGATTCCGAGCGGCGAAGCCTCCGGCTTCAACCCGGTAATGTAGGAGTAGACTGCGCCTAGGCCGATGACGGGGATGAGAGCGAAGAGCAGCAGACTCGTGAACTGTTCCGTCCTCTTGCTAAGATCTCCACCCGCGCTGCTAAGTGAGGAGTCCTTCCGCAAGCCTGTCAAGACCGCGATCCCCGAAATCAGTTCAATCAGACTATCGCCGCCGAACGCCAGTAGAGCGAAGCTTCCCGCAATCACTCCGAACCCAATTGAACCAAAGACCTCAATCAACATCCAAGCCGAACTGAGATACTCTACTCTGATCCCATTACCAATTCGTGCATGTCTCCACGACTGATGGGCACTAGTGCAGCAGCACGAAGCACAGTTAACGCAATTCCCCGGTGTCCGGCACTCCTTACATGATTTCTCGGCACAACCACAGGTCACACATGATGACGATGAGGAGGATATCCCGAAGGCCAAGGTGGAACCTATGCCTGACTCCTACTCTTCTTCATCATAAGAATCTAGATCCTTAGCCGATTACAACTCGCAGGCTCCCCCCGGGGGTTCAAGAAATAATTGCAGAGACTAAGAGACCGATAATCGCAACCCTTGCGGAACCCGCTGGCAGCTTACAACCGCCTCTTTCCTCACAAACGGCACTTTTGTGTCGCGGGAAGGATTTCTTTGTAAATCATGGTGAGACGGGTCAATTTCGTGTCTGAAACGTTCTCCGCCAGTGATTCTTGATTTGTCGCCCAAAACAGCCGAATCCGGAATTTTCAATATGCATAGTTACGGGATCATCCCGGCGTAAACTGGGGATGATATGGAACACCCTCCCCGATCGCTGATCAGGGCTTATTCTGCGCCCGTCTCGTTTGAAACGATTGAGCAACTCTTTTTGCCCAGGCGAGTCCTCCCAAGACATCGTTCGCTTGTCTAAGCCGTTCGAGATCCACCCAGCACTACTCGTGCTGCTAGTGGTGTTTTTCGTCTCACTCATGCTCAGCTTGTGGGGCGGAGGACTGATTCCCGTTTTTACAACGATAATCGGGTTTGTGATCGTCTGGACAGCAGCTTTCTTCCTGATTCTGTACGCGCTCGTCTGGCTTGCTCGAACAATCTACGCGCAGCGACATCCTCCTCCACCGAGGACGTAAGTGTAGTCCTTTGCTCGGGAGAGTGTGCATCGTTCCTGTCACACTCCGGGTCGGGACCAGCCCGCCTCCCGGTCTCACGTATTTCCGCATCAAAGAGTTGGGCCACTACATACTCGTTCCGATCCCGGTTCGTTCCAGGCTTTGTCAGGCTTGAAAGGGGAATAGTTTGGGTTGGACAGCCAACGAGAATGGACCGAGCCCGGCGTATCCTTTAGCCGATTCCGACTGGTGCTTCCTAATATACGAGGTCGAAGCGTCCATGGATCGAATAATAATTTGAAATCTCTGGATAGACGTAACCGTTTTCGACTTTTCGCAGTCCTGTTGTTTATGAGCCTTCTTCCATTTGCGATGCTTGGTGTTAGACAGGTGAATGCTAGTCCCAATGGTCTTAGACAGCACACGCCGATACTGATCGACGGTCCTGGTAATTTTACGGCGAGAAACGGTGTGACGGGCGGCAGTGGTACCCAGAACAACCCGTACATTATTCAGGGCTGGAGTATAGACGCTAGCACTACGAACGGAATAGAGATCCGAAACATGATTACTGCGGGAGAACCCATCGAGCCTTTGGTATTCTTCGTCATCCGCAATGTTTTCATCCACTCGGAAGGCGGGACGCAGGCGGATATCCTAGTGGACTCGTTCGCGTCTCCCCCAGGCTGTTTTGAGTGTCCCGGGAACATATTCAACGGCGTCATAGCTAACAGTATACTGACAGGGAACAGAGACGGGGTCAGGCTTCAGGACAGCGATAACATCATAGTCTCGGGCGTCACGGTTCATGACTCGCAGACAGGCGTCAACTGCGTGAACTCCGACTTCCTCCAGATAAGAGCCAACAGAATTACTGACTCTGGCACGGGTATCAGCGTGTCATGTGCGGTCATCGATGTCTTCTGCAACACAATCCTCAACGCGGACAATGGAATGGTGGTAGGGAATTATGGAAGCATCGACATCGAGCACAACTACATCGCGAGCCCTCGAGGCTTCACGCTGCAAGGATCTGGGGACACAATAGTAGCGAACAACCAGATAATCGGCTCATCTGGACCAACCGTCCATCTCTACCAGTACGGCATCAGCGAATACCAAGCAGACAGCTTTAGCATAGAGAACAATACTATCATCAACACTACGCCCACCAACTTCCAGTCAGGACCCGCAGGCGTCAACATCACATCCTCCGGCGACTTTTCCATAAACGGGAACACTGTAAAAGCAGGCAACTCATACGGCATCGTGCTGCACAGCTCCTTTGAGTCATTCAACTTCGCCGATCCATTCCTGAACCACAACTTCCTCTACCACAACAACATTCTCAACAACACAGTCCAGGCCTTCGACGACAGCCCGAGCCAGAACCTCTGGGACAACGGCTACCCGAGCGGAGGCAACTTCTGGTCAGACTTTACCGGAGTGGACAACTGCGGCGGACCCCAGCAGAAGATCTGTCCGAGCCCTGACGGGATAGGCGATACGCCCTACGTGTTCAATCATAATACGGACCAGTACCCGCTCATCAGACCCTTACAGTGACCGAACCTAGCCGATGCTGATGAGTGTAAACGCGCACGCGTAAAATATGAGACCGAACTAGTTCTCTTTCGAGAGAAATTGAGTATATCGAAAGGACCCATTATCGTCTCGAGTTCTCAGCAAAACTTTCGCATTTATGACTTCTGAATCAAAGAGTTGAAACCATGTCTGCTCTTCGAATGGAAAAACAACTGGCAGAATCCTCGACTTCTCTCACAAAGAGCACTCACGCGCCGCGGGGAATCTGTGACCTCCCCCCCTTTTTTCCGGAGGGCTCTAGCCAGCTGAAACTGTTCTGGGCGAGTCTCGCGCTTCAACGCGCAGAATAGAACGACCGACCATTTTCCCAGAGTCGAAATCAAGCGTATGGCCTTCGTGAAAGTCTCGTGATCTGAAAACGCCTACCCAGACTCCTGTTTAGGGTTAGTTCTGCCCCTATCAGGTCTACAGCGCAACAGTCTGAGCGATTCCTCTCTTCAAAGAACGCAGCGGAGAAAGAGTTACCTTTCGCTAATTCTCTCCCCACTGCGAGTTTCGTGTCGCGAGGATCAACTGCTTTTCACATTTCCACGATGGTAACGGATCAGGTAACCGTGAATGGTAACAGTCGGGCTGCCAAGGGTCGAGAACGCAAGGAGAATCTACGGCTGGACCCTGCGCCCTATGACCCATACCCAACATAATCGAACGAATACAGAACCTAACAGACGAGTATCTTCGACTAGAACAATAGCAGTTCGAAGTCGAGCCCCATTCCTGCATTCTGAGGGGACGAGCCCGCTGCATCAAACGACATGCTGATTCTTCGTTTTCGACTTTAACGCTTCAAGCTCTGCCTTTAGGGCCTCTATCTCTTTCTCTTTCTCTGCTAGTGCTCGTTCAAATGTCTCGACATAGCCGGAGACTTCTCCCTCAAGTTGGGGGATGAGGGTTCTCGATATCGTGGGTAACTCATTCATATTTGTTCGAGCGAGATGCTCGACCAGTTGCCTGATTCTTTCAAGATACTTCCTTACGCTCTCGGATGGTTCGTACAGCTTCCTCAACTGGTCTTGACGTCTTAGCATCATTTCGCTGACTTCGGTTATTCTTTGGATAGACTTGTACAACCCTGTTGTCGGATCTGTAACCTTCATTATCTCTTTCAGTCTACGATTCGCCTCCTCGACAGCCACGAATAATTGAGGCTCAACGAATGGTGCCAATCTGGCAGGCTTCTTTTCGTCTTCCTTTTTCCTCTCAGTCATAGCCGAGCGAGGGCACTTGCCCTGCTTCAAAGTTCTTTCGGTCTCTCGACATGGAATGCCTATTCCGTTCGCCTCCTAGCCCTCAGAAATCATTCAGAAAACTAGAGATGACATAACCGGAGTTCGTGAAGCTCCTGGGCCCCGCTCGTCCTCTGCACTGTGACCAAGAGCCAAGAACTGCCTGAAGAATTCATATAAGAAACTCCAACATCCGGACCCATGAAGTTATGACAATGTCAAAGAAACAAGCCAAGGCGAAATCCACCAAGAAGACAACGAAGAAACCCACTCATGCCATTGCAAAGAAGAAGACTGCGCTTGCCGTTAAGGAGCCTCAAGCCGGTTGGATTGAAGAGTTCAACAGACTGTCAGAACCATTCCGCTTTATCCCCTGGGACCCGTTCAGAGGATTCGAGTGGCCCGTTGAGATCGAGCTGCCGACGCGGGTTCCCTACGTTGATGTTATCGACTCTGGCAACGAGTATCTGGTAAAGGCAGAGGTTCCGGGGCTGAAGAAAGAGACTTTGAAAATTGACGTGGGGCCAAACGAGCTGTCACTGAGCGCTGAATCTGACGTTGAGAAGGAGGAAGTTGGGAAGACCTACTTGCATCGGGAGAGAGCTTTCTCCACATTCCGTAGAAACATAGGCTTTGCAGAAAGCGTAGACGCTGAAAAAGTGTCAGCAAAAATGTCTGAAGGCATACTCGCAATAACACTTCCCAAGCTAGAACCCAGGGCTGAAAAGAAAACCAAAACACTAACGTTGTAAAGACGTTACTCTGCCCCGGCGGAATAGGCAATTGCTGAACTGAGTCAGCGTGCTCCGACCTCGCATTCTCCTGATCCGACATAGGGTTATTTTAAAGAAGGCTTATAAGCGAGTAACACCTATTACATGTTAGTAACAAAAGAAAGCACCCATGCGAACCAATATGAGATTCCCAACCGTCAGCCCCGGACTGTTCCAAGGTCCTCGCTTTTCTGAGAGAACGCCCACTTTTGTGCGAGAAGCCCATCAGCTCAGGCTCACTCTGAAACCGATTCCCCGGATCATCGACCATCGGTCCGGGTTCGTCAATTAGCGTGGCTCCCCAAGAGCGTTTCTCCCGTATACTTGGGGAGACCACCGCTAGACAAGGCGGAGAAAGGTAGCTCCTTCAGAATACTTCTGTTTCCAACTTCAACCTTTCCCCTAAGGCGTCTAGAGAACTCTGACAGCTGCGATTGGAGGCGATTGTGGAAGGTACCAACAGACCTATCCGAACGGTCAGCTTGACTGTCCCACCGCCTACCAGTGGTATCCCTTTGCCTACGAAGTTAAACCGGCTATTCCGATTGTACTCCATGCAAAGAAATACTCCTAACGCCGATCGCATGCCTAAGGGGGATCTCGCCATGGCAATGACTAGGCCCCACTTGGAACTAGTCGAAACAGCGAGAGACAGAATCACTATCGTCGCAGATTTCCCTCATCTCAGCCCGGCCATACTCTTCGACTACTGGACAAGAACCGATCTGCTCAAGAAATGGTGGCCTCCAACGGCAGAGCTACAGCCAGAGGTAGGTGGAACATTTCATTTTTCCTGGCCCAAACAAGACTGGCATCTTCGGGGCAAGTTCACCATGTTCGACAGAGGGAAGACGCTCGGCTTCACATGGAAGTGGGACCATGAAGCCATCGACGTAACCAGGGTCACAGTACTCTTCCGCCCAATGCCAAACGGGGGAACAGAGCTCACCCTTCACCATGAAGGCTACTCGAAAAGCTCGGAGGCGAAAAAGACAAGGGACGAACACATCGAAGGCTGGACTTTCTTTCTGAGGAAGCTCCAAGGGCAAGGTCAGGAACCGTAAAGCCTTCTGCAGGCTAGCAAGCCAATCCTCCTGAAGACGGTGCTCTCACCTTTGAAACGGAGAGTCCTCGATTTACCCAGGAACTCTACGCGTCACCAAGCCTAGCTATGGGAGATTTGCTTCTCCGTTCCTATACGAGTCTCGGATAGACCCTGTGTGTGCCAGGGTCGTGATTGGTGTACTTCTCAGTGGCCTCCCGCAGTTGCGCTGATTCGAAGCTCATTCTCTTAGTTTGGGGCCTTGTATCTCTCGTTGTAGAACATCATAGGCGAGGGGTCCGTCCTTGTCGTCGACGACCATTATGATGTCGCCGTAGCCCAAGAACGCGTCGAGGATGTTTACGCCGTTTCTGAACAACAGCTCGGTGATGTAGGATGCGATGCCTGGATTCATCTCTGCATGCGGCGACAGGTTGAGTATGACTTCGGCCACGTTTGTTTGCGCAGCCGCTTCCTTGAGATGCCCCATTTTTCCATGGACGAGAGCGTAGTCTTCGGCGGGGAGGATTAGCTTGATCGAGTTTGAGAGAGGAAAGATGTGCGGGAACTCTGAGAGCTCTCCCGCTATGTCTGATAATTCTCTGACTATTGTTGAGAACTGGTTCCTTGGCACTCGTATGGTCACGTCTACTATGCCGCTTGAAAGCGAGATCCTTGCGTCTTTCAGAACTCTCGACGTGTCCGGGGTTTTGTCGTTGGCGAGGGTGTCGGAGAATCTCTTGATCGCTACCACTAGCGTGTTGATGCCGGCCTCTTTTCCGCTGAGTTGTTGGACTTGGGGTTGGATGAATTCTGCGAGGGAGTGGAAGTTCATGAGTTTCATCTTGAGACATTGGTAGACGGGATAGTTTCGGGTTAGGATCTCGCGTACGGCTTCTGGGAGGCTGGTGTTGTTTCGGTGGATTGTCAACGGCTGGAGCCTCAATATGTGTATGTGTAATGTATTGTCGGTTCCGGAATAAAAGTCTTATATGCAAGTAACACCCATTACTCTACTGCAATAAAATGCAGTAGAAGAAACAACAATGCAAACCAATATGAATTTCCCGACCTACGTGTTCGCGACCGTTAATCCGGGCCGCAGCACCAACGTGGTTGAGGAGCTAAAGCGCAACAGCCAGATAGACATCATCGCCCCGGTAACAGGAAGATACGACCTAGTCCTACGCCTGAAGCCGAACACTCCACACAACGTATACCAGACAGTCAAAGAAATCCGCAATATCAGCGACATACGCACAACCGACACTCACACCGGCTTCGACGGTATTACGCCGAGCAAGAAACTCGAGAACCAAATGGCTCTCGGCTTTTCCTTACTGAACTGTGAGCACACTACCAGCGAGCAAGTCATCAAGCAGCTCAGCAGCATCCCAGGCTTCGTAGAAGCATCTACCGTACCCGGACAGTTCGACATTGTAGCACTCTGGCAAGCAAAGACCTCTGAAGAGATTGTGAAGACCTCCGTTGAGAGAGTTAGTCACCTTGATGGTATCTTCAAGAGCGAGACAATTCTCGCTTACACACCCGTCTTCAAAGCGTAAATCAAATCCAGTATAGCTCCGTCGACCTTCCCCCCCTTTTTGCGGGATCCCGAAAGGGATATTCTGTATGTGAAAAGATTCGAGTCACTAGTTTAACGATCACTCGGAGAGCGAACACGGGTTCACGAATCCGCCTAACCCCATAGGACGGTCCCCCAAGGACTTCTTTCGGGCAGACTTGGGCGGACCCGCCGAGCGAGAATGAAATGATACATGAGAAAATAGATAGAAAAAAAGCGAAAAGTTCCGATCTCTAGGCGTACCTGAGATGTCCTTCGACAAACTTGAAAGCAAGATCGGATTGACTTTTGCGAATAGAAACCTACTAACAGAAGCCTTCACTCACGGGATAATAAGAGGAAAAGCTCAGAGCAAAGATTCGGAGACTTACCGACGTCTGGAATTCTTGGGGGACGCTGTACTTCGACTTGCGGTGTCGGAATCCGTCTTTAGAGATTCAGATGGCAATGTGGAGAGGCTTCACGATACCCGCGAGAAGTTCATATCGAATCACTCCCTTGCTCGCGCGGCCGAAGAGCTAGGTTTGTCGAACTATCTGCACGGGTCGGGGAGCGGGAACGTCATGACCTCGCAATTGGTCCTTGCACAGCTCTACGAGTCCCTAACCGGAGCCATATTCGTCGACAGAGGCTACGAGACAGCCTCCAAGTTCGTGGAAGAAACCCTGATCCGCGAACAGCCAGACCGTCCACCCGGGTCCTCCACCAGCCAGCGCGTCCGCTGACCCTACGCCTATAGCCCATACCCAACATAACCGAGAGGATCGAGAACCTGACAGTGAGTGACCATGAACGGACTCGGGATCATCCGTGAGGACGAATAGCCCAACATCACGCATATAGGTCGTGGATGAGAACATTACCTCCCTAGGCTGAGAACCTTTGAAAGTTCGTCGCGCATTCCGGAAGTTCAGGCTTGGCGACGGCAGAAGAGTCGTCTTACGCGAAGCAGACTCTGGAGATCTGGACAAGCTTCTCGCTTACATCAACAGCCTTGTGCGTGAGAAGAAACGGGACGAGAGTTCTCAACTATTCACTGGTTTCGAGTCGCGGCTGACAAGGAGGCAGGAGGCTGAGTGGCTGAACGAACTATCCAGAAGCGTCAAGGACGGTGACAAGATAAGCGTTCTAGCGGAGGTTGACGGCGAGGTTGCGGGTAATGGCGACATAACGCGAGGGTCGTACAGTGAGACGAGGCGTCACGGTCATCTTGGGCTTACGGTCAGAGAAGCGTACAGGGGTTTAGGCATAGGACGAGAAATGGTGAGGGTGCTCCTAGCAGAGGCAAGGAAGCAAGGTCTCAAAACTCTGGATGTCGAGTTTCTCTCCACAAACAAGGCAACGATCCATGTCTACGAGAGAGCTGGTTTCAGGAGAGTGGGCAGTATTCCTGGAAAGGTTTACAGGAATGGAAGATTTCTCGACTCCATAATCATGGCACGCAGATTGTGACCTCGTTCGAACATACTCGAGATGATTAGTCCTTCTCCCCGGTCCGGCTAGAAACGGTCGAGGAAAAGTGTTATTTGTAATAACGCTGAACGGCATCCTTGGGAAAATTATCAATGCCAAAGACACTATCAGAAACAGTGGTAAACACTAGCCTTCGCGTAAAGCCTGACGAGACGGTTGTGATCAACACTTGGCAGCACACCTTGCCACTCGCAAGCCAGCTGGCCTACCAGGTGAGAAAGGCGGGAGCTCTCCCGCTTGTAACACTCGAGACGGATGAGTTCTGGTGGAAGAGCCTCACAGAGCTTCCCGCCGAGAATCTCCGAAAACCATTACGCCACACTCTCGCGCTCTTCGACGAGACTGACGCTGCCATCAACATTTTCGGTCCGGAAGACCCTCAGACATACCGGAGCGTGCAAGGATCCCAGATGGGTGCTCTCTTCGAGTCTTTCCAGAAGACGTACGACAAGATAAGGGAGAGGAAGGTGCGGAGCGTAGACCTACAGGTAGGCTACGTTACCGAGCCCAGAGCCAAGACCTACGGCTTCAACTATGAAGCGTGGAGGAGAAACGTGGAGGAAGCGAGTAACGCGGATTATGAGAAGATTGCCCAGCTCGGAAAGAAACTTGCCCGGACTTTAGAACATGGCCGGCAGGTCGAAGTCACAAGTGAAGGGACCAAAGTGAAGATGGAGATTGGACGCCACCCAGTCTTCGTCGAAGACGGAATCATCGATGAGGAAGACCGGAA
>WNGR01001320.1_pt1 | contig 27752 bp, 24 predicted proteins | sample 5407581 | NCBI WGS metagenome assembly WNGR01 (sample SAMN13153383, study PRJNA577476) | soil metagenome | isolation source: 80 cm soil or saprolite under Garry oak tree replicate 2 | place: USA:California | collected 2016-06-15
TGGTTAGGAGTCATGGAGCGCGTGAACATCTACTCCTCGATGTTATGGAGGGCGGTACTGGCCGTGACAGTGCTGCGCGCGTCGAGATCACGCGATGACATTGCTCAGAAAGCAGGTCATTCGCCGCGCTGAGGACCTGCTCCGTTCAGCATTAAGGAGTTGCCCGTTCCTAAAAGCAGGCTCTTCGATTCCCTGTTCGCTTCGCTCAGGGTCGCTCACAATGTCAGCAGACGGGGCGATGGTGAAGTCAGCAGAAACACGACCGCCCCTCGGCTGGCCGAGAGGCGGGGTGAGGCGGATCTGGTTGAAACTACTCGGCTACGGCTGCTTCAGTGGCGGGCTCGGCGGCGGAAGCTTCTTCGGTAGCGTCGCCCAGTACCTTGACCTTGATGTGCGCGGTCACTTCGCGGTGCAGCTTGACCGCCACTTCATAGTTGCCCAGGGCCTTGAGAGGCTCGGCCAGGTGGATTTTGCGGCGGTCGATCTCGAAGCCCTTGTTTTCGAGCTCGCCGGCGATGTCAGACGAGGTGACGGAGCCGAAGAGCTGGCCGTTTTCGCCGGACTTGCGGGTAAAGGTAAGGACCAACGGCTCGAGCTTGGCGACCAGTTCTTCCGCCTGGGTCTTTTCAGTGGCGGAACGGCGGGCGGCGGCGGACTTCATCTGGTCGATGACAGCCTTGTTGGCCAGGGTGGCCTGCAGCGCCAGCTTGCGGGGCAGCAGGAAGTTGCGGCCGTAGCCATCGGCCACTTTCACCACATCTCCGCGATGGCCGAGGTTGGCTACGTCTTCTTTCAGAATTACTTCCATTTGAAATCTCCAATGTTGCGGGCGGCGCCTTCGTTCCCGCCAGTCTGTTAGACACAGACGCAGACTGGTGGTTGCGCCGCGAAGGATTCTACATCGGCTTTCGGAAGATTGTCGCCCGCATAGCGATCATGCGCCAATCACCAGAAAGCGTCATGCCTGACGAACGGCCATCGCCCGCTTAGTGCCGGGTTGCAAAGGGCAGCAGGGCGATGTTCCGGGCCTGCTTGATGGCGCGGGTAAGGCGGCGCTGGTGGGTGGTACACACGCCGGTCAGCCGCCGGGGCACGATCTTGCCGCGCTCGGCCACAAACCCTTGCAGGAGACGAACATCCCGGTAGGGGATGGCGTCTATCTTCTCGGTGCAGAACTTGCAGACCTTTTTGCGACGGAAGAACTTGCCGCGGCCGCCGGGGCCGCCGGAAGGCCGTCCGCCGGGGCGAGGGCCGGAGCCGCCGCCAGGACCGGAGCTTGGCCTGTCTTGAGGTGCTGATGATGCGCCCGACTCGGGCGTCCGTGCTTGTGTTTCTTCTGCCATGGTGTTTCCTCTTCACTCTCTGTTCCGGCACGCGGGCCGGAGCACTTTATCGGACCGCAGCCGTGCACCTCGCGGCACCGTCAGCGGCAATTCGCTAAAAACTAGGCGCTGGCCTGAACCGGTTCCGCAGCCTCTGCGGGAGCGGCGGCCGGGGCTGCCGGGGCAACCGGAGCAGCGGCGGCAACCGGCTCAACCTTGCGACGCACGCCGCGCAGGGCTTTGACCTTGGCGAGGCGCTTCTCTTCCTCGTCGATGCGCACGGTGATGAACTTGATGACGGGCTCAGAGACGCGCAGACGGCGCTCGAGTTCGGCGACCACAGCGCCACCGGCTTCGATGGTCATCAGGACGTAATTGCCGTCGTTGAACTTGCGGACCATGTAGGCGAGCTTGCGCCGCCCCATCTTTTCAACCGACTTGACCGCGCCGCCCCCGTTGGTGACGGTGGTGGTGAAACCGGCGATCAACTTGTCGGTATCCTCTTCGACCACATCGGGCCGAACAATGAACATAACCTCATACACACGGGACATCTGGTATCTCTTTCCGCTGGAATCCCCTGACTCCAGCCGCTGCCGCCGGTTCAAACACCATAGCGGCCCTTCCTTTTGATTCCTGCTACCTGGGAGCATTCCATCAGGGGCTGAAGCCCCCAACATTACGTTCTTTTGCGGCACGGCTAAAGCCGTGCTCTTTCACAAAACCGGATACTGTCTATTCCTGCTTCACTGCTCCACCGGGCCGTTTCGCTCGCGGCGGTTGAACTCGTTCATTGCGGCTGCCGGTCCCAGTTCGAGGATGCGGCGAGTGGCGGCTACCACCCGGTCGAGAACCTCGTCCATCACCGCCAGGTCCGCTTTGCGCATAGGCGAAAGCAGATAGTCCTTGCCCAGCCTTCTGCCCGCCGCGATGGCCTCGGGTGGCAGATCCTGCCCTACCCCGATGCGCAGCCGCAGCCACTCCTGAGTACCCAGGGCGGCGGTGAGGCTGCGGGCTCCGTTGTGGCCCGCGGGCGAACCGCGCTCCCTGATCTTGAACGTCCCCAGCGCCAGGTCGAGTTCGTCGTAGATGACGAGCAGGTCTCGCGATGCGTCCGTCTCGAACTCCCGAACCAGGGCGGAGACCGAAACTCCGCTAAGGTTCATAAATGTCTCCGGCTTGGCCAGGATCACGTCGCGCCCCGCCATGCGGCAGGTTGCAGTAACGGCCCGGCATCGCCGGTTCTGGACCACGACGCCCTCTTGCTGGGCGATGCGGTCGATGGCCATGAAGCCCGCGTTATGCGGAGTCCACAGATACTCGGGGCCGGGGTTACCGAGGCCCACCACCAAAAAAGGCCTGGTGGATGGGCTACCGATCCGGCCGCCGTTTTCACTTTCCTCTTCCAAGACTTACTTCTTCGCCTCGGGCTTCTTGGCAGCCTCGGCTTCGGGCTTGCCCTTCTTGGCAACTTCCGGTTCCGCTGTGATCGGTGCTGATGCCGCGGCAGCTTCGGCTTCGGCCGCAGGCGCTGCTTCTTCGCGGATGGAGACTACGTGGGCCACGGTGGCGTCTTCGGCATCCAGATACTTGATCTTGTCGGAATGCGGGAGATCGCTGACGCGGATCACGTCAAACAGGTTCATGTTGCTCACGTCGACATCGACGTGGCTGGGAATGTCGCCCGGGAGGCACTCGATTTCAACTTCGCGCAACACGAGATCCAAAATGCCGCCCGCGGTCTTGACGCCAACCGGGGTGCCCAACAGCTTGACGCGCACGCTGACGCGCAGGGTCTTGTCGAGGGCGATGCGCTTGAGGTCGATGTGAATGAGCTGGTCCTTGATGGGCTCACGCTGCCAGTCGACGATCATGGCCTTGGCTGCGGCGCTTCCCTCACCCAGCTGGACATCGAAGATGGTGTTGTGGCCGGTCTCGGAGAAGAGGATCCGGGAGATCTGCTTGGGATCGACCTCGATGGCCACGGCTTCATGACCGGCGCCATACAGAACAGCAGGAATCTTGCCCGCGACGCGCACACGGCGAGCAGCATTTTTGTTGAACTTGCCCACGCGGGGCTTGGCTACGACAACTTCAGGCATTTCTCTCTCTCGTTTCTCGTCGGGCACGGAGAAGCAGCTTCTAGCTTCTAGCTGCTTTTGACTGCTGCGAACTGAATCGTCCGCTCCCTTTGTTCGGCCAGTGGTCAGTGAACAGTGGTCAGTGGTCAGAGAAAACATTTCCGACGAATGACGACCGCTTACCGGCGACTGGCTGCTCCTTGTTGCTGATCACTGATCACTGATCACTGATCACTTAAGAAAACAGCGTCGAAACGCTGGTTTCCATGTGAATGCTCTCGATGGCTGCGCCGATGAGGCCGGCAATGGAGAGCACTTTGATCTTGGATAACTTCTGTCCCGCTTCACGCAGCGGAATCGTGTTGGTGACAACCACCTGCTCCAAGCGCGAGCTGGCGATGCGATCGATGGCCGGGCCCGAAAGCACGGCGTGACTGGCGCAGGCATGAACCGCGGCCGCGCCGCTTGCTAAAAGGGCATCCACCGTTTTGACTAACGTACCGGCGGTATCGATGATGTCGTCGATGATGAGGCAGGTTTTGCCGCTTACATCGCCGACTACGTGCATAACTTCAGCAACGTTGATGTCGGTGCGGCGCTTGTCGACGATGGCCAGCGGCGCTTCCATTCTCTGCGCGAAAAACCGTGCGCGCTCCACGCCACCGGCATCCGGCGACACAACGATGAGGTTGGGCAGCTTCAGTTCTCTGAAGTAGCTGACCAGCACCGGGCTGGCAAACAGATGATCGACGGGAATATTGAAGAAGCCCTGAATCTGCGCCGCGTGGAGATCGACGAAGAGGGCTCGATTGGCGCCGGCGGTGGTGAGCAGATCGGCGATGAGCTTGGCGCTAATGGCAACGCGAGGACGATCTTTGCGGTCTTGGCGGGCATATCCGTAATACGGCACCACCACGGTAATGCGAGCCGCCGAAGCGCGCTTGAGCGCGTCAATCATAACCAGGAGTTCGACGAGGTGCTGGTCTACCGGATAGCAGGTGGGCTGGACCACGAACACGTCCACTCCGCGGACGTTTTCAAGGAGCTGGAAGTAGACTTCTCCGTCGGCGAAGCGCTGAATCTTAGCCTCTCCCACCGGGACGCCGATGTGGCGGCCGATTTCCTCAGCAAGGGGGCGGTTGGCGGTACCGCTGAAAAGCTTGAAGCGTTTGTCTTCGCTCAGGTTGCGGGTCCGCTTGCGCTCGGCAGCCGGTTTGGCCTCCTTCGCTTTGGTCTCCGGCGTCAGGACAGCGGTCGCGTCTTTCACCGCGCCGTCTCTGCTGGTTTCGACTGCGCCCTGCTGCTTTTCTTCCACTGTCAACGTCAATGATCCCGCTTCCATGTTCCGAGTACCTCCAAGCTGGTTGGCTTTGGCTGCTTTCCCGGTTCCGAGTAAAAGTGGCTGGGCGACTAGGATTCGAACCTAGACAAGTGCCTCCAAAGGGCACTGTCCTACCATTAGACGATCGCCCAACACGCCGACTCACCAACCCGAAGGGTGGATCATCGCACTTGGATTGACTGAGGCAGCCGTTGGCGAGTCTCTCTCGCAGAATGGCTGACTGTCAATTCCGCCTATTGCAGGAGCATCTGGCCCCAGTACTCCGATCGCGGCAGGGTTCGAGTCAAGAATGTCTTGACGCCCGCCGGCCGCAGTCTTTCGCAGGCTGCTTCCGCATCTCCCTGGGTCAGGTACAACCCAAAGAGCGCCGAACCGGACCCGGACAGCGAGGCATGGAGGGCTGCCTCCGGAGTGCCGGCGGCCGCAAGAAGGCGCTTGAATTCTGCAAGGGAGGGCTGCTGGGGAAAGACGACGCGTTCAAAGTCGTTCTGGATCCAGCTACTGATCCCGGTGCGGACAAGCGCGGACTCTACGGGTCCGGCGAGGTCCTCCCTGTGAGATTGGTTCTTTGGGAGGACACCGGAGGAGCCGACTCCCTGCCGTCCTTTGGGAATTACTTCCGCAAAGGCGCTGGCATAGGCGCGGCTCAACTCACTTAGTTTAACGGTACTGGCCGCTGCGGTCAATCCTTGCGCGATGCAGAGGGCATCCCAGTCGCGAAAGGCCTGCGGGGTGGAGACGCCCACGGATGGCGCGGCCAGCACGCACCAGGTTGGCTCGATGTCCGGCAGGGGGTAGACTTCCTGCCCTCGATCGACTCCCAAGGTCGTGCCGCCGATGAGGAAGAGGGGGACGTCGGAGCCGACCTGGGCGGCGAGGCGCAGACGGTGAGCGGGCCATTGTGCGTGTGGGGGAAGGTTATCCCAGGTCCCAAGATCGGGACTTGGGGCACCCAAGTCGTGGGTGAAGCGACTATCCCAGGTCGCAGGACCGGACTCTGGGGCAGCCGTACCCGCTGGGCTGCGAGCCGTGTCGCTCCCAATCCCCAGCTCAGCCTCGAGGCCTACCAGGGCGGCAATGGCGTTGGCTGAGCCGGCTCCCAGTCCGCCTTGTACCGGGAGCCTTTTTTCGATGTGGATGTGTACTCCGGCGGAGAGGCCCAAGGCATTCAGGGCGAGTTCCACCATCTTCCACGCCGTATTGCGGTTGTCGCGGGGAACGCGGCCGTCGTTGGAGGTGAGGCGCAGGGAGGTGGATTTCGCAGGCCGGGCGGTCACCGTGACAATGTCGTGCAGCGCGAGGGTTTGATAGAGGGTGACAAGGGAGTGGAATCCATCGGGGCGGGGCGCGCCGATGCCGAGACCCAGATTGATTTTGGCGTGCGAACGAACGGCTGTGGGCATACCGGTTCATTGTAGAGTGGGGCCTGCCCGGGGACCTGCCAGTCCGCAACACGCCATTCAACAGGAAAAGAACGGCACAGAAAACTTAAGATGTGCGTATCATTGTCAGGCCTAGAAATCTGATACGGAGACTCGACGCTCCGGACTTCCCCGGATAGAAGTGTTCCGCTTCAGGCCGCCTCAATGTACCTCCCAAGGAGGGGCAATGGCTATCTCACCGAAGCGGATCGCAGTCTTTATCGCTCTGTTGGGGTGCGCCCTTCCCCTCACTTCGCAGGGGCCGGTTCACGCCACTGTGATGGAGGTTCTTCATGGCAAACCGTACGTGATGGTGATGGTGAATGGCAAAGGGCCGTTCCGGTTCATCGTGGACACGGGAACCGGGGGCCAGGCGGTGGTGACGCCGGAGTTTGCGGAGCAGCTCGAATTGGAAGAAGAGGGTGAAGCGCGCCTCAGCGATCCGACGGGGCAGGGTGGCCAGAACGCGCCCCTCGTCGTCATCGATTCGCTCAGATTCGCCGGCGTGGAGTTTGCGGATGTGAAGGCCGTGGTTCACAACGTGCCGCACGCAGATGGTTTGTGCATGGGGATGCTGGGGTTTCCACTCTTCAGGGATTACCTGCTGACGTTGGACTATCCGAATCTTCGGCTCACGATGGAGAGGGGACAGTTGGAAGAGGACGGAGAGCGAACGGTGATGCCGTTCCGAATGCCCGATGGAGTTCCTGTGACCACGCTGGAAGTTGGCAAATTGCGTGTGGAGGCACAGATTGATTCGGGGGGCGCCGGTTTGAGCCTGCCGGAACAGATCGCAGCGCGCCTCAAATACTCGGAGACACCTCAGCTGTTTGCCAAGGGACAATCGCTGTCCACGCGGTTCGAGATCAAGGTAGGGAAGCTTATTCCTGACGTTCGGCTGGGCGATTACACACTCGACCAGCCGTGGATCGAGATCAACGCCGCATTTCCGCTGGCCAACTTTGGTGCGGTTCCGCTGCAGTATTTCACCGTAACGTTTGACCAGCGCAACCAGTTGCTGCGGCTAGCGGGCCCGCACAAGCATATCAAGCTGGGAATCACGCCGGTGCCGATGAACCTGGTGCACCAGCCTTCGGTGCAGGCGGCAGACGCCAAGCTCGTTCCGGTGGGATAGTGCGCCTTGCGGACCAAGGGACGTTTTCGGGCTTAATCGGATAAGAGAGCCCGGCGGGAAAGATGGAACCCTTCTTTCGCGAGACGAAAGCCGGGATGGACCCGGCTGCATGGGCTCGCTACGACCTCAAATGGGTCGGTCCGTCGCCGTTTGCGATTAGCTGAGCGCGATGTTGAAGGGATGAGTCTCAGGCTTTGGCGGTGCTCGCCACCATGGCTCTGGCAGCGCGGAGAGTGGCAACTGCATCGCCGACGGGCTTGAACTCCATCGCGACGACGTGCTGGTACTTTAACTGGGCCAGCTTGCGGTAGATGTTGGCGTAGTTGATCTCGCCGGTGCCGGGCTCATGACGGCCGGGAACGTCGGCTATGTGAATGAGGCCGATTACGTCGATGTGCTTCTCGAGCTTTTCAATCAGGTTGCCCTCGGCGATCTGCTCATGAAAGAGGTCGTAGAGGAACTGCACCTGCGGGTGGTTGACGGCGCGCACGATCTCAATGGCCTCGGCGGCTGATTGCAGGTAGTAACGGGGATTCTCTTCGGGATCGATGCACTCGAGGAGGAGACGAACCGGCTGGCCATTGATCTGGCGACCCTCGACGAGGGCGGCGGTGCGCTTGAGCGACTCGATACAGCTTTGGTGTTGCACTTCGCGGGGCTGGCCTGGAAGGACATTGCCGGAGAGCATGATCATCGCCGGGCAGCCGAGGGTCTCCATGGGCGTGAGGGCGTCTTTCAATTCGGCCAGGAGAGCATCGCGGCTGGCGGGATTGCCGACACCGTTCTTGAGCCCGGCTGTGGCATCGAACTGAATTCCGAAGTGCTTACGGGCGGCGTTGGCTTTTTCGAAGTCAGCCGGGGTCCACTTGGCGTACTCACCTACCAGTTCGACGTTGGTGTAGCCGGCCTCTGCGACCTTGGCGAGGCGTTGCTCGAAGGGCAGGTCGTTGAAAACGGTCCACAGCATGACGGAGAGGGGAAAGGGAGTGGCGGTAGCGGGGGACTGTTTGCCGGCCTGGGCGGAAACCGGGGAGGCGGGAGTGGCGGCGGCCAGAGCTGCGGCGGCGAGTACGTGGGTAAATTGGCGACGATCCATGCGGGACTCCTTGGGGAACCAATGCCAATGCTAATGCATTGGAGCAGTGGTTCTAAGAAGTTGTGCAAAAGCGACGATCACCGGGTGAGTCCGGGCACAACAAAACCCCGTCCGGGGACGGGGCTCTGGTTGGTCCCTGAATCCTGAATATTCGAGCGAAGGCTGAGGGTCGGAGGGAAACCTACGCCTTGGCGATTTTTCCGCTTTTGATGCAGCTGGTGCAGACGCGAATGCGTTTCGCCGAGCCGTTGACCAGAGCCTTTACCGCTTGCAGGTTCACGTTCCAGCGCCGACGAGTGACGTTGTGGGCGTGAGAGATGTTATTGCCAAACTGCGGGCCTTTGCCGCAAATGTCGCATACCTGTGCCATCGCTATTTACTCCAAATCTTGTGTGTTTCGTGCTGCCGCAGCCGCATTGAGGCGCATCATCTGCTACGGCCTCACCCGCCAGTTGTGTTGACGCTGGGGCTGGACCGGTCATCGGGGCGAACAAAGACGCCCCATCCTCGGCTTGCCGAATCTCCAGTATACGCGGAATCGGGTCTCAAGCCAAGGAAGACGGGAGACGGAACCGCAGTTTGGCGGGCTGTCGGCCGAATCTGCGGGAGTTGGCGCATGGAACCGGGCAGATGGGACATGCGACGCCGATTCGGCCCGGTGAGCATGCGCTTTGAGTGGTAACCCAAAAAATCCCCTTCCTGCGAGAAGGAAGGGGAAGGAATAGGAAAACAAGCGATGAACGAGTCCCGAAAGCTCACAGGTGATGATTTACATGCCAAGCCCACGGATGTGCAGCACGAGCGAGATCGCTTTCGCTCGCACTGAGCCTAAGAAAACTTATTGACCGGAAGCGGGTGTGTTGGCCAGGGTCAGGGTGACCTTGTTCAGGTAAATCGCCTGGACAATGCTGGCGCCGTTCTTGCTGTCAGTGAGAATGCTGGTATTGCCGTTCTTGGCTTCGGCGAGCTTTGCGGGGACGGTGACGGAGGTCTTATTGTTGCTGATAGTGACCTGAACGTCGGAGCCGGTCCCGGTCCACACCACTTTGTAACTTGCCGGAGGCAACTGCGTCGAACCGACCGTCACTTTGTCAGAGATGGTCAGGCTGTCGGAGTTCTTTGCGGCAAACGATGGGATTGAAACCAGAGCGAGAATGATTGCGAGTCCGAAAAAGCGCTTCATAAGTATCTCCTCGAATGCCTCAGTTATGAGTGACGAGATGAGGCATTGAGACGATTACACTACGACTGTCCAGTGTTTGTAGCTTAAGAAATCTTAAGTGCCTCTACGGCACTCTCACTTCGAGTTAGTGAAGCGAGGGTTGATTCGACTTAGTAAGTTAGTGCGCTGCGAGAGATAACACAAGCGGAATGGCTATTCGCACGCGCAAGCCTGGAGCGGCGTTTTCTGCAGTGATGGCGCCGTGATGTACTTGTACGGCTCTCTTTGCTATGGATAAGCCGAGTCCCAACCCGCCGCTATTTGTGTCGCGCGCTTCTTCGACGCGAAAGAAGGGATCGAAGATACGCGTCAATGCATCTTGAGGAACGCCGGGGCCGAAATCGCGTATGACGATAATGGCTTCGCGTTCGTTTTGAGCGATGGAAAGCTGGATCGCGGTTTTTTCAGGAGAGTAGCGAATGGCGTTGCGGAGTACGTTTTCGACGGCGCGCCGCAAGAGTTCGCGGCTGCCGAGTACCACACCGGAAATCTCGCCTGCGGCTTCGATGGTGCAATCGCGAAACTGCGCTTCGACTCCGCAATCGCGCACGACTTCGCTGACGATATCGGCGATGCGCACGGTTTCAGCGCCGCGCAGGGCGGGATCGCCTTCGACAAACGTGATCTCAACGATATCGGCGACCAGCGATGAGATGCGATCGACATCGCGCTCGATGCGATCGAGGGCGGCTTTGCTATCGGTGGAAGTTCTGGCGAGTTTGACGGCGAATTTGAGGCGGGCGAGAGGTGAGCGCAGTTCGTGGGAGATGTCACCGAGCAGGCGCCGCTCGCTTACGATCAGTCGTTGCAGGCGCTCGGCCATCTGGTTGAAGGAGCGGGCTAATTGCCCGATTTCATCGTGACGTTGGCTCTGGACGCGCGCCGACAAATCGCCTTGACCGAATATGCCGATGGCATTCGCGATTCTACGCACCGGCGACAGCACTGCAATCGCTGCAAGCCAACAGAGCACTCCCGTTGCTCCGATGACGAGGAAGTAGTAGGGGAGAAATGCCCAGACGTGGGGCGGCCCGGCCTGGCCCTCTGCGGCGAACCAATACTGGCCATCTTTTGAGCGATGAGTGATGACCCAGTGGCCACGCTTCTGGAGGCGCGATTTGACAGCGGGCGGCGGTGAGAGAAGTTCGGTCCTGTCTTCACCATTAAGGATATCGACGCCATGGGAGTCGAGCAGATAGTGACCGCGGCCGAAGATGCGATCGAGATTTGCGATGTAATCTTTAAGACCCAGCTTTCCTTCAGTAGTAAGAATTTCGCGGGCGCTCTCCAACTGCAGTTCATCGAACCGATCGAAGATGGGAGTGATGGTGCTGTTCTGCACTCGCTGGGAGATGGCCTGAAACAAGAGGAACGACACGGAGAGGACGGCGAGCATTGCGGTGGCGACGCCGATGTAGAGCGACTTCATGCGCCAGGGCTTAGGCCACGCGGGTGAAGACATATCCCACTCCCCGGATGGTACGAATCAGTCTGCGCCCACCCTCGAGCTTTTTGCGCAGATGACTTATGTGCACATCGAGAAAACGATCGTAGGGCGAAGCTTCGCGTTCGAACAAGGCGGCGGTGATTTCGTCGCGCGAGACGACGCGGCCGGCGGAGCGGATGAGCATATCGAGCAGGTCGAACTCCATGGCGGTGAGTTCTACCGGAGCGCCGGCACTCCAGACCTCACGGGTGTCAGGGTTGACGCGAATGTTGCCAATGGAAATGGTAGCGGCCTCAGGGCGGACGGTGGACTCGGTGCGGCGCAGGACGGCTCGAATGCGGGCCAGCAACTCATCGGGATCGAAGGGCTTGGGGAGGTAGTCGTCGGCTCCTGTATCGAGGCCATGAATGCGGTCTTGCTGCTGGACGCGCGCAGTGAGCATGATGACGGGAAGATCTTTGCGCCTGCGCAGTTGCTGAAGCACGGAAAAGCCATCGAGAATGGGCAGCATGACATCGAGAATGGCAAGGTCGTATGCGCCGTTCAATGCGCTGGCCAAGCCTTCGCGGCCGTTGTAGGCACACTCCAGACGGTGCCCGGCTTCAGAGAAGAACTCCTTCATCATGCCGCACAATTCTGCGTCGTCATCGACGAGCAGCAGGGAAAGTTGCTTCTGCTTTTCGACCGTTTCCATTTCCATGTTTCCGCCGCGCTCTCTTTGAGTCGCTCCGGTCCCAAGTCTCGCATAAATCGATGCAGCCGTGGGCGGCTTAACAATTCTTAAGACTGTGGAGGGAAGCGGGTGCGGTGTGTGAGATTGGGTGGATCGATGACGATGGATGGCCAGAAAGCGAGCTCTGCATCCGCGTAAAAATGCCGCGCGAGAAAAGTCTTATGTCAGGGCTAAAAGCCCCGCTGACTCAAGGGGTTTGCGGCATAACTGAAGTCATGCCCTGATACAGAGCGACAGGCAGGATGAATTTTTCTGCAAGCTGTAAAGCCCTGACCTGACGCTACGGAGTTGTCGTTCTCGCGGACATTTTTGAGTGGGAGCGATTATCGAAGCGGTAGCCGAAGGTACCGGTCCACTGGTTGTACTCCTGGGTGCCGCCGCGCTGGGTGGTGAAGCTGCTCTCGATGAAGTAGCGGAGTCCGAGGTTGGCGTCAACGTAGAAGTTTCCGAAGTAGCTGCCGTTGTCTTTGGACAGGGGAGAGGCGAAGGCTTGGCGTCCGGCCTGAAGGTTGAGGCGCAGGCTGTCGTTGAGTTCGCGGGAGACGGTCAGGGTGCGGTAAGTTCCGGTGGCGAAGGCGCTGTCGAACTTGGAGTAGCGTGCATCGACGGTCAGCCCGGTGCGCCAGATGCGGGCCATCGATGCTCCGCCCATGGTGTTCCATGAGCCTTTGGCATCGCTGGAGGTGCTGCTCCGTCCGAGGGTGAAGTAGCCGGTGACTCGCATGGGAAACTCAATGCGGGAGCCTCCATTGACTCCCTGAAAGAGGTACTTGTCGAGGAGGCCCGTGCCGACGAGGGCGGCGTCGTAGGTGGGCACGTCGCGGAAGTAGGTGTGGGTGAGATCGAAGCCGACGCGGGGATGAGCCTGAATGCGCAGCGAGAGCAGGCTCTGGCCGACGCCGTAGTTGAGTGTAGGCGTGCCTGGGTTGGCGGTGGGGCGATCGATCTGCATGGCGTGATATAGCGAAAATACGCGCTTGAAGGAGAGGTCGTTTTCGGCGAAGAAGAAGGGCTTGTCGACGCTCCAGCCGAGAAGTTCGACGCCGCCACCCTCGGTGCTGGAATACCTGAAGTCGTCGAAGCTGCCGCCGTGGGTGTTGAGGAATAGGCCATTCAGTTTGCGATGAGGGTCGTAGTTCCAGGCGGTGGGGTCGGGTGTTGAACCGCCAAAGACACCGAGGATGCTTTGTGACGACATTTGGCGAGCTACATAGCCGCCGTCGATGACTTCGAGGCTGCTGGCCCACGGCAGGTAGAGGCGTCCTATTCCGGCGGTCCAGTGCGACTGGGGATTCACATAGTTGAGGCTCATCTGGTAGGTGCGATTGATGAGGTCCTGAATGGAGGATTGGGCGGGGGCGGCGGTGGACTGGACGCGTCCTCGCCAGTAGCCATTGAGGTTCCAATGGGAGCCGCCCATGCGTGTGATGTCGGCGCGAGCCACCATGCCGAAGGTGGTGGAGCTGAAGCTGTTGGAGCCGAGTCCCTGCATGGTGCTGAAATCGAAGCCGATGCGTCCGCGCGCCTGGTTGATTTCGGGGAGCGGGGGATGCGGGATGGCATCACGCACTTCTTCATCGAGCGGATCGCCCTCTGTGAAGCTGATGACCATGGGGTATTTGCGGGTGTTGCCGAGCGCATTTTTCTCGACGAGCTTTTCGACTTCGGGTTGGGGAAGAGTGACGAAGTCTCCGACGGCAACGTTGCGCGTGGAGGATTCAACCTGGCAGACGGCGGAGTTGGACGCAACGGAAATCACGGTGAGGCGGGCGAGGATTCCGGGTTCGAGAGACACTTCATGGCCGGAGGTTTCTTTTTTGGCAGGGGCTTGCTTGAGCACGATCGCAGTGCCTTCAGCGAGGCCGGAATCGCGGCCGCCGTCGATGTACACATCGGTGCCGTTCACAAATTTCACGCGGAATTCAGTACGCACAGGCGCGGCCTGTGAGGCAGCAGGGGCATCAGAGGACGGGCCCTGTGCGGCGCAGTGCAACGCAACCATCATAAGCAGAGATGCAAACAGGCGACGCATATCAGAGTCCTATCCCCCGCCTGCGTTGCGATGGCACGCATAGCAATTGACGCTGTTGTAGACGTATCCGTTGACGCCGCTATGACGCTGGTCTGTCGAAGTTTTGGCGTGGCAGTTGGTGCAGGTGAAGACGGAGTAGTCAGCGGAGTTGGTGTGGCATGTGGCGCACACTCCGTTGGCACCGCCGTGGCGGATGTTGAACCACGTGTGATTGAACGTCGCTCCCAACCAGGAGGTGGTGTTGTGGCAGGTGGCGCAGGTAGTGGGGAATCCGGCCGTGATGTGGTTGGGGTTGGTGGTGGAGGTGTACTGGGGTTTGTGGCAGGAGTAGCAGTCGGTGGGTGTTCCCACATAAACGCTGTTGATGTGGCATTGTGTGCAGGCTACGGCGACGTGAGCGCCGGTGAGCGGGAATGCGGTTTTGGAGTGATCGAAGACGGCGTTAGCCCACGAAGTGGTGTTGTGGCAGACGGCGCAGGTAGTGGGAAATCCGGCCGTGATGTGGTTGGGGTTGCTGGTGGAGGTGTACTGAGCCTTGTGGCACGAGTAGCAATCGGTCGGAACCGTGGTGTAGTTGTTGCTTACGTGGCACAGGGCGCAGGAGGTAGTCACGTGCGCTCCGGTAAGGGGGAACGCTGTCTTGGAGTGATCGAAGGACGAGGGGATCCAACCCCTGGTGGAGTGGCAGACGGAGCAATCGGTCGGGAATCCTGATGTGACGTGATTGGGATTGTTGGTGGAGCTGAAGTCTGCCTTGTGGCAGGAGTAGCAATCGATGGGCGTGCCTACGTATTTGTTGTTGGTGTGGCATTGCGCGCAGGGAACGTTGGCGTGCATTCCGGTAAGTGGATAGCTGGTGTAGGCGGTGTGGTCGAACCTGGCACCGAGCCAACTCGCAGTGGAATGGCAGACGGCGCACTCGTGTGGCAAACCGGCGGGCACATGAGGAGGATTGCCGGTTGCGACGAAGTCTTTTTGGTGACAGGCGTAGCAGGATGCGGGCGTGCCCTTGAACCGGTTGTTGACGTGGCAGGCGACGCAGTCGAGGGTTGCATGGACTCCGGTAAGGGCAAAGCCGGTGATTTTGAAGTGATCGAACTTCGCGCCAAACCAGTTGTCAACGGAGTGGCAGGTTTCGCAGGTTGTGGGGAAGCCGGACGACACGTGATCGATGACGGGAGTTTTGAAGTCCCGTTGATGGCAGGAGTAGCAGGCCGTTGACAAGCCCTTGAACTGGCCGGTGGCCGCGCCTTTGTGGCAGGCTTCGCACTCAACCATGGCATGGGCGCCGACCAGTGGAAAGCGGTTCTGGTGGTTCTGAATGTCTTTGTTGGAGATTTGCCAGCCTTTGACGGAGTGGCAGTTCTCGCAATTGGCGCCAAACTGGCGGCGGTGGAAGTCGGCGTGGCAGTCCGCGCAATGCGTGCTTACGTTATGGAATACGAGCGAAGAGTGGCACCTGGTGCAGCCGACGTCTTTGTGCATGCCGCGCAGGGGGTAACGGGTGTTGTCGTGATTGAACTCGGGGATGGAGCGGATGGGCTTCCAACTGGAGTAGGTGTGGCAGTTCTGGCAGGGAACGGCGAGGGGGCCGTGAGGATTGGTTATTTTGGCACGCGGCGCCGAGGCGGGCTGCTGGGAAGCGGCGGCGGGGGGCGACCCCTGGGCATCCTGCGGCGCCGAAGATCGCGCCAGAGCGGGCAGCCAGACAAGACATCCCGCGAGGGCGACAATTGCAATATACGGCCACCGGGCTGGGTTCATGGTGGTGCCTGCTTTCAGTCGGCAAACGGCACGACTGCGATGTGATACGCGGCCGAGTTCAAGCAATAAAAAGCCGTACCCGCGGCAGGAGTACAACGGCCGGAGCGCAAGAATTTAGTTAGCTTGTCATCCAAATTTTGAATGACCTGAGAAATTTACAGGTCATCGACGACCCGGCGCTTTGAGCGGGATCAAAGAGGTGCCGGAATTTCAAAAAAAACAAGTGAACAAGGCCTCGCCGAGAGTATGGCCGACAAGACGTAAAAAGCCTGACAGGGATGCAGCCGAGGCGCATCTCCATCGGTCTAAAGAAGAACGGGTGCACCCCAGCGAGAAAGACGGCTGCTGCACCTTAGACACCAAAGGTTCGGAAACGTAAACCCAGTGTATTTAATATGTATTGTGGCAGTCTATGCTTTTATTGATGTGGAGCCATATTCAGACGTTGTCGGCGCGGTGTGCATCATATAAGGTGATGGGGAAATGGAGTTGTCCGGCGTCTGATCGATAATTTATGCATTTAAAAGAATATTTGATGTCGCGCACGTTTCGGTCCATCTCGGTGGGTTTGGCAGTTCTGTGTTTTTCTGGACCGGTTTTGTTCTCTCAGGCGCAGCCCGCGGCTCCGGCACAGGCGCAACCCACAGTGCCCAAGTCGATTCATGACCCTACCCGCCCGGAGACGCAACAGAGTCTGGATGTGGATCGCGATCCGGTTCCCTCCCCCGATCCGGAAGAGAATGCGAATGTGAATCCGTCGGCGCCTGCCACGAAAGACCAGAACGGCACGCTGCTGAAGCAACATGACGGAAGTTACACCATGCACACCGAGGTCGACGAAGTTCTGTTGAGTTGCACGGTGATTGACGAGAAGGGCAAATCGGTCACAGACCTTGGCCGCAAGTCGTTCCGCGTGTGGGAGGATGGCGTTCCGCAGACGACGGCATCGTTTCAGCACCAGGACCTGCCTGTCTCGATTGGGATCCTGGTGGATAATTCCGGATCTATGCGTGACAAGCGCCAGGCGGTGAAGATGGCCGCTTTGAACCTGCTGCGAGCGTCGAATTCGCAAGATACGGAGTTCGTGGTGAATTTTTCAGAGCGGGCGTTTCTCGATCAGGGTTTCACGTCGGACATGTCGGCGGCGGACCGGGGACTATCGCACTTCGACTCCAGCGGGACGACCGCTCTTTATGATGCGGTAGCGGCATCGGCGGACGAATTGTCGCGCCACGCGAAGCAGCCAAAGCAGGTGTTGCTGATTATCACGGACGGAGCGGACAACGCTTCGCGGTTGAGCCTGGAGCAGGCTATCCGGCGCGTGCAGAACCTGGGCGGACCCGTGGTGTACACGATCGGCCTGCTCTACGGGACTGAAAGGGAGGAAGCGCTGCGGGCAAGAAGCGCACTGGAGTCGCTGTCTGAGGAAACGGGTGGCATTGCTTACTTTCCGAACTCGCTGGAAAACGTGGACGAGATCGCGTCGGAGGTAGCTCGCGATATTCGGAACCAATATACGGTCGGTTACCGGTCGACCAAGCCAGCCAACCTGGGAGGCTACCGGTCGGTGCACGTTGAGGCGATAGAGCCGGGTCATAAAAAGCTGATCGTGAGAACGCGTCGCGGATACTACGCCAAGCCACAGCAACCGACGCAAACTGCGCAGGAAGCAAAACCATAATTCTGCGAATTGGATGATGGTCGAGCACGGAGGCAGACGACGGCCTCAGTGAGTTTGCGCGTGCGGCGTGGTTGACGGCGAAGAGCTTGTCGATTGAAGACTCGGATCATGATCGAAAAGTGGGGAGCCATATTCAGCCATATATAGTTTGGTTGAGGTTTTATGGCTCACTTTTCTAAGATCCTTACTGAAGGCAATAAAGTGGTTCGCGGCAGTGCCGTATTTGTCGCTTGCTGTGTCGTGACGCTGTACGCAGTTGCGCAGCAGCCGATGCGAACTCTGCTGGTTGGAGTGGACCATCGATCGGTTACTTCACTCAATGGCGATTGGCACTACCTGGTCGATCAGCCGCCAGCCAGAGGACTCTACATGAGTGACGGCAAGGTTCGGGACCAGGGGTACGCGCTCAATTCTCACCCGAACATCAGCTCGGGGCCTCACAACGAGGAGTACGACTTTGCCACAGCGCCGACGATGAAGGTTCCCGGCGATTGGAATACACAGGATGCGACGCTCTTTCGTTTTGAAGGAGTGGTCTGGTTCCAGCGGGATTTCGATTTCGAGCGCAAGCCTGACACACGCACATTTCTGCACATCGGCGCGGCCAACTATAGATCTTTTGTGTGGATGAACCAGAAGCGCATCTGCGATCACGAAGGGGGCTTCACTCCATTTGATTGTGAAGTGACTGCGGCGCTCAAGCCCGGCAGTAACTTTGTGGTGATCGCGGTGGACTCAACGCGGCAGGTGGATGCCATTCCGTCGGTTGGAATTGACTGGATGAACTATGGCGGCCTGACCCGCGATGTTTCGCTGGTTACGGTGCCGGCGCAGTTCATTGATGATTACGATGTTCATCTCAAGCCCGAGGGGACGTTCTCAGCAGCCGATGCCAACACGCTCGCGGGGTATGTTCACGTGGAGGGGGCTGGCGCTGGAACGGCAGTGACGGTGCGCATCGCGGAGGCCGGGATCGATGCTCATCTCGAGACGGACGCTGAAGGCCGCGCAGCGTTTGAGGTGAAGGCGAAGAAGCTGGGCCTGTGGTCGCCGGAGAATCCAAAGCTCTACAAGGTTGAGCTTGGCGCGGGCAATGACAGGCTCAGCGACGACATCGGATTCCGTGACATTCGCGTGGATGGCACGCGGATTGTTTTGAATGGCAAGGCAATTTTTCTTGAAGGAGCCAACGCGCACGCTGAAGCTCCGTATCGAACAGGGCGCGCGTGCACTGACGAAGATGTAAAGAACATCTTTGGATTTCTGAAAGACCTCAATGCCAACTTCGTTCGCCTGGCCCATTATCCGCATGACGAACGCATGGAGCGCCTGGCTGACCGCGATGGAATCCTGGTCTGGTCGGAGATTCCGCTCTGGCAGCGCATCTCGTTTGACAAGCCCGAGGTGTATGCGAAGGCCACCGCGATGCTGGGCGAGATGATTCGCCGCGATCGCAACAAGGCTTCGGTGATCTTGTGGTCGGTTTCAAATGAAACTCCGAATAATCCAACGCGCACGGAGTTTCTGACCAATCTGGCGAATGAGGCTCGACGGCTCGATTCGACGCGGCTCATTACGTCAGCGCTGAACAGCGCGCATCACAATGGCAACGAGATGGTGCTGGACGATCCTTTGACGAACGCGCTCGATGTGGTCGGTGTGAACCAGTACATCGGCTGGTATGACATGCGGCCTGACGATGCGGATGCGATCAAGTGGGTTCTGCCGGAAAAACCGGTGCTGATGTCAGAGTTTGGCGCGGAGGCGAAGTACGGCGATCATGGCGCGAAAGATCAGCGCTGGGCCGAGGAGCAACAGGTGAATGTGTTGCAACACCAGTTTGTGATGCTGGGGAAGATTCCGCAACTGCGGGGACTGGTGCCGTGGATCCTGATGGACTTCAGATCGCCGGGGCGGAATATCCCGAAGCTGCAGGATGGGTTCAATCGCAAGGGACTTCTCTCAGAGAAGGGAGAGAAGAAGATGGCGTTCGTGTTGTTCCAAAAGGTGTATGCGGAGCATTCGGTGGGCAAGGCCGAGTAGCTTGAGGCAGGGCTTAACAAGAAGAGGAGCCGCGAGCGGCTCCTCTTCTTGTTTATGGGCATGTGGTTGAGGTGGTGAGGTTTAGTAGAGGCGGAAGTCGACGTTGATGACGATCTGCACTGCTACAGGGTGTCCCTGGTACATGGCGGGTTTGAATCTGTATTGCCGCACCGCTTCGACCGCCTTTTCATCAAGGCCCATGCCGAGGTGACGGACCAGGTGAATATTTTGCGGATTGCCCTGCGAGTCGACGATGAGCTGAATGGAGACTGCACCCTGGAAGTTGGCTGCGCGCGCTTCCTGAGTGAATTCCGGCTCAACGGAGTGAACCACGACGGGAGCGCTTACACCTCCGCCAACGGTCATGATGCCGCCGCCGTAGCCGCCGCCGTTTCCAGGTCCGGCACCCATACCACGCCCGGAGCCAATGCCGCCGCCGAGTCCCGAACCGAAGCCTGAACCTCCACCGCTTCCCTGCGAAGCCAAGGCAATCTGCGGGGAGTTGGACATGCCGAGATTGGGCATGTTGCTGTTCTCAGGAATTTTGACCTGCATGGTGGGCTCGACGCCCAGTTTGGGCCGATCGATGCGGATGATCTGCGGAGGAGTGATGACCGGCGCCTTGGCCACCACCGGGGGGCGTCCCTTGATGGGCTCAATGATCTGGTGAGCACCGCCGCCGCCACCGCCGCCCAAGTTGGGCGCGACCGTCAACATCTTCGGTGGAGGTGGAGGCGCGTAGAGCTTGAAGTCGATTGGAACCACGACCGCCGCAGGGCGAATGGGCGAATGTGACCCGAGCGTCAACCAGAGCACTGCCGCGATGATCACAGCATGGATGATGAAGGAGATGACTCGCGATTTTTTGTCGCGGTTGGCCGTGGCCTGGTCGAGGCCCATGAAGGTGGGCACGTCGGCGACGACCCCGGCGGCCATGCCGGGCTTCATCACCAGAAGATGAGGATGCGTTCTCGGGAGAGCGGCATCGCGCGGGTCGAGAGCCAAGGAGGAGCGATTGTACAGGTCTGCATCCTGCCACGTCTCTGTGGGCGCGTTGGTAATCAACCTTCCGCGCGAGATCGTTTTGGGAGATTTAGATTCGGATTGGCCCATAATATTTTGCCGGAAAAATAGAGGTCCGGCTTCTCCTCTCTAGGTTGACCACATTTGACGTCTGACTAAGCGATCGTGTTGCCCGGCTCTGCGTTTTAGCGCACCAACCCGGAGATCGTCGCTACCAAATGCCTTTGTCGCTTCCGGTAATTTTTTGCCCTACCAGAGCCGCTGTGGCAAGCCACGGCAATAGACCGAGTCGGGCACTGTTGTTCAATTCACGTTTCCGCATGAGGCCAGCGAGTTGAGTACCGTAGAGCCCGGCCGATTGCGGCATGATGGGAACGCGGAGGAAATCTTTGTTGAAGTAGATTTCTTCTCCGCCAAAGCGCGCTGAAGAAGTGACGAACTGGGGCAAATCGAGGCCGAAGCCCCGGTAATTTTTCACATAGTCGGAGACGATGACGAGATAAGTGGCGACGCCTTCCCAGATGCCGGCGGCGATGGCCGAGTCCCGCAGATCGTTGTAGTCGATGGTGCCCATGTCAGCCAATCCGGCGCTGTCGATGACATCGCAGAGGCGGAAGTAGAAGTGGCGATACATGCGCTGGAGGGTGGAGATCATCAGCCTTTCAGAGGCGGACGGAACGCGAAACCCGAACTCGCCGATCACGATGCGGCGGGAGCGCCGGGCGATGTTGGAAGCGATGATGACCTGTTCTCCTGTTTGTCCCAGGCGGCCCATGTGAATCTCGACCGACTCCGGCAGACCGGGGATGACGAAGTTCCATTTGCGCGCGAGGCGATCTCCCCAGCTGCGGGGCGCGAGCTCGGCGTGGAAGCGCGTCTTCATGAACTGGATGACGACATTTGAATCGGTGTCTGTGTACAGGTCGAGGTCGCTGCCGAGATCGGGCCAGTGATCGAGCGATTTGATAACGGTGACATCGAACTTTGCTTCGTCGAACGCGGTGCAGATCTCGTACAGGAAAGGCATTGCAGTGGCAATGCGCGAACGCTCAGCAGCAAGTGCGGCTTCAGCCCATTCGGCGCGGAGGCCATCGTGTGCTTCGTGCATCATGTCAAGAAACACTTGCATGGCGCGCATCACGACGTGGTTGAGATTAGCGAGCGTGACGAGGTTGTCGAACTCTTCGCGGCTGATGTTTTTAACGTCTGATTTAAGCACTGCCATAGCGGACGGGGATGTGGTGTCGCCCTGGCGCGGCAGCAAGAGCAGGCGAGACAGAAGATTCATCGATTTATGCGACTGTACAGCTATCCTGGTCATTTGCGCTTTAACCTTTTTTCAGACTACTGAGGAGCCTGATTCTCAGACGATGGGGGAACGGGAGATGGAGCATTTGCCGGCGGCTGCTTTCCCGGAGACTGATTGGTGTCCCGCTACGATGTACCGCCACGAGGAACCAGTTCGACTGGGCCTTGTTCCTGTCGACGTTGCTGCCTGTATTTGTCGAGCGCATTGTCAACCTTCTGATTGCTATCGGTCGCGACCTCCGAGAGATTTCTGCCCTCGGCGTAGCGTTGAGTTGCCAGTCCCACGCGGCTGGTTGAATCGTAGGCCGTCCGCGCTTTTTCATAAAAGAACTGCGCCGACTCCAGGTCGCCATCTCTTTCCGCAACATAGCCCCGGTTGTTTAGCGCGAAGGCACTCTCGGGATTGAGCGAGTAAGCCTGGAGAAAATTCTGCCGTGCCGTAAGCCAGTCATTTTGATTTGTCGCGGTAACTCCGCGCATGGTCAACATGATTGAATGAGCCTCTGCAGAGTTCATATTGCTGAGTTTTGACTGCAGACGCTTTGCACTAGCTTCAGCCATCTTACTAACAGGTTTGCCTCTCCATGTTTGATTTTCAGCAACCACAACGGGCTCATCTGAACGCATTTGCGATGCAGCACCGTAATACTTGAGCGCGTTGTCGTAGTCTCCGATGGCCTCGTTGGCAACTCCGAGGTTATTGAGTGTGAAGGGATTCTTCGCATCGAGGGACAGAGCCTTTTGAAGGAGGGCGGTTGCCTCGAAGCCGCGACCATTCGAGAGGAGATTCATGGCATCCATGTTCATGCGATTGACGCGCATGGGGACGTCCTGAAGGTTCTCGAAGGCGAAATTCATGGGCTTGCCTTCAAGTTCTTTTGCGTTGCTGCGATCGATGTCGGCGTTGGTACCCTGTTGAGAGGCGAGCTGATAGAACCTGTGAGCGCGATCGAGTTGTCCCTGAATCTCGGAGATGTAGCCGAGATTATTGAGCGTGAAGGGATCCGAGGGATCGTAAAGATAGGCTTTGTAGAAGAGCGAGCCGGCTTTTTCGTAGTCGTGCTTCCGTACAGCGTCGACGCCTTCGCGATTAAGGCGCTGCACAGGTGTCAGCTTGCTGCGCCTGGGAATGGTGATGGTGATACCATCTTTCGCCGAGGCAACATGTAAGCCGAAGACTGCAATTACCGCAATGGAAACAAAGTTTTTAATGGTTTTCCCAGACATTGTGCTCTTTTACCTTCCATCCGGCCCACGGAGGATCGGGTCACTCGGGCACACTAGTTTAGATGCGCAACCGGGGGTGGTGTTGCCACCGGGTATAGCATTTTCCTAGTGCCCTGCTTAAAGGCAGGCCACCGAGACTCGCTTTGGGCCATCAAATCAACTGATTAACAAAATTGACTCGTGCAAGGGTGTACTGAATGGAACGGTTTCTTGCAGTCGTCGTGCTCGGCGGCTTGACCATGGGGATAGTGTCGTCAGCGGCTGCTCAATCAGGGCAAACCGCGAGCCCCGAATCCGCTTTGAAGTCTGATGAATCACGGGGCGATCTGCCGCCCCTGCCGCCTGCACCTAAGGGGAAGAGCACCATCATAGGCGGCGAGATACGAGGCCTGGACCCCGTACTTGATCAGTTTACACTGCAGGTCTTCGGTCAGAAGGCGATGAAGATCATGTTTGACACGCGAACCGAGGTGTTTCGGGACGGCGCCAAGATCCGGTTGAGCGATCTGCATACCGGGGAACATGCCTCTGTCCAGACTGTGCTGGATGGCACGACCGTGTTCGCTGTGAGCATTCACATGCTCTCGAAGACACCCGAGGGCGAGGTCCAGGGGAACGTAGAGAGCTACAATGCCAACACGCGCGAGCTGGTTGTGAACTCAGGGATTTCGCGCAATCCGATACGGTTGCTTGTGGGGGCGAATACGTCGGTGGCGCGTGAGGGCCAGACTGCATTTTCGTCAGAGCGCCCTGGACAAGCGGACCTTGTGAACGGCGCGCTCATCTCGGCCAAGTTTCAGTCGGACAAGACAGGCAAGGCCGTAGCCAGCCAGATTGTGATTCTGGCAGTGCCGGGCACGGCGTTTGTGTTCAGCGGAGAGCTGGCCTCGTTTGACATGCATTCCGGATTGCTGGTGGTGATGGATCCGCGCGATGGGAAGAGCTATCCGATCGCGTTCGATCCGGCGCGATTCCCGGCGGCTGAGAAACTTCGCCGGGGACAGCATGTGCGGGTCAAGGCGGACTTTGACGGTTCGCGGTATGTGGCAAACGAGATTACCGCGAATTGAGGGATGCTGCCTGAATGGGATTGTTTTCGGGCGGTTTTCGATCGAAGATATCTCGAGCTAGAGAGAGACAAGCTGCTGCTTGATGGCGTAGATCACTAGTGACGTTCTGTCTTCCACTTCAAGCTTGCGGTACATCGCGGTAACGTGGCGCGAGACGGTCGTTTCGCTGACCTGCAACCGTTCCGCGATGTCCTTGTTTCTCTTTCCCTCACAGATCAGCTCGAGGACCTGGCGATCGCGTTGCGTCATGGCTGCGATTTTGCGCTGCTCGGGGTCAGGCTGTTGGTTGTTTTTGAGCAGGACATCGCCGAGCATTCTTTCGGCGAGTGCTTGTTCGAACCAGAATCCTCCGTTCATCACGCGGCGGATGGCGAGTGGGATGAACTCGACGGGGCGCTGGCGTTCGAAGATACCGCTCACACCGCAACGCAAGGCGTCTTCGAAAAATTGAGGATCAGTGCGGTTGGTAAGCAGGATGATCCTTGTGTGTTCATTTTCGGCTACGAGCTGGATGAGGTCTTCGAGTTCGTCCCGGAGGAACTCAGAACTGACAAACAATACGTGGGGGATTTGACTGCGTACGAAGTCGCTAAGGCGCTCGCGGTTCATGCACTCAGTGAGCACGCGAATATCGGATTGGGCTGCCACTGCGCTTTTGAGCCCGGAGAGGGTGAGCGGATGGTTATCAGCGAACAGGACGTGTATTTCGCGAGAGGGGTCTATGGTGTGATCCCATCGCGCACTGGCTTCGTCGCACTTCAGTTGCATGGGCGGATCCTTGGGAGCAGAGGCTCAAATCGAACAGAACACAAAAATGAAAACGTTTAGCGGATCTCTGAACAGCTATCTAGAAGGTCACACTAGGTTAGAAGAGTGCTGACAGGGATTGGTTGGTTTGATTATTCCGAGGCATAAGGATCGAGTAAAGACCTGCTTCGTCATGTGAGATGCGAAGCGGGTCTCTAGTCCGGGCGAAGCAAGTCTGGATTCCTAGTTTCTGCTGCGCATTTTGCTGAGGAGGCGCAGGATTTCGAGGTAGAGCCAGATGAGGGTGACCATGATGCCGAAGGCGCCATACCACTCCATGTACTTGGGAGCGCCGTAGTTTACGCCGCGTTCGATGAAATCAAAGTCGAGAACGAGATTGAGGGCGGCGATGCCGACGATGAAGAGGCTGAAGACGATGCCGATGGTACCACTGCCGTTGACGGCGAGGAAGCGCACTCCGAAGAAGCCCAGCAACATTTGCAGCAGATAGAAAACCATGATGCCGCCAGTGGCTGCGATCACTCCGAGGCGGAACTTTTGCGTGACCTTGATCATGCCCGAGCGATAAGCGAGCAGGAGCACAAACAGAGTGCCGAAGGTGAGACTCACGGCCTGAATGGCAATGCCGGGATAGCGGAGCTCGAACACAGCCGAGAGACCGCCAAGAACCAGGCCCTCAAGGAGTGCATAAACAGGCGCGGTTACGGGAGCCCACTCTTTTTTGAAGACGGTGACCATGGCGAAGATAAAGCCGCCAATGCCGCCGATCATCAACAATCCCGAAACGTCAGCAACGTCGTGAGATTGAACGAACAGATGCCACGTCCAGGCCGCTGTCGCGAGGGCGCAGATGAGCAGAAGGCCGGTCTTGTTCACGGTTCCGTTCAGCGTCATGCGCGCGGTGGCGTCGATTGCACCGCCGTAGCGGGCCCCGGCGAGGCCGCTGAAAGTCTTATCACCAAGGGCTGGATTGGATGTTTTCATTAAAGCCATGAATGATTCTCCGAACTATATGTTCTGTGGAATTACGGTATTTTCGAAAATGCGTTAGTTCCCGCCGAGCGGGGGTTCTATTCCGCCTGAACTGTGCCGGTTGGCCGGTTCTAGTTGAAATGGCACCCGAGCTCGTACGTGTTGGATTCTGAACAGTGGCTCTCGATTCCGATACGCTCAATTTGACGGCCAGCGAAGAGTTTAGTCACGTGGACAGGGCAGGCTAAACCTCCCTTACGGAACAGACTATCTATCATTTTACAGTCTCGAATTCTTACGGTTGGTTTTCGGGCGTGCGCCCGGTTTTCATTCAGCGGCGGCCCCATCCGCCTCCGCCGGGGGACTCGATGCGAAGCCGGCTGCCTGCGGGTAGTTCGCGAGTGCACTTGCCGGGGAGGACCTGCTCTACTCCATTGAGAACTACGGTGGTTATGCCGGGCGAGGCTGATTCTCCGCCAGCCAAGCCCCACGGCCATGTCAGGCGTCGGTCGGCGAGGAGGGTGACCTGGGCGTCGCCGAGAAGCTCGATTTCGCGGATGAGGCCATCGCCGCCGGGATGAAGACCGGGTCCCCCAGAGCCGCGGCGCAATGCATATTGCACCACCCGAAATGGATAGGCATATTCGAGGGCCTCGACCGGGGTGTTGAGGGAGTTGGTCATGTGGGCGTGATGGCCGCTGGCACCGGCGCCGGCAGGCGAGGCTCCCAGGCCGCCGGCGATAGTTTCGTAGTAGGTATAGGGCAAATCGGTGCGAGGATCGATGCCGCCAATGGTGAGGTTGTTCATGGTGCCTGAGCTGGCGGCAGGAATGCGCTCGGGCAGAGCTTGGGCAAGGGCTCGGAGCAGGGTGTCGACGATGCGCTGCGAGGTTTCGACATTGCCACCGGCAACGGCGGCGGGGGGGAGGGCGTTCACGATTGTGCCGTCGGGGGCGCTGACGGTGACGGGCCGCATAAGGCCGACGGTGGCGATAGCGCCGGGGGGCAGAAGGCAGCGGAAGACATAAAAGACGGCGGACCAGGTGATGGCCAAGACGGCGTTGATGCTCCCGGATACTTGGGGGTCGGTGCCGGCGAAGTCGACAACGGCGCGGCGCCGAACAGGATCGTTGCGCAGGGCGACGCGAATGCCGATGGGGCCGGGACGTACGCCGTCGTCATCGAGGAAGTCTTCGGCTTTCCACTCTCCGGCGGGGAGGTTGGACAATACCGACTGCATGAGGCGTTCGGATCCGTCGATCATGGCACGCACTCCGCGCAGCAGGCGGGCATGGCCGAAGCGGCGGACCAGTTCAAGCATGCGCTCGACACCGACACGGCAGGCGCCCATTTGCGCGGTGAGGTCGCCTTCGCGCTCGTGGGGCGTGCGTACATTGGCGAGCAGAATGGCGAGGATTTGCGCGTCCATCTGGCCGGCGCGCATGAGCCTGACGGGAGGGATTCGGATGCCTTCCTGGGCGATTTCGCGGCAGGGGCCCATGGAGCCCGGATACATGCCGCCGACATCGGCGTGGTGGGCGCGATTAGCGACGTAGAAGGCTGGCTTCGAGGTGCGGGGGAGGAAGACGGGCGCGACCATGGTGATGTCGGGCAGGTGAGTTCCGCCGCGATAGGGATCGTTCAGGAGAGCTACGTCACCCGGAGCGAGGCGCATGGCAGCGAGAACAGCGCTGACGGACATGGGCATCGAGCCGAGGTGGACGGGCATGTCGTCGCCCATGGCGATCAGTTCACCGTCGGCGGAGAAGACGGCGGAGGAGTAGTCGCGGCGCTCCTTAATGTTGGGGGAAAAGGCAGTGCGGCGGAGGGCAATGCCCATCTCCACTGCTATGGAGTGGAGGGCGTGGCCGATGACGGCGATCTCGGCGGGATCGGGTGCGGACCGGCTCATGCTGGGCCTCCGGGGCTGGTTTTGGATTTCGACTGCTTGGTTGTTCTTGGCTTGGACGTCGTAAGAACAAGGTTGGAGAATCCATCCACTGTCGCCGACCAACCGGTAGGGAGATAGGTGGTGGCGCTCAACTCGACGATGAGGACGGGGCCG
>WNGR01001692.1_pt1 | contig 27744 bp, 22 predicted proteins | sample 5407581 | NCBI WGS metagenome assembly WNGR01 (sample SAMN13153383, study PRJNA577476) | soil metagenome | isolation source: 80 cm soil or saprolite under Garry oak tree replicate 2 | place: USA:California | collected 2016-06-15
TGCCGCCACAACGGCGACCGCCATGCGTGGCCGATCTCGGCCGCCCGCCGCACCGCCGCCTCGTTCACCTCGATACCCAGTCCGGGGCCGGTCAACCGGGCCACGTGTCCGTCCCGGAACTCGAACGGCGTCGTGTCCACAAGGTAGTCCAGGAACTCCGTGCCCGCGTTGTAGTGCATCCGCAGGCTCTGTTCCTGGATCAGGAAGTTCGGCGTCGCGAACGCGACCTGGAGGCTGGCGGCCAGCGAGATCGGCCCAAGTGGACAGTGCGGCGCCATGGTCGCCCCGTAGACCTCGGCGAGCGCGGCGATCCGGCGCAGTTCGGAGATGCCGCCGGCATGCGACGGGTCCGGCTGCACGACGGCGACACCGGCGTCCAGCGCCGGTTTGAAGTCCCACCGGGAGTACAGGCGCTCGCCGGTGGCGATCGGCACGCCGCTGCACGCGACGACCGACGCCAGCGCGTCGCCCTGCGTCTCGGGCAGCACGGGCTCCTCCACGAACAGCGGCTGCACTTCCTCCAGCATCCGCAGCAACCGCCGCGCCATCGCGGGTGACACCCGGCCGTGGAAGTCGATGGCCAGGTCGCGATCGGGCCCCAAGGCCTCCCGTGCCTGCCGGGCGCGGGCCAGGACGGCGTTGGCCTCGGCGGGTGAGGCCACCGCAGCCATCGGGCCGGACGCGTTCATCTTGACCGCGGTGAAGCCCTGCTCGACCTGCGCGGCAACGGCTTCCGCGATGCGTTCCGGCCGGTCACCGCCCACCCACGAGTACACCCGCACCCGGTCACGCACCGGCCCGCCGAGCAGTTCGTGCACCGGCACCCCCCTGGCCTTGCCGGCGATGTCCCACAGCGCGTGGTCGAAACCGGCCAGGGCACTGGAAAGTACCGGGCCGCCGCGATAGAAACCGCTGCGCCGCAACACCTGCCAGTGTTCCTCGATACGCAGCGGGTCCTGGTCCAGCACCAGATCGGCAAGCTCGTGCACGGCGGCACGCACGGTTTCCGCGCGTCCCTCGACAACCGGCTCCCCCCAGCCTGTGACGCCCTCGTCCGTGCTGAGCTTGAGGAACAACCAGCGCGGCGGCACCAGGAACGTCTCGACATCGGTGATCTTCACGCGGTCCCCCTCACACCGAATCCTTGTGGATGGACCAACCGCCGTCGACCACCAGCGCGGCCCCCGTGACGAACGACGCGGCCGGCGAGAGCAGGAACGCGATCACGTCGGCGATCTCATCGGGTCGGCCGAGCCGACCGAGCGGTGTGGCACGGACGGTGCGTTCCAGGTCGTCGACGGAGACACCGTCCCAGGCCGGGGTGCGCACCGGACCGGGTAGGACCGAGTTGACGCGCACGTCGGGCGCGTACTCCACGGCGAGCTGCCGGGCCAGGGACACGAGCGCGCCCTTGGTGGCCGCGTACGCGGGGTGCCCTGGCAGGCCGGCGATCGCGTGCACCGACGAGACGAGCACGATGCCGCCCTTGCGCTCGGCCAGTGACGGCAGGCAGGCGTGCCCGGCCAGGTAGGCGGCGGTCAGGTTGACCTCGATCTGCCGGTTCCACCCGGCCCGGTCCAGCTCGTCCATGCGCTTGTTGTTCGAACCGACGTAGGCGTTGCTGACCAGAGCGTCCACGCCACCGGTCCGCTCCACGACCTGCTCCCACGTCCGTTCGTCGGTGACGTCACCGACGATCGACAGGTCCGAGATCTCGCGCACGTGTGGATCGATGTCGACGCCGACCACCGCGTAGCCGGCCGAGGTGAGCCGCCGTGCGGTGGCCGCGCCGATACCGGACGCGGCCCCCGTCACCACGGCGGTCCGTGCTGGTTGCCCCACGTACTCTCCTACAACACCGTCAGATGAACGTGACCGTCCATACCACGCAGTGTCACCCACGCCGAACCGTTGGCACCCGCAGCCGCACCGAGCGAGCCGTAGAACGCGTTGCTGGCGAACTCGCCACGCGGGAACCAGTCGCCCCACGCGCCGCCGACGAAGTTGCGCTGCCAGAGCGTGTAGTCACTGGCCCTGGCGAACAGGTAGACACGGCCCTCGGTGGCCAGGAGGGTCGGGCTGCCACTGATCACGCCGCCGAGCGCGGTCCACGCGGACCACGTGCCGGTGGTGTCGGCCGTGCGCCACCAGACCTGGTCATCGGACGTGCGGACGGCGACGTACGTGCCGTTCGCGTCGGTGACCGCGCTGGGCCGCCCGTAGATGGGCTGTCCGTTGGGCGCGCCGATGGACGTCCAGGACGAGGTCGGTCCGCGAGACCAGACCGAACCGTCGGCACCACGGGCGAACACCGTCCACGACGTCGGCGAGGTGTAGGCGGCGGTGGGCGCGTCAGTCAGCGTGCCGCCGAGGTCGGTCCAGCCACCCCACGACGTGCCGTTGAACGTGCGCCGGTAGGCGTGGTTGTCGGTGCCCCGCACGAAGACATCGATCACGCCGCCCGCCGACCCGTATGCCGCCGGCTGGCCGAGGATCTGGCGGCCGAGATTGGTCCACTGTGTACCGTCGTACTCGGCGAGTGAACCGTTGGCGGCACGGACGAATGTATCGACATGCGTGTCGTCGAACCGGACGACGGCCGGGCTGGCGCTCGCCGAACCGCCGATGTCGGTGCCCGGTTCGAGATCGGTACCGGACAGCTTCAGCAACGCGGTGCCGTGCGCGGGCACGGTCGCGGTGTAGGAACCGGTGAAGCTGCCCAGGTCAGCGCGGGCACGCAGGTCCCGGACGGCAACAGTGCCGGTGAGCCCGGCATTGCTGAACGTGACCGTCATGGACGCGGCGGAGCCGGTACGGTTGAGCAGCACGACGGCACGCTGTCCGTTGCCGGACAACACCTTGCTGTACACGTCACCGGCCACGCGGACACCCTGGATGTCCAGCGGGTCCTGGTCGACGGCGATGATCTCCGGGTTGTCCAGTGTGTCGATCATGGCCTGCGGGAGGGTGCGCGGGTCGGAGCCGACGATCAGCGGGGACGCCATCTCCGCCCACATCACCAGCTGCGTCGTGGACTCCTCCTGCGTGAGTTCCAGTCCCCCGCTTGCCAGTGGCCGCATCGGGATCAGATAGTCCGGGTCGTTGTAGTGGCCGGGCCCGTTGGCCTCCGGGTGCGCCGCGTTGTCGTCCATGTTCCGCAGGACGTCGGGCCACTCGCCGGCCGTCGGCGTGCCGAACGCGACATCCGTGTCGGTGCGCCAGGAGTCGGCGAGTAGCGGGCCGTAGCTGTAGGCGAAGCCGGCTTCCTCGGTGGCCGGGAAGTTGCCCCACGCGCTGGTGACCGGGTCACAGAGGTTGAGCAGCATCGGCCGGCCACTGTGCGCACCGCTGCCAAGGCCGCAGTGCGCGGGGTCGTAGGTGCCCGCGTCGGTGTAGATGCCGACCTTGAGTCCGAGGCCGTGCAGGTAGGTGACGAGACTGGGCATGCCGTCCGGATACGTCGTCGGGTTGGCGGCCAGGTTGCCGGCGGCGTCGCGGGGCGGGTTGGCCTGCCAGCCGCCGTCCAGCCACACGTAGCGGTAGCCGGCATCCCGCATGCCGCTGCTGACGAGGAAGTTCGCGACGTTCTTGACCTGCGCCGCGCTGCCGGCGCCCAGGCCGTAGAAGGTGTTCCAGCCCAGGTAGGGCGTGGGATCCAGGCCGCTGTCGTGGTAGGTCGGCGCGCCCTGGTCAATGCCGGTGCTGATGTCGGGCCGGTGCCCTGCGTTGGCGGCCGGAGCGACCGCGAGCAGGCCGGCGGCGACGACCGCGACCATGGCTACGTGCCGTAACGGGTAGGACGTCATTGCCGCACCCTTCGTCTGGCAGTGGCTCCATCCCTGGTGAGGCTGCCGTCCGGGCGTGCCCATGTCAATGATTATTCATAATTAATGAGATGACCAGCGAGGGGAATACGAAGCGGGGTATCGCCCGTTTGTGACCTGTAGCCGCGCAGTGACACACTGCGGGAGCCGAGTCAACCGACGGATTGGATGATGGAGACATGCCTCTCACCGGGGAGTACGAGCCGAGCAAGTTCGACTTCAGCCGCGACCAGGTCGACCGCTACGAGCGCTCCGGCGGCACCGAGGGCACCGACAACCAGGGCAAGCCCGTGATCGTGCTGACGTCGGTCGGTGCCAAGACCGGGAAGCTGCGCAAGGCGCCGCTGATGCGCGTCGAGCACGATGGCGAGTACGCCGTCGTCGCGTCGCTGGGCGGCGCGCCCAAGCACCCCGTCTGGTACTACAACCTGACCGCGAACCCGCACGTGGAACTCCAGGACGGCCCGGTCAAGAAGGACTACCAGGCCAGGGAGGTCCAGGGCGAGGAATACGCGGTCTGGTTGGAGCGCGCCATCGCGGTGTGGCCGGACTACGCCGAGTACCAGACGAAGACCACCAGGACGATGCCCATCTTCGTCCTCACGCCTCTGGACGCGTAGCAATCGGCGCTGACTGGGCGCCGCGCCTTTGATCAAAGCCGTGGCGCCCGTCCGCCGAAAACTGAACCATGGACCGCATGCATCCCTTCCGCTTCCTCACCGACACCACCGACCAGCTCGACGGCCCCGCCCTGGCCGTCGTCGCCCGCCGCGCGGAATCCCTGGGCTACAGCACCCTGATGATGCCCGACCACCTCGTGACGCAGTACGCGCCGATCCCATTGCTCACCGCGGCCGCGATGGCGACCGAAACGCTCCGCGTCGGCACGTTCGTCTTCAACAACAACCTGCGCCACCCGGCCGTCCTGGCACAGGACATCGCCACACTCGACCGGCTGTCCGGCGGACGCCTGGAACTGGGCATCGGCGCCGGCTGGAACAAGCCGGAACACGACGCGATCGGCATCCCCTTCGAGCCCGTCGGCACGCGCATCACCAAACTCGCCGAGGCCATCGCCGTCCTCAAAGGCTGCTTCGGCGACGAGACGTTCTCCTTCGCCGGTGAGCACTACACGATCACCGACTACGACGCGGGGCCGAAACCCCTCCAGCGACCGCATCCACCGATCTTCATCGGCGGCGGCGGCAAACGGCTGCTGACGCTCGCCGGCCACGAGGCGCAGATCGTCGGACTCGCGCCCCGCATTGCGAAGGACACGCAGGGCGCGCCCGCGCTCGACACGCCGAGCATCACGCTCGCCGCCACCGAGGAGAAGATCGGCTGGGTGCGCGCGGCCGCAGGCGAACGGTTCGACGAGATCGAACTCAACACCTATCCCACCGGCGGCCCCATGGTCCTCACCAACGACGCCAAAGGCGAGGCCGCCCGACGCGCCGACAAACTCCGCGAGCGCACCGGTGTCGATCTCACCGTCGACGAGATCCTCGAATCGCCGCACGTGTTCATCGGCACCGTCAAGGAGCTGACACGGAAGATGGTCGAACTACGCGAACGCCTCGGGATCAGCTCGTTCCTGTTCGACGACATGGAAGCCTTCGCACCGATCGTGGAGGAACTGGCGGGCCGCTGAACGGTGCCATTGCCCGCGTATCCTCCGCCCCATGCCAACGGATGACCTTGCCGAACGCTTCCGCACGGTCGACACCACCGCGATCTGCGACGCGGACAAGACGACACGCGTACTGGACAGCGCGATCCAGGCCCGGTCCGCCGCAACGCGCGTCTTCGGACCCGCGTTCACCGTCCGGTGCCAGGACGACTTCCTCGGTGTGCTGCGCGCGATCGAGGCCGCGCCCCCAGGCCACGTCATCGTCGTCGACGGCGGCGCACGGCAGATCGCCCTGGGCGGCGAACTGTTCGCACGCGGCGCCCTCGTCCGCGGACTCGGCGGCATCATCGTGGACGGCGGCTACCGTGACATCAGCTACGTGTCGGGCTGCCCACTCCCGATCTACAGCCGCTTCGTCACCCCACTCGCCGGCACCACCACCAAACTCGGCGAACTCCAGATCCCCATCACCTGCGGCGGCGTCGTCATCCAACCGGGCGACATGATCCTCGCCGACGACGAAGGCATCGTCGTCATCAACCCCGACCGCGTCGCGCCCCTCCTGGCCGCCGCCGCAGCCGTCAAAGCCAGCGAAAGCCACGTCGTCGACAAACTCGACGCAGGCGCGACACTGAGCGCCGCACTGAATCTGCTCGACCATGTCGCCACGTTGCAACGCGGCGAGCCCTCGACACTCACATTCCGCGAATAAGTTCGGCGACGCGAGCAAGAGAACGCATGTGTTGTCAGTACACGGTTTACACATTCAACCGTTAACATGGTCGGCCATCGCGGGTCGGTGCACGCGACCCGGCCGCCGGGCCAGAGGAATGGGATGAACGAGGCGATCGGATCGTTGCTCGCGTGGTTGCACCGCCATTTCGGCGCCGCATCCTGTCCCGGTGACTGGGTGCGGACAATCGTGGCGCTGGGCATCCTAATCGGCCTTGTCGGTCTGGTGTGTGCCGTGCTGATCGTGGTGCTGCGCAGGATCATGAGTGGCCGCGACTCCATACCCATGGTGATCGGTTCGGCTCTGCTCGCCGTTGGCAGCCAGTTCGTCCTGCCCGTGCTGGTGCTGATCGGGGTCACCAGCGCCGTGCCCGCGGCGGCGTTGCGTGCCGGGCACAGTCCGCTCGCGCCGCCGGGTGCGGGGACGGGACTCAGCGACGCCGATCTCGCCGGCTTCGCCCACGGCTACTGCCGGCTGCCGCCGCAGGGCCGGTATCTGGCCAGCGCCCGCACCGTGATCGGCGCGCTCACGGATTCGGACGCCGGCCTGACCGTGTACGTCGCCCGGCTCGGCACGTTGGTGGGCGTGCCGATCCTGATCGGACTGTGTCTGTGGTGGTTGGGACGTGTGGTGTACCGTGCCGGCCCGGCATGGCAGCCTTGGCTGTTCACGGGCTTGTTCCTCGCCCTCGTGTTGGTCACCGTCAACCGGTCGGCGAATGTCATGGGTCTTGCGTGGTGTGGTGTGCTGCCGGTCGCCGTGTTGGGGCCACTGGTCTGCCGGCTCATCGCGGGACCGAAGCCCCGTGCCGCGGTCGTTGAACAGGACGGTCCGACGACGGTGCTGTCGTCGGGTGGCGTCCTGTCGCCGCAGCGCTTGGCCGACGGGCGTTTCCAACCGCTTCGCGAACTCGGACGCGGTGGGTTCGGCGCGGTGTGGCTGTGCCTGGACACCAGTCTCGACCGGAAGGTGGCCGTCAAGATCGCGCATACCGTCGAGATCGAGAACCGGCAACGGATGCGCCGGGAAGCCAAGGCGTTGGCCGCGATCCGGCATCCGAACTGTGTGCGCATCCACGATCTCGTCGAGAACGACGCCACCATGGCCATCGTCATGGAATACATCACGGGCCGGAGCCTGACCGACGTCATCCGCACGGACGGGCTGTTCGACGACAACGCCGCCGCCCGGCTCTGGGCGGACACGGCATCCGCGCTGCTGGCCGCCCACCGGGTCGGCGTGCTGCACCGGGACATCAAGCCCACCAACGTCCTGCTCGACTCGCGCGGCGCCTCATGCCTGATCGATTTCGGCATCGCCCGCACCGCGGGCGATCTCACCGTGACCGTGACCGGTGCGGTGATCGGCACCCCGAGCTACCTGCCACCGGAGGTCGCCGCGGGCGAACCGGCCACACCGGAATCGGATGTCTGGCAACTGGCCGCGACAGTGAACTACGCGCTGACCGGCCAGCCGCCCCGCGGTGCCCGCGACGACGACCGCCAGGCATGGGCGGCCGCGATCAAGGGTGCCCCGTGCAGCGCCATCGCCGCCGGCAGCACCCATCACGCCCTGCTTGCCACGTCCCTGGACAACGACCCCACCCAGCGCCCGAGCCTGTCCGACCTGGTCACGGCCCTCACCGGACCCGAAGACACCGAACCGGCAGGAGCTGCTGGTTGAGAGTCAGACCGCGAGCTTGGCAGGGGTGTCACCGGACACGCCGGCGCGGCGCCGGGCGCGTACCGGGATCAGCACGCACAGTCCGGCGACGACGATCGCCGCGTCCAGCCACACGGCGGCGGTCCAACTCCCGGTGCGATCGCGCAGTGCCCCGCCGATGGCCGGGGCCAGCACGGCGCCCATCTCGCCGATGAGGTTCTGCATGCCGAACGCCGAGCCACGCAGCCTCGGCTCGGCGATCTCGGCGGTGAGCGCGTGCCCGATGGGCTGGAGTGCGTTGAAGAACAGGCTTGCGGTGAACAGCAGGAGCCCCATCACCAACAGCGACGGCCGCGCGGCGGACGCGATGTACCAGGCGAAGGCCACGGTGAGGACGGCCTGGACCGCGGTGAAGGACACCATCATCGACTTGCGGCTCCAGCCGTGCCGGACCGCGACGTCGGACAGCCAGCCGCCGGCGGGGAATCCCAGGATGCCGGCCCCCGCGTTGAAGCCTGCGGTGAGCGCGGCGTTCAGGAACGACGAGTGCGCGGCGCCCGCGATGATCGACACCGACCAGAAGCTGAAGAACCACAGGTTCCACAGGATGGCGATGTTGGCGAGGTAGATGAGAAACAGGTCGCGGTTCTTCAGGACCGGACCGACTTCCCGGCCCTTGCGCGCCAACGCGAACAGCACCAGTCCGACGGCGAGTGCGACCTCCAGTACCGCGATCCACAGCGTGGACAGGCCGGCCCGGTCGCCGAGCAGGTAGACGGCCATGATCAAGACCAGTGACACGACGGAGTATCCGGCCAGGTGCAGGGTGGCCCGGCCGAACCCGGGCAGGGTCAGGTGCGCACGGAACCGGAAGGCCAGTACGAGGCCCACGATCAGCGTGGCACCGCCGAGGATCCAGAACGCCATGCGCCACGCGTCGACCGGGGGAAGCACCAGTTTGCCCACGTAGATGAAGAACGGCGAAAAGACCGTCGCGATGGTGAGGCCGATGGCAAGGCCGGTGATGACCACGCCCATGCCGAGGCTGCGGTTGCGTTCCGGCGTGCTGACGGTGATCAGCGTCCGGTCATTGGAGAAGTACGCGCCCTCGCCCAGACCGGTGACCACCCGGACCACGATGAAGGCGAGCAGGCCGCCGATGAAGCCGGTGAGCACGGTGGCGATCCCGGCCCAGACGAGGCTGACCACGATGACGGTGCGATGGCCGTAGCGGTCGCCGAGATAGCCGCCGGGGAACTGGGTGAGCATGTAGCCGGCGAAGAACAGCCCACCGATCAGACCACCGAGGGCGTGCGGATTCTTGGCATCGGCCAGGAAACCGACGCCGTTGTCGATCATCCAGGTGACGATCGGGCCGGTGATGGACCGGTCGGCGGAGCTGACCACCCAGCCGAGCAGCAGCAGAATCCACAGGCTGTACCAAGGTTTGAACCGGCGATCGGACGTGACGGGCTCGGGGAATGCGGCCTGTCCGGGTGCGGATGTCATCGATGCCCCTCCTGTCCCGTACAGCTGACTCTAAGCCGTGATTCCCGTCATACGGAACATGGGGAAATAAACACAACTTCTCCATAGGCGAACACCGCGCGACGCACGGCTCAGGACTGGCTTCGTCGGTCGGGACTGTTGCCCAGACCGACGTTCGCGCTGAGCCAGGAGGACAACATGCTGGTCAGCCCTGGGTCGGTCGCCCGCAGCTTCTTGGCCCCCGGCGAGGACTGGACCCGCTTGACGGCCTTGTTGTGGTACTCGCGCACCAGTTGGACGGCCGTGCCGGCATCACGCCGGGCGACGGCGTCCACGATCTCCATCCGCGCCTTGTTCAGCGATCGCGGGACCCGGCCCCAGTCCTCACTGGTTTCCTTCGACAGTTCGACGGCGAGGCCGATCTGGATCTGCGTGATGAACCGGCACAGCGCGGCGAGCAGCGGGTTGTGCGAGATCGCGGACAGGGTGACGAAGAAGTTCAGCAGCGCCGCGGCCGAGGACGCCACGTCCCCGATCTCCGCCGCCTGCTCGGCCGCGGCGCGCAGGCCGGCGATGTCCTCGTCGGATGCCCGTTCGACGGCCTGCTCGACGGCGTAGGCGTTGAGCGCGCCCAGCAGGCCGAACACGTCGGCTGCGGTCACCTTCTCGAACTGGACGACCGAGGCGATGGACATGGCGAGCAGCGGGTCGCCGCTCGCGGTGACGGTGGTCCGGCTGCCGTTGCGGGTGCTGAGCAGGCCCATCGCGGTGAGCACCCGGACCGCCTCTCGGATGGTCGGCGCGCTGACGTCGTAACGGGCGGCCAACTCTCGTTCGGAGGGCAGCCGCGCGCCGTCGGGCAGCGCGCCACTCAGGATCTGGCCGCGCAGGTCCGCCACGATCTGGTCGGCGACCCGGCCACGGTACAGCCGTGCTGACGGTTGCGACATCGTTCTCTCCTCGACATGCTCACGCCCATCTTACCTACCTGGTAGGTAGTGCCGAGGTGCACGGTCAGGTTCCGCCATCGGCGCGGCGAACCCACAGGCGTTTCACAGTCCCGTCCACTCGCATCTACCTTGACCGCAACCTACCAAGTAGGTAGCGTCCTTTGGTATGACGATCAAACAGGGAGGACCGAGATGAAGATCGCACCATTTGACGAGAACGCGTTCCACATGGACCACCCGAGGGGCACGGTGGCCTTCAACTACCTGCTCATGGGCGGTGAACCGGAGTCACCGGAGAACTACCGCTACATCCTGGGCCGCCAGGAAGGCGACTTCAACATGCCGCGGCACCGGCACACGTTCGAGCAGATCCGCCTTCCCCTGGTGGGCGACATGAACCTGGGCGAGCAGGGCATCCTGCGCGAAGGCGAGATCGGCTACTTCCCGGAGGGCCAGACCTACGGCCCGCAGGACGACCCGCTCGGCGACCCGAAGCAGCTGCAACTGGTGCTGCAGTTCGGCGGCGCGTCCGGCCTCGGCATGGGCGGCGGCCGGGGACGCGGCCCCGCATCGGCGCGACCGGCAGGCGAACGGCAACGCGAACGCAGGGACATCAAGTTTCCCCGGCCGCGCTACCAGAGCGTACTCATCATGAATCCCGACCGCTTCAACTGGCTGCCCGTGTCCGGAGTGGACGGTGTGCAACGCAAGTTCTTCGGCTCGTTCAGCGAGCGCGCGTTCTGGATCGAGCAGGTCAGGATCGACGCCGGCACGCAGTGGACCTCCACCGTCGACGCGGGTCGACGGCTGATCGTGGCCCTGTCCGGTGCGGCAACAGTGGACGACACCAAGATCGACCGGCTGGCCGCGCTCCAGGTCGAGGCCGGCGAGGAACTGAACGTCGACGTCACCGAGGACATGGTGCTCTACATCGTGGGCCTGCCGCCGGTCCGGTTGCCGGCCGTCGCGTCGGACCAGTTCGACATCGTCACCAGTGACGGCGCGATCCAGTTCGAGAACCCCCGCCAAGCCGTCTGACCGGCCGGAGGGTCAGCATGGCACAGCCACATCTGCAGATCATCGTCGGTAGCACCAGGCCCGGCCGCCGCGGCGCCGCCGTTGGTCGGTGGTTCCACGAGCTGGCCCTCGAGTACGACCGGTTCGACGTCGAGCTGATCGACCTGGTCGACGTGGACCTGCCCTTGTTGGACGAGCCAGGGCCCGCCGGGCGGGAGCCGCACACCCAGCGGTGGAGCCGCACGATCAGCGCCGGCCACGCGTACGTGTTCGTGGTGCCGGAATACAACCACAGCTTCAACGCGGCGACGAAGAACGCGCTGGACTTCCTCGACGAGGAATGGCGGCACAAGCCGGTGGGATTCGTCGGCTACGGCGGGGTCGCGGCCGGCGCCCGCGCGATCCAGGCGCTCATTCCCGTCGTGGTCGCGCTGGGCATGGCGCCGGTGCCACGGGCGGTGCACATCCCGCTGATCAACCGCGCGGTGACCGCCGACGGCTCGTTCGCCAGCGACGACCGGCTGGACCGGACTGCCATGACCCTGCTGGACAACCTGTTCGACGACACCGTCGAACGCCTGGCCACCAACCGGGCAGCCGCGGTGTGATGGGCATGCGCAACGCCGTCAGCCAGCAGACCGCGGTGGCCGTCGTCTACGTCGCGGCGATCTTTCTATCCACAATGGACACCACGATCGTCAACGTGGCCCTGCCGACGATCGGCCGGACCTTCGGCGTCACGCCGACCGCCGTCGACTCGGTGTCCATCGCCTATCTGGTCAGCCTCGCGGTGTTCGTCCCGGCGTCCGGCTGGCTGGGCGACCGGTTCGGTGGCAAGCGCACCCTGCTGACCGCGGTCGCGGTGTTCACCGTCGCGTCGCAGCTGTGCGGCACCGCGTCGAGCCTCGGCGAGCTCGTGCTGTTCCGGGTGGCGCAGGGCGCGGGCGGCGGCATGCTCGCCTCGGTCGGCATGGCCATGCTGCTGCGTGCTTATCCGCCGGAGCAGCGGGTCCGGGTGTCCGCGCTGCTCACCGTGGCGATCGCGACCGCGCCGACGCTCGGTCCGGTGCTGGGCGGTTTGCTGGTGACCGACCTCTCCTGGCGCGCGGTGTTCTCCGTCAACGTCCCGGTGGGCATCGCCGTGACCGTGTTCGGCGCGTGGTGCCTGCGGCGGGACGTCGAGCACCGGCCCGGCGGGTTCGACACGGCCGGTTTCCTGCTCGCCGCGGCCGGGCTGGGCCTGCTGATGTACGGGGTCTCGGTGGGTCCGAACGTGGGCTGGGGCTCGGCCGAGGTGCTGGCTGCCGGCAGCGCCGGCGTGGCGCTGCTCGGCGCACTGGTCATCGTGGAACTGCGCCGGTCCGCACCGATCATCGACGTGCGGCTGCTGGTCGAGCGGCTGTTCGGCGCCGGCAGCACCATCATGGCCGTCGAGTCGGTTGCCTTCCTCGGCACGCTCTACACGGTCGCGCTGTATCTGCAGGACGGGCGCGGGCTCAGCCCACTCAACGCCGGCCTGAGCACCTTCCCGGAGGCGCTCGGCGTGCTGACCGGTTCGCAGTTGGCCGGCCGGCTGCTGTACCGCAAGCTCGGGCCGCGACGGCATCTCCTGACCGGGGTGGCCGCGTCCAGCGCGTGCATCGCGCTGCTCGGGCTGCTCGGCACCGGCGTGAACCTGTGGCTGGTGCGGATCGTGCTGTTCGGTGTTGGCCTGGCGGTCGGGCAGGTTTTCGTCGCCACCCAGGCCGTCTCGTTCGCCGCGGTCTCTCCCGCCGCGTCCGGGCGGGCGTCCACCGTGTTCAACGTCGGCCGCCGGCTCGGTGGCGCGGTCGGCGTCGCGGTGGCCACCACCGCCATCGGGCTGGTCAGCGCACCGGGCGGCGGCCACATCGCACCGTCCGCCTACCGCGTCGCCTTTCTCGTGGCCGCCGCGATCAATCTAGTCGGCCTGTGGCCGGCCCGGATGGTGCGCGACCACGACGCCGTCAACACCATTCCACCTGCCCGTCCCAGAAAGAAAGGGAACCAGCACAATGTTGTCCTTGAACCAGGCGTCGGACATCGTGGACGCGGCGCTGAGCAAAGCGCGTGAACTGGACCTGCGGCCACTGGCCGTCACCGTGCTCGACCCTGGCGGCCATCCGATCGTGGTCAAACGCGAGGACGGCGCCGGCATCCTCCGCCCGCAGATCGCGCACGCGAAGGCCTGGGGCTGCCTGGGCACCGGTCGCGGCGGGGCCGCCGGGGCCCGGCACGCAACGCGTGACCCGGCGTTCTTCGCCGCGCTCGCGGCCATTTCCGAGGGCCGCGTCGCGTCGTCCCGTGGTGGCGTGCTGATCCGTGCCGCGGACGGGACCCTGCTGGGCGCGATCGGCGTCAGCGGGGACCGCCCGGAGAACGACGAGACGGTCGCCATCGCCGGGGTCGAGAAAGTGAGCCTGGTCGCCGACGCCGATTGATCCACACCCCATCGCCATCCCAGCGTTTCCGCTCGCCACGAATTCAACGTCGCATTCGATGTGAGAAATGTGGTACTCCCATGAAAAACATGGAGAAACCCGTCGACATCCCGTCCGCCGACACCGAACCCCGACGCTGGCCGGCGCTGTTGATCTGTCTCGTCGCCGGCTTCATGACCTTGCTCGACGTCAGCATCGTCACGGTCGCACTGCCATCGATGGAACGTGGCTTACACATGTCGCCGACCGAGATCTCCTGGGCCGTCGCCGGATACGCGCTGGCCTTCGGACTGACCCTGGTGCCGGCCGGCCGGCTGGGCGACGAGTACGGGCGCCGAAAGCTGTTCCTGATCGGCCTTTCGCTGTTCGCGCTGACCGCGGTCATCTGTGGCGCGGCGCCCAACGGCATGGTGCTGGTCGTCGGCCGGCTCCTGCGTGGCATCTCGGCCGGCATGCTCGCCCCCCAGGTGATCGGCCTGTTGCAGCAGATGTACTCCGGGCCGAGGCGTGGCAAGGCATTCGGGTACTACGGCGCGACCGTCGGCATGTCCACCGCGGTCGGGCCGTTGTTGGGGGGCGTGATCCTGCAGGCGTTCGGTGTGGCCAGCGGGTGGCGGTTCGTGTTCTACCTTTCGATACCCGTGGTGCTGGTCGCCATCGCGGTCGGGTACCGGGTACTGCCGGCCGATCGGCGGGGTCGCGCGCACCGGCTGGACCTGGTGGGCGTGTTGCTGCTCGGGCTCGGCGTGCTGGCCGTGATGGAGCCGCTGCTGCAGTCGACCGGCGCCAGGGCACATCCCTGGTTCTGGCTGTTCGGGGTCGGCGCCGCCTTGCTGGTGCTGTTCGTGCTCTGGGAGCGGCGACTCGGTGCGCGCGACGCCCGCCCACTGGTACACCTCAAGGTGCTGCGGATCCGCGGTTACGCGGTCGGCACCATGATCGCCACCACGTTCTACGCCGGTTTCACCAGCATCTTCCTGGTCATCACCCTGTACCTGCAGCAAGGGCTGAAGTACACGGCCCTGCAGGCTGCACTGTCCACGTTGGTCTTCACGGTCGTCTCGGCCACGGCCGCGATCATCAGCGGTCGCCTGGTGTACCGGGTCGGCCGGCCGCTGGTGGTGGCCGGCACCGCGATCGCCGCCCTCGGGCTGACCGCGGTGGCGCTGGTCGCGCACGGCTGGACCGGCCCGAACGTCGCGCTGGCCCTGGCCGGGCCACTGCTGGTGGCCGGCTGCGGCTGCGGTCTGGTCATCTCGGCGAACCAGACGCTCACCCTGCACGAGATCACCCGCGCCACGGCCGGCGTGGCCGCCGGGGTGTACGAGACCGGCCAGCGCGTCGGCACGGCGCTGGGCACCGCGGTGGCCAGCGCGCTGTTCTTCCGGACGCTGGCCAGCACGCACGGCGACTACCACGCCGCCGTCGGACTCGGCCTGGCCAGCTCGGCGGTCCTGGTCGGACTGTCCTTCCTGGTGGGGCTGGTGGACATCATGCGGCCGGTGGCCATCGCCCCGGCACCGGCCGAGGTTGTCGGATAAACTCCGGGAAGGATGCACATGGCCGACGACGGGTACACGACGAGCACGGCGTTCCTACGGGCGCTGCGCGACGGCGGGGTCACCCACGTGTTCGCCAACCTGGGCAGCGATCATCCCGGGTTCATCGAGGCGTACGCGCGGGCCAGGCACCACGGTGTCACCGAGTGGTTCCCCGAGCTGATCATCTGTCCACATGAGAGCGTCGCGCTGTCAGCGGCCCAGGGGTACGCCCAGGTCACCGGGCAGGCCCAGGCGGTGATCGTGCACGTCGAGTGCGGCACGCAGAACCTGGGCGGCATGCTGCACAACGTGGCAAGGGGCCGGGTACCGGTGCTGATCTTCGCGGGCGCGTCGCCCTACACCCAGCGCGGCGAACTGCCCGGCAGCCGCAACGAGTTCATCCAGTGGATCCAGGATGTGCCCGACCAGCGCGGGATCGTACGCGGCTATACCAAGTACGACAACGAGATTCGCACCGGCCGCAATGTCGACCAGTTGGTGCACCGCGCACTGCAGATCGCGCACAGCGAGCCCGCGGGCCCGGTATACCTGATGGGCGCGCGCGAGGTGATGGCGGAACCACTCGATCCGCCGGCACCGGCTCCGGTCGGGTTCGCTCCGGTGGCGCCTGCCGCGCTGGCGCCACAGGTGGTCGAGCACATCGCGCGGGCGTTGGCCACCGCGCAACGGCCCCTGGTGATCACGTCCTACCTGGGTCGGCACCCGGCGGCGGTGGCCCGGTTGGTCGAGCTGTGCGAGTTGCTGGCTATCCCGGTGCTCGAGTCGGTGCCCAGCCACGTCAACTTCCCCGCCGACCACCCGCTGCACCTGGGCTACCAGTGGAACACGCCGGGCCAGAGTCCGACGCTGGCTGCGGCCGACGTCGTGCTGGTGCTGGGCAGCGATGTGCCGTGGATTCCGACCAGGAACCACCCGGCCGACCACGCGCGGATCTTCGTCGTGGACAGTGACCCGGTCAAGGAACGGATGCCGCTGTGGCACGTGCCCGCCGAGTGCTTCGCCCGCGCCGATCTCGGCACCGCCGTCACCCAACTCACCGAGTTCCTACGCGGTCAGGAACTCGGTGACCTGGAGACAAGGCTGCACGACGTCCGAGCAAGGCACGAGGAACTGGTCGGCACCGCCGTCAAGCGGGAGCGGCCGGACGGTGACGTGATCACGCCCGAGTACCTGACCGCCTGCGTGCGGGAGGCGATCGACGAGAACACGTTGGTGCTCAACGAGGCCATCTCCAACTACCAGGTGGTCAACGAGCACCTGCGGGCCAACCGCCCCGGTTCGGTGCTCACCTCGGGCGGCGGCTCGCTGGGCTGGTACGCCGGCGCCGCGCTCGGCGTGAAGCTGGCCCGGCCCGACCAGACCGTGGTGTCACTGGTCGGCGATGGCACATATCTGTTCGGGGTACCGGCGTCGGCGCAGTGGGTCGCCCGCCGGTACGGCCTGCCCTCGCTCACCGTCATCTACGACAACCAGGGCTGGAAGTCGCCCAAACTATCCACTATGGATGTTTACCCGAATGGCATCGCCGCCCGGTACAACGACTTCGGGATCAGCTTCGCCCCGGAAGCGGACCTGCCCGGGATCGCGCGGGCAGCGTCCGGTGCGTGGGCGCGCACGGTCCACCGGCCCGACGAGCTGGCCGCCGCGGTGAAGGAGGCATTCGCCGCGGTCCGCGCCGGCCAACCGGCCGTGCTGTCGGCACACCTGTCCAGCGCCTGAAAGTTCGGCGACACAGTCCCGCCACAGGCCGCATACATGAACCGCACACGAACCGCTCGCATTCTTGGTGTAGCTGCCCACATAGGAGGAGCACCATCATGAATAACAGCGAGACCATTTCCGCCCGCCCCAAGGTAAGGCGACTGCTGCCGAACGGAAAAAGCCGATGGATCGTCGCCGTGGCGACGTGTGCGGTGATCGGACTCGCCGCCGCCTGCGGCACATCCGCGTCGGCAACGTCTCCCGCACCGACATCGAGTAACTCCGCGCCCGCCAACGGCTCCAACGCACGGTCCGGACCGGCCGCGGGCGGAGCGGCCGGCACGGTCAGCAACGTGACCACATCGAGCTTCGACCTGACAACGGCGACGGGCCAGAAGGCGACCATCAACGAGACATCCACCACGACATACCAGAACGGGACGAGCTCGACAACGGCCAGCGCCATCACGTCAGGCGACGACGTCCTCGTACTGGGAACGACCAACGGAACGACCATCACGGCCACCCAGGTCACCGTGCAACCGGCCGGCACCGACACAGCCGCGGCGGCCACGGCGGCCGGGGTGGTCGCCTTCCAGCGCGGCGCACAGAGCACCGCAAAGCAGGTCGGTCAAATCCCGGCGAACTACACCGAGGGTTCCGGAACGATCGTCAGCGGCACGACCGCGAACCAGGCCACGGAGGCCGCGCTGGCCGCCTACCCAGGTGGCGTCGTGGACCGGGTGGTGCAGCTGACCAACGGCGAGTACGAGGTCCACTACATCGGCGTCAACTGGCCGCACCACGTCTTCGTCAGCCAGGACTTCAAGGTACTCGGCGCCGACTAGCCAAGACGTTCCATGCGGGGTCGGCACGACATTCGATGCCGACCGGGGCCGTTCAGCCTAGGATCACCGCTTATGACGGACAGGCAGTATGTGGCCAGGCAGCGGGTGCATGCCTTCGGCGACGACGCGCTGGGTGAGCACGACGCCGTGGCCATCGCCCGACTCGTCGCCGGGGGCGAGCTGAGCCCGGACGAGGTGGCCGCCGCCGCGATCGCGCGGGCCGCCGCCGTCGACGCGGACCTGCACGCCATCCAGTACCCGGCCCACGACCAGCCGCGCCGGCCGGCCTCGGCGGCCGGCGCGCTGTACGGGGTCCCGACGTACGTCAAGGACAACACCGACGTCGCCGGCATGCCGACCAACCACGGCACGTTCACCTACACCGCCACCCCGGCCGCCCACGACGGCCGGTACGCCCGGCAGTACCTGAGCACCGGCATGACGGTGCTCGGCAAGAGCCGGATGCCGGAGTTCGGGCTCAACGCGAGCACCGAGTTCATGACCGCAGAGCCCACCCGCAACCCGTGGCACACCGACTACTCGGTTGGCGCGTCCTCCGGCGGTGCCGCCGCGCTGGTGGCCGCCGGGGTGGTGCCGATCGCGCACGCCAACGACGGCGGCGGGTCGATCCGGATCCCGGCCGCGTGCGCCGGGCTGGTCGGCCTCAAGCCCAGCCGGGGGCGCACGGTGGACGGCGAGCAGGCACGCAGCGTGCCGATCAACATGATCTCCGAGGGTGTCGTCACCCGGTCGGTCCGGGACGCCGCGGCATTCCTGGCCGCTGAGGAGGACTTCTGGCGCAGCCCGGCGCTGCCGCCGATCGGCCTGGTCGAGGGCCCGGCCCGGCGCCGGCTGCGGATCGGCCTGATCCTGGACTCGATCACCGGGCCGGTGTGCCCGCAGACCAGGGCCGTCGTGGAGAGCACCGCGACCGTGCTGGAAAAGCTGGGTCACGACGTGTCACCAGTGCAGCTGCCGGTGGACACCCGGTTCGTCGGCGACTTCACGCTCTACTGGGGCCTGCTGGCCGGCGTGGTCGCGACGTTCGGCCGCCGCACCCTGGATCCGGCCTTCGACGCGGCCAGGCTGGACGGCCTGACCGTCGGGCTGGCCCGTTACTACCGGCGGCACCTGGCCCGGACGCCCGCCGCGTTGTACCGGCTGCGCCGGGTCCGGGACGCCTACGCCACCATGTTCCGCCGGCACGAACTGGTGCTCTCGCCGGTGCTCGCGCACGTCACGCCGCTGATCGGCCACCTCAGCCCGACCGTGCCGTTCGACGAGCTGATCGACCGGTTGCACCGCTACGTCGCCTACACACCGTTGAACAACATCGCCGGCACGCCGGCAATGTCGCTGCCGATGGGTGTGGCCACCGAAGGCGTGCCCATCGGCATCCAACTCTCGGCCGCTGCCGGGGACGAGCGGACACTGCTGGAAACGGCGTTCGCGTTGGAGCAGGAACGGCCATGGCCGCGCATCCAGGACGCCTGACACATCCTGCTCCGGTCCTTTGTATACGAGGTGTCGCGGCGTGTTCTGGGTTCTTTCCGCGGCTTCGAAGCGATCGGTCCAAGGAGATGTGGTATGCGCCTGCTGGCGGCGACTTTCCATTAGCTGAGCCTTAAACAGGGACCACGATCTGATCACGACGCTTGACAGCGCTGTGACCCAAGGCACAATCAGCTTCAGCTAACCGACTTAGCGCCAGACACCGTCGTCCCGGCGTCCTGCCGTTGACGGTCGTGGTGATGAATGGCAACGGAAGGACAATTCGGGTGAAAATTCGTGCCAGGATGCTGATGCCCGCGGTGGGCACAGCCGTCCTTCTGATGGCTGTCGGATGCAGCTCATCGTCCGGCGGTAGCTCGGGCGCGGCCACTCAGAACCAGGGCGCCCGTGGCCCGATCACTTACGTGCAGGGCAAGGACAACACCGGCGACGTCAAGAACATCATCGCCCAGTGGAACCAGCTGCACCCCGACCAGAAGGTCACCTTCAAGGAGCAGACCGACCAGGCCGACCAGCAGCACAACGATCTGGTACAGCACTTCAAGGCCAAGGACCCCGGCTACGACGTGATGAGCGTCGACGTCGTGTGGACCTCCGAGTTCGCCGCCCAGGGGTGGCTGCAGCCGCTGACCGGACCTTTCGCCCTGAATACCAGCGGGCTGCTGGACGTGGCGACCACCGCCGCCACGTACCACAACACCCTCTATGCCGCGCCATACACGTCGGACGGCGGCATGCTCTACTACCGCAGCGACCTGCTGCCCAAGCCGCCGGCCACCTGGGATGAACTCATGGCCGACTGTGCGATCGCCAAGCAGCACAACATCGGCTGCTATGCCGGCCAGTTCGCCAAGTACGAAGGCCTGACGGTCAACGCATCCGAAGCGATCAACGCGGCGGGTGGGCACGTGGTCAAGTCGGACGGCGTCACCGCCGACGTGAACACCGCGCAGGCCAAGCAGGGCCTGTCGTTCCTTGCCGACATGTACAAGAACGGCGACATTCCCCAGTCCGCCATCACGTTCCAGGAGGAGCAGGGCCGCCAGGCGTTCGAGGCCGGGCAGCTGATGTTCCTGCGCAACTGGTCCTATGTGTACAACCTGGCCCAGACGGACGGCAGCTCAGTGGTGAAGGGCAAGTTCGCGGTGGCCCCGCTGCCCGGCCCGAGCGGCGTCGGCGCCAGCACGCTGGGTGGCCACAACATCGGTATGAGCGTGTTCTCCAAGTACAAGGCCACCGACATCGACTTCCTGAAGTTCCTGGAGAGCTCGACGATCCAGCGGGAACTGCTGATCAAGGAGTCGAACGCCCCGGTGCTCAAGAGCCTCTACACCGACCCGACCCTGCTGGCCGACCCGACGCTGGGCTACCTGAAGGTGCTGGGCGAGAGCCTGTCCACCGCGAAGCCCCGCCCGGTGACGCCGTTCTACCCTGGAGTGACGGCGGCGATCGAGGAGAACGCATACGCGGCGCTCAAAGGTGACAAGAGCGTCGACCAGGCGCTGAAGGACATGCAGGCCGCGATCACGTCGGCGACCGGCGGGCACTGACCCGCGCAGACCCCCCGGTGGTGCCGGCCGCAGGCCGGCACCACCTTTGGCCCCGACCCATCGCTCGGACTGGACTTCAGTGGCAACCACGACGGATATCTCACCCGCGGCCTCCGCTGGGCCACCACCGCCCAGCAAGCCGCCGGACGCGAAGGCCCGCCGGCTGAACAAGGACTTCCGGCTGGCCGGCTGGATGATCGTGCCGACGCTGCTCGCCCTGCTGGTGGTGATCGGCTATCCGGTCGTGTCCGCCATCATCACCTCGTTCCAGCAGGACCAGTCCCTGCTGAACGGATTCTTCAACCAGGGCGGCGGCTTCGCCGGTGTCACCAACTACACGCACTGGCTGTTCCAGCAGTGCGGTAATGCCAGTTGCCCACCGGGCACGCCGGGCAACCAGTTCTGGGACTCGGTGTCGGTCACCGTGCTGTTCACCGTGATCACGGTGGTGATCGAGGTGGTCCTGGGCATGCTGATGGCCCTGGTGATGAACCGGACGTTCCGGGGCCGCGCGCTGCTGCGGGCGAGCATCCTGGTGCCGTGGGCGATCCCCACCGCGGTCACCGCGAAGCTGTGGTTCTTCATGTTCGCCTACGACGGGGTGATCAACCACATCTTCGGCACGCACATCCTGTGGACCGACGGCGAGTGGTCGGCGCGGTTCGCGGTGATCATCGGTGACGTCTGGAAGACCACCCCGTTCGTGGCGCTGCTGGTCCTGGCCGGCCTGCAGATCATCCCGGGCGACCTGTACGAGGCGGCCCGGGTCGACGGCGCGTCGGCCTGGCAGCGGTTCCGGAGCATCACCCTGCCGATGGTTCGGCCGGCACTGCTGGTCGCGATCCTGTTCCGCATCCTGGACGTGCTGCGGATCTACGACCTGCCGGCCATCCTCACCCACGGCGGCGGTGGCACCGGGCACGCCACGACGACCCTGTCGATCCTGGTGATCAACCAACTCGAACAGGGCTACGGCGGGGCGTCGGCGCTGTCCACGATCACCTTCCTGTTCATCTTCGCGGTGGCCTTCCTGTTCGTGAAACTGTTCAACGCCAACGTCGTGAAGTCCCAACAGCGGGCGGTGAACTGAGATGACCAGCGCGACCCTTGCTGTTCCGGTCTCCCGGCGATCGTCGGGCCGGCGGTGGAAGTCGACCGGCCTGTACGTCGGCATCATCGCGATCGTCCTGTGGTGCCTGTTGCCGTTCTACTGGATGATCGTGTCCGCGTTCCGGGACGTGGGCTACACGTTCGACACCACGCCGTGGCCGACGCACGTCACCCTGGACAATTTCCGTACCGTGTTCGAGACCAGCCTGGGCAACCACTTCGGCCAGGCGTTGCTCAACAGCACGGTGATCGGCCTGGCCACCACCGCGATCGCCATGGTGGTGGGCACCTTCACCGCCTATGCACTGGCCCGGCTGCACTTCCGGGGCAAGTTCCTGGTGTTGGGCGCCGTGTTGGGCGCCTCGATGTTCCCCGGTGTCGCGCTGGTGACCCCGCTGTTCCAGTTGTTCACCAACATCCACTGGCTGGGCACCTACGAGGCGCTCATCCTGCCGGACATCTCCTTCGCGCTGCCGCTGACCGTGTGGATTCTGACCAGCTTCTTCGCCGAGATGCCGTGGGAGTTGGAGCAGGCGGCCCGGATCGACGGCTGCACACCGGGCCAGGCCTTCCGGCTGGTGATCCTGCCGCTGGCGGCGCCGGGCCTGTTCACCACGGCGATCCTCGTGTTCATCTCGGCCTGGAACGAGTTCCTGTTGTCCAACCTGCTGTCCAACGGGAACCCGAACGTGGAACCGGTCACCGTGGCGATCGCCAACTTCACCGGCGCCCAGCCGCACCAGGAGCCCTACACCGCGGTCATGGCCGCTGGCGCGATCGTGACCGTGCCCCTGGTGCTGCTGGTTCTGCTGTTCCAGCGGCGCATCGTGTCCGGCCTGACGGCCGGCGCCGTCAAGTAGTGGCCCCGCGGGCCACTATCGCCATGAGTCCTGCACGGTCACCGATCCGCCGGAACCGGTGGTGAAACTGCGGTTGGGATCCGACTCCCAGATGATCGAGCCGTCCGGGTTCTTCTTGATGTACTTGTACTGGAACGAGGTGTTCGCCGGCAGGCTCACGGCGGCCGACCAGATCGGGTAGGTGGCCGAGGACAGCGGCACCGCGTTCGCCGGGTTCCAGTTGCCGAGCGCCGGGATGGAGCCGACCAGGAACACGTTCTGGCCGAAGACGGTGGTCGCGTTCTCGTGGAACGTCACCGCCACGGTCGGCGCGCCAGTGCCCTGCGCGGCCACGTCGATGGCCACCGCGTCGCCGGCCGGCACCGTGATACCCGCGTTGCCCGAACCGTCCACGGTGACCGAGGGACCGGTGCACGTGCCACCCAACGCGCTGCCGTGGATCACGTCGCAGTACGTGCCCGCCGGAAGACCGGTGGCGAACGTCCTGGTCAACGCGGAACCCTCGTTGTTGATCGCGACGAAACCGGCCGAGCCACGGCTGAACCCGATCGCGTTGTTGCCGTCACTCCACCAGTTGGCCACCGCGTTGCCGGCCACCGCGTTGTGCCAGCCGACCATGCCCACGATCGCCGGCGCACGGTCGGTGCAGGCCCACGCACCGTTGCCGCAGTTGGTGTCGGTCACGAAGCCGTTGCCGTCCGCAGGCGGCGACTGGTCGTTGTTGCCGAAGGTGAAGCTCGCATAGACCTGCGGCGTGCCGTAGCCCCATGCGAGGTGGAACACGGTGGCCAGCGTGTAGGTCGCACCATCCTTATAGGACAGTGTGCTGCCGTTGCGGTCGGTGTCGTGGTTGTCCACGAAGGTCACCGAGGACCCCGGCGGCTCGAAGCCCCACGTCTGGCCGAAGGTCTGCAGGTTGGCGATGCTGCCTTGGAACTGCGCCTTGAGCTTCTGGCCGTAGGTGAACTCCAGCACGCTCCCGGTGCCCTCGTACATGTTCGGGTTGACCGCGCCGCCGGGCATGACCTCTTGGTAGATGAACGCGGGATGGCTCAGCTTCGACTCGATCGCGGCGATGTCGCCGTCGTTCATGTGCTTGGCCGCGTCCAGCCGGAAGCCATCCACGCCAAGGCTTTCCAGGTCGTTGAGATAGCCGGCCAACTTGCTGCGGACGTTGTCGCTCTCGGTGAACAGGTCGGCCAGGCTGACCAGCTCGCATTCCTGCACGTCGGCCTGGTTGTTGTAGTTGGTGACCTGGTCGTCGGCATTCGGGCAGTTGGCCGGGAAGTGGTGGAAGTCGTTGGTGGAGTACAGGTTCGGGTACGTGAACTGGTCGTTGAACGTGGTGCCCGCGTACCCGGTCCCACTGCTGTGGCCGGTCATGTGATTGAGCACGGCGTCGGCGTAGACCTTGATGCCGGCATTGTGACACGCGGTGACCATGGCGCCGAACTGGGCGCGGTTACCCATCCGGCTGGCGATCTGGTAGCTGACCGGCTGGTACACCTCCCACCACGGATGGGACGGGTTGTTCGCCGGCAACGAGATGGACTCCTCAGGCGGCGCGACCTGGACGCCGCCGTAACCGTCCGGGCCGAGCACGTTGGTGCACTCGCCGGCGATCGAATTCCAGTTCCACTCGAACAGGTTGGCGATGACGTCCCTGGTGGTACCGGCGGCCCCGGCAGCCGGGGCGGCAGCCGCCACCGCGACGAGCACACCACCGAGCAGGACGGTGGCCAGCGAACCGGCAAGCAGGCCACGAAGACGCGAAGAATGACGGGTCACGCAAAGCCTCCCACGGCAATCGACGACGCTGACGTCGCCGCGGACATCTCGGTCACACGATGGGCATCACACCTCAGCGTGGCGGACCCGACGAATCCTGGTCAAGCGGTACCCGACAGCAGTCCATCACACCCACGCGAGCGGCAATTCATCACACGTTGACTTCATCCGACCCGGCTGGGTACTGTTATCTCATCATCCGTTGAATAAATCCGTGGGGAGGCGGTCATGATCAACACGGACACGCCGGTACTGGTGGTGGGCGCCGGGCCGAGTGGGTTGACCATCGCCAACGAGTTGGCCCGGCATGGTGTCGCGGTGCGGATCATCGATCGTGCGCCTGCGCCCGCGACGACGTCCCGTGCGCTGGTCATCCAGCCACGATGCCTGGAGATCTTCGAGGACATGGGCGTTGTCGACGAGGCGCTCGCGGTCGGCCGCGCGGCGCCCAGCCTCAACGTCATGTTCGGCGAAGGCAGGAACGTCCGGTTGGAACTGCACGACCTGCTGCGGGACCCGAGCAACTACACCCATTACCAGAACCTGTACACGCTCTCCCAGGACGACACCGAGCGAATCCTGACCGCGAAGCTGGCCGAGCGCGGGATCCAGATCGAGCGGGGATCGGCGGTCATCGACCTCGACGCGGACGAGCGCGCGGTGACGGTGTCGGTCCGCCGTGACAACGGGGCTACGGAGCCGATCCGGTGTGACTGGCTCATCGGCTGCGACGGAGCGCACAGCACGGTCCGGCGCGCGGCCGGGATTCCGTTCGACGGCGCGACGTATCCGGACGAGTTCATCATGGCCGACGCCGAACTCGACTGGGAGCTGCCCGACGGGGACCTGTACGCCTTCCCCGGCCCCGCGGGCTTCGTCGCCGCGTTCGCGATGCCCGGCACGCACCGGTTCCGCATCTTCGGCAACGTGATCGCCGGCCCTGACGGTCCCCGCCCGGAGTACAGCGAGCCGACCCACGAGGAGTTCCAAGCCATGCTGAACCAGCGCCTTCCGCTGCCCGCGAAGGTCGTCAAGGAGCATTGGGTCAGCCGTTACCGGCTGCACCGCCGCAACGTGCCCCGTTACCGCGACGGACGGATCTTCCTGGTCGGCGACGCGGCCCACGTGCACAGCCCGGCCGGCGCCCAGGGCATGAACACCGGCATCCAGGACGCATACAACCTCGCATGGAAACTCGCCCTGGTGGTCCGCGGCATCGCGCACGAGCCGCTACTGGACAGCTACCACGCCGAGCGTCACCCCATCGGGCAGCGGTTGCTGACCACGACCGACCGCTTCTTCACCGTTATCTCCGGGCAGAACCCCACGGCCAAGTTCCTCCGCGGCCATCTGGCACCGCAGATCGTCGCAAGGGTCCTGGCCCGACACTCCTTCCGCAAGTGGTTCGTGGGCACACTGGCACAACTCCGGACCAGCTACCCACACAGCCCGCTCAACCACGAACAGGGCTCGGCGTGGAAGCAGGCACCAGCACCCGGTGACCGCGCGCGAGAGGTCGACGTCGTCGTCGACGGCGCCCCCCAACGCCTGCACACGCTCCTCGGTGGCACGCGGCACACCGTGCTGCTGTTCACCGGCGTCGACGACCAGGCACAACCGGCCGCCGAACTGTGCCGGATCGCCAACCGCATCGAACAGGCATACCCCGACCTGGTGCGGGCATTCGTGATCACCGCCGAACGTTTCGCCGATCACCCCGCGGCCGTCGGCGACCCCGACCACACGGCGCACAACCGCTACGGCATCCAGCACGCCGCCGCCTTCGTGATCCGGCCTGACCTGCACATCGGCTTCCGCAGCACACCCATCAACCCCCACACGCTGCTCGCCGACCTTGCCGACCGACTGCCCGGCGCACACCCAACGACCAGCTCAAGCACTGGTGACGATCATGAATGAGCCTGGCAAATGAACACTTGCGCTTTCACGACGTCATTTCGGCCATTCCGGAAACGAACCCGCTGGTCAACGAACGCGGGCTTCGATGCCGTCGAGCAGGAAGTCGAGGCCGATCCGGAACGTCTGGTCGGCGTCCAGGTGGGCGGCATCGCGCACCACCGTGGCCAGCGCCGGGAGTCGGCCGGTGGCGAAGACCCGTTCCAGATAGGGCCCGAGTGCGGCCTGCCAACGCTTCTCGTCCATCCCGGTGGCCCGCTCGGCACGCCGCTCGGCGATCTCCCGACGCACCGCGCCGATCACGTACGCGTTGACCGCGGCGACCACCGGCATGACGGCGTCCACGTCGACGCCGCCCAGTGCGGCCACCACGGTCTCCCCCGTGGCCAGCGCGTGCGGCCCGAGCTGGGGTCGGCCACCCAGTAGATCCGCGAGCCATTCGTGCTCGTGAGCAGCGTGCCGAGTGGTTTCGGCAAGAGACCGCAGCACCTCCCGCCAGCCGTCTCCGGCCGGCCGGATCTCGGCGTAGACGGCGTCGACCATCAGGTCGAGCAACTCCTCTTTGCCGGCGATGTAGCCGTACAGCCGCATCGGGCCGACGTCCAGCGCGGTGGCGACCTTGCGCAGCGACACCGCGTCCAGGCCATCCGCGTCGGCCAGTTGGATCGCCGCTCGCACGATCCGTTCCCGGCTCAGCGGGGCCAGCACAGGTCGGTTCGGTGGCTCCGGCCGCTCCCACACCACCATGCCGCTGACGATACATCGCATCGGGCGATACAGTGTATCGACCGGTACGGCGTATCGAAGGAAGGGCAATCATGACCACGACCATCGCCATCGTCGGAGCCGGCCTCGGCGGCCTGGCTCTCGCCCGGGTGCTGCACGTGAACGGCATCGACGCCGTCGTGTACGAACGCGAACCGTCGCGCGACGCGCGCGGCCAGGGCGGCATGCTCGACATACATTCCGGGCAGCGGGCGCTGCGCGAGGCCGGCCTGATCGACCAGTTCTACGCGATCGCCCGTGGTGAAGGCCAGGACATGCGTCTTCTCGAGCCGGATGGCACCCTGCTGCTCCAGGAGGACACACCCGACGACGCCCCACTCCTGCGACCCGAGGTCGACCGCACCGAT
>WNGR01002057.1_pt1 | contig 27737 bp, 25 predicted proteins | sample 5407581 | NCBI WGS metagenome assembly WNGR01 (sample SAMN13153383, study PRJNA577476) | soil metagenome | isolation source: 80 cm soil or saprolite under Garry oak tree replicate 2 | place: USA:California | collected 2016-06-15
GACCCCGACCCCGACCCCGACCCCGACCCCGACCCCGACCTCGACCCCGACCACTCCCCCTCCCCCGACGGGGGAGAGGGCTGGGGTGAGGGGGTGGTCGCCGAATGGTTAGGCCGCGACCTCGAACGCGACCTCGACCTCGAACGCGACCGCGACCGCGACTGCGAACGCGATCTGGTCCTCCCGCCTCGACCTCGACGGCGGACCTCGGCGCTCTCGCCATTTCCGCCTCCCATCCCTGCGGGATTGTGAGGAGGCGGAAATGGCTCTTACACAACTCATCGCCGTCGAGGTCGAGGCTCGGTTTCCATTTCAATCCCTGGACGTGTACATCGCTGCTCGAGAGCTCGCGGCACTCGTGCACGGTGCGCGGGTCGCCGACGCGGAGCTCCGCGATCAGGCCACGCGGGCGGCGAAGTCGGTGTTCCTGAACATTTGCGAAGGTCTGCCCAGCGACAGCGGGCCGATGCGGCGCAAGCACTTCGCGCTCGCGAACGGGTCGCTGCACGAGCTCGTCGGCGCGCTCGACCTCGCCTGCGCCATCGGAGCGCTCGCGCCGGAGCCCGCGCGACGGGCGCAGGGGATCGCAGTGCGGGTGAAGCGCATGCTGCGGGCGCTCGGGCGGTGACCGGTCGGCACAGGGCCGGCACGCTCCGCGCCAGGGGTGCGCGAAGGGCATATTGCGGAGCGCCGCCAACGATGAAGCGGTCGCCGGGGCGCGCCGTCGGGGGTGATTGACAGCGAGCGGCCTCCTCATGGAAGGACTGACCGACGCAGCGCGCTGCGAAGGCGGCGCGCTGCTAGATTCCGCAGCCGCGCAGAGTGCTCCGCTGGCGCGCGTCCCGGCCATGCGGACCACTTCGGCGCGGAGCACGACGCCCGCAGCGTGCCCCCGGCGCGGAGTGGGACGAGGGGGACTGCCCCCTCACCCCAGCCCTCTCCCCCGTCGGGGGAGAGGGGGAAAAGCCCGACCGCGACCGCGACCTTCGACCCGCACCCGCGACCCCCGGATCAACTCCACCCGCTCACGCCATCCCGCGCGCCCTGAACCACGCCACGGCGTCGGCCATCCCGTCCTCCAGCCCGAACCGGGGTGCGTACCCCAGCTCCCGGCGGGCGCGCACCGAGGTGCAGGTCCACGCCGCCTGGCGCATCTCGCGGACCTTGTCGAAGGAGAGGATGTTGGGCCTGCGCGTCAGCGCCGCCACGAGCGTGGCGCCGGCGGCGGCGAGGGCGCTGACCGCCTCGGGCAAGGGCACCACCCGCGCCCGCCAGGCCGCGAGGGCGATCTCGTCCCACGACCGATCGGTGCCGTCGTCGAGGAAGTAGACGCCGGCGTCGCCCCCCTGCTCCACCCGCCTCCCCCGGTCGAGGACGGCCACCAACCCGCGGCACAGGTCCTCCACGTGCACCAGGCTGAAGCGCTTCGGGCCGAACCCCGCACGAAAGACGAGCCCGAGCCGCGCCATCCGCAGGAGCTGCGGCATGAGCTCCTTGTCTCCCGGGCCGTACACCACGGGCGGACGGACGATCGAGGCGGGCGCTCGCGCCGACACCACCTGCACCGCCTCCTCGCCGGCGAGCTTGCTCTGGCCGTAGCGGCTCACCGGCGCGGGCAGATCCTCCTCCGTGCGCGGGCGCCCGCAGAGCGCCGGGCCGGCCGCGGCGAGCGATGACACGTAGAGGAGCCGGCAGCCGGTTCGGGCGCAGGCCTCCGCCACGTTGCGGGTGCCGTCGGCGTTGGCGCGGAAGAGCTCGGCGGCGGAGAGCGCCTTCACCGCACCGGCCAGGTGCACCACGCCCTCGCAGCCCTCGACCGCGCGGCGGAGCGAGGCCGCGTCGCCGACGTCGCCATGGACGAGCTCGACGCCGAGCTGCGCGAGCTCGCGCGTCCGGGACGACGCCCGCACGAGCGCCCGCACGCGATCCCCGCGCGCGACGAGCTGGCCGGCGAGGACCCCCCCGATGAACCCGGTCGCGCCGGTGACGAGGATGCGCACCCGCCTACCCGGTCGGCCCCTCGTACATGCGGTACAGCTTGGTGCGGGTGCAGCCGGTCGACTCGATGGCGCGGTTGATGAGGTCGTTGTCCTCGAGCGTCCAGGAGACCTCGCCGCCCGCGTAGCCCAGCTCGCGGGTGCGCCGGATGGTCTCCACGATGAGCACCGCGTCGAGGCCGCGCCGGCGCCAGCCCTGCTTCACCCCGAGCGCCATGAGCCGGACGCGATCGATCTTGCGCGCGTTCCAGAGCAGCTTGGCGAGGCCGATGGGCAACCCGAAGCGCGTCAGCCGGCCGTTCAGCTTCTTGAGGGCCTGGTTGTAGTCGGGCACGGTGAGCGAGAAGGCGACCGGCTCGCCCTCGTGCTCGGCGATGAGCGCGAGCTCCGGGTCGATGAACTGGCGCAGGTCCTTGGCCAGCTTGTCGAACTCGGGGTCGGTCATGGGGACGAAGCCCCAGTTCTGCTCCCACGCCGCGTTGTAGATCTCCTTGATGCGGGCCACCTCGGCCTCGAAGTCGCGCAGGTTCACGGCGCGCAGGGTGATGCCCTCGTGCTTCCTGATCTTGTCGGCGATGCGGCCGAAGCGCTCGGGGGGCGGGGTGGCGGCGCTGCGCTCCCAGGCGTAGAGGTCCTTCGCCTTCTCGAGCCCGCACTGCTCCAGCAGGGCCCCGTAATAGCGGGGGTTGTACGGCATCTGGAGGTACGGGTCCGAGTCGAAGCCCTCCACCAGGAGCCCGATCTCGTAGTTGGTGGAGAGGTTCATCGGGCCGAGCAGCTTGTCGAGGCCGCGCCAGCGCGCCCAGTCCCGGGCGGCCGAGACGAGCGCGGCCGCCACCGCCGGGTCGTTCACGCACTCGAAGAGCCCGAAGTAGGCGGTCTTGGCGTGGTGGAACTCGTTGAAGTTGCGATCCTCGATGGCGGCGATGCGGCCGACGATCTCGCCCCCACGCCGCGCCACGAACAGCTCCACGTCGGCGTGCAGGTAGAACGGGTTCTTCGCGGGATCGAGGAACTCGTGCCGCTCCATGAGCAGCGGCGGCACCCAGTGCAGGTCGTTCTGGTAGATGCGCCAGGGGAACTTGATGAAGCGGTCCTTCTCCAGCGCGTCGGCGACGCGGGTGACCTCGATCGCCTCGATCCCCGCGGCGGCGGCGGACGTGGCGGAGAGCGAGCTGGGTTTCATGGCGGTGGTCATGGTCTAGCGCTCCTCTGAGTTGTGCGCGCCCTGGTCACCTTCGACGTCCCGATGCTGCTCGTCGCGTGCGTGGCGGTTCGGCATCCGTTCGCTCACCCAGTTCATACCGCGCGAGAGCAGCTTGTTCTGGATGCGGTGGCGCTGGGTCCAGAGCCGCTCCGGCAGCTGCATGAGCTTGCGCAGGTCCTCGGACCCCAGGTTGATGGCGCGCCAGGTGATGAGCTCGGCCGCGTCGGACAGGCGCTGCGGGAAGGGCTCGGTCCGGTTGAGGAGCACCGCCGCCAGGTCGAGTCCGCCTTGCTCCCGCACGGTCCGCACGGCGCCGCCGGCGGCGGAGGACAGGAACCCCGTCGCACCCGGGCGCGCCATCTTCACCTCGACGCGCCGGTGCGGCTTCTCGTAGGGGATGATCCCCACCTCGCGCCCGCAGCGCTGGAAGATCTCGAGCGACCGGTCGATCTGCTCGTCGGTGTGCGTCGCCATGAAGACCGCCCGGACGAGGTCCTTGTCGACCGCGGGCTTGGTGACCGGCGAGACGAACAAGCCCGCGTCGGTGAGCTTGCGCCAGAAGATGAAGTTGAGCGCTTGGTCCGCGACGACAATGGGCACCACCGGCGTGACCGACGGGTGGGTGTCGAAGCCCATGAGTCGCAGCTCGCGGTGGACGCGCTCGGAGATGTCCCAGAGCCGCTCGCGCCGCTCCGGCTCGTGCTCGAGGATCTCGAGCGCCTTCAGCGCGGCGGCGGCCGCGGGGGGCGTCATCGAGGCCGAGAAGATGAGCGCGCGCGCCTTGTGGCGGATCCAGTTGATGACGTCGGCGCGGCCGGCGATGACGCCGCCGATGGAGGCGAGCGACTTGGAGAAGGTCGCCATGATGAGGTCCACGTCGTCGTGGACGCCGAGGTGCTCGCCCGTGCCGCGGCCGTGCTGGCCCATGACGCCGAGGCCGTGCGCCTCGTCGACCATCAGGCGGGCGCCGTACTGGTTCTTCAGCTCCACGATGCGCGGCAGGTTGGCGAGGTCGCCCTCCATCGAGTAGACGCCGTCCACCACGATCAGCTTGCCGTTCTCGGCCGGGGCGGCGGCGAGCTGCCGCTCCAGGTCCTCCATGTTGTTGTGGCGAAAGCGCTTTGCGTCGCCGTAGCTGGCGTGGATGCCCTCCACCAGCGAGGCGTGCACCATGCGGTCGGCGAAGATGGTGTCGCGCCGCAACACCAGGGATGAGATCGTGCCGAGGTTGGTGGTGAACCCGGTCGAGAAGCTGACGGCCGCTTCCTTCCCGAGGAACTTCGCCAGCCGGTGATCGAGCTCGTCGTGCAGCGATAGGGTGCCGTTGAGGAGGCGCGAGCCGCAGGTGGACGATCCCCACTGGCGCGCCGCCTGCGCGGCGGCCTCGCTCACCCGGCGGTCCTGGGCCAGGCCGAGGTAGTTGTTCGAGCAGGCCATGATGACCCGCTTGCCGCCGATCACCACCTCGGTGCCGTCGTTCTGCTCGAGGACGCGGTAGTACGGGTAGTGCCCGGCGAGCTTCACCGCCTGCACTTCCTTCCACTGCGCGCATTTCTCGAAGAGGTCTGCCATGATCCCGTCGCTTCCCGTGTGAGTGTGCTGCTAGGTACCGGCCCCGCGCGGGTCCGTCAAGTACGGCTGCCGGGCGCCTCGGCCTCGCTGGCGGCCACGCGCGCCGTCTCCGGGCGCTGGAGCCACGCCGGGAGGGCGAGGAGCGCCGCGGCGAAGCAAGCCACCTCGCCCACGGAGGCGAGGAGACCGAAGCCGCGCAGGGCCCGGTTGTCGGCCACCAGCAGGGAGGCGTAGCCGATGATGGTGGTGAGCGAGCAGAGTGCCACCGCCCCACCCGTCTCGCGCAGCACGCGGTGGATCGATCCCGGTCCTTCGACGCGCCAGCGCTGCACGATGTTCACGGCGTAGTCGACGCCGATCCCGAAGGTGATGGGAAAGACCACGAAGTTGAGGAAGTTGAGGCGCACCCGCGCCCAGGCGGCGATCCCCACCAGCCAGACCACGCCCAGCACGAGGCTCCCCAGCACGAGCAGCGCCGGGCGGAGCCGCCGCAGGCCCACCAGCACCAGGAGCACCACCGCCGAGAAGGCGACGACGGTGGCCGTGGGGCCGTCGCGCACGATGGCGGCGGCGATGTCGCTGAAGAGCAGCGACTGTCCTACCGCCTGGGCCTGGGCACCCGTCCGCGCGATGGCGCCCCGGACGAGGTCGACGATCTGCTGCGTCTCGCGGGCGTCGAGCCACCCAACCCGCTTCGGGAAGGAGAGCGCGATGCGGCCCACCGTCCCGTCGCGCTCGACGAGCGGCAGCCGGAAGGTGACCGGCACGTCGTCGAGCGTGATGGGGCGCAGGTCGACCGGCGGCCGGAAGAGGAGCGCCTTCCGCCGCGTCTCCGGGTCGAGCCGGTCCAGGCGGGAGTCGGTGAGGCTCGCGCGCAGCCGCACCAGCTTGGGAATCTTCTCCGCCTGCCCGAGCGGCACCACCGTGTCGAGGGTCCGGATCTCGCGGATGGGATCGTTCGCGCCGAGCGCCGCCCGCGATCGGTCGAGCTCGGTCACCACCTTTTTTAGATCTTCCGGCGTCTCGGCCCGGATGACGATGGGCGTGAGGTACGCCTTGAAGACCTGGTCGACCTTGCCGCCCCAGTACTGGGCGCCGACGCGGGCGCTCTTGGCCGCGCGGAGCTTGTCGAGATCGTACTCGAGGATGTCGCCGCGGTAGGTGGCCACGCCGAGGAAGGCCAGCGCTGCCAGGCCGAGCGAGACGGCGCGCACGGCACGGCTGTGGCGCAGGTCGAACCGGCTCACCAGCGCCCCGACGATGGAGCGGCGCTCCAGCTGGAGCGCGCGCTTGCTGCGGCTGTCGAGCACCGCGAGGAGCGACGGCAAGGTGAGGTAGGCCGCGATCCAGCACAGCGCCATCCCGAGCCCGCCGATGAGACCGAACTGGCTGAAGCCGCGGAAGTCCGTCACCGCCAGCGACAGGTAGGCGATGCCGGCCCCGAAGGAAGCCACGAAGGTGGCGGCGAGCGTGCCGCCCCAGGCGAGCCGCATCGCCTCCTCGAGGCCGAGCCCGCGCCGCCGCTCCTCCAGGAAGCGCGCCACGACGATGATGGAGACGTTGATGCCGTTCCCGACCACGATCGAGCCGAGGAAGGCGGTGTTGGCGTTGAGATAGCCGACGAGGAACCACGAGAGGCCGAAGGTCGCCGCGCAGCCGACGGCGAGCGCGCCCAGGATGGAGAGGATGGCCGTCCAGCGCCGGAAGTAGGCGTAGAGCACGGCGAGCACGAGCACCAGCACGACCACCGTGGACGAGATCAGGTCGGCCTCCAGCGCCGCCTGCTCCTCCACCAGGGTGGCCACCTCGCCGTCGTAGCCGACGCGGATGGTGGGGTCGTAGCGCTTCGGCTGGAGCGCGTCGACCTCGGCCTTCACTGCATCGAGGACGCGCTGGTTGGCGCCGAGTCCGGTGGCCGACTCGGGGGGGCGCACCAGCATGACGAGGAGCTTGCCGTCAGGCGTCTGGAAGTAGCCCTTCCGGAACTGCTCGAGCGCGCCCGTCACGGACCCGTACTTCTTCTCGATGTCGGAGAAGTCGAGCGGCGGCGGCGGCCCGAGCTCGTCCTCGCCCAGGAGGTCGTTCAGCGGGTTCGCCTTCTGCTTCTCCCAGGCGATGCGCTGGTCGAGGCGCCCCTGGATCGTGTCGAGATCCTCCGGGGAGAAGTAGAAGCCCCCGAAGCGCCTGAAGAAGGCCTCCTGCTCGTCGGTGCGGTACTCGACTCGCTCCACCAGGTGGCCGGGCAGCAAGCGGAGCCGCTTCGCCACGTCGTCGGCGAGCCGGTCCAGCGCGTCGCCGTCGCTGCCCTCGAAGACCACCGAGAGGTGCGTCACGTTGTGGAGCTTCTTCGCCACCGTGCGCGCCGCCTTCACGCTGGGGGCGGTGTCGGGGAGGAGCTCCTCGAACCCGGACCTCAGGTTCGAGTAGAGCTTCACGCTGAAGAATGCGCCGACGATGAAGACCAGCGTCGCGACGCCGAGCACGGCCCGGCGCTGCCGGACGAGCCAGGGCACCAGGGCGCAGCAGATCGGCCCGGGCCGGCCTGGGACCCAGCGCCAGGCCTTGTTGCCGACGCCTGCCCCAGCCTCCCCGCGGGGGCCCTGGACGTTCACCTCGCCGCCCGGGCGCGATCCCCGGGCACGCCGGCGAGCGGCAGCTCGCGGCAGCCCTCGCCCGAGGAGCGGTAGGCGTTGCTGATGATCTCGATGCAGCGGTAGGCGTCCTGGGCTTCCTTCCCCGCCCACTCACCGCTCTCGATGGCGCCCATGAACTGGTCGAACATGGCGTTGAACCAGCGGGTGTGGCTGGCGTCCATCCAGTCGGACGCGATGCTCCGCCGCTCGACGTCCCAGGTCACCGCGCCCTGCGCCACGTCCGGCCCATCGGTCCGGCGCATCACCGCGAGCTGCAGCTCGTCGTCGTCCACCGTGATGGCGCCCTTCTCGCCCTGCACGTTGTAAATGACCTTGCGCACGCCGGCGGTCCAGGTGAGGTGCACGTCGGCGAGGCCGTTCGGGAAGGTCAGCACGGCCGAGAAGTTGTCCTCGGTGTCGAAGCGCGACGGCTCCTGGTTGGTGAGCTTGGCCGTCACCGCCGTCGGCCAGGCGCCCATCCAGTCGAACGTCAGGTAGAAGGTGTGGCTGCCGTGATCCATGGCGATGCCGCCGCCCGCGTGGCGGATCTCGCGGCGCCAGTGGGTGTTCCACTCGGGCACGCCCTTCGCGTGCGTGTTGCGGAAGGTGGAGAGCGAGACCGCCCGCACCTTGCCGATGCGCCCCGACCGGATGATGTCGCCGATGGCGGTCACCACGGGCGCGTGCTTGTAGTTGTGGCAGGGGAAGAGCACCCGCCGCGCCGAGGTGGCCCGATCGAGCAGCGCCGCCGCGTCGGCGAGCCGGGTGGTGAGCGGCTTCTCGCACAGGACGTGCAGCCCCAGGTCGAGCGCCCGGAGCGCAATGCTGGCGTGCTCGGAGGGCGGCGTGGCGATGTCGATGAAGTCGAGCCGGCCCTTCTCGGCGGCCAGGAGCGCCTCGACCGAGTCGTAGACGCGCGCCTGCGGCAGCTGCGCCGGCACGAGGGCGCGGCGGGCCGGGCAGATGTCGGCCACGGCCGTGAGCTCGACGTCGCTCCGCTTCGCGTAGGCGGGCACGTGCCCCTGCGCGCCGATGAAGCCGTAGCCGACGAGGGCGCCGCGCAGCCGGCGGCCGTGGGAGTTGGTCATCGCTTCCTCTCCGGACCTTCGAGCCCCGGGACGCGCGGGCGGTGGTTCACTTCCAGCGACCGCTCTGCTCGAGCTCGGCGAACGCCTCGTCCAGGAGCGCCAGGCCTTCGAGCGCGGTGTCCTCGTCGATCGTCAGCGCAGGCTGGAGCCGGACGTGCGGCGTGTAGGTCATGGCGAGGAGCCCGCGCTGCACGCAGCGCTGGTACACCTGCTTCATGACCGCGCCGTCGAGCGGCTCCTTGGTCGCGCGGTCCTTCACCAGCTCGACGCCGATGAAGAGGCCGGCGCCCCGCACGTCGCCGATGAAGGGGCGCCGCTCCTGCATGCGGCGCAGCTCCGCCACCATCTTCGCGCCGACCCGCGCCGCGTTCTCCCACAGCTTCTCGTCGCGGATGGTGCGCACCGAGGCGCGCGCGGCGGCCGCGGCGAGGGCGTTCCCGCCATAGCTGGACGAGGCGCCGGACGGGTTCGACCACGGCTTCGCCTGCGAGATGGCGTCGCGGGTGAGGACGCCCGCGATGGGGAAGCCCGACCCGAAGCCTTTGCCCAGCGTGACGATGTCGGGCCTCGCGCCCGAGTGGTCGACCCCCCACGGCTTCCCGGTCCGGCCGAAGCCGGTGATCATCTCGTCGGCGATGAAGAGCGCGCCGACCTCGCGAGCCGCCTCGCCGATCGCTGCGGTGAAGGCCGGCGGCGGGATGACGTTCCCGGCCGTGCCCTGCATCGGCTCCATGATGACCGCGGCCACCGCGCCCGAAGGCTGCGCCCGCAGCGCCTTGCGGGCGAAGTCGACGCACGCGTCGCCGCAGGTCTCCAGCTTCAGGCCGAAGGGGCACCGGTAGCAGTCGGCGTAGGGGATGAGCGTCGAGCCCGGCGGGAAGGGGCCGAGGCCGTGCTTCGAGGTCGAGCCCATCAGGGCAGCCGCCCCGGCGGTCTTGCCGTGGAAGCCGCCCCAGAAGCCGACCAGCTCCTGGCGTCCGGTGGCGTGGCGGGCGAGGCGCAGCGCCGACTCGACCGCCTCGGCGCCCGACGAGTAGAGCTGCAGCCGATCGAGGCCTGCTGGCGCGAGCTCGCAGACGTCGTTGACGAGGTCGGCGCGCGGCGCCGAGGTGAAGCTGCCGACGGTGAGCTTCTGGGCCTGCTCGGTCAGCGCCGCCACGTAACGCGGATGGCAGTGCCCAAGGGCGTTCACGCCGATGCCCCCGATGAGGTCGACGTAGGTGTTGCCGTCGACGTCGGTGAGCGTGCTGCCCTGGCCCCGGTCCATCGCCACCCCGGCCCAGAGGGCGAACCCCTGCAGACCGGGGGCGAGGTGCCGTTGTTCCTGGGAGACGATGGCCTGCGAGCGCGGGCCCGGGATGGGGGTCCGGAGGACGACGTTCTTTTTCGCCATGAGCTTTTCTGGAGACCCCCGTGCGCGCCGCTAGTTACTTGAAAAGCCTGACCTTGCCAAGTAGCTTGCCCCGTCCACGGGTTCACCCGATCCACCGATGTCCGCCTACCTCCTCGCCACGATACTCCTCGCGGCCGCTCCGCCCTGCGGCCCGCTCGACCTCGACACCGCCCTCGGGTTGGTGGCGACCCAGAGTGACGAGGTCGCCATCCGGCAGGCCGAGCTGTCGAGCGCACACGCTGACGAGGCGCTCGCCCGAGCGCTCCGCATCGCGCCCATCGCCTCCGCCACCGTCGTGACCGGTCCCTCCCCCGAGGCAAGGGGAGACGTCACGAATGGCTCTCCCGACAGCAACCGTTCGCTCGCCGGACTGCGGCCGTTCGGGCGAATCGACGTGCAGGTGGTGCAGCCGCTCTATACGTGGGGCCGGCTCGATGCTGCTTCCCAGGCGGCGCGGGCCGGGATCGACGCGCGCGAGTCCCTCGTGCAGGACACGACGAGCCAGGTGCAGCTCCGGGTGACGCAGCTGTATTGGGGCGTCTCGCTGGCGCGCCGCCTCCTCGCCGTCGCCGAGGACGTCAAGGGCGCGCTCGCACAGGCCGACGAGCACATCCGCGAGGCGCTCGCCGCTGGCGACGAGGACATCTCGCCCGCCGACCGGTACCGGGTCGACCTCTTCCGCGGCGTCGTGACCGGCCGTACGGCGGAGGCGCAGAAGGGCCTCGAGCTGGCGCAGGTGGGCTTGGCGGCGACACTCGGCCTGCCCGCGCCGAAGCTCCGGCTGAAGGAGGCGCCGCTCGATCCGCCCCCCGCCGAGCTTCCCGATCGCGAGGCGGTGCTGGCCGCGTCGCAGCGGCAGCGGCCCGACCTGGCGGCGCTCGGCGACGCCATCCTGGCCCGCGACGCCGAGGTGAAGGCGGAGAAGGCCGCCGCCAAGCCCCAGTTCTTCCTCGCAGCCCAGTTCACTTTCGCCTACGCGCCGAACCGGGACGCCCAGTTCAACCCGTGGGTGCACGATCCGTTCAGGGACCTGAGCCTGGGGGCGGTGCTGGGCTTCCGGCAGGACCTCGCCCTCCCCTTGCTCTCGGCCCGCGCCCAGAAGGCGATGGCCGAGCGCGCCACCCTGGAGCGCCAGCAGACCGGCCTGCGTCGGCTCGTCGAGGTGCAGGTGGACAGCGCGCTCGCCGAGCTCAAGGCCGCCCAGGCGCGCCACGCCGCCGCGCAGGCCTCGCTCGGCTCGGGCAAGGCGCTCTTTCGCTCCACCGGCCTCGACTTCGCGGCGGGGCTGGTGGATGCGAAGACGATCATCGAGTCCTATACACTTTACGTGGAAAGCCAGGTGGCGGCGGCGCAGGCCGCCTATGACCTGGTGGTGGCGCGGGCGCGCCTCCAGCAGGTCTCGGGCGCGGTCCCGCGGAAGGGTGTGGCATGCGAGCTGCCGTGACGATTGCCCTCGCGCTCCTCTCCGCAGGCGCGCTCGCCGCGGAGGAGAGCGCCACCCAGGCGCTCCAGGCGCGCGACGCCGAGATCCGCGCCGCACTGCCGCCGTCGGGCGCCGAGGTGTCGCCACAGGTACGCAAGCGCCTGGAGGCGATCGTCACCCGCGCCGTCGACCTGCGCGCCATGGTCGAGGCCGCCATGGGCAAGCACTGGGCGGGGACGCCCGAGAAGCAGCGCAAGCGCCTCGTCGCAGCCTTCGAGAACCGCTTTCGCTCGACGAGCGGCAAGGAGTTCGACACCTACCGCTCGACGCAGATCGAGTACCTCTCGCCGGTGGACGAGAGCGGCGGCCTGGTGCGGGTCCCGACCAAGGTGGTGGTGAAAGGTGAGCCGACCGAGATCACCTATCGGATGCGCCGGGGGTCGACGGGCTGGCGCATCATCGATATCGCGGTGGACGGCGTCTCCACCGTCGAGAACTATCGCTCGTCGTTCGGCCGTATCATCCAGAAGGAGGGGGTGGAGGGCCTCATCCGCCGGCTCGAGCGCGGGAGTGCAGGCGGAGCGCCGGCTACCCACCCAGCGTCGAAGTGAGCGAGGGCCTTGATGTGTCACGCCCGGGGACGGTAGAAACCTTGGCGGTGCTGGCCAACTATCTAGAAACCCCTGCCGTCCGTTGGGGACCCCTCGTCCTGACGGGCTTCTTTCTGGCTGCTTTCGTCGCCTTCGCGCTGAAGAGCGTCATCTACGGCCGGCCTCACACGGCGCGGGTGGAGAAGGCTGGCGGCAGCTTGCTGCTCTCGAAGTACGTGATGGAGTACGGGCTCTGGGTCTTCGGGCCGCTGACGCGCACCGCCATCTCCCTCGGCGTCCACCCGGACTTCTTCTCCTGGACGTCGCTCATCCTCCAGATCGCGGCCGCCCTGCTCATCGCCGGCGGCTACTTCGGGCTCGGCGCCTGGGTGCTCGTCTTCGGGGCATTCTGCGACGCGCTCGACGGGGCGGTGGCGCGCGCGCGCGGCATCGCCTCGGACGCGGGCGAGGTCCTCGACGCGGCCATGGACCGCTGGGCCGAGCTGGCGGTCTTCTTCGGCTACGCCTGGTACTACCGCAGCCAGGGCTGGGCGTTCTTCCTCGCCTGCGCCGCCTGCGCCGGCGCGATGATGGTGAGCTACTCGCGCGCGAAGGGCGAGTCGTTCGGCATCGACGCTTCGATGGGGCTCATGCAGCGCCACGAGCGCGCCGTCTGGCTCGCCGTCTCGACGCTGCTGTCCGCGCTGTGGGAGCTGTGGCGGCCCACCCCGGCCGGCGAGTTCGCCTACCACACGCCGGTGCTCTTCGCGCTCGGCATGATCGGCGCGCTGGGGAACTGGACGGCCTGGATCCGGACGCAGTTCACGCGTCAGGAGCTGCGCAAGCGATGAGCTCGCCCGCACGGCGCGGGCTGGTGGCCGAGATCGGCCGATTCGTGCGCGCCAACCTCTCCTCGACCGTCGCGTCGGGGATCGAGTACGTGCTCGTCACGGCGTTGGTGCTGCTGCGCGTCCACTATCTGTACGCGGCGACCGCCGGCGCGGTGACCGGGGCCGTCATCGACTTCTCGCTCAAGCGCCACTGGGCCTTCGATCGGTCCGAGAAGGGCGCCGTCCACCACGAGGGGTTGCGCTATCTGGCCGTCTCGGGGACCTCACTCGCCTTCAACCTGGCCGTCTCCTACGCGCTCGTCGACGGGCTCCGGCTGCCGGCCGTGCCGGGCGTCATCGCGGCGTCGCTGGTCGTCGGCTTCGTCTGGAACTACCCGCTGCACCGGTACTACGTGTTCCGCACGGCGCGCCTGGCGACGGCGGGGCGCTCGTGAAGCCGCGCCTGGCGGTGGTGTGCGACTTCGACGGGACCGCCATCCTGGAGGACGTCGCGGACGAGCTCTCCATCGCGTTCGGCGGTTACGAGAACTGGAAGGCGACGAACGACGCCTTCCACGCCGGCGACATCGAGTTCGTGGAGCTGCTGCGCCGCATCTTCGAGCCCATCACGGCGAGCCCCGCCGAGGTGCACGCCTTCGCGCTCGAGCGGGCGAACTTCCGGCCGGGCTTCGAGGAGCTCCTCGCCACCTGCCGCGAGCGCGACGTCCGCTTCGTGCTCGCCTCCGGTGGGCTCGACCTGTACATCCACCCGGCGCTCACGAAGCTGCCCGGCGATCTCGCGCACGGGCTCGAGATTCGCGCCAACAGCGCCGATCACGTCCCGGGTGGCCTCGCCCTCTCCTTCCCCCACGCGCACGCGCCCGGCGCCTGCGGTCACTGCGGCTCCTGCAAGGGGGCCATCGTGAAGGAGCTGCAAGCCGAGGGCATGACGGTGCTGGCGGTGGGAGACGGCAACGCCGACCGCTGCATGGCGCGCGTCGCCGACCACCTCTTCGCGCGCGGGCGCCTCCTCGACTGGTGCCGCGCCGAGGCCGTCGCCTGCGAGCCGTTCGAGACGTTCCAGCCGGTGCTGGCGCGGCTCGAGGCGCTGACGGAAGCGCCATGAGCCGCCGCGGGGCGGCGGCGCTGGTGGCGCTCCTCCTCGCCGCACCGGGCGCGGCCCGGGCGAGCACGTGGCTCAAGCCGCTCCTCCTCAAGCGCGGCACCTACGGCGAGTCCCTCACCTTCGTCGCCGACCTCGACGACGGCGGCTATCTCCAGCTGTCGATCGGGATGACCAACCTCGGACCGGGCTCGACCAAGGGCATCTGCCGCGGGCTCCTCGTGCCGGCGGCCGGCAAGCCGTGGAAGGCGTCGGCGCGCGTGGGGCGGGACGAGATCCACTGGAGCTCGGGCGAGGAGGAGCGGCTCTCCCTCGCGGGCTGCGCCGCCACCGTCGGCGAGGCGGGCACCACGGTCGAGGTGAAGCTCGAGGGCGGCACGCTGCGGGTCGCCTTCGCGGCGCGGCCGAGGCGCGAGGGGCAGGAGTCGACGGTCTCGGTGGAGGGCGGCCGGTACCTGTCCGAGGTGCTCTTGCATCGCGCCCCGCTGACCGCGACCGTGTCGCTCCCGGGAGCGGCCCCGCGCACGGTCGCCGGAGCGGGCTACCTCGACCACACCCGCTCCACCATCGCGCCGAAGGATCTGGCCCGGCGCTGGATACGCTTCCGCGGCCTGCGCGGCGAGCGAGGCCTGCTCCTCCTCGGCCGCGAGGGCCACGACGGGCGCTTCGGGCCGCTCTGGTCCTGCACCGAGCCCGGCAGCTGCCGCGACCTCCTCTCCTTCCGCGTCGAGCGCCAGGGGCGCGGCGGCGCGACGGCCTTCCGGGTGGAGGTGGCGAGCGGCGAAGGGCCGATCGAGCTCCGCTCGGCGCGCCTGCTGTACCGCGATGATCCCCTCGAGGACCTGGGGGTCCTCGGCGCGCTCATCGCCCCCTTCACCGGCGCGCCCGTCACCTACGTCTACCGCGCCACCGCGCAGCAGGGCCCCGGCGCGCCGGTCGACGGCATCCTCGAGGTGGAGCTCTCTGGGGAGTAGGGCGGGGGCTCGTCCCCCGCCGTCGCCGGCTTCAGCCAGCGTGCTGCGGTGCCCGCTCGAGCACGTCCCGGTCCCAGTTGCCCAGCCTCGCCCCGGCCTCGTAGACGCTCTCGCAGAAGGCGCGCACGGCCAGCGCCGGGTCGTCCGCCTCGCGGACCGCCGCGTAGGGCAGGATGAACTCGCCGAGGCGCGCATCGTAGCGGGCCTTCGGCGGCACCGGCGCATCGCGGAACCCCGACGGCTCGGGCGCGGCGTACGCGTAGAGCACCGGCTCGTCGACCGGCGTGCCGTCCGCCGCCACGCCGCCGGGCCAGAAGCCGAAGGAGATCGCCTCGTGCGAGTAGGCCTCGCGCGTGATGCCGTCCGCGCCGGGCCGCGCCGGAGCGCGCCTCCCGGAGAAGCGGGTGGCGGCGAGATCGAAGCTGCCCCAGAAGAAGTGGACCGGGCTCTGCTTGCCGAGAAAGCCGTTCGAGAGCGCCTTCAGCGCCGCGTCGCAGCACCTCAGCACCTGTCCGAAGCGGTGCACGGCGCCAGCGTCGTACGAACGGTGCACCTCGTCACGGTCGAAGGGGATGGGGTCGGGCACCTCCACCGGCATCGGCCAGAGGTGCACCTGCACCCCCAGCTCCCGCAGCAGCGCCAGGTACTCCTCGTAGAAGGACCGCACCGTCCGCGGGGCGAGGGCCATGGTGGCGAAGCGGCCGTCGCTGCGCACCGAGAGGGCGTGGTCGACGAGGTCCAGCTCGATGTCGAACGAGCGGCCTCCGTCCGAGATCGGCGCGCTGGCGAGACCGCGGGCGGTGACGCGGAGGGCGGTATGCCACCAGTGGTTCTGCGCCGGCGCGAGCGCCAGGAGCGTCTTCCCGACGATCTGCGTCCACATGTGGAGGGTGTCGCGGGTAGGCCGCCACGGCTCCAGCGGCAGCTCCGGCCAGGGCAAGGTCGCCTGCTCGATGGGCATCGTCCGTCCTCCCGGTCAGGATCTATGCACCCCGCGCGGCGCGTGCGCCGCTCCCCGGGTGAGCCTCGACGCGGCCCCGGGCGGCGCCCTAGCCTTCACGCTCCACCTGCGCTCCACGAGCGAGGGACCTCGACCCTTCACCCGCAGGCGCGCTCGAGGCTGCAGCGCATCGCAGCGAGAAAGAGCCAACCGTGGCCAAGTCCATGCTCACGAAGAGGCAGCTCGAGGCGCTCCGCCAGAAGCTCCAGGCCGAGCGCCGCAGGATCCTGGTGGTGGTACAGCAGCCGCTCTCGGCAGCTCCGTCCGACGAGCCGCGGGAGCTGGAGGAGGTCGCCCAGCGCACGACGGAGCGAGACGAGGCGCTCGGCATCGGCGCGGCCGAGCGCGCGGTGCTGGCCGACGTCGACCGCGCGCTCGCCAAGCTCGACGCCGGGACGTATGGGCTGAGCGAGAAGACCGGCGCCCCCATCCCCTTCGAACGCCTGGAGGCAGTGCCCTGGGCCCGCCAGGGCGTGGATGAATGACGGATGCGTCCGGCGCCGCGCGGAGGAGGCTCCTCGTCCTCAACGCGGGCTCGTCGTCCCTCAAGTTCTCGCTCCTCGGCGAGCGCGGCGAGGAGCTCGCGCCAGACCTGGAGGGCGTCTTCGAGCGGCTCTCGGGCGGGGGGGAGCCGCACTTCGTGGCGCGGCGGCCGGACGGGACGGTCCTGGAGGAGCGGCGCTGGGCGCCGAACGCTCACGTCGGCCAGGCTCGGGCGCTCGAGACGCTGCTCGCCTTCGTCCGCGGCACGCTCGGGGACGCGGAGCTCTCCGGCGTCGGGCACCGGGTGGTGCACGGTGGCACCGTCTTCACCGGGCCGGTGCAGGTGGACGACGAGGTGCTGGCGCGGCTCCAGACCTTCGTGCCGCTCGCGCCGCTGCACCAGCCCGACAACCTGCGTCCCATCCGGCTCCTGCGCGAGCTCGAGCCGGCGCTGCCGCAGGTGGCCTGCTTCGACACCGCCTTCCACCGCACCCTCCCGCCGGTGGCCGAGCGCTTCGCGTTGCCGGAGGAGCTGCACGCCGCCGGGCTCCGCCGCTACGGCTTCCACGGGCTCTCGTACGAGCACGTGGCGCGCGTGCTCCCGTCGCTCGACGCCGCGGCCGCGGCGGGCCGCACCGTGGCGATGCACCTCGGCAGCGGTGCCAGCATGTGCGCGCTCCGCGCGAGCCGCAGCGTCGCTACCAGCATGGGCTTCAGCGTCCTCGACGGGCTCTGCATGGGGACGCGCTGCGGCGCGCTCGATCCGGGGGTCGTGCTCTGGCTCGCCAGCGAGCGCGGCATGGACGCGCGGGCGATCGAGGCCCTCCTCTACGACGCGTCCGGGCTGCTCGGACTCTCCGGGCTCTCGAGCGACATGCGCACGCTGCTCGCCTCGACCGACGCGCGCGCCGGGCTCGCGGTGGACTTCTTCGTGTACCGCATCGCGCGTGAGCTCGGGTCGATGGCGGCGGCGCTGGGCGGCCTCGACGCGCTCGTCTTCACCGGCGGCATCGGCGAGCACGCCGCCGGCATCCGGGAGCGGGTGTGCCGCGACGCCGCCTGGCTCGGGGTCGAGCTCGATCCGTCCGCCAACGCCGCCGGCGGACCGCGCATCACCACCCGGCGGAGCCGCGTCTCGGCCTGGGTGGTCCACGCCGACGAGGAGCTCACCATCGCGCGGCACACCCGCCGCGTGCTCGACGAGGCCGCACGAGAGGAGCCACACGTGACCCCGAAAACGCCTGCGGCACAGGGAATCGCAGAGCTGTCGGCCTTCGGGACGGCGCGCTCGACGGTGAAGGGCTCGCCGCTCGCGCCGGAGGAGGTGCGCCAGCTCGACGCCTTCTGGCGCGCGTGCAACTACCTCGCGGCCGGCATGATCTACCTGCGCGACAACCCGCTCCTGCGCGAGCCGCTTCGCCCCGAGCACGTCAAGAGCCGGCTGCTCGGCCACTGGGGGGCGAGCCCGGCGCTCTCGTTCGTCTACGCCCACCTGAACCGGATCATCCGCGCGCGAGACCTTGACGCGATCTTCCTGGCCGGGCCAGGCCACGGTGCGCCAGGCGTGATGGGGCCGGTCTACCTGGAGGGCACCTACTCCGAGGTCTATCCGGACCGGAGCCTCGACGAGGAGGGGCTCCGCCGGCTCTTCAGGGAGTTCTCCTTTCCGGGCGGCGTCGGCAGCCACTGCACCCCGGAGCTGCCGGGCTCCATCCACGAGGGAGGGGAGCTCGGCTACGTGCTCTCCCACGCCTGTGGCGCAGCCTTCGACAACCCGGAGCTCATCGTCGCCGCGGTGGTGGGAGACGGCGAGGCCGAGACCGGCCCGCTCGCCACCTCCTGGCACGTGAACAAGTTCCTGAACCCGATCCGCGACGGCGCCGTCCTGCCGGTGCTGTCGCTGAACGGCTACAAGATCAACAACCCCACCCTGCTCGCCCGCATCCACCCCGACGAGCTCACGAGCCTCTTGCGCGGTTACGGCTGGACGCCGTTCCTGGTGGAGGGCTCCGACCCGGACTCGATGCACCAGGCCATGGCGGCGACGCTCGATCGCTGCGTCGAGGCGATCCGGGGGGCGCAGGCCGAGGCGCGCCGGACCGGCCTCGCCGACCGCCCGCGCTGGCCGATGATCGTGCTGCGGGCGCCCAAGGGCTGGACCGCGCCGCCGGAGCTCGACGGCCACCAGCTCGAAGGCTCCTGGCGGGCGCACCAGGTCCCCATCCCAGGCGTGAAGGAGGACCCGGTCCGGCTCGCGCTGCTCGAGAGGTGGCTGAAGAGCTACCGGCCCGAGGAGCTCTTCGACGCCGCCGGGGCGCCGGTCGCGGCGATCCGAGACGCCTCGCCGAAGGGCCGCCGGCGGATGAGCGCGAACCCCCACGCGAACGGGGGCCTCCTCAGGCGGCCGCTCCGCCTCCCCGACTTCCGCACCTACGCGGTCGCGGTGGACGCGCCGGGGGCATCGGCGGCGGAGACCACCCGACCGCTCGGCGCCTTCCTGCGCGACGTGCTGCGCGAGAACCCCACCAGCTTCCGCGTCTTCTCTCCCGACGAGAACACCTCGAACCGGCTCGACGCGGTGTACGAGGCGTCGAAGAAGCTGTGGCTGGAGGAGACCTTCCCCGAGGACGCCGACGGCGGCCAGCTCGCGCTCGACGGCCGCGTGGTGGAGATGCTCTCCGAGCACACGCTGGAGGGCATGCTGGAGGGCTATCTCCTGACCGGACGGCACGGGTTCTTCTCGTCGTACGAGGCGTTCGTCCACATCATCGACTCGATGTTCAACCAGCACGCGAAGTGGCTCGCCATCTGCAACCAGCTCTCGTGGCGCGCCGAGCTCGCCTCGCTCAACCTGCTCGTCACCTCGACGGTGTGGCGGCAGGACCACAACGGCTTCACCCACCAGGATCCCGGGTTCCTCGACGTGGTCCTGAACAAGAGCTCCGAGGTCACCCGCATCTACCTCCCGCCCGACGCGAACTGCCTGCTCTCCGTCGCGGATCACTGCCTGCGCAGCCAGAACTACGTGAACGTGATCGTCGCCGACAAGCAGCTTCACCTCCAGTACCTGTCGGTGGAGGCGGCCATCGCCCACTGTACGAAGGGGATCGGCATCTGGGACTGGGCGAGCAGCGACGAAGGTCACGAGCCGGACGTGGTCATGGCCTGCGCCGGCGACGTCGCCACGCTGGAGGCGCTCGCCGCCACCGCGCTCCTGCGGGTGGAGTTCCCCGAGCTGAAGCTGCGCTTCGTGAACGTGGTCGACCTGTTCAAGCTGCAGCCCGAGACGGAGCACCCGCACGGCCTCTCCGATCGCGACTTCGACGGCCTCTTCACGGTGCAGGCGCCCATCATCTTCAACTTCCACGGCTACCCCTGGCTCGTGCACCGGCTCGCCTACCGCCGCCGCAACCATCCCAACCTGCACGTGCGCGGGTACAAGGAGAAAGGGAGCATCAACACGCCACTCGAGCTCGCCATCGACAACCAGGTCGACCGCTTCAGCCTGGCGATGGACGTGATCGACCGCGTGCCGTGGCTCAGCAGCGCCGGCGCGCACGCCAAGGAGCGCTTCCGGAACCGGCAGATCGCGTACCGGCTCTCCGCCCACGAGCAAGGGATCGACCCGCCCGAGATCACCGGCTGGCGCTGGCCGCGAACGAGCGCGGTCGCGCCGGCTCAGGAAGCGAAGGAGGTCTGACCTCGCGCCCGCCGCCGCTCCTCGAGCCAGCGGTCGATGCCCCAGGCCACCACCGTGTAGAGGACGCCCAGCAGCACGTCGAGGACGTAGTGGTGGTCGAGGTAGATGGCGGCGAAGGAGACGAGGGCGAAGAGCGCGAAGCTCGCAGCGCCCAGCCAGCGCTTCCGCAGCTCGAGCCCGAAGAGGAAGGTGAGGAGCGGGTAGGAGACGTGGAGGGAGGGGATGGCGCCGAAGACGTCCGCGCTCCGGCCGTAGAAGGCCGCGAAGTACGGGATGCCCGTGAGCGCGTCCCAGCGCGCAGCGCCGGCGGCCGAGGAGTGGACGGAGAAGTCGGGCGGCCCGAAGCCGTGATCGGCGACGTACCAGGGCGGCGCGGCCGGATAGACGTAGTAGGTCGCGAACCCGACGATGTTCATGAGGAGGAAGGTCCAGCCGAAGCGCGCGAGCAGCCGCCGCCCCTCCTCGTCACGGCGGAAGGTCGCCAGGTACGCGGCGAAGCCGATGGCCCAGTAGACGAAGACGATGTAGGAGACGCCGGTGAAGAAGTCGACGACGGGCCAGTGGTGCCGCCGGAAGTACTCGTTCGGCGTGAGGAGCGCGCCGCCCTCGCGGATCCCGAACAGCGCCTGGTCGAAGGCGTACGGCTCCGCGATGTGGATGTGCAGGTAGCGGAAGTACGGCTGCGTGATGTGGGTCAGGTCGTACACGATCCCGAAGAGCAGGAACGGCAACATGCCGACGAAGAAGCCGCGCGTGCCCTCGCTCCACGTCATCAGCACCAGCATGACCGCGCACATCGCGAGCTGCTCGACGCGGTTCGTGCCCTGGAAGAGGCGCATGGCGACGAGGTAAGCGCCGATCCCGAGGACGCCGCCGTACAGGAAGCGGCGCGGCGTGGCCCGCACGCGCTCTGCGAGGCCGGGGCGATGGGCGGGTGCGGTGGTCGTCGTCGAAGATTCCATGCCCGGCGCGTGGTACCGGCCCACGCAGGCGGCGTCAAGGGCCTCGGCCGGTGCCGGCCCTCGGCTGGCGTCCGGCGCGGGGAGCGGGCCTGACGGATCGGGCGTCAGGGCGCCGTCGCATTGGCGCTGGCCCTCGCCAGCCCTCTGACGGGCGGGGCTCGTCCTTCCGCTGGCTTGCGCGCCCCCAGCCGCGCGGCACGCCGCTTGCCTTGCGACTGCCCCGGAGGAGCGTGCATGGCCGAGGCAGAGACGAAGACCGAGGCGAAGCCGGCGGCGGCGGGCAGCTCGAAGCTCGTGCCGCTCCTGCTCGTCGTGAACAGCGTGCTGCTCGCGGCCGTCCTGGCGATGCTCGTCCTGAAGCCAGGCGGGCTCAAGCACGCGGAGGCGGCCGAGAAGCCCGGCCACGAGGCGAGCGCCGAGGGCGGCCACGGCGAGAAGGGCAAGGACGCCAAGGAAGGAAAGGAAGGAAAGGACGGCAAGGCGGCGCTGCCCGGCCCCACCTTGCGGCTGCCGGACTTCGTGGTCCACCTGCGCGACGTCGACGCCGACCGCTACGCGCGCATGTCGTTCGAGCTGGAGCTCCCCGAGGAGAAGGCGAAGGAGGCCATCAACGCGCGGCTGCCCCAGATCCGCGACGCCTTCCTCTCCTACCTCTCGGACCGGACCGCCGATGACCTGCGCGGCAGCGAGGCGATGGTGCGCATCAAGGTGGCGCTCGCGCAAAAGCTCTCCGAGCTCGCCCCCGCCGCGGCGGTGCGCGGCCTGTACGTCACCGAGCTGGTCATCCAGTAGGCCGCCATGCCCGCCACGCTCTCCCCGGAGGAAGTGAAGGCGCTCATGAGCGCCATCCAGGACGGGAAGGTCACCGCCGAGGGGGGGCGCGGCCACCGCGGCCCGGTGGCGAACTATGATCTCACCAGCCAGGACCGCATCATCCGCGGGCAGATGCCCACGCTCGACGCGATCAACGAGCAGATCGGGCAACAGCTCGCCATCGGGCTGACCGGCCGCACCCGCCTCGCCATCCGCATCGGCTCGGCCGCCGCGACGCTCCTCAAGTTCGCCGACCTGACCCCGCTCCTCGCTCCGCCCGCGGCGGTGTGCGTGCTCGGGCTCGGTGGCGGGTACGGCTATGGCCTAGCCGTCCTCGAGCCGGGGCTGGGCGAGCAGCTCCTCGGCGCGGCGCTGGGCGACCGGCGCTCCCGCCAGCCCGACGCGCTACCCGATGCCCGGCGCGAGTTCACCGCCGTGGAGCAGGGCGTCCTGAAGCGCCTCCTCGGCGTCCTCACCGACGCCATCGCCACCGCCTGGGAGCCGGTGATGCCCTTCCGGCCCGAGGCGCTCCGCTTCGAGCTGGACCCGCGCATGGCGAGCATCGCGCCCCCATCCGATGTGGGCATCGTCTCCGCCTTCGAGGTGACGGGCGGGCTCGAGGGCCGTCTCCAGCTCATCATCCCCTACGCGGCGGTCGAGCCGGCCAAGCAACGCCTCTCGGCGCCGCGCCGCCTCTCGCAGCGGGGCGACGACCGGGTGGCGAAGATGATGTCGAGAGAGATCGAGCAGGTGAAGGTGGACGTGCGCGGGATCCTCGGCTGCACCCGCATCAACCTCTCCCGGCTGCTCGACCTGACGGAGGGCGAGGTGCTCCTCCTCGATCGCGACGAGTCCGCGCCGCTGCCCATCCACGTCCAGGGCCGGCAGAAGCTGCTCGGCTCGCCCAGCGTCTCGGGTGGCGCGATGGCCATGAAGGTCGAGCGCGCCCTCGATCCCCTGCCCACCACCGGCGCGGCCGGCTCCAGGTGACCCCATGAACAACCCCTCCCCGCCCGCCGAGGGCCAGACCCGCCGCCTCGACATGCTGCTCGACGTGCCGCTCGACGTGTCGGTCGAGCTGGGCCGTTGCCGCATGACCATCCAGGATCTCCTCGCCCTCAGCCCTGGCTCGGTCATCGAGCTCGACAAGGTCGCCGGCGAGCCGCTCGACATCCTCATCAACGACCGGCTCGTCGCGCGAGGCGAGGCGGTGGTGGTGAACGACAAGTTCGGGGTGCGCATCACGGACATCGTGAGCCCGCAGGAGCGGATCGCGAGGCTGAGGTAGGCCATGGAGCTGCCGACCTCGACCGCGTCGACGTCGACCGCGAACTCGTCCTCGACCTCGCTGCCGGCCCCCTACCCCGCCCCGCCGTCCTCCTTCTCGGGAGGCTCGATCGCGGCGGGCCTGCTGCTCGCGGCGATGGCCGCCGCGGCGCTCGTGCTGGCGCGGCGGCGCCGCCACCAGCCTCGGCTGGTCGAGATCGTCGAGTCGGCGCTCGCTGGTCATCGTACGGCTCGGGGACGAGCTGCTCGTGCTCGGCAGCTCGGAGGGCGGGATCTCGCTCCTCGCGACGCGGCCGGCTGGGGTGCTGGCCTCGACCGCGACCTCGACCCCGGAACCGTCCGCCCTGAGCGTAGCGGCGCCGGAGGCGACGCGTAGTCGAAGGGCCCCGACCTCGACCGCCCTCGCCGGCGCGGCCCTCGGGCTCATCGATCGCCTGAAGCGCTGGCCGCGCCCGGAGGCGGTGCCCTCCTTCGACGCGGCGCTGGCGGAGAGCGGCGAGGACGAGGACCTGCGCCGCAAGCTCGCCGCCGGCCGCGCCGGGAGCGTGCGATGAACGTCGCCCGGGCCGCGCTCGACCTCGCCGTCGCCGCGGGCGAGCCCGCGCTCTCGCTCAGCATGGGCGGCTCGCTCAGCATGGGCGGCGGCGGCTCGGCGCCGGTGAAGCTGTTCCTGCTCTTCACCGTCCTCTCCTTCGCGAGCGCGCTCCTCGTCTCGGTCACCTGCTTCACCCGCATCGTCATCGTCCTCTCCTTCCTGCGCCAGGCGCTCGGCACGCCCCAGTTGCCGCCCAACCAGGTGGTGGTCGGCCTCGCGCTCATCCTCTCTGCCTTCGTGATGAGCCCGACCGCCGACAAGGTGTGGGGCGACGCGCTCGGCCCGTACCTCGATGACAAGCTTCCGCCGGCGGTCGCGCTGGAGCGGGCCAGCGGACCCATGCGCGAGTTCATGCTGAAGCAGACGCGCGAGCAGGACCTGCAGCTCTTCTACGAGATCTCGCACCGGCCGCGCCCCACCCGCGGCGACGAGATCCCGATGACGGTGGTGATGCCGGCCTTCATGGTCTCCGAGCTCACCACCTCGTTTCGCATGGGCCTCTTCCTCTACGTGCCCCTGCTCCTCATCGACGTGCTGGTGGCGGCCATGCTCATGTCGATGGGCATGATGATGGTGCCGCCGGCCATGATCGCGCTGCCGCTCAAGATCGGCATCTTCCTCATGGCGGACGGCTGGCGTCTCGTCGTGGCGAGCCTGGCGAGGTCCTTCTCGTGACCCCCGAGCTCCCCTCATCCCTCCTGCGCGAGGCGCTCGTGCTCCTGGGCACGGTCGGCTCGCCCATGTTCGTGGCGGCGCTCCTCGTCGGCCTGGTGGTCGGCGTCCTGCAGGCCGCCACCCAGATCAACGACCCCGCCACCGGCTTCCTGCCCCGCGCGGCCGCGGCGGTGCTGGTGTGCTGGGTGGCCGGGCCGTGGATGGCGGAGCGGCTCTCCTCGTTCCTCGCCTCCTCCATCACGCGCATGTCGGGCCACGGATGACGTTGCCCGTCGGTCAGGCCTGGGCGCTCGCGCTCCTGCTCTTCCGCACCGCCGGGCTGGTGCTGGCGGCGCCGGTCCTCTCGGCGAAGGTGGTGCCGGTGCGGGTCCGTCTGGCGCTGGCGCTCCTGCTCGCCTTCGCCGCCTGGTCGGGCGCGGGCGCCGCAGGCGCCGCACCGCCGGAGCACCTCGGCGGGCTCATCGGGAGCGTCGCCGCCGAGACCGCGCTCGGCGTCACCGCCGGGCTGGCCGCCCGCTTCATCCTCCTCGCCGCGCTCATGGCCGGCCAGCTCGCCGGCCAGTCGATGGGCCTCGGCTTCGCCGCCCTCGTCGACCCGACCAGCGGCGCGGAATCGAACCCGCTCTCGGAGCTCGTCTACATCGCCGCGCAGGCCGGCGCGGTGGCGCTCGGCATCCATCGCGAGGCGGTGGCCTGGCTGGCGCGCTCGGCCATCGCCTTCCCCCCCGGCGCGACGCTCACGCTGCGCGAGCGCGCGGTGGAGGTCGTCTGGCAGGCGAGCGGCGCCACGGCGCTCGGCGCGCGCCTCGCCCTGCCCATGCTCGCGGCCGTGCTGCTCGGCCACGTCCTCATGGCGGGCCTGTCACGCACCGCCCCGCAGCTCAACCTCGGCACCCTCGGCTTCTCCATCGCCGTCTTCGCCGGCGGGGCCGCCTTCTACCTCGTGGCGCCGGCCGCGGCCGAGCTGGCCGCGCGCGCAGCGGTGACGGCCCTCGCGCCCCGCTGACCGGCCATGGCGAGCGAGGACGACGACGGCAAGACCGAGGCACCGAGCGGGAGGCTCCTCTCCAGGGCCTGGCAGGAGGGGGACGTCCCGCTCGGCCGCGACCTGCCGCTCGTGGCGAGCCTCGTCGCGTCGGTGGCGGCGCTGGTCGCGCTGGGCGGCACGCTGCGCGGAGGCCTCGTGCACGCCCTCGGCGCGGCGGCGGGCACGCTGGCGGAGACCCCGTTCCGGACCTTGCCTCACCTCATCGCCGTCCCTGCGCTCGCCGCCGCCGGGGTGTGCGCCGCCGCCGCCGCCGGGAGCGCGCTCGTGACGCTCGTCCAGACGAAGGGCGGGTTCTGGGCGGACCGCTGGTTGCCGGATCTCTCGCGCGTCGCCAGGCCGGGCAAGCTGATGCAGATGTGGAGCCGCCAGATGCTGGCCGATCTGGGGGTGGCCGCCGTCAAGGTGGTGGCGCTCGGCTGGGCCGCCTGGACCAGCGTGCCCGGCGACTTCCTGACGCTGCCGGGGTTGCTCGCCGCCGCGCCCGCCGAACAGCTCGGGCGCGCCTTCCAGATCCTCTACCGCGCCGGCTGGCGAATGCTGCTCGTCGCCTCCGTCATCGCAGGCCTGGACCTTGCACTCGTTCGCATGAGGTTCATGAAGCGCATGCGGGTCACCAAGGCGGAGGCGAAGCGCGAGATGCGTGAGGACGAGGGCGACCCCCTGATCAAGGGCAAGCGCAAGCAGCGCCACCGCGAGCTCGCCCGTGGCCGCGCCCGCGTCGAGGTGCCGCGCGCCGACGCCTTGCTCGTGAACCCCACCCACATCGCCATCGCGCTCCGGTATCGCCGCGACGAGGGGCGGGCGCCGCGCGTCATCGCGAAGGGCAAGGGCGAGCTGGCGGAGTACATGCGCGAGCTCGCCCGCGAGAACGCCATCCCGATCGTGCAGGACATCCCGCTGGCGCGCCTGCTGCACCGGAAGGTCAAGGTGGGCCGCGAGATCCCAGCCAGCACCTACAAGGCGGTGGCCGCCGTCCTCGCCTTCGTGTACCGCGTCACCGGCCGCGCCGCGGGCGGGAACGGGGCAGCCGCGTGAGCGCGGAGATCTCGAGCCCCGGCGCGGCGCGCGCCGAGACCTTCCTGGCCGTCGCGGTCCTGGCGGTCGTCGTCATCCTCATCGTCCCGGTGCCAGCGGCGGTGCTGGACGTGCTGCTCGCCCTGTCGGTGGGCCTCGCGCTCCTCATGCTCCTGACGGCGCTCGGCCTCACGCGCGCGCTCGACTTCTCGGTGTTTCCGGCGCTGCTCCTCGTCACCACCCTCTTCCGGCTCTCGCTCAACGTCGCCACCACGCGGCTCATCCTGCTCCATGGCGGAGAGGGTCCGGGCGCGGCCGGCCACCTCATCGAGACCTTCGGTCGGTTCGCGGTGGGCGGCAGCCTGGTGGTGGGGCTCGTCATCTTCCTCATCCTGCTGGTGGTGAACTTCTCGGTCATCACCAAGGGCGCCGGGCGCGTCTCCGAGGTGGCGGCCCGCTTCACCCTCGACGCGATGCCCGGCAAGCAGATGTCGATCGACGCCGACCTGGCGGCCGGCATCGTCGACGATCGGGAGGCGAAGGCTCGCCGCTCGGCCCTGGAGCGCGAGGCCGAGTTCTTCGGCGCCATGGACGGCGCCTCCAAGTTCGTCCGCGGGGACGCGGTGGCCGGCCTGGCCATCACCGCCATCAACATCGTGGGCGGGCTCGTGGCCGGCCTCATGCGAGACCACGTCTCCCTGGCCCAGGCGGCCGAGACCTACACGCTGCTCACCGTCGGCGACGGGCTCGTCACCCAGCTCCCTGCCCTGCTCGTCTCGACCAGCGCCGGCCTCGTGGTCACCCGCGCCGCCGGCGACCACCTCGGCTCGCAGATGGGGATGCAGGTGTTCGGCCGCCCGCGCGCGCTCTCCACCGCCGCCGCCGTGCTGGGCGCGCTCGGCCTCATCCCGGGCATGCCGCTCGTCGCCTTCTGGAGCGTCGGGGGCGCGCTCTGGCTCCTCTCCCGGCGCGCAGTCCGCGCCGAGCGGTCGAGCGCGCTGCAGCCGAAGAGCCCCGAGGCGAAGGCCCCGGAGCGGGTGCAGGATCTGCTGGCGGTGGAGGCGCTGGAGCTGGAGGTGGGCTTCGGCCTCGTGCCGCTCATCGATCTCGCCAAGGGGGCCGAGCTGCCGGGGCGCGTCACCGCGCTCCGCAAGCAGCTCGCCTCCGACCTCGGCGTCGTGCTGCCGTCGGTGCACCTGCGCGACAACCTCCGCCTCGACGCGAATCAGTACCGCGTGCTCCTGCGCGGCCTCGAGATCGGGAAGGGCGTCGCGCACCCCGAGCGGCTCATGGCGCTCGACCCCTCCGGCAGCGCGCCCTCCATCGATGG